>Ga0209039_10001755_pt1 | contig 19598 bp, 24 predicted proteins | sample BogFormECP12_OM1_FD_188238 | JGI IMG/M metagenome (GOLD analysis project Ga0209039, IMG submission 188238) | Bog forest soil microbial communities from Calvert Island, British Columbia, Canada - ECP12_OM1 (SPAdes) (version 2) | ecosystem: Environmental > Aquatic > Freshwater > Wetlands > Bog ...
AGGTAACGTATTGGCATGCTCCTGCGACCTTCCGGGGTCTTCACCGTGCCAGAATCCGCGCCGGTGAGGCAGCTTCCGCCTGTGCAGAGTCCGTTCAGGCAGCGTCCATTCAGGCAGGGGGTGCGGCTGGCGGTGGACGTCGGTTCGGTCCGCGTCGGGGTAGCTCGCAGCGACCCGGGCGGCGTTCTGGCCACTCCGCTGACGGTGCTTTCTTCAGGTCCCGGCGCGAAGGCCGAGCAAGTGCGGGCCGAGCTGGCCAGGCTAGCCGCCGACCAGGGTGCGATCGAGGTCATCGTGGGCCTGCCCACGTCGCTGTCCGGCCGTGAGGGCGCCGCCACGGCCGGCGCCCGGGAGTTCGCCGCGGACCTGGCCCGCCGCCTCGCGCCGATCCCGGTGCGGCTGGTCGATGAGCGATTCACCACCATCGAGGCGCACGACGCGCTGCGCCGCGGCGGGAAGGACTCCCGCGCTCGCCGTCAGGTCGTCGACGCCGCGGCCGCGGCCGTCCTGCTGCAAGCCGCCCTGGACGCCGAACGCGCCACCGGCCGCCCCGCTGGCCAGCTCGTCCCGGGTGGCGGCGCGTGAGCGAGAACGGAGGCGGATGGCCGCCGCGCCCGCGTCCGCCGCAGAGCCCGCTGCCGCCCGGCTACGAGCCGGTGCACCACGAGCCCAGGTACGACGATCCCCGACCGGCCAGGCCGCCGGACCAGGGCCGACCCAGAGACACGGAGGACTCGCCCTGGCGCAGGACCCAGCGGCTTTCCCGCCCCCAAGCCCAGGACTGGCACCCCGGCCAGCCCGTGCAGGCCAGCTACGACCCCGGCGATTTCCGCCCGCAGGACCAGTACGGTGAACGCAGCCAGCACAGCCAGTTCGGCGAGCCGGGCGAGTACACAGGCGACGTCGAGGACGAGGACGAGGACGAGTACGAGACGGGGGGCAGGTTCGTCCCCGGCTTCGGCGGCGACGACGACGGCGACGCGGATTACGAGAACGTCCGGCCCGACCGCCGCTCCCGCCGCGCCAGCCGCCAGGACAGCCGCGGAGGCGGGCGGGGTGGCCGCCGCCCCAGGCGCAGGTTCCGCTGGATCGCGCCGCTGGCCGCGCTGCTGGTCATCGTCATCCCTCTGGCTGTAGGCGGCATCTACGCCTACAGCCTCTATATGGGCAAGTACCACCCCGCCGACTACGCCGGGGACGGCACCGGCTCCGTCGTGGTCCAGGTCACCTCAGGTGACACCCCGACCAGCCTCGGACCGAAGCTGGTCCAGCTGGGCGTGGTGGCCAGTTCCCGCGCGTTCGTCCTGGCGGCCGAGCACAGTTCCAACCCGGCCGGCCTGCTGCCCGGCTTCTACGGGATGCACAAGCACATGCAGGCGTCGCTGGCCTACGCGCTGCTGCTCAACCCGAAGGACCTGGTGCAGGTCACGGTGACGATCCCGGAGGGCTTGCGGCTGAGCCAGACCACGACCTTGCTCGGCGCCAAATCCGGCATCCCGGCCACCGCCTACGCCGCGGCGCTCAAGGACCCGGCGTCACTCGGCCTGCCCAGCTACGCCAACGGCAAGGCCGAGGGCTACCTGTTCCCCGCGACCTACGTGGTTCAGCCGCACGAAACCGCCCTCGGCGTGCTGAAAGGCATGGTGCAGCGGTTCGACCAGGAGGCCGCATACGTGAACCTGCCCGCGGCCGCTAAGCAGGTGCACCTGCCCCAGAGCCAGGTCATCATCATGGCCAGCCTGGTCCAGGCCGAAGGCGGCCGGCTGTCCGACTACCCGAAGATCGCCCGGGTGATCTACAACCGGCTGGCGCAAGGCATCCCGCTCCAGCTCGACAGCACCGTGCTGTACGGCCTGAACACGTTCGGCATCCTCGCTAGTGACCAGCAGCTCAGCAGTCCGTCGCCGTACAACACCTACCGGCACAAGGGCCTGCCGCCCGGTCCGATCGACAGCCCGGGCGACGCGGCCATCCAGGCCGTGCTGCACCCGGCCACGGGGAACTGGATCTACTTCGTGACCGTTAACCCGAAGACCGGCGAGACCCTGTTCACCTCGAGCGAGACCCAGTTCGAGCGGTACCGGCAGGAACTCCAGCACAACCTGGGCCAGGGTTGACCCGAGGGGTCCTGGGGGGCCGAGGGGTCTGGGGGAAAGGGTTTCCCTCCAGGATCGGGGGGATCCCGGCGGGCGCACTTGGCCTGCCTGAGGCCGCCAAGCCCGGCGACCGGGCCCGATTCATCCCAGAAGACGCGATCGGCGCCGTGGACGGCGTCGTCTACTTCGCCAACGCCCACACGATCGGCATACGCGCGCAGGACGCGCTCTACCGGTTCCTGCGCGGGTTCGGCAAGCCGGCGCTCGCGGCCCACCACCTGTTCGCCGAGGACGCCGATCCGGCCCAGGCCCAGCGTGCCTGGGAATCCTGGCTCAGCCGGGCGCTCGCCTGATCGTCCACGCACCCGACCACCAGAACGGAGAATCCCGTGAACACCATACGGTCAGCCGACGGAACGAGCATCGCGTTCACCAAGGCAGGTCAGGGACCGCCGCTGATCCTGGTCGACGGTGCCCTGTGCAGCCGGTCGTTCGGGCCGATGCCCAAGCTCGCCGCGCAACTCACGCCGCACTTCACCGTCTACACCTACGACCGCAGGGGCCGCGGGGCCAGCGGTAACACGCCGCCCCACGCGGCGGGCCGTGAGGTCGACGACATCGAGGCGCTGGTCGCCCTGGCCAGCGAAGGAGAAACGGTGTTCGTGCACGGCACGTCGTCTGGCTCCGCGCTTGCCCTCGAGGCGGCCAAGCGCATCCCCCCGATCGCGAAGCTGGCGGTGTACGAGCCGCCGTTCATCGTGGACGGCACCCGTTCCCCGATACCCGACGACTACCTGGCCCGGCTCGACCGGCTGGTGGCCGACGGGCGCACCGGAGATGCGGTCAAGATGTTCATGCGGTTCGTGGGCACGCCGGCGATCTTCACCGCGGTGATGCCGCTCACGCCCGTCTGGCCGAAGCTCAAGGCAGTCGCGCCCACCCTTCCCTACGACATCACGATCGTGCAAGACCATCAGCGGGGAACACCGTTCACGCCCGCGGAGTGGGCCGCGGTCAAGGTCCCGACGCTGGTGGCGGCCGGCGGCAAGAGCCCGGCCTGGATGGCCAACGCGACGCGCGCTCTGGCCGATGCCCTGCCGGATGCCCGGTACCGGACGCTGCCCGGGCAGAACCACATGGTCAAGCCGCAGGCCATCGCCCCCGTGCTGACCGAATTCTTCCTCGCCCACGACTAGACGACCAGACGACCAGACGACCAGAGACGACTAGAAAGGAAAGGGATCATGCGAAAGATCGCCGCGGGACTCTTCATCTCGCTGGACGGCGTGGTGGAGTCACCGGAGAAGTGGACCGGCCCGTACTTCAACGATCAGGTCGGACAGGCCGTCGGAGCCCTGATGGCCTCCAACGACGCCATGCTGCTCGGCCGGACGACCTACGAAGGATTTGCCGCCGCCTTCGGCGGCCAGTCCGGCGGCATGGCCGACCAGATGAACAACACGCCGAAGTTCGTCCATCCAGCGCGCTCACCTCGGCTGACTGGCAGAACTCCACGCTGATCGGCGGTGCAGGTGATGATGTCGCCGAACAGATCCGCGAGCTGAAGCAGCAGCCAGGCATGAACATCGGCATGAGCGGCAGCTCGACCCTGGTCAGCTGGCTACTCCGGCACGATCTGCTCGACCAGCTTGACCTGCTCGTCTTCCCGGTCGTGATCGGCAGCGGCAAGCGCCTGTTCAGCGAGCCGGACGGCCAGGTGCCTCTCACCCTCACCGGCTCCGAGTCGTTCAGCACCGGCGTGGTCCACCTCAGCTACGAACCGGCCGTGCTGCGGGACCTGGACACCGGCCTGGTGCCCGCCGTGGGCATCACCCCGGCCAACGCGCCCGAAGCCAGCGTCACCGATGCCATCGCCGCCGACCTGGAAACGGCCGGGCGGCACCTGTCCGAGCTGCACATCGACCGGGCCTACCTGGCCTCGGCCCTGGTCCGCGACCGCGGGCCGGACCTGGCGGTCTTCTGCAAGGCCTGGCGAGTGCGCAACGCCTCCGGCCGGTTCGCCAAGGACCAGTTCACCCTCGACTTCGCCGCCGGGCAGCTGACCTGCCCCGCCGGGGTGAGCATGCCGTTCGAGCCCGGCAAGACCGTGCGCTTCCCCGCCGGCACCTGCGCCGCGTGCCCGCTGCGGGCCCGCTGCACGTCAAACGCGGCCGGGCGCAGCGTTTCCATCCATCCCGACGAGGCGCTGCTGGCCGAGCTGCGCCGCCGCCAGCAGACCCCGGACGGGCGCGCGAAGCTACGCGAACGCACCCAGGTCGAACACACCCTCGCGCACGTCGGGCACTGGCAAGGCCGCCGCGCCCGCTACCTGGGCACCCGCAAGAACCTGTTCGACCTGCGCCGCGTCGCCGTCGTCCACAACCTCCACGTCATCGCCCGCCAGCCCGCCACCGACAGTTACCAGCTAGCCGCCTAACAGCTACCTGACCGCGCTCTAGTCGTCCGCTGACGCGTGGATCAGGACCCGCCCGAGCCGACTCCCGAGACGGGACGGCCGTCCTCCAGGTAGACCAGCCGGTGGCCGCGGGTGGCCGCCCGCACTCGCCGCCTGATCGGACCCCTGAGCAGGTCGAGCGCGTCAGGGAGCGGGGCGAGCCGGGACTCGGAGATCTCCTCGGGCTGCAGCATTAGGGCGGCGAGCGCCTTGTCGCTCACCTGCCCGCAGTCGAACAGGAACCGGATCCCGCCCGGGCGCCCCGGGCGCGGGCGGCGGAAATCCATCGCCGCCAGCCGCCCGCGGGCCAGGTCGATGCCGGTCTCCTCGCGCACCTCGCGCCGGCACGCCTCCCACGGCGACTCCCCGTCCGCCTCCATGACGCCGCCGGGGATCGTCCAGCCGCTCTTGTAGGTCGGCTTGAGGATCAGCAGCCGGCCCGCCCGGTCGAAGATGAGCGCCCCCGCGGATACCGGAATACCCGGGAGAGGCATCGTTTCCTGCATAGCAGGATCCGGCCCCGCCTCGCCGTCACTGATCACGGTCCCCCAGTACCCCTCCCTGGCCAAGAATCACAATCATTATCCCGAACGGGCCCGGTGCCCGCCCAGACACCCGTTCACGGCATCCCCGGGGGGCGGTCTTTCTTGGGCAGCTTGCTGACAATGGCCAAATACGAGGCGTCGATGGCCTCGAGGAGCTCATCGTCTCCGATCGCTCCGCCGATCCGCAGCGTGTTCCACCCGGAGCGGCCTATGTAGGCCATCACCGACGCGTCGTCCGGGTACCGCAGCAGCCATTCGTCGGCCACCTCGCGGCTGGCCCCGCACTTCAGGCCCACGGAAGCAGCCGCGCCTGACCCGAGGAACGCGAAGATCCTGCCGCCGACCTTGGCCACCACGTCGCCCTCCCAGGGCTCGTCCTGCCAGGCTCCGGGTTTGGCCAGGCAGTAAGCGAGCAGGTCTTCCCAAGTCATAGACCTTGAATTTACTCATTTGACCGTGATCGTGCTCTGGCTGGGAGGATGGAGCCGGAGAAGGAGCGCACTGCGGGTTCCGGCACGCAGCGAGCTCAGGGTTCTGGGGACGGGGCGGAATGGGACCGGTCGGCTTTGACCTCGACATGACGCTGATCGACTCGCGTCCGGCCATCCTGGCCTCGTTCGCCGAGGTCGCGCGCAAGACCGCCACCGCCATCGACCTGGACGCGGTGGACCGTCGGCTCGGCATCAAGCTGGACGACGAGCTGGCGTTCTGGTTCCCGCCGGAACAAGGTGCCGAGGCGGCCGAGATCTACCGGCGGCACTACGTGGACCTGGCGGAACGGATGACGACCGCGCTGCCCGGCGCTCATGAGGCGCTGGCCGCGGTCCGGGCGGCGGGGCAGCGCGTGGTCATCATCACGGCCAAGCACCCCATCTCGGTCGGGCCGAGCCTGCGGGCGGCCGGGCTGTCCGCCGACGAGTTGTTCACGCTGGTGCACGGTCCGGAGAAGGCAGCGGTGCTGCGTCGCCTGAAGGCGACGGCCTACGTGGGCGACACCCCGCCGGACATGGCCGCCGCGGTGCAGGCCGGCGTGCGGGCCGTGGGCGTCGCGACCGGCTCGTTCAGCGGTGAAGACCTAGCCGACGCGGGCGCCGAGGTGGTGCTCGACTCGCTGGACGGCTTCCCGGCCTGGTACTGGTCCGCCGCTTAGGGCCCCGTCCTTTCAGGCACTGTCGGCGATGGCCGCCGCTACCCGGTACGGCAGGTGCCGCGGGTGCACGAGCAGCGCCCTGGCCAGCTGGCGGATCCGCGGCCGCAGCGGGGTCAGGGCCTGCTCGCAATGCCGCCAGGCGGCAAGCTCGTCGCCACCGAAGCGCACAGCGATCCCGTTCCGGAACCGCCGCGCGTCGCCGCCGTCGGCACGCCAGGTCGGCAGCCACGCGCGCAGCTCGTCGTCGCCGGTCAGCATCGACCATTCCCGCAGCCTCTCGGCGATCTGACCCGCCGCGTCGATGACGAAGGCCTGCTCACCGCCGCCCTGGACGCTATGGACCCGGCCCTGGCTACCGGAGCCGTGGCGGATGCTGGCCGAACTGAACCGCGCCCCGACGGCCAGCGCGGCCACCGCGTGGCCGGCTTCGTGCCACGCCGTCCGCACCGCCGCGGTCCGGGCGGGCGCGTAGCTGGCCGCGGCGCCGAGGTCGTAACGTTGCCTGATCCACGCCTCGTGCACGATGGACTCGTCGTCGTAGCGGATGAGCCGGGCTAGTCCGGCCTGGACTTGGGCCAGGGTCCTGGCCTCCGCGGGTGTCACCGGCGGCTTCCCCGCAGGGCGGCCCTGATCGCGGCGACGGCCCGGTCGCTCGCGCCCGGTACCGCGGTGTCCACCTTGATCAGAGCCGCGCCCAGCCCGAGCGGCGTCACCGACTCCGCCAGCCAGGCCACCCGGTCCGCCATGGCGGGGTTGATCACGTCGCGGTGAATCGGGTGCCTCCCGTGGCCGATCCGGGCGGCCGCCCGGTCCCTGGCCAGCTGGGGGTCGCAGTGGCAGAAAATCTCGATGGCGCCGGCGAACTCGGCGAGCGCCCGGTCCCGCCTCGCCCCTCGCCACCAGCCTTCGGCCACCGCGTCCGGGAACGCCGAAGCCAGCCGGAACACCACTTCCGCCGCCGCGTCGCCCAGACGATTGGACCAGTCCTCGTCGCCCAGCCCGAGGACATCTGCCAGCGCCTCCTTGACCGGATCCAGGGACAGCACGGGGAACCGCAAATCCGCCCCGAGCGCGCGGGCGATCGTCGACTTGCCCGTGCCCGGCGCGCCGGATACCACGATGAGCGTCAAAGCTCAGCGCGGCACGATCGCGTACGGCTTGGGCTTCCTGGTCAGCCACTCCCAGAACGTCCGGGGCCGGGGTCCGGCGCGGAAGTGGCCGCTGCCCACCTTGCCGGTGACCTCGACCCGCAGCTGGACCGGAACGTCGGAACCCCACGGCGCGCGGACCTTGACGTTGCCGCTGCGGATGGCCACGTCGTCGGCGTCCACCACGATCCCGGGCTTGGTCACCAGCGTGACGTACCCGCTGCGCACGTCGATGTCGAGCTTGAGCAACGGCTGCGTGATCACCGCCTCGGTGAAGTCCAGCTTCACGTGGCCGCTGGTCACCTTCACGTCCATCCGCTGCGGGATCACCCACCGGTCGACCCGCTGCACGTGGCCGCTGCGGATGTCGATGCGCGCCACTTCTTTGGCCTGGGGGGCCTGGGGGGCCTGGGGCGCCGTCGCCGGGCTCGCCACGGACCCCTCCGCGGGCAGGTCGGAGACCAGCCGGGCCAGCTCACCGTAGGTCCGCGCGGTCATGGCCCGTTCCAGCCGCTCGTCGAGTTCCTCCGCGGTCAGCCGCCCGTCCCCGGCGGACACCCGCAGCAGCTCGACCACCCGGTCCCTGTCGTCGTAAGAGGCGCGCAGTTCGCTGCGGGCTATTTCCCCGCCGGGTTCGGATTCCGCCATGAACAAACCTTAAAGTAGGGCCTTCCCCGGCACTACGCACATGGTCGCCGCTGCCGGCCGTAGAAGGCCTTTGATCCCGAACGGACTCGGCACCCGCCCCGCCGCTGCCTCGAGCCCTTGACGGCGGTCGCCCGGGTGCAGTGGGCTCGGATGGTGGACTCCGTCATCCCGCCAGTCCCGGGCGCTGCATGCCTGCCGCTGGCTCCTGGCGTCTACCGCTTCCGTGACCAGGCCGGTCGCGTCCTGTACGTCGGGCGCGCCATCAGCCTGCGCCGCCGGGTGCTCTCCTACTGGGGCGACCTCGGGGACCGAGGGTGCTTCGGCGGAGCTGAGAGTTTCCTGACGATTTCGCTTGGTTGTGTAAGTGAGCCACTTACTTACACATATCATCCGAGGCATGACAGGCAAACGCGACGCACACGAGCGGCTTCCCGAGCTGATCGCCGCGGCCGTGCGGGTCTTCACCCGCGAAGGGTACCGGCTGGCCCGGATGAGCGACGTCGCGGCCGAGATGGGCCTGTCCGAAGCGGCCATCTACCGGTACGTGGGGAGCAAGGAAGGCCTGTTCGTGCTGGCCATCCGCCACGCGCTGCTGCTCGAGGACCTGCCCGCGGGCGACCTGCCGCTGTCGCCCGCGCCGCTGGCCGCCACCGTGGCCGAGGCGCGCGACTTCATCGCCGAGGTAGTGCCGTTCGGCGCGCTCGCCGACGCCCTGGCCGGACCGGTCCCCGGTGACGCCGCAGCCGAGCTCGAGAAGATCCTCCGCGAGCTGTTCGAGCTCGAATCGCGGACCAGGGAAGCCGCGGACATGCTCGAACGCTCGGCCCGGGAGCTGCCCGAGATGGCCGACCTGCTGAACGCGGGCATCCGCGCGCCGGTCCTGGCGGCGCTGACCGAATACCTGGCCGGCCGGGCCGGGGCCGGCACGCTGCGCCGCACGCCAGACACGGCGGCGACGGCCCGGCTGGTGCTCGAGACGCTGACCTGGTTCGCCCGGCACCGGTTCTCCGACCCGGACGGCGCCGCCATCCCGGCCGACCTGGCCTCCGACACGGCAGTAGACGCGCTGGTGCACGCCCTGGTCCCAGCCAGCCCAGTCCCAGCCTGCCCAGCCTCGGCCGGTACTGCCTCGGCCGGTGCGCGATGACGGACGAGGTGGCGGTTCACGTCGTCGGCCTGCGGATGAGCTTCGGCGCTACCGAGGTCCTGCACGGCGTCGACTTCGACGTCCGCTACGGCGAGGTGTTCTGCCTGCTCGGCCCGAACGGCGCGGGCAAGACCACCACCCTGGAGATCCTCGAGGGCTTCAGGGCGCCATCGGGCGGGCAAGTCAGGGTCCTCGGCCTCAACCCGGCGGCGCAGCCGGCCAGGCTGCGCGAGCGGGCCGGAATGGTCTTGCAGGAGTGCGGCTTTCCCCGGCAGGCGCGGGTCGCCGAGCTCCTCGACCTGTGGCGGAGCTACTACCCGAACCCGCGCCCGCTCGGCGACCTACTCGAGGTCGTGGAGCTCACCGAGGTCAAGAACACCCAGGTCCGCAAGCTTTCGGGCGGCCAGCGGCGCCGCCTGGACTTCGCCCTGGCCCTCGCGGGCGACCCCGATCTGGTCTTCCTCGACGAGCCGACCACCGGCTTCGACCCGGAAGCCCGCAGGCGATGCTGGGCGGCGATCGAGAACCTGCGCCGGCTGGGCAAGACGATCCTGCTCACCACGCACTACCTGGATGAGGCGGAACAGCTGGCCGACCGGATCGCCATCTTGCGGGCGGGCCGCATCGAGCTGTCCGGGACCACGCACGAGGTCGCGGTTCGGGCCGGCCTGGCCACCCGCATCTCCTTCACCACGCCTTCCGCGCTGCGCCGCCGTCAGGTCCCGCCGCCGGACGGGATCGACCTGGTGGTCCGCGGGCCTGAGTCGGTCTGCCATACCGCCAACGCGGCGATGACCCTCCGGCTGCTGCTCACCTGGGCGGTGGAGCACCGCCTCGGCGACCTGGGCGGCCTGGCCGTGACGGCTCCTCGCCTCGAAGACACCTACCTTCAGCTCACCAGCACCAACGGAGATCACGAGTGACGAGAACGGTTCACCTCGCCGTCCGGCAGGCCCTGCTCGAGCAGCGCAGTTTCTGGCGCAGCGCCGAGTATGCGCTGTTCACCTTCGCCTTCCCGCTGATGATCCTGCTGCTGATCGGGGCGGCTAACGCCGGCTCGCACCTGCCGGGCACCGATATCAAGAACACCACCGTCTTCGTGCCGGGCATCCTGGCCTTCGGCGTGATCGTCGCCGCCTACGTGAACCTCGGGTCCAAGGTCGCGGTGCTGCGCCACGACGGCGTACTCAAGCGGATCAGGACCACGCCGCTGCCGTCGGGGGCCTATATCGGCGGCCTGCTGGTAAGCACGGTCGCCACCGTGATCTTCATCACCGCGGCCACCGGGATGATCGGGTGGCTCGCGTTCGGCGCCATCCCGCGGCCGAGCGAACTGCTCGCCCTTACCGGTGGCCTGGTCCTGGGCACCGTGTGCTTCGCCACGCTCGGCCTGGCCATCAGTTCGGTCATCACCAGCGCCGAATCCGCCGGTCCCGTCGTGTACGCCAGCTTCCTGCCGATCGCGATCATCTCCGGCGTCTTCGACCCCACCTTCAGCGGGCTGCCCGATTGGCTGTCACGCCTGGTAGCCACGTTCCCGGTCAAGGCGCTCGCCGAGGTGCTCCAGAACGCCTACGCGGTGCGCCCTTTCCCGGCCTGGGACCTGGCCAACCTGGCCCTCTGGACCGCCGCGGGTGCCGTCTTCGCCGCCTGGCGTTTCCGCTGGCACAGCTAAACTACCGGCCACGTGACACTAAACTACCGGCCAAGTGACACCTCGGCGATCTACCTATAGCGGCCATCCGGCGCTCCGGCGGTTACGCCTACTCGATTCGGTCCGCTATGGGCGTGCCGAGCTCCACGGTCCGCGACACCGTGCACAGCCGGTCATGTGATTTCCGCACGGCGTCTGGCAGGAGCGCCCTGGCCTTATCGCCATCCTCGCCCTCGGGGAACCTGATCCGGAAGGTCACCACGATGTCACTGAGGCGGTTACCCGCCTTGTCGCGGACCTTGTTCGCATCGACGATGACCTCGAACTTCTCCGGTTCGGCCCGGCGTGACGTCAGGATGTCGACGTCGATCGCCGTGCAGCCGCCTATCCCGGCGAGTAGCAGGTCGACCGGGGTGAAGTCGGTGCCTTCACCTTTACCTATGCTGATCCGGCCGCCGCGGTCGTTGGTGACCACGTACCTGCTGTTCTCGATGCGTTCGAGCCGGACGCTGCGATGCGCGGAATCAGTCGTCATGCTGGCCACATTAGCCCTGGCACTCCGCCGGGTAGCCCGCTGGCCCACTCAGCCGGTGCCACCTTCGGACGAGTCGGGATCAGGGTGGAGCCGCAGGCGGCGGGCGACGATGTCGCGGGCAATGTCGGTCAGTCGCAGATCATTGACGTAGGCGTAGGCCCGCAACCGCACGAATGCCTCCGCAATCCCGACGCCGAGCTGCTCGGTGATCATTCCGGTGGCCTGGTCTATCTCGGCCCGGTGCAGAGCCAGGTCCGCGGGCTGGCCGGTCTGTGGTCCAGGGCCTCCCGCCTGGCTCTGGGCGTCGAGCAGCAGCAGCGTCGCGGTATCGGCGAAGATCAGCGCATCGCCCAGCTGGAAAGCGCTCAGCGAGCCGGGCCGCTCCCGGTACAGGCCCATGATCCCGGTCCGGATCGCCCCCACCTGCAGCGGGAACGCAAAGATCGCTGCGGCCCCGGCCTGACAGGCCGCCGGGGCGAACACCGGCCAGCGGCGGACAGCTTGCATCTCAGCCAGATCCGAAGCCAGCACCGGGCCGCCGGAGGTAGACGCATCCCGGCACGGGCCCTCTCCCAGGGTCACCTCAAGCTCGGCCAGCTGCTCGCTGACCTCATCAGTTGCCCGCATGAGATGACCCGCCTCGGTGCCGCGTGCGGCGCTCAGCCACGCCCCGGTGACCTCAACCGCGACGACGACCGCCGCGCACGCATCCCCGGCTGACACGCGGCCGCCGCGGCTGGCGGCTTGCCCGGCGACCAGGCCCCAGATCCTGCCCGGCCGGCTACCTGTCATTCACACTAAACACGGGTGCGCCTTCCTGCTTCAGCAGCAAGGCGGGGTCCCGACCCAGCGGCTAGTTCGCCAGCTTTCAGCATGAACTCTACGCCGGCATTCGCTGGTCCGGCCGCTGCCCAGATGCCGAATGTGCCGGTCGCGGTATGCCGGGATGTTCACCGAGCAGGTCGGCGTCGGCATCGCGGGGGCGTTTATCCGGCTGGGCATGCGCGTATGCTCGTAATCGGAGGCTGTCCGACCTGGCCTGCGCCATCGTCGCGCGTCGCGCGGCGCCTGCGGCTACGGCTGCATCCTGACCCTGACCTACGCCAGGACGGCTGGGCGTGAGCGTGCCCGCGCGCTTGGGCTGGCCGATCTGCTGCATGTTCCTGAGAGGGTGAGCGGGATGGACGGAGAGCTGTTGTCCGAGACGTTTGTTGAGCTGACGGACACGATGGTCGCCGGGTTTGACGTGATCGACTTCCTGCATGTGCTGACCGACCGCAGCGTCCAGCTGCTGGACGTATCCGCCGCCGGGCTGCTGCTGGCTGACCCGCGTGGTGAGCTGCGGGTGGTGGCCGCCTCCAGCGAAGCCGCCCGGCTGCTTGAGCTGTTCCAGCTGCAGAATGACCAGGGTCCCTGCCTGGACTGCTTCCGGACCGGCCGGCCCGTCCAGGCTGCGGACCTGGCCGCCGCGGCGGTTCGGTGGCCGCGGTTCGCGCCGGCTGCCCGGCAGGCCGGGTTCGGGGCTGTGCAGGCGCTGCCGATGCGGCTGCGCGAGCAGGTCATCGGCGCGCTGAACCTGTTCCGCGCCGATGCGGGTGCCCTGGCGCCGGCGGATATCCGCGTCGGCCAGGCGCTAGCTGACGTGGCGACGATCAGCTTGCTGCATGAGCGCAGCATGCGGCACAGCGACACGCTGAATGAGCAGTTGCAGGCCGCGCTGAACAGCCGGGTCGTCATCGAGCAGGCCAAGGGCAAGCTCGCCGAGCGGCTCGGGGTGGACATGGACCAGGCGTTCAGCCTGCTGCGCGACCGGGCCCGGACCGGCAACCGCCGCCTGTCCGACGTGGCCCGGGCGTTCATCGACGGCACAGAAACCCTCACCGGCCTCGACGCGGGCAGGTCCGGGCAGCGGCTGCCCGGCGACGGGCAGCCCCGCCAGCAGCCCCGGCCCGGCTCGCGGTCCAGAACCTAGCCCCTGCCGCCGTGCGTCGCCGGCTGGAGAGGAACCCACGTGTGCTTCTCGCCTCAGGCCGACGTCGCCGGCGGCTTGCTGATATGCGCGATCGGCGTCGATGCGGTCCGCCATATCCACCAGCGCCGTGAGTTCATCGCGCTGGCGTGGATCCCCGTGCTGCTCGGCGCCCACCAGTTCATCGAGGCACTCGTCTGGCTGTGGCTCCAGGGCCACGTGCCGCGCGGGATCGGCCACGTCGCGCTGTGGGCCTACCTGCTGATCGCCTTCGTCGTGCTGCCCGTATTCATCCCCCTAGCCGTCATCGCGCTCGAGCCGACCAGTCGGCGAAGGCAGATGATGGCGCCCTTCGCGGTGCTCGGGGCCGTAATCGCCGTGACGCTGTTCGCCGCGATGGCCCGGGGCCCGGTCGGCGTGAGGCTGGCCCCGTACCACCTGTCCTACAGCATCCGGCTGCATGACGGCTTCCTCATCGTCGCGCTCTATGTCGTCGCCGTCTGCGGGCCGCTGCTGGTGTCGGGCTACCGCAACGTCGCGCTTTTCGGCGTCGTCAACCTCGTTGCCGTGATCGTCATTGCCCGGCTCACCATTTCCGGGTTCGCTTCGGTGTGGTGCGGGTGGGCGGCCGTTTCCAGCGCCGCTATCACGCTGCATTGCCGTTTCGCCAAGCCCCGGCCTCAACGCGTCAGGCCCGGACCTGACGGGCTTATTTCGGCTGGCTGACTCCGGATGAGCGCTGGGCTGTCTCCAAGCCGCAGATGACAGTGTCGAGACCGGAGGTGAAGCGCTGCTCGCGGTCGTCGGCCCAGGCATGGGTGCCGTGCGCGGCCAGGGTGGGGAAGCTGCTAGCAGGCAGGGAGCCGAGGAATGCATGCAGTTGTTGTCTGGACGCGCTGTCGCGCAGTCGCTGCTCGGCGGGCGAGGCGGGGTCGGCGAGGGCGAAGCCGAGGGTGTAGTCGTAGATCAGGCGGAAGGCCAGGGCGGCCTGGCGGCCCGGCAGGCCGGCCCCATGCAGCGGCGCGAGGAAAGCCTCGGCCAAAGCCAGGGATGCGGGGCTGATGGGGTCACGGGTCTTGAACAGGGCGGCGATGCCGGGATGGGTCTCCAGGACCGCCCGCAGCCGGTGCGCGAGCATGGCGACCTGCGCGGTCCAGGGCAGAGCAGGGTCGGTCCGGCAGTCGACCTCGGCGAGCACAGCATCGAGGATTAGGTCGTAGAGCTGTTCCTTGCTGCGGACGTGGCGGTACAGCGCGCCCGGAACCACGCCGAGGCGCCGGGCGAGGGCGCGCATGCTGAGGGCCTCCGCGCCATCCGTGCTGATGACCGCGAGGGCCTCGGCGACGACCCGCTCGCGGGTGAGCGCACGGCGGCTGCTCTCCCCGTCGTCCGGCGGGTTGAACCAGAGCGAGCGCGTGTCCGCGTCTTTGGCCTGCTGACCTGCCATGCCTGCCTCCGGCCCGTCCGCGTTTGATAACGATGTTCACCATAAAGTGAACATTGTAGCTCGGAACTGAATAGTGTTCATTATGACCGGTGTCCTTCCGGGTCGCCGGCCTGGTTCATTGACACTGGATACCGCCGAGATGTATGTTGACTGTGTTGCTCTGGACCCCGGCAGTTTGCCCCGCGATTACGGCGGGAGCAGTGCGGGAACCGGAGTTTTCTGCGTTCAGGCTGGTGCCAGGAAAGGGCGTACCGGCCAGAAAACGGCGGTAACCCTCGAGAGATACCTTTCCTTATGCTATTTGTCGCGCCGGACCGGCTACCCGCACGTCAATTCATCACTGACTGAGGAGTCGGTTACGGTGAACAGGCCCAGCCTGGTCCAGCCCGTGGACATCCGGCGGGTGATGAGCACCGGCGTCGGCATCACTCTGGTCGCGGCCGGGGCGATCGTGCGTTTTGCCGTCCCCGCAACGTTTATCCACGGCCTTAATCTGCACGTCGTGGGCGTCATCGTGATGCTGGCCGGCGTCATCGCCCTGCTGCTGTCGCTGCTGGTCTGGGGTCCGCTGAGCCGTCGCCGTAACCACTCCGGCGGTTACGGCTCAGGGGCGCCGCCGCTCGCCCGGTAGCGGAATGTCTACCAGGACCAGCCGCCAGCGCGAGGCCCGTCGCCGCCGTGACCGGGAGCCGCCCAGCAAGGCGGCCGGACGATCGCCGTCCTCATCCCCGAGATCCAGCCTCGCCGGTGGCGTACCGGATCCTGCAAAACCAGCGCGACTGCTCCTGGCAACCGTCCTGCGCGCCAGCACCGACGTCGTCATCTCCACCATCCCCTACCGGCTCACGACACGATAGACCCGGCAGTTAAGGTAGCCCCGAACCGGTGGCTGAGGGAGTTGGCGTGGCTGCCGCGGACGGCGTGGCTGCCGCGGACGGCGTCGCCGTCCGTGAGCGGGCCGGATGTGGTGTGCCAGTCGGGGACACCGAACTCGTCGGGGTGGTGGTTGGCGGTGGCGTCGTCCGGGTCGGCTCGGGCGAGGTTGAGGACTGCCCCGTCGTCGAGGGGTTGGGGTTGCCGCCGGTTGCGGTCGACGGAGGCCTGACGAGCACGTAGGTGACCAGGGTGACCAGGAAGACCGCCGTCAGGATCCAGGTTGAGGTTCGTACTCGCCGCATCAGTCGGCCCTGCTCGGTTCGGCCGTATCGCTGTTGGCCGGCAAGTGGATGCCCTCGTCCCGGAGCCCGGCCGCGATCCGGGCGCGCAGGCTCCGCTCGACATCGAACTGCTTGCCGGGCAGGGTCCTGGTCACCAGGCGGATCTGGAAGTGGTCCATGTCGATGCTCTGCACGCCCATGACGGCCGGGGGACCGTCCATCAGCCGGCCCAGCTCCGGTTCCTTGTAGGCCTCTTCCCCGATCAGCCGCAGCAGGTCGCTCACCCGGTTGACGTCTGAGCCAGCGGGCACGGGCACGTCCACGATGGCACGGGCCCAGTCGCGCGAGAGATTGGTCACCTGGATGATCTGGCCGTTGGGGGTAACGACCACCTGGCCATCGGGGGTCCGCACGGTGGTCACCCGCAACGTGACGTCCTCGACGGTCCCGATCGCCGGGTCGGAGATGCCCAGTACCGAAAGGCGGATGAGGTCCCCGAAGCCGTACTGGCGCTCCGTGATGATGAAGAAACCCGCCAGGATGTCCTGGACGATGCGCTGCGCGCCGAACCCCAGCGCCACCGCCAGCACGGCGGCCGGGGCGACCAGGCTCGTCAGCGGGATGCCGAGGCGCGCCGCGATAGCCACCGCGGCGACGCAGTAGATGATCGCCAGGGTGGCCCACGTGATCACCTGCGCCAGTGCGTGCCGGTGCTTCGAGGCTTCCGAGCGGACCAGCGCGTCCGCCTCCCGGGCATTTGCGTCAATCCGGCCCGTGATCCTCCCGCCCAGCCAGGTCGCCAGTCGCGTCAGCAGGATCGTCCCGATCACGATCAGCACGATCTCCAGGCCACTGCCGCGCACCCACGAAGAGACGCCGCGTGCCCACCAAGAGGCGTCGGTCAGCGGTTGCACAGACAAGAACATAATCCTCCATCATTGCCGAACCTCGCTTGCGGCGACCACCCGTCGGCGACCGCGGACTACGGCAGGCATGCCGAAGGTTCATAGTCGAGACCGCAGTGCCAGGCTACTTCTGCAGGCAAACGGTCTTCGACAGTTCGACAGCGTCTGGGCCAGGACAGACCGGCGTGCGACAGACCTGACGACTTTCACCGCCAGCTGGTCCGTGTCGTCGCCGAGCTGCCGGATGCGGCGGGGGCCTTCGTAGTGCGGGCGGTGTACCACGAGACCCGTGGCTGGCAGTGGGTCAGCGAGCCGCTGTAACGGCGATAAAGACCATGAGGCCGAACGGTCCTGGTGCACCTGGCCGGGCCCCGCTGTTGCCCAGGATGGCGTGCGGTACGCTGGGCAATACGCACTAAGGCGTTGCCACGAGGGCACGCCGGTCGTCTGTCGCTCGGTAAGCGAACTGGTTTCCACGGATGTGGCGCCTTCGACAACGCGGCCACTCAAATCCTGGAGACCATTGTCTTGACTGCTCTGCCTGCAGAAAAGTCCGTAATTAGCCCCGTCGGCCAGTCGCGAACGGTCCGGCGCCGTCGGCGCGAACAGCGTCCCAAGCGGATTCCGGCTGCTGTCGTGACCTTCGCTGATCTAGGCGTCCCGGCACCCCTGGTGGCCGCCCTGGCCGAAGACGGCATCACCGTGCCGTTCCCCGTCCAGGCCGCTACGCTGCCTGACGCCCTGGCCGGCGTCGACATTCTCGGGCGTGCCCAGACCGGCTCCGGGAAGACGCTCGGATTCTCGCTCCCGCTCGTAGCCAGGCTGGCCGGGGGGTACACGATGGCATGCCGCCCGCGTGGCCTGGTGCTGGTACCCACCCGCGAGCTGGCTACCCAGGTCCAGGCGGTTCTCTCACCGCTGGCGCACGCCATGGGACTAAGCGTCGCCGCCATCTTCGGTGGCACCCCGCAGAGTCCGCAGGTGGCTGCCCTGCGCAACCGCGTGGATATCGTCGTTGCCTGTCCGGGGCGCCTGGCTGATCTCATCGGGCAAGACCACTGCCACCTCGGCGATGTCGAGGTCACCGTACTCGACGAAGCGGATCATATGGCCGACCTGGGGTTCCTGCCGATCGTGCGACGGCTCCTTGAGGCAACTCCGCCAGAAGGCCAGCGGCTGCTGTTCTCGGCGACCCTCGATAGTGCCGTGGACGTCCTCGCCCGGCGTTTCCTGACCCGGCCGGCGCTGCACTGCGTTGACGATGCCTCCCCGCCGGTCCAGATCATCCATCATCTGCTCACCGTCACGCCAGCCGACCGGGTGGAGGTTGTCGCGACCCTGGCCAGCGGTGACAACCGCGTGCTGATCTTCACCAGGACCAAGCACGGAGCGCAGAGGCTAGCCCGTCAGCTGAACAAGGCGGGGGCGCCCGCGGCAGAACTCCATGGGAACCTGGCCCAGGGGGCTCGCAGCCGTAACCTGGCGGCGTTCGGATCCGGCGAGGTGCGCGTCATGGTGGCGACCGACATCGCTGCCCGCGGTATTCATGTGGACGGCATCGACCTGGTGATCCACGCCGATCCCCCCGCCGAGCACAAGGCCTATGTGCACCGATCTGGCCGGACTGCCCGCAACGGCGCCGACGGCGCGGTGGTCACCGTGCAGATCGCGGCGCAGGCGGCCGAGGTCCGCGTCCTGATGCGCAAGGCGGGCGTGACGCCGCAGGCAGCTACCGCTAGTCCAGGTTCGGCGGTGCTGCGCTCGATCGCGGGTCCCGCGGTCAGGCGCATCGCTCCAGTGACCAAGCTCGCCAGGATCCCGGCCGCGGCTGGCGCCCAGGCCACTGGCCGCGGCGCCGCGGCCGCGTCCGGAAGCTTCCGCGGCCGCCGTGGCCGGCGCGGCTGAGGGATTTCGCGAGGCATCGCGCTAGGCGCGAAGGTAAAAGCAGGGTAGTGTTAAAAATGTTGCTCCGGACCCCGGCAGCGGTTACGACCGAGAAATAGCGGCCTGACCGAGAGATAGCCGCCTGAGAGATAGCAGGCCACGCAGCGGGATCCGAAGTTTTTCATGCCCCGGCGCCCCTTGGGCTTGCCCAATTGATGCAGGCCGCTAGTTTTGCCGTGTGCATTTCTGGGCCTGGCCGTTGTCGTGTCTTCGCGAATCCGGCTGCGTTCAGAGAGGAACGACCGCCATGACTGACCAACTCGCTGTCGGCTACGAGGGCACGGAGCCGTTCCCGGGTGGTGCCGACACGCCGCGCACCTTCGAAGGCGGGGTCCGGGTAGCGGTGACATCCGCGATCGTCATCGTGCCGTTCGCCGGGCTGGCGGTGGCGGTCTGGCTCGCCTGGGGCCACGGCCTGCACCTCACGGACATCCTGCTCGCGGCGGCTTTCTACCTGGTGACGGGGCTTGGGGTGACCATCGGCTTCCACCGGCTGCTCACCCACCGCAGCTTCACGGCAGCGCCGGCGCTGCGGGTCGTGCTGGCTATCGCGGGGTCGATGAGCTTCGAGGGCGAGGTCATCGGCTGGGTCGCCATCCACCGCCGTCATCACGCCTTTGCCGACAGGCCGGGCGACCCGCATTCGCCGTACCGGTACGGAACCAGCCTGCCCGGTCAGCTCCGCGGTCTCGCCCACGCGCACGTTGGCTGGCTGCTGCGCGACGACCCTACCCCGGCCGCGCGCTATGCCCCGGACATGGTGGCCGACCCGGCCATGCGGGCGATCTCGGCAGCGTT
>Ga0209039_10001757_pt1 | contig 19595 bp, 18 predicted proteins | sample BogFormECP12_OM1_FD_188238 | JGI IMG/M metagenome (GOLD analysis project Ga0209039, IMG submission 188238) | Bog forest soil microbial communities from Calvert Island, British Columbia, Canada - ECP12_OM1 (SPAdes) (version 2) | ecosystem: Environmental > Aquatic > Freshwater > Wetlands > Bog ...
GGATTCCAGCCCATCACACGCAAGTCGGTTGCGATGCGGCGTGAGACCGGGCTTTTGCCGCAGCCGGTGCGAACGGCGCAGACGGAAATCACCGGCACCTTTGCCGCCAGTTGCGTGCGCTCCACGCCCAGCAGCCAGAAGTCGGTGCCGGCGGCGACCGCGCGCGACGCCAAGTGCATCAGCGTCGGATACGACACGTCGCTGTAGGAGAAGACCACCACGTCCACCTGCTCGTCGCTGATGGTCTCTTCCATCCGGTTTTCGTCCAGAATCGGAATGCCATCGGGATACAGGTCTCCCGCCAACGGTACCGGATAGCGGCGGCCATCGATGTCAGGGATTTGAGTTGCGGTGAAGGCTACAACGTGAAATTCGGGATTGTTTCGGAAAACTACGTTGAAGTTGTGGAAGTCTCTGCCGGCAGCTCCCAGGATAAGCACTCTTTTCATAGTGCGCTAAAAGCGTCATTAGACCCATGAGGTGGGGACACTTTTCTCCCGTAAGTTATGGTTTCATTTCCGGCGGGGTCGTGCCGTGACTGCGGTCACATAGCCGTGAGACATGGAACCGTTGCAGTTACAACCACGTGTCGCACCTCACATCGCAGTGTGATCTTCATCACTTCGTCTTGGGTCGCTCCTGGTCGAGAATCGAACCATCGTTCGGTAGAAGGTGAGCTTCCCAACCGCAACGTAAACACCAAATACGACGGCGAAATCAAAAAGAAAAAGGCCGCGACTGCGGCTCCCGGTTCTTTCTGAAGCGCCCGCAATCATAGAAAGGTTGACCATGGCCAAAGGTACAGTGGAGATTGTGGTAGAGCGCTGTAAGGCCTGCGGTTTCTGTGTGGAGTTTTGTCCCACCAAAGTTCTGGCGCTCTCCTCCGCTTTCAACTCTAAGGGTTATCACACTCCTTACCTGGTGCATCCGGAGAAGTGCAGCGGTTGCGATTTGTGCGGCATGTACTGCCCCGACTTCGCCATCTTCGGCTACAAGCAACCTGCGCCACCGAAGGAAACCGCTGTGACCCAAGGAGCAGCGGCGGCAACGCCAGAGGAGGTACAAGATGCACGCTGATCCCGCCGGAGTAATGACCGGCTCCCATTTCCTTGACGGCGACCACGCATGCTGCGAAGGGGCGCTGGCGGCCGGAGCGCGCTTTTCGTCCGGCTATCCCATCACGCCTTCCACCGAAGTTGTGGAACGGTTTGCCTCCCGCGTCCCCAAGATTGGCGGAACTTTCATCCAGATGGAAGATGAACTCGCCGCCTCCATCGCGCTGCAGGGTGCGGTTTGGGGCGGAGCCAAAGCGTTCACCGTCACCTCAGGCCCCGGCTTCTCGCTGATGATGGAGCACATCGGCCTTGCAGTCATGACGGAAACGCCGTGCGTCTTTGTCGACGTGCAGCGCGGTGGGCCATCCACCGGCCTGCCGACACTGCCTGCACAAGGCGACATGATGCAGGTGCGCTGGGGTTCGCATGGCGACTACGAGATCATTGCGCTTTGCCCGAACTCCCCGCAAGAGAGCTTCGACCTGACCATCAAGGCGTTCAACTACGCAGAGAAATATCGCGTTCCGGTGTTCGTCATGCTGGATGAAGTCGTTGGGCACATGACGGAGAAGGTGGTAATTCCGCCAGCAGAGCAGATCGAAGTTGAACCGCGGCGCTACACCACAATTCCGCCCGGCGAATTCATGGCGTACAAACCCAAGGACGATCTGGTTCCCGACATGCCTCGCACGGGCGAGGGCTACAACGTCCACGTCACCGGTCTGACCCACGACGAACGCGGCTATCCTGACATGACGCCTGCCCAGCAGGACAAACTGGTGAGGCGCCTGGTGGACAAGATCCGCAAGAACGCCGACAAGATCATCCTCTACGAGGAAGACCAGATCGACGGCGCCGACGTAGTAGTGGTCTCGTACGGCATCACCTCCCGAGTCGCGCAACGCGCGATTGACCTGGCCCGTGAAAGAGGCGTGAAGGTCGGCAAGTTCCGCCTCATCACCGCCTGGCCGTTCCCGGAGAAGAAGATCGCGGAGATCGCCTCGAAGGTGAAGGCCTTCGTGGTGGCTGAACTGAACTTGGGGCAGATGGTGCGCGAAGTGGAACGTGCGGTTGCCGGTAAAGCGGCTGTGCGCTTTGTTGGGCACGCCGGAGGCAGCGTGCACCGTCCCGAAGATATTCTCCAAGCCATCATGGAGGTGGCGCGATGACGACGACTATACCCATCAATCCTGTGGAACCGTTTCTGCGCACCGAGCGCATGCCGCACATCTGGTGTCCGGGATGCGGCATCGGTACTAGCGTCAACTCTTTCGCCCGCGCGCTGACCGAAGCCAACATGGACCTGAAGAACGTCGCCATCGTGTCGGGCATCGGCTGCACCGGACGCGTTGCCGGCTACATGAAGCTGGATTCGTTCCACACTACGCACGGGCGGGCGATTCCGTTCGCAACCGGGTTGAAGCTGGCCAATCCCAAACTGAATGTCGTGGTCTATTCCGGTGACGGCGATCTGTTCGCTATCGGCGGCAACCACCTGATTCATGCCGCGCGCCGCAACGTGGACCTAAAGGTGGTCTGCGTTAACAACCTCATCTACGCGATGACGGGCGGCCAGACCGCGCCAACTACGCCGGGAGCGGTCATCACTTCCACAAATCCCTACGGGACCTACGATCCATCGTTCAACCTGCCGTATCTGGTGGAAGCAGCAGGCGCGGTTTACGTCGCGCGCTGGACAGCGTTCCATGTCCGTCAGCTTGCACGTTCCATGCAGGAGATGTTCAAGAAGAAAGGGTTCTCCTTCATCGAGGTGATCTCGCCGTGCCCCACGCTGTATCAGCGCCGCAACAAGATGGGAGACGGTCTCGACACGATGAAGTTCTACAAAGAAGTGAGCAAGATCAAAAACGGCGCTCCCACCAGCGAGGTGGCACTCAGCAAGTCGGGCGAGATTGTAGTTGGCAAGTTCGTGGACCGCGAGCGGGAGGATTATCGCGATCTCATGCACGACCGGTTCACCGAAGTACTCGGCGACCAATATGTAGAAGCGGAGGCATGCGAATGCAGCATCTAACCGAAATTCGTATCGCAGGGTTTGGCGGCCAGGGCGTGATTCTCTCGGCCATCGTTATCGGCAAGGCAGGCTGCATCTATGAAGGCGGCTTTTCTACCATGACCCAGAGCTTCGGACCGGAAGCTCGTGGTGGCGCCTGCAGTGCTCAAGTAATCTTGTCCGACCGCCCAGTACTTTATCCCTACGTCACAAAGCCTGACGTCCTGGTAGTGATGTCGCAGGAAGCGTATTCCATCTTCGCCCCTCAGGTGAGGGAGAACGGCACACTGATCATCGAGCAGGATTTGGTCCGTGTGGACACCGTTCCGACAGGCGCGCGTATCTATAGCTGTCCGGCGACCAGGCTGGCGGAGGAACTCGGGAAAAAGATGGTACTCAACATCGTGATGGTCGGTTTCTTCGGCGCTGTGACCGGCCTGTTGCAACCCGACTCTCTCCGTAACGCCATCGCTGATTCGGTTCCCGAGGCCTATCGTGACCTGAATCGCAAAGCCTTCGATAAAGGCTACGAGTACGGCATTAAGACCTTGAAGGGCGAGATCCCGGCGGAGGAGCCGCAGATCGAGGTCGGAGCGCTGGAAACGTAAAACTGCTTCATATAATTCATACCGGCCGGCGACGCACTCGCCGGCTTTTCCATTGCGCTTAAGGGGTTAGGTGGGAACATTTCCCCAGCGCGCGGAGTCTATCTGGGTAAGCCCTACTCCGGACTGACGGTCGCTGTGCATCTGCGGCAGGCGGGCTCGGGAATTAGCCCGGCTTTCGTCGCGAAAAGTTGTTGCGGGCTCCGAATCTATTTATCATTGAGGCACGCCTTTGGCGGGAGCAATAGTAGTGAGTGACCTCGCAAGTGCGATAGGAGTTCGCACCGCGGAAGCAGCGATCGTGGCCGAGTTGAAGGCTGGGTCGGAAGATGCTTTCGAGTGGCTTATCGCGCATTACAACCAGCCGGTATACAGCCTCGTGTACAGGCTTCTGGACGACCCCTCGGACGCGGCCGATACCACCCAGGAAGTTTTCATCAAAGTATTTCGCGGGATCAAGAACTTCAACGCCGATTCCAGCTTGAAGACCTGGATCTACAGAATTGCGGTACATGAAGCTTCGAATCACCGGCGTTGGTGGTTCCGGCACAAGGTGCAGGAGACATCGATCGAGCCACCGGCCGGCGAAGAAGGCTGCTCCATCAGTATGAAAGACACGCTAGTGGACGGAGGCAAGTCGCCCCTGCAGAACGTCTATGACCGAGAATTACGGGCCCGAGTGGAAACGGAGTTGAAGGCGCTCGCCGAACCCTACCGGACGACGGTGATTCTGCGCGACCTGGAAGAACTATCGTACGAGCAGATCGCCGAAGTTATGCGGACTTCGCTGGGAACGGTTAAGTCCCGGCTGGTGCGAGGCCGCGAAGCCTTGCGCAAGCGCTTGGAGCGTCATCTGGAGTCGTTTGGCTTGGAAGCAGCGGCTGCGCGCAGGAAAAAACGCGGTGAGAGCAGCCCGATGGGCGCTCAAGAAATTGAGGTCATGCCATGAAATGCTCGGTTGTGAAGGGACTCATGTCGTCGTACCTGGATGGCGAAGTCACACGCAGCCAATTGGCCCGGATGGATGAGCATTTGCAGAGCTGCGTGGAGTGTGCTGCCCGCTGTGCTTCGGTGCGGCAGACACAGGCTCTGGTCGGATCTCTGGGACGAAGGGCGGCGCCTCCCGAGTTGGCGCTCAGGCTGCGCGTCGCGGTTTCGCAAGAGATCGCCAACCAGCGGCGTTCACGGTTGGATTCCCTGCGCGTGCATTGGGACAACGCCTTCAACGCCATCATGGTTCCGGCTACGGCCGGCCTGGTAACCACACTCATCATTTTTGGAGTCCTTATCAGCTTTCTTTATCCCAGCCAGATGAGAGCACCTAACGACGTGCCGACCATGCTCTATACACCGGCGGAGTTGCAGTTCACGCCGTTCGAGTTGTCGATGGGCTCCAGCAGTGCCGATTCGCTGGTAGTAGAAGCCTACGTCGGCCCCGATGGCCGCATTCAGGATTACCGCATTCTCTCGGCTCCCGAAGACGCGCAAGCTATCCTGCCCGCTCTGAAGAACATGCTTATCTTCACGTCCTTCCGTCCGGCGACTACCTTTGGGCAGCCGACGGCCAGCCGCGTGGTCCTCTCGTTCTCCAAGGTCCAGGTGAAGGGATAGCACACCCGCTATGCCAGCTTGGGCGTCCGCGCACACTCCGTACTAAGGCTGGTTGCATTTGCGTGCGCGATACTCACCCCGTAAACTTAATAGACTGGTTCCCTGCCGAACTCGGCGATTAGTTGTTGGCACTTCGTTCTTAGTGATCCCATATCCGGCGCGAAGCAAGATTGCGGAGAGCTAATGGCTAACAGCCGAGAGCGAAAAACTGGAGGCTTTGCTGCGCTGCTCTCTTATTCTGGTTGTGTCGCTGTGCTTCGCGTCGCTCACTAGCGCGGCGACTGCCCAGTCAAAGGTCACCCTCGATGTCAGCGAGACGCTTTTCAGTGTCGTCTCTGCGATGAACGTCTGTGGCTACGACGCGGAACTGCAATCGTCGTCTCCCATTCGCATGCAAGTGCGGGCCGACTTGGCCGAGGCGAACAAGGCGCCAGAAGCGGCTGCGGCCGAAACCTACCTGTGCCGCTTTTATCATGAGCACCAGCAAGGCGACAGCGCGCATGACCTGGCACAATACGTTTCGCTCGCACTGAACCTCGGCGACCCTCCGGATTTCGCGCCGAAACTGCCGGAGTCCGACATGCCGCCTGATTCGACGTATGTGCTGGGGGTAATTCCGCCGCTGAAGAAGTACTACGCCGCGGCAAAGTTGCATGCGATTTGGGTAAAACACAAGCCCCAGTACCTGGCGCTCATAGACCAGTACCACGAACCCGTGGCGCAGATGATCACTTCGACAGACAACTATTTACGCATGCCCTCCTCTGGGTATGCCGGGCGCACCTTCACCATCTATCTCGAGCCAATGGCTGCACCGGGGCAGGTAAACTCGCGCAACTATCTGCAGGACTATTACAACGTCGTAGTATCGCCAGTGGGGAATAATTTGCATATGACGGACATACGTCACACCTACCTCCACTTTGTGCTCGATCCGCTGATCGCAAAACGTGCCACGGCGTTGCAACGCTTGAAGCCTATCCTGGTGGCAGTGCAAAAAGCGCCCATGTCGGAGGAGTACAAAGAGGATTCAGGCCTATTGGTGACTGAGTGCGTGATTCGTGGCATCGAAGCTCGTACTCCCGCGGATCCCAAGTTGCCGGAGAAAGATCGGCAGGCCCTGGTGCGGCGGGATGAAGCGGAGGGATTTGTGCTCACGGGATATTTCTACGAGCAGTTGAAGGCCTTTGAAAAGGGAGGCGCTGGATTGCAAAGCGTGTTTCCCGACTGGCTGCACAACATCGACATCGACCATGAGAAGAAGCTCGCCAGCGAGATGCAGTACGCTACACAAGCCGCACCCGAGGTCGTGCAGGCGACAAAACCCGCATCTCAGCAGAAGGTGGCTTTGGCTGAACGCGAGTTAGCCGGCGGCAACCCTGCGGCCGCCGAAAAACTGGCGAACGAGGCCCTGCAGTCGAAGGAAGATGTAGCGCGCGCCTACTTCGTGCTTGCCCGTGTGGCAACCATGAGCGGCAACATGCAGGGTGCGCAGGAGAATTTTCAGAAGGCGCTCGATGCTTCGAAGGATCCCCGCATATCGGCCTGGTGCCATATTTACCTAGGCCGTATTCTCGATTTGCAGGAAGAGCGGGAGGCCGCCATTGCGCAGTACGAGGCGGCACTTAAAATCGGTGATGCCTCAACGGACACCAAGAATGCGGCAGAGCGCGGATTGAAAGAGCCATATCAGCCGCCGGTGGCCAGGCAGCAACAGCAGTAGTTCGTCGCAATAGAAAGGACCAAAGAATGAAATCGAGTTTGACAATTCTTGCGGTGTGGCTGGCCACTAGCATGGCGATGGCCCAGGCAAATGCAACTCCGAATCAAGCAGGCAGCCAGAGCGGACAGACCCAGGGACAAACCGGTGCAAAGAGCGCTTCGCCGAGCCCCTCACAGACGCCAACTACCGGCGGCAATCGCGTCCTCCAGGCAAAATCACAGGATGAACTGAAGGCCTATCAGGATGCTATCGCCAAGACAGATCCCACGGAAATGGCGGCAGCGGCCGATGCATTCGCCGCGAACTATCCCAACAGCGAGATGAAGGGTACCTTGTACGCACGCGCTATGAGCCTTTACGGTCAGACGAACAATGCCGAGAAGGTCATTGAAGAAGGACGGAAGTCCATCGCTGCCGATCCAACGAATCCCGTACCGCTGGTGCAGGTCGCCTCGGTCCTGGCTGAGACGACTCGCGATACCGACCTTGACCGCGAGCAACGCCTGGATGAAGCCGCTAAGGACGCGCAAGCTGCGATTGACAACATCAACACCGGTTTGATCATTCCTCCCAACGCTCCACCCGAGAGAGTAGCGGGGGCAAAAGCGAGTATTCTCACCATGGCTTACGACACTCTCGGCATGGTCAATCTGAGCAAGAAGGACTATGCTGCGGCGGAGCAGGCCCTGTTGAAGGCTGCCGACACCTCCAAGGCCAACCCGGAGGCGGTAGTTTACTTGCGGCTGTCGGTGGCGCAGGACAACCTCAAGAAGTATCCCCAGGCTCTGGAAAGCGCTACCAAAGCGGTGCAATTAGCGCCGCCGGGCAGCACGGCGCAAAACCTTGCCAAACAACAGCAAGCACGAATGCAGAAACTGATAGATGCTGGGTCCGGTTCGAGCACGGCAACGCCTCCAGCGGCTACACCCGCTCCGGCCAAGCCCGCGACGCCGCCGGCTAATACGACTCCTTCGCCTACACCGCATTAGGGTACTGTTGGTTTGGCTGCGGAAGCCCGATTTCTCTTGGCCGGCTTTGGCTGAAAAGGTGGGAAGCGGGCGGTTGAACCACGTCAACCACGAATGAAGTCTGAACCTGACAACCTTTCCGCGCTGGAGGATGCCCTCGGGCATCGCTTCCGCCACCCCCACCTGCTGCAGCAGGCGCTTACGCATGCCTCCTATGCGCGCGAATGGGAGTCGCAAAACGCAACGGGTGGAGCTGTGGCCCCAGCGCCCGACAACGAGCAGATGGAATTCCTCGGCGACACAGTGCTCTCGTTCGTGGTCAGTCAGGAACTGTTTCGCCGTTTCCCCGAATACCACGAAGGAGAGCTTTCGAAGCTGCGGGCCCACGTGGTGAGCGCGCGTCACCTTCTTCGTCCCGCGCGCGCGCTGAAAATCGGACAGTTTCTCCGCCTCGGCAAAGGGGAAGAAAGGAGCGGCGGCCGCAGCAAGAGCGCGCTGCTGACCGATGCGTTGGAGGCAATCATCGCCGCCCTGTATCTTGATGGCGGCCTCGAAACGGCGCAGCGCTTCATTCTGGAGACAATCCTCGAACCTGAACTCGCCGAGGTACACAAGCTGGGCGACAAGCAACTGCCGGTGATGGATTACAAGTCGGCCTTGCAGGAGGCGGCGCACGCCTGCGGGCGTCCGCAGCCCCGCTATGTTCTGGTAAAAGAGGAGGGCCCCGACCACCGCAAAATGTTCACCATGGAAGCGCACGTGGCCGCGTCCGCCGAGGGAGAGCAAAGCTTCGTCCGCCGCAGCGAGGGCAGCACCAAGAAGCTGGCCGAACAGGGGGCTGCACGAAAGGCCTGGGAGTATCTACAATCATTAAAAGTAGGTTCTGGGGGAGGCGCCCCCAGTCCCACCAGCGAATCTTCTGAGCAGTCATGAGCGAAGTCAGCATCGAACCACACGTTGCCGTCCTCCCCGAGGCGCCAAAGCCTGCCGGGAAAGTGAAAGCAGCAAGCCATAGCGGCGGCATGAGCGCGTTGCAGTCGCTCGCCACCACGATCGTTATCGCAGTATTTGTCATAACCTTCATCGTGCAGGCGTTCCAGATCCCCTCAGAGTCGATGGAGAAAACTCTGCTGGTCGGCGATTACCTCCTGGTGGACAAAGTGCACTACGGACCGCCGCGCATGTGGGCCTGGCTTCTGCCCTACCATTCCATTCAACGGCAGGACATCATCGTCTTTCGCTATCCGGTCAATCCGAAGCAGCACTTTGTGAAGCGGGTAGTCGCGATCCCGGGCGATCGGGTGCGACTCATCAACAAGCACGTTTATGTCAATGGCGTCCGTCAGGACGACGACTATGCCACTTTCAACTGGGAGCAGCATGACAAGTTCAGGGACAACTTCCCTGATGGCGGTTTTTACGGCGACAAGATCTCGCCCAAGTGGTTTTTACAGGCACGAAAGCTGCTGGAAGACAACGAGTTGATTGTTCCCGAGGGATCATTTTTCGTTCTCGGCGATAACCGCGATGACAGCTACGACTCGCGCTACTGGGGTTTCGTACCCGCGGAGAATGTGGTTGGCCGTCCCTGGTTGATTTACTGGTCGATGGACCGGTCTACTCCAGCCGTCGCCGGCGAGCGGTCGTCTGATAGACTTTCGAGTCTGGCGCACAATGTAGCCAACCTGGTCGAGGGCCTGCGCTGGAGCCGCATGTTGCGAACGGTGCAGTAGGCGCCTGGCAAGGTAAGTGAGGACGAATACATTTGGCTGGAAGCAAAAGTTCATTGAAGGCTGCGCCGCCGAAGGCGCAGGAGGCGCTGCCTCCGGAGAAGGCAGCGAAGCCGAAGGAAACCACTCCGGAATTCATCGCCTCCATGGCAATTGTGGTCGTGACCGGCCTGTTCGTCATCACCTTTGCCCTGCAAGCGTTTGAAATCCCATCCAGCTCGATGGAGAATACGCTGCTGATTGGCGACCATGTGTTCGTCGACCGCATGATGCTGGCCCCGGTCACCAAATGGATCGATAAACTCATTCCCTATCGTGATCCGCGTCATGGCGATATTTTCGTCTTCATCTCCCCGGCGCAGCCCGGGCTCTACGTGGTGAAACGCGTTATGGGCATTCCCGGCGATCGCATCCATCTGCAGGACGGCGTGGTTTATCGTAACGGCGAACGGCTCGACGAGCCGTATGTGGTCCGCAAAGGCGACTACAACGGGTACCGCGACAACTTTCCCCGCGTTCCACCCAGCGAATACGACGACGTAACCGCAGCCTGGAAGGCCGAGCTTCCGTCCCATATCCAGAGTGGCGACCTCGTGGTGCCTGCCGGCGTGGTCTTTGCCATGGGCGACAACCGCGACGTAAGCCTCGATAGCCGCTATTGGGGCTTTGTGCCGCGCGAAAATGTAATTGGCCGTCCCATGTTCATCTATTGGTCATACATCACTCCGCGCGACGAGTACCAGCGCCAGGGCCTGGCCGATCGCGTCGCATGGTTGTTCGACATCATCATCCACTTCATCGACAAGACGCGTTGGTCCCGGATGTTGCACGTGGTGCATTGATGGCTGGCCACACGCGACGGCGGGTGACGTGGGCGACCCTGCTGCTGGTTGCGCTGGGGTTGCTGCTGCTGCCGCCCTTCATCAACGTCAACCGTTACCGCAAGCGCGTGGCCGATTCCATCAGCCGCGCACTCGCCCGCGAAGTGTCGGTCTCCGGCATCGAACTCAAGATGCTGCCGCGGCCAGGACTGGTGCTGTCGAATTTTGTGGTCGCAGACGATCCCAGCTACGGCGCCGAGCCGATGCTGCGTGCTGGAACCGTTACCGCGTATATTCGTTTGACCTCCCTTTGGCGCGGCCGGCTGGAGATCGGCACGCTCGATCTCGACAGTCCCAGCCTGAACCTGGTTCGCCGTCCCGACGGGCACTGGAACCTGGAAGAACTAGTCGAACGAACCACTCAGGCGTCGTCAGCCCCGACCACGAAAACGCGGCCTGAGGCCCGTCCCCGCTTTCCGTACGTAGAAGCGTCAACCGGGAGAATCAATTTCAAGCTGGGGCAGGTCAAGAAGGCATTCACCTTCACCGATGCGGATTTCGCCCTCTGGCTGGAGGCGGAGAGCCAATGGGGCGTGCGGCTGGAAGGTCGCCCCATGCGCACTGACGTCAGCGTCAGCGACACCGGTACCCTGAAGCTGGATGGGCGGTTCCAGCGTGGCTCCAGCCTGCGAAACACTCCGGTTAATCTCAAGCTCACCTTGACCGGCGGGCCCCTTGGTCAACTCACTAAGTTCATCTACGGACACGATCGAGGCTGGCGCGGCGCCGTCACCTCAAATGCAACCTTGACCGGGACACCGGCGGCGCTGGGCATCACTCTCGACGGGCAGGTAGATGATTTTCGGCGCTACGATATCGCCCTCGGCGAAGCCTTGCGTCTGCGCCTGCACTGCACCGGGACATATTCCTCGCCCGATGACACGCTGAGCGACGTGCAATGCGAATCGCCAGTAGGTGGGGGAGTAATCAGAGTTCGGGGAAGTGCGCAGGGGTGGCTTGGCGAAGCCTATGACCTAGGCATTTCGGCGGAACAGGTTCCCGCTGAACGGCTCGTCGCCCTTGCCCGACACGTCAAGAAAGACCTGCCAGCCGACCTGACCGCGACCGGCGATGTGGAAGCCGTCTTTACTGTGCGCAAGCAGCCTGGTGGAATGCCCGTGTGGGAGGGCGGCGGACGCGCCGAACAGCTCGCGTTCCAATCCGCCGTGCTGAAGCAAGACCTGGAGATCGGAGAGTTGCTGTTCGGAGTCCCCAGCACGGCTGCCACGTCTTCAAAGCGTAAGCGACCGGCGCGCGGGACTGCTTCATCTCCCGCAAACGCGGGACTTCATTTGGTCGTCAAGCCATTTCCCTTATCTCTGGGCGCAGCTTCGCCGGCGACCGCCAGCGCTGCATTCGACTCCGGCCACTACAGCGTTACCCTGAACGGTGCGGCCGACCTGGCGCGACTTGTGAATGTGGGCAAGGCGCTGGGTGTCGGCACGCCGGGCGTTGGACTCACCGGGCCCTCACAAATTGACGTCGAGGTCGCCGGGACATGGGTTGGATTCGCGCCCCCGGCGCCGTCTGGCAAGATCCAATTGCACGATGTAACGGCTGAATTGCAGGGCGTTTCCGAACCAATGCACATTTCATCCGCCAGCGCAACGCTGGCGAGTCAGTCCGTGAACGTGACTGCGTTCGATGCAGCCTTCGCACAGGGTCCGGAGATCAAGGGGTCGGCCAGCTTCCCCGTGCACTGCACGGCTCCGGAAACTTGTATCGTACGCTTCGACGCTCACACTGATAGTGCTTCGCTCGTTCGCCTCGACCACCTCGTCAACCCCGCCCTTCGCAGTCAACCTTGGTATCGCCTGCTGGCTCCCTGGCAGCGCCGCGAAGACGCGCTGTTGAAGCTGCGCGCCAGCGGCCGCTTCACGGCTGCGCGGTTGGAGTTGGGAACGGCCACCGCCAATAACGTCAGCGGCACCGCGGACCTCGAAGCCGGCAAGTTACGCGTCAGTGATTTACGTGCTGACTTTCTCGGAGGACATCACTCAGGCGCGTGGTCTGCCGACTTCACGGTCTCGCCGCCGAAGTTCTCCGGCTCCGGTAACGTCAACCGGATTTCGATGGCGCAGCTTGCATCTCTCATGCACGACAACTGGGCCACCGGCACGATGGACGCCAAGTATAGCCTGGCCATGTCCGGCTTGAATCCCGCGGCACTGCGGAACTCCGCCACTGGCTCCGCGGTCTTCACCTGGGACAACGGCTCACTGCGGCACGTGACGCTCGACTCCCGCGGCGCTCCGATTACGTTTTTGGAGTTTGCCGGATCTGTGGCGCTGGAGAATGCGACCTTCACCCTGATCGATTGCAAGTTGCAATCGGCTGGCGATCATTACGCGGTAAAGGGCACCGCCTCGTTTGACCGAAACCTTGATCTGCGCTTTGAACGCACCGGCGGAAGGGTCTATGCAGTTTCCGGTCCGCTCGACAAGCCGCACGTCGAAGCCGTCCCCGCGCCGCCCGCTGCCGAAGCCGAACTGAGATGAACATTCCCGTGTTGTTATAGTTGCTGACCGCGCTCAGCCCTCTAATCCAGCATGTTAGTATCGAATACAAACTGTAATGTTCGGTTTCGGTCACGTTAATCCTGTTGACGTCTTCTTCCAGGCCATCGTCCTGCTGTTCGCCATCTGCGTGCATGAGTCGGCGCACGCCTGGATGGCCAACCGCCTCGGTGATCCCACGGCCAAGATGTTGGGGCGCATTTCGCTGAATCCTATCGTCCACATCGATCCCTTCGGCACCATCATCATGCCCTTGCTCTTGATTGTGCTGGGCTTCCCGCCGTTCGGCTGGGCCAAACCAACGCCGGTGGACACGCGAAACTTCAAGAATCTGATGCGCGACGACATTCTTACCGCCATCGCGGGACCCATCAGCAATCTCTTAACAGCTTTTCTCTCGGTCATCGCCCTGGCGATTGTTCTGCACGGCTCCGCCAGCGGGATCGGCTCCAACTTCCGCGGCGCCGATGTCGCTACTCCTCTGGCGAAGTTGTTCGAATTCGCAATTCTCATCAACGTCGTGCTCGCCGTCTTCAACCTGATTCCGTTGCCGCCACTCGATGGCAGCCATGTCATTCGCCATTTCCTTTCTTACAACGCGCTTCGAGTCTATGATCGGATCGGCTACATCGGACTTGTTATTGTGCTCTTCATTCTGCCGATGGCAGGATGCTCCATCGTCGGCACTTTAACTATGCCGTTCCTGGTGTTCTTCAGTGCGCTGCTGAACCAACTCTTAAGATTCTGATGCCCGAAACCACGCAAATCAAGAAGGGCCGCATCCTGAGCGGCATGCGACCCACCGGAAAGCTGCACCTCGGCAATTATGTCGGCGCGCTGCGCAATTGGGTCGGCCTTCAAGATAGCTACGACTGTTTCTTCTTCATCGCCGATTGGCACGCGCTGACTACCGACTACGCGGACACGCGCAGCGTAAAGCGGAACTCGCTGGAGGTCATCATCGACTACCTGGCGGCCGGGCTCGATCCAGAGCGCAGCACGCTATTCATCCAGTCGCACGTGCCGCAGCACGCCGAATTGCATCTGCTGTTCAGCATGATCACACCGCTGGGATGGCTGGAGCGCGTACCCAGCTACAAGGAGCAGCGCGAAAATATCAAGGACAAGGACCTCGGCACCTACGGATTTCTAGGGTATCCGCTACTACAGTCGGCCGACATCCTCATCTACCAGGCCAACTTTGTCCCCGTGGGCGAGGACCAGGTCCCGCACGTGGAGTTGACGCGCGAGGTGGCGCGACGCTTTAACCAGTTCTATCCGCGCAAGCTGCACTCTGGCTGTCGCGACCCGCAACGCGAGGTCGTCTTCACCGAGCCGCAGCCGCTGCTGACGCCCGCGGCAAAGCTTCCGGGCACCGATGGCCGCAAGATGTCGAAGTCATACGGCAACACCATCCTGCTGAGCGAGCCTGAAGCATCGCTGCGCTCGAAATTGAAAACGATGGTGACCGACCCGGCGCGGATCCGGCGCACCGATCCCGGCAATCCTGATGTGTGCCCAGTTGGTGACTTGCACAAGATCTTCAGCAGCGCGGAAACTATGGCTAAGGTCAACCAGGGCTGCCGCACAGCCGGCATCGGATGCATCGAGTGCAAGGGTTGGGTGGCTGACAGTTTGTGGCAGGTGCTCGCTCCCATGCAGGAGCGGCGCGCTAGGTACGAAGCCGACCCCAAGCTGGCATGGGACATCCTGGAGGACGGATCGAAGAAGGCGCGCGCAGTGGCAGAAGCAACGATGGTTGAAGCGCGCGACGCGGCGAACCTGTCGCACGAGTACGAACCGCCGGCGCAGGCTGGGAGCGAGGGTAAGTAACAGTTCACGACAGAGGCAAGGAAACACAGGGAAATGCGGGTTTGTCATTACGAGCGCCCGAGTTTAGGCGCGAGGAATCTGCTGTTGGATGGAGCGCAAGGAAAACGGACCTGTCGCTCCACTCGTGATGACAAAGTCGGGGCGCGTGATTAGAAGTCAGATGATGTGTCATCCTGAGCGGAGCACGAGGCCGGTTGGCGGGCTCGTGCTCAGTCGAAGGACCCCTATAATCGCAGTAGACTCTATGCCCGAAAACCCCGAGAAGGTCGCGAACGCCGAGGCCAATGTGCCCGCGCCGTCGCACGTTCACGCCCACAAGGGCGCGGACGAATCCTCTTTCTCCGTCATTGTCGGCCAGGTGTACGACGGCCCACTCGACCTGCTGCTCGACCTCATTCGCAAGCAGGACATTGACATCTACGACATCCCCATCGCCAAAATCACCGAGCAGTACCTGCGCTACGTGGAGACCATGAAGGGCTTCGACGTGGATGTCGCCGCCGAGTTCATTTACACGGCCTCGCTGCTCATACACATCAAGTCAAAGATGCTGCTGCCGCCCGATCCCAACGCGCCTGTCACCGATCAGGATCCGCGCCTCGAACTGGTCAACCGTCTGCTGGAACACGAGCGCTTCAAGACCGCGGCGCAGATGCTGCTACAGAAGCAGCAGATCGAGGACGCGGTGTGGTCGAATCCGGCGCTCAAGGAATTCCAGAATGCCGAAGGCACTGAGCCGGAGATGGCGGCAGATGTGGTGGACCTGGTCAAAACCTTCCAACAGATCCTGGACCGCGCGAAGTCCAAGCCCAGCTTCGATGTGGAAGACGACAGCGTCACAGTTTCGCAAATGCTTGACTATGTGCGGCGGCGGCTCTCGCTGGAGGACCGTCCCATCCGGCTAAAACAATTGCTGCGCAACATGCGCTCGCGCTCGGCACTCGTGTGCGCGTTCCTGGCGATCCTGGAGCTGATTCGCCTACAGGCGGTGCTGGCTCGCCAGGACAACGTCTTCGGCGAGATCGTGCTCAAGAAGCACACTAATTTTGACGCGTTGATGGCGGAAACTCCGTCGATAAAGGATGATTGGCGGTAGAGCGGGCCTTCAGGCCCGCGTCATAGGAGGTTATTTTCAACGAGCGGGCTTCCAGCCCGCGACACGCTCATGAGCCTGAAAGCCAAAGTGGAAGCCATCATCTACGCCACCGAGGAGCCGGTCACGCTCGACCAACTTGTATCGTTGCTGGGCGACGCCGTGGTAGCCGAACTGCGCGCGGAGGAAGCCGCGGCGAACGGCTCCGAGACCCAGCCCTCGTTTCTCGACGGCCGCCAACTCCCAGCAGACGACCTAACCAAAGAGCAGAAATCGGCCCGCGACAAGGCCATCAAGTCCCATCTAAACCGCATCATCGACGAGCTCACTGCCCAGTACACCGCTGCCGACCGCGGCATGGAGATCCGGCAGGTTGCGGGCGGCTATCGCATGGCCACCAAGCCCGAGCACCACGATGTGGTGGTCACCTTCGCCAAGAGCCTGAAACCGCCCATCCGCCTGTCGTTGCAGGCGCTGGAAACGCTCTCCGTCATCGCCTACAAACAGCCCGTCACCGTGCCTGAAATCAGCGAGATTCGCGGCGTGGATTCCTCCGGCGTCATCGCCACCCTGCTCGATCGCAAGCTAATCACCACTGCAGGACGGAAGCAGGTCATCGGTCGCCCCATCCTCTACAAGACGACGAAGGAATTCTTGCTGCGCTTCGGACTCAACGATGTCTCCGAGCTGCCCAGCATCGAGGAGTTCGAGAAGCTGGGCGAGCCGCAGGCGGAGCTATTCCCGGCGGCGAGCGAGCAAGTCCAAGCTCCATCCCCTGAACAGGAAGCTGCGACCGAGCCCTCGCCGGAACTTGACAATCAGAACAGTTAATGAAATCCGCGAGTGTTCCGAATCCCTCCCTAGTCGCCTGCTTTGACTGGCTGCCTGCTTTGGTTGGTGGCCTGCTTTGGTTGGTCGCCTGCTTTGAAGGGGCACGGCTTCAGCCGTGCCGTCACGGGCAAGGAGGAACTGGGCTTCAGCCCCTGAGGGAATTCGGTTCCGACGCCAGGAGCGAGGTCCCGCAGCGGCTAAAGCCGACCACACGATCACTACTTTACGGCACGGCTGAAGCCGTGCCCCTTCAAATCTCTCTCCCCGACCGCTACTCCCTCTCCTGCGCCACAGTCTGCACCTGCGCGCGAACCAGACCCTCCAGTCGCGACAGACGCTCCTGCAGCGTCGCATTTTGCACTTGCAGTTGTTGCTTCAGACCGTCGATTTCCTGCCGCTGCGCTTTTATCTGCTGCTGATGCGGCGCATGTGGCGCTCCTTTCATGTGTGAGGTTGACGGCTACTTCGACTTCGCCCGTGGTGGGGATTCTGTTCCCGTCTCCAGCCCGCTGTCAATCCGTTTGCGATTGGTCACTGGCCAACGGCGTTTGTGCAATTTGTGACAGGCTGACATCCGCGGTGTGATAAAGCTCCTTGTTTTACCCCAGCCTCGGGGTACAATATGCGATGGAAGGACGAGGCGGAGTTCTGTTCGGGCGCCGCTCCGCACACGTCCTCCAGAGCGTGACTGAGTGACTCGACACCATTGTTGTTCGTCCAACTGCCCGCCGATCCAGACCTCAGAAAGTCTTACATCCTCTCACACCGAGAATTCTTCATGTAAGTCCTTATGTTGTAATATTTTGCCTATAACTCCTTTCGATGGAATATTTTGCAAGCGTTCCAGAAAAATTTCTCTTTGTTTTCAATATTTTGCAGACCTCATCGGGGAGGGGATCTACCAGTTGTCGGTTGTCAGTAGTCCGTTGTCAGTGCAATCAAGGACTATTTCCTTGGACAACGACGAGCCGAATCTATGTGTTTCCAACTGCGACGTTAGTCTGGCGAAAAGCGAACAGCGAAGAGCGAACAGCGACATTCGAGCGACCCATGCCTGCTGAGCGCCTCCAGAAGATCATCGCTGCTGCCGGCATCGCTTCCCGGCGCAAGGCCGAGGAACTCATCACCAGCGGTTTGGTGTCGGTGAACGGACAAACCGTCACCGAGCTCGGCAGCAAGGCCGACCTGGAGCACGACCACATCAAGGTCAACGGCAAGTTGCTCAACGGGCCGGAGCGTCACGTTTACCTGCTGCTGAACAAACCCAAAGGCTACGTCACCACGGTTACCGATCCGCAAGGGCGTCCGACGGTCGTGGACCTGGTGCGCGGAATCGGCGCGCGCATTTATCCTATTGGACGGCTCGACTACCTGAGCGAAGGCCTCCTGCTGCTGACCAACGATGGCGAACTCGCACAGAAGTTGACACACGCATCGTCGCATGTGGCGAAGACATATCTGGTAAAGATTAGCGGTAAGCCTTCCGGGGACCAGATTGAAAAGCTGCGCCGCGGTATTATGCTTCCGGCCGAGCGTGCGCCGCTCAAGACTGCGGCAGGAACGCTGCCCGACGAACGCCAGAGAAGACGGTCCACGGCGGTGAAGACGGCTCCGGCACGAATTAAACTGCTGCGCGCGGCTGACAATCCGTGGTATGAAGTAACGTTACTCGAAGGACGCAACCGGCAAATTCGCCGCATGTTCGAGCAGATTGAGCATCACGTGGAAAAGATCAAGCGAGTACGCTACGGGCCGTTGCAGTTGGACGTTGAGCCGGGAAAATTCCGGCATCTAACAGCCAAGGAAGTTGAAAAACTAAAGAATGAGACGGGGAAGTCGAAGCGGTGGCCAGCGCGTGAACCAAGATAGCATAACGGCCCGCTCGTAGCGGTGGAAACGATGATTGGAATCGAAAAGAGTTCCCGACATCAGAAAATAGTGGGAAACTTTGGCGAGTATCTCGTCTGCAACTGGCTGTCTCGCTCCGGTTTCGAGGTTTGTGTCGTTGATCACACGGGAATGGACGTCATAGCTTACAACCCGCGCACCAAGCAGCGCCTTGGCATCACAGTGAAGTCCCGAACCCGGATTACAGGCACGGAAACCAGTAGCATTTACATATTCAGAGAAGCGAAAAACGATCGCCAGAAGCTGATAGATGCATGCGAAGCGTTTCACTGTGAGCCGTGGATAGCGGTTTACGCCGAATGCGACACCGTCGCGGACTTGTTCCTTACCAGCTTGGTTAACTATGACATGCATAAGCCGAGAGGAAAAAGAGCAGTCGATGGATGGGGGATGACCAAGAGGCACAAGTCCGCTTATGCCGAGGATCCTGAAGTTAAGCACATCCAAATAGAATTCAGATCTGATCCTAATTGGTGGCGGCAGCGCACACGGCAACGGGAGACCGAATGACAGATTTCGGGAAGCTGGTTCCGGAGTGGGTACACACGCTGACCAGCTACAAGCCAGGGAAACCGTTGCGGCAGGCGGAATTGGAGAGCGGCGTGCGTTGTATCAAGATGGCCTCGAACGAAAACCCCTTTGGGCCTTCGCCCCTGGCGATAGAGGCCATCAAAGCGGCGACTGCGGAAGTCAACTACTATCCCGACAACGGCGTGACCGAGCTCACGGCGCGGCTGGCAGAGCTGCACGAGATTTCGCCGGAGAACATTCTGGTCACTGCCGGCTCCACCGGATTTCTCGACATTCTGGCGCGAACGCTGCTCGGT
>Ga0209039_10001759_pt1 | contig 19590 bp, 14 predicted proteins | sample BogFormECP12_OM1_FD_188238 | JGI IMG/M metagenome (GOLD analysis project Ga0209039, IMG submission 188238) | Bog forest soil microbial communities from Calvert Island, British Columbia, Canada - ECP12_OM1 (SPAdes) (version 2) | ecosystem: Environmental > Aquatic > Freshwater > Wetlands > Bog ...
GAGTCCTACAATGCCATGCGCCACAACCGGCGGCGCACCGCGCTCACCATGCTGGGCATGGCGTGGGGCATCGCCACCGTCGTGATGCTCCTCGCCTACGGCGATGGCTTCGGCCAAGCCATCGCCAATATTTTCAAAAATTTTGGCACCAAACTCATCATCGTGGTTCCCGGCCGCTCCTCGATGCAGGCTGGCGGACAGAAAGCCGGCGCGCAAACCCGCATTACACTGGACGACGTCGATCTGCTCTCCACCAACATCCCGCAGATCACCCACATCACTCCCAGTTGCGACAAGGATGCGACCATGCAGTACGACACTCGCTCATACACCATGAGCGTCAACGGCGAATACCCCAACACCTTCGCCATCCGCGCCTTGACCCTCGAGCAGGGACGCTTCTACAACCCCGAGGATCAGATGCAGCGCGCGCGGGTCGCCGTCATCGGTTCCGAAACCAAGGAAAAACTTTTCTCCGGACGCAACGCCCTGGGCGAGCACATCCGCGTCGATGGCATCAGCTTTGAAGTCGTCGGTGTTCTTAGCGCCAAGATGCAGGCCGGTGACGACAACATCAATCGTGTCGTTTACGTCCCCTTTACCACCATGAGTGACCTCAAGGACACCCACTACCTCGACTCCGTCTGGTTCAATTACGAAACCAACGACTATGAACGGATCGAGCAATCCGTGCGCTACATCATGGCCGCGCAGCATAAATTCAATCCTGCGGACCGCCGCGCCCTGATGGTCTTTAATCTTATGGAGCAGGTCCACCAGTTCGAGGTCATCACCCTCGGCCTCAAGATCCTGCTCGGTTTCATCGGCACCCTCACTCTGGGCATCGGCGGCGTCGGCCTGATGAACATCATGCTCGTCTCCGTCACCCAGCGCACCCGCGAAATCGGCGTGGAGAAAGCGCTGGGCGCGCGGAGTCGGCACATCTTCCTCCAGTTTCTGGCCGAGGCGCTCACCATCACCTTCATCGGCGGACTCCTGGGCATCGTCCTGGCTTACGTCGTTGCCCTCACCGTAGGCAGACTTACGCTTTACAGCGCCATGGCCAAGCACGCCGAAGCTGGCGACATCCGCTTGATGATCAACCCCATCACCCTGATCGTCGCCGTCCTTATCCTCACTGCCGTCGGCCTGGTCAGCGGCATGGTGCCGGCCATCCGCGCCTCCCGCCTTGACCCCATCGAAGCCCTGCGCTACGAGTAGTAGCAACGGGGCTTGCCCCGGGCTCTACGGGAAATGAGCTGGGGAGGCAAATAAATTCTTCCGCAGCCTGCTCGGGCGCTCCTCCGCTGCTAAGATTCTGAAATCCACAGAAACATCCAAAATAAAACAGTGTTATCGCTATTGGAGGATGGTGACAAATGAAAAAGCTGATTGGATTGCTCGTGATATGTTTCGCGTTTTCTCTCTCAGCCCTGGCACAACACGGCGAACATGGAGGCGGCGGCCGGCCCGAGGTCGGTGGCGGCCATCAAAACATTCCCAAGCACGGTCCCGCGAAAGTAACCACTCCGCATCCGGCTGAGGAAAACCGCAAGTTCAACGACAAGGCAGGACATCCCGAAGCTCCCCACGTACATTCCAATGGAAAATGGGTGGGCCATGATACCGGTCGTAACGACGCTCATTACCATATGGATCATCCGTGGGAGCATGGCCGCTTCACGGGCGGTTTCGGCCGCAGCCACGTGTGGCGTCTTGGCGGCGGTGGCCCCGGCCGCTTCTGGTTCGGCGGTTTCTTCTTCTCGGTAGCTCCCTACGATGTTGGATTCTGTAACGGCTGGTTCTGGGATTCGGACGACATCGTCATCTACGACGATCCTGATCACATCGGCTGGTACCTCGCCTATAACGTCAGGCTCGGAACCTACGTCCACGTGATGTATCTGGGAATGTAGTGACTGACCGCGCGATGAGTCATCCGGTGGAGGGACGGGCGGGGACGCCCGGCGCTCCACCGGACAAAGAGTCGGCTACTTCTTTTCTTCGCTTTTGTCGTCCTTCTTATCTTCCTTGCTCTTGTCGTCTTTTGTCTTATCCTGGATCGAGAGCAGTTCAACCTCAAAGATCAGGGTCGCATTGGGCCCGATCTCGGCGCCCGCGCCCCGCTCACCGTAGGCAAGGCTGGAAGGAATAAAGAGCTGCCACTTCGATCCCACGGGCATGAGCTGCAGCGCTTCCGTCCAACCTTTGATGACTTGACCGACTCCAAACGTCGCCGGTTGCCCGCGCTTGTAGGAGCTGTCAAATTCCGTGCCATTGATGAGAGTGCCGCGGTAGTTACACACGACCGAGTCGCTCGCCGTGGGCTTCGGTCCCGTGCCGGCTGTCAGAATCTTGTACTGTAAACCGCTGGGCAAAGTGACGACGCCGTCTTTACTCTTGTTGGCGGCCAGAAATGCTTCGCCTTCGGTCTTGTTCGCAGCCCCAGCCTCTTGCATCTTCTCCTGCTGCTGTTTGCGAACCTCGTTCTGCACCTCGGTGAGCACGGCCTTCTCTTCTTCTTCCGTCAGACGCGTCTTACCGCCGCCCGTGGAGTCCTTCAATCCCTGGGACACCAGATTCCAGTCCACTTCCACCGATTGGTTTTTCAGGGTGTTCCCAAGATTGGACCCGATGTTCATTCCCAGGGCGTAGCTGAACTTTTCTTTTCGCGTTGTGAACGCCGGAGCCGCCGCGCTTTTCGCTGCCGTTCCCGTTTTCTTCACCGGAGCTTTCGCCGTTGTGGCGGCTTTCGGAGTTGTGGCTGCAGGAGCCGCTGGTGTCGTTGCCGCCGGAGTGTTTGCTGCTGGAGTCTGCTGGGCATAGCCATCTCCAGCCAGCATCATCCCCGCGGCCAATAGTAGCGCTGTAGTGAGAGATCTTTGCATTCACCTATTGTCCCATTGCCCCGCATTCTGCGCCAGAGCGGAGGTAATGCGGTGCTGAGCTTCGAGCTTCGAGCCGCGAGCTTCGAGCAAACCGGTTGCCCGCAGCTCGCAGCTCGTAGCCGATTTCGCTATAATCCCCCCATGAAAACCGCTCGCCTGATCCCGCTCGCACTGCTCGTGGTCGCGCTCGCATCGGCCAGCTCGGCCAAGATTCTGGTTCAACTCAAGGATGCTCAAGGCAAGTCTGTAGGCACCGCACTTATGTGGGACGGCCCTGGAGGAATGGAAATGGAACTCAATCTCGAGAATCTGCCTCCGGGCGTCCACGCCATCCACTTTCATCAGAACGCAAAATGCGAGGCCCCCGACTTCAAGTCGGCGGGGCCGCATTTCAACCCCGACGGTAAGAAGCATGGATTGGAGAATCCGGAGGGCCACCACGCCGGCGACAACCCCAACTTCACCGTGGGCGCGGACGGCAAAGCACATTTCCATGCCGTGAATAAAGACATCAACTGGGGCGACGACAGCCACTCGATATTTAGTAATGGCGGTACATCGCTCGTCATCCACGCCAAGGCCGACGACCAGAAAACCGACCCCTCAGGCAACTCTGGCGACCGCATCGCCTGCGGCGTGATTACGAAGTAGATGTTCCTGTAGAGACGGGGCATGCCCCGTCTCTACCGGCGCCGGAGACGCGGCAAGCCGCGTCTCTACGGGAAATCAGACACCCGTTTGGGGCGCTTCCAATCTGATGCCAGGCGAGGACGCCCGGCACTCCATTGTTCTCGCGTTTACTTCCCTGCCGGCACGTAGAGCGCGGGAATGTTTTGCTTGTTCACCATCTCACTCAATGCTGGCAGGTCCTTCGCCATCAACTCCCGGTACTGCGCCAGCAGCGGTTGCGCCTGTTTTTCGAGATCGTCGAAGACCTCGTACTGCTGCTTCGTGGGTGCGGCATCCGCCGCATCGACGCTGAACAGCAATGCGTGCAGCCGCTCGTCGATCAGCACCGGGTAGTTCAGGTTCGACTCCGAACTCTTCGAGTTCACCTGGAGCAATTGCGACTCCAGATCGAAGCTCTTCTTGTCGAAGTCTTTCATGGCCGAAACGAGCGATGCGTAGCGCGGATCGTCGCCAGAACGCCCGTCGCCGAAACGCCGGCTGAGCGCACGAGTCTCGGTGCGCACTTCGCGGATCGCCGCGACCGCCTCGTGAATCTCCGACACTTGCGCCACGATCTTGCGGCCCAATGCACTCTGCTTTTGCAGGTCGTCACTCGACACCTTGACCCGCGGATCCGCTTTCAACTCCAGCGGCGCGGTGTACGATTTCCCATCCGCCGTCAGCCGCACCTGGTAGGCGCCCGACAATACCATCGGCCCGCGATTGCGGAATTCCGCGCCCGGCTCTCCCGCCAGCGGCGTCGGCCCCTGCAAACGCAGATCCCAGGCAAAGCGGTTCACGCCCACATCGGCCGGAATCTTCTCCTCGGGAGGCGTCTGATCGGGCCACTCTGGCGGCGTTTCCGCTTCCTTCTTCTCTTCGTTTGAGTAGCGCCGCACCACCTTCCCCGACGTATCCAGGAATTCGAGCGTCACCACGCCCTTCGGCGCGGTTGGCAGGTAGTAATAAATGATCGCGCCGGTCGGAGGATTATCGCCCACCGGCTGCCGCCGCTCGAAGAAGTCGGGCCAGCGCATGCGATAGGCCAGTCGCGGCTTGTAAAGCACGGCTTCCGTCGCCGCCTGTGTACGCACTGCGCGCAGCGGCGTGAGGTCGTCCAGAATCCAGAAAGAGCGCCCATGCGTCGCCACCACCAGATCGTCATTTTTCACAATCAGGTCATGGATCGGACTGTTCGGCAAATTCAGCTGCAGCGATTGCCAGTTCGCTCCGCCATCGAACGAAACGTAAATCCCTGTCTCCGTGCCCGCGTACAGCAGGTTCTTCCGAGCCGGGTCCTCGCGCACCGCGTGCGTGTAAGCGCCATCCGGAATGCCACTGGTGATCTTCGCCCACGTCTTGCCGAAATCGGTCGTTTTGAAAATATACGGCTTGAAATCGTCGAGCTTATGCGTGTCGACCGCCGCATAGGCCGTGCCTGCGTCGTGGGGCGATGCCTCAATCAGGCTCACCAGACTCCACTCCGGAATTCCCTTGGGCGTTACATTCGTCCAGTTCTTGCCGCCATCGCGCGAAACGTGAATCAAGCCATCATCGGTTCCCGCCCATAACAGGTCTTTCTGCACGGGCGACTCCGCGATCGTGAACACCGTGTCGTAATACTCGACCGAGGTATTGTCCTTGGTCAGCGGCCCGCCGGAAGAAACCTGCTTGCTCTTGTCGTTGCGCGTCAGATCGGGACTGATCGCCGTCCAGTTCTTGCCTTCGTCGGTAGTCTTGAAAACGCGCTCGGCGGTCGTGTAGATCACATTCGGATCATGCGGTGAGATCACGATGGGTTGCGTCCATCCCAGCCGGTATTTCAGATCGCCAACGCCGTGGCCCGAACTCTCCTCCGGCCAGACGGTAATGTCCTGCTGCTGGTTGCTGCGGCGATCGAGGCGGGTGACCGCGCCTTCTCCCGAACCCGCATAAATAATGTTTGAGTCCCGCGGATCGGGCGCGATATAGCCGCTCTCTCCGCCGCCCGCATCGAACCAGTGCTGGCGCCCGACATAACCGTCGTCGGTGCGGCTGGCGATGCCGATGGTCGAGTTGTCCTGCTGCGCGCCGTACACTTTGTAGAGAAAATCGTTGTCCGCCGTCACGTGATAGAACTGCGCCGTCGGCTGGTTGTACAGCGTGGACCAGCTCTTGCCGCCATCGACCGAGATCGTAGCCCCGCCGTCGTTCGAGTTGATCATCCGATTCGGATTCTGCGGATCGATCCAGAAGCCGTGATGGTCGCCGTGCGGCGCCGGCAGAAGATTCAGCGTCTTGCCGCCGTCAGTCGAGCGGAACAGGCCGGTGTTCAGCATGTAAACCGTGTCCGCGTTCCTCGGATCGGCAAAAATATGCGTGAAGTACCACGCGCGCTGCGTGATCCTCTGGTCATCGTTGATGCGCGACCAGGTTTCGCCGCCGTCATTGGAACGATACAGCCCGCTCTCCTTCGACTCGATGAGCGCGTACACGCGATTTGAGTCGGCGCCCGAAACGCTGATCCCGATGCGCCCCAGAATGCCCTCCGGCAGGCCCTTCGCTTCGAGATGTTGCCAGGAATTCCCGCCGTCGGTGGAGCGGTACAATCCGCTGCCGGGGCCGCCGCTCTCCATACTCCACGGCGTGCGCCGAATCTGATAAAGAGCGGCGAACATCACGTTGGAATTGTGGGGATCAACTGCCAGATCGATGGCGCCTGACTTGTCGTCCTTATAGAGGACCTTGTCCCAAGTCCGGCCGCCGTCGGTGGTGCGAAAAATGCCGCGATCCGGATTCGGTCCATAGGCGTGACCGAGCGCCGCGACGAGCACATGGTCGGAGTTGCGCGGGTCGATCCAAACGCGCGCAATGTGCTGCGTATCCTTCAATCCGATGTGCTGCCACGTCTTGCCGCCATCGGTCGTTTTGTAAACTCCATCGCCATACGAGATATTGCCGCGCAGGCAGGACTCGCCCGTCCCCACGTAGATCACGTTCGGATTCGATTCCGAGACCGCAATCGCGCCGATCGACGAGATCACGCTCTTGTCGGAAATCGGCTGCCAGCTCACACCGCCATCGGTGGTCCGCCACACGCCGCCGGCAACGCCGCCGAAGTAGTAGGTGAAGGGACTGCCGGGAATTCCAGTCACGGCCAGCACGCGGCCGCCGCGAAACGGCCCGATGTCGCGCCACTTCATTCCCTTGAACTGCGCCTCGTTATATGGCTGGGCCGCCGCCGAGAGTGCCAGCGCTGCGACCAGAGCACACTGCCCCACCAAACCACGAACATTCATAGATGACCCTCGAAAAGATGATCTTTGAGAAGAAGACCAATAATAATAACCTATCGTGAACGCTGGCACCTTTCATGAATTGTCATCCCGAACGAAGCGAGGGATCTGCAGTTCGCCGCAAAATGCAGATCCCTCGCTTCGTTGGGGATGACAACCTGTGGCGAATTGAGAATTGAAGAGCGGGGCCTCACTTTCACCACGACGTCCTAAACCTTAGGACCAGACACAGGCAACACGCGATCCGAATAAAGAAACTCCAACGCCTCCGGAAACCGCGCCGCCCAAGCCGATTCGCTGTGTGTAGCGTCTTCTTCGACGCGAACTTTCAGCCGTTGGTCGTCCAGGCCAGACGCGCGCAGAATGGATTCCAGTTCGCGGACGTCGCCAACGATCCTTTCGTCTTTCTCCGCATGCCCCACTTCCCGCGTTCCCATCCCCAGGTAAGTGCGCGCCGGCCAACGGCGGAATCTACGGCTCTCTTCCAGAATTTTCCGGTTCCCGACGAACAGCGACGGGCTCTCGACTAGCAATCGCCCAAACACTGCCGGCGCTGCCAGTTGCGTGTACAACGTGATCAGGCCTCCGAGAGAGGAACCGCCCAATCCCGTATTGTCCGGTCCCTTCAATACCGGATAACGTTCTTCGATCAGCGGCATCACTTCACGCTGCAGAAAATCCGGATAGCATTTTCCCTTAGGGTTTAGAGCTCTGGGATCCTTTGACTTGTACGGAATGTACTCGCCAGCCCGGTTCTTGGTGTTGTCGATGCCAACGATAATGAGCGGCCGAATTTTCTGTTCGGCGATCAACCGGGCCGCGGTCTCGCCCACCTGCCAGTGCACTCCGGCAAAGGCGGTTACCGGATCGAACAGATTCTGTCCGTCATTCAGATAAAGGACGGGATAGCGCGTCATACCCCAGCCGTCGTAATCCGGAGGCAGCCAAACCCGTACCAGGCGCGTGTTCTCGAAGATTCGGCTGCTGAGCTCATGCAGCCACACATTGCCGGCTGCGACGGGCATCGCAGCGGTGGCGACGGGCTTCGTCTTCAGTTTTCGCGTTGTGGGCCGGGACATGGAGTGAATCGAGCTTTCAGAAGAAACATTCGGGCCAGCACCTGGCTACTGGGTACGGGCCCGCTTCCACCAGATCACCGCCGCCAACACAGTCGTCGTCGCTATCAATGCCAGAGAACTCAAACACAAAATGCACCATACTCCCAGCACGTGGCCTTCAATGTAGGTCAGGTACAAAGCAAATGCCAGGCCCACGACAGCGCCGCTGAAGAGCATTGCCGGCGTCTCGCGCCGCTCGCGATACACGGTGGCCAGCCCCGCCAGTGCCGCGTACCCGAGCATTCCAATCAGCGCGACCGGGATTCCGCGGATCGACGAATATTCGCTGCGGTTCACGATGTCGCAATTGAACGTTTCGCCGATTTCACAGTACGCCGTCTTTGAGGTCGCGTAGTGATGCTGCAACGACAACGACGACACTGCGATTCCGCACACCGCCAGAATGGCGACCAGGCTCATCAGACGCTGCATCAAATCGGTCACGGCAGCGAACATCCCGTTCGGTCGCTCAGTTCTTGCAGAGTGAAAATGCGCTCCAGTCTTTCGCCGGTAGGCGGAAACTGCCAGGTGGGATAATGCTTGATGTTCTCGTCTTTGCAAACCTGCGCCACGCCGTGTGTGTCGCCTTTGATGCCGCATTCCACGTAAGGTGCGTACTCGAACGACGCGCCGAACTTTTCTTTTTGCTCCACGCAATGCGGACACCACCACGCCCCGTACATCTTCGCGCCGCGCTCGGTCAGACAGCGTGCGAACGCATCGTGCTTGTGCTGGGTGCGGTTGCCGAGATAGTAGGCCAGCCCGAACGCAGCCACAATCAGCGCTGCATAGATCGCAATCCGCCGCCATTTCCGGCTCGCAGCAGTTTCTATCCCCAGTTTTTCCTTTTGCCGTTCTCTTCGCTCTTGCGACATGGATTTCTTATATCACGAGTAGAGACGGGGCTTGCCCCGTCTCAAACCACCACCCGAAGCGCCGAGGGCAGCACGTCGATCGTCCGGCACTCCAGCCTCAGCACCTCGCCGTCCACCATCACATCCACCGGCCCGTCGAGTTGAAACTCGACGCGCCGCACCGCCTGCCGCTCCGCCAGGGGATGCCGAGTGTGCGTGCCATCATAAAGCGTCGCCAAATTTCGGATCAGCCCCAGTCGCCCAATCGGCCCCCATCGCACATACTCAATCAATCCGTCATCGGTGACCGCGTCGGGCGCGATCATCATTGTGCCGCCCGTGAACTTGCTGTTGTTAAACGTCAGAAACAAGCAGCGTCGCGAATCAAACTCTCGCCGCCCCTCCAAACGCACCGGAAACGGCCGCCGATCAAGCCGCGCCAGACAAAGAAAAATAGACAGCAGATACCCGAACTGCCCCAACCCCAGAAACCGCCGATGCCGCAGCGCCGCCACGTCCGCCGCAAACCCCACACTCAGCAGATTGGTGAAGTAGATCGCTCCGTCTTTGTGCTCCAGTCGCAAAACATCGCAAGGCCGCGAACGCCGCGCCTCCAGCGCCTGCATCGCGTGCTCCAAACCGCCCTTGCTGGAAGCTCCATCGACAAAATCTCGCAGAAACGAATTGCCAGTTCCAAGCGGAAGAAATCCAAGCGTAGGAATTTGATCTTCCGCACCACCTGAAAGTCCCTGAGACCCGGCACCTGAGACCTGAGACCTGCTTTCCTGAGACCAGCTCTCCGGAAACAACCCGTTGACGATCTCATAGGAAGTGCCATCCCCACCCACCGCCAGAAACTTCCGATAACCGCGAACATAGGCCTCGTGCGCAATCCGAGTGGCGTCGCCAGCCCCGCTCGTCTCCGCCGTCTCCAGCGCAATCCCCGCGCCCCGCAGGCGATCAAGCGCTGCTCCCACGCGCTCGCCGCACCGCCCGCCGCCCGCCGCCGGATTGATAATAGCAAGAAAAGTTTCGTTCACAAGCTAAGTCTCAGGTCACAGGTGTCAGGTGTCAGGTCTCAGGGGCTAGGTCTCAGGCCCAGGCGTGTTATCCACAAATCAAATTCCTGAGACCTGCGACCTGAGACCTTCACTCGGATGTTCTCCGTGTCTCTGTGTCTCCGTGGTGGATTTTCCGTCTAAATCTCCACGATAGATTTCCGCGCCGCGCCCGCGCCGATCTCCGCCGCCAATTCTCCGCGCTTGATCTTCAGCGCCACCGTCCGCGGAAAATCTTTCTCCCACACCAGATATCCGCCCACGCGCTTGAAGTCGGCCAGCCGCCGGTTCCTCGCCACCATCGCCTCGCGCAATTGATCGTCGAACTTCTGATTCTGCTCCAGTCGCACCACCAGCACCAGCATCTCGTTGCCGAGCGTCTTCTGCGGCCACAAATAATTCGCCGCAAACACGCAGTATTCCTTCACTGGCAGACCATCGAACACCGCCTCGATGTCTTCCGGATAAATGTTCTTTCCGCCGTCGGTGACGATCATATTTTTCTTGCGCCCAAAAAGCTGCAGGTGTCCGTGCTCTTCAAAGCGCCCCTGATCGCCCGTCAGCAGCCAGCCTTCGACGATCGTCTGCGCCGTCAGTTCCGGGTCATCGAGATAGTGCGACATGACCGCGCGGCTCCGCACCGCAACTTCGCCGATCCCGTCGCCATCCGGATTCAGCACGCGCACCTCGCTCCCGGGCAGCGGCCTGCCCACCGTATCGGCGCGAAATGGTTTCAAATCGTTGAGCGTCACTGCCGTGCAGGCTTCCGTCAGCCCGTACCCGCACGTCACCGGAATTCCCAGATCGTAGAAAAACTGCAACGTCGAAGGATCCGTAAATGCTCCGCCAACGATCAACGCCCGCAGCTCTCCGCCAAACGCCTTGTGTACTTGCGGCAGCAGACGCCGGCTGACCTCCACGCGCGGACGTCCTCGTGTCAGCATTTTGTTCAGCTCGATCAACCGATCCAGCAGCCACCGCTTTCCGGGCTTCAGTTCATCAAACTTCGCGCGCAGCCCGAGTTCCAGATTCTTCAGCACCATCGGCACCAGGCTCACGTAGGTGATGCGATAGCGGACGAACGCATCGCGCACAAACTCCGGACGCAGAGTCCGCAGATGAACCACGCAAGCCCCGCACACGAACGGCCCGATAAATCCGACCATGAAATCAATCGCGTGATTGGTGGGCAGAATGCTCAAATAGCGCACGCCCGGCCAAAATGGATACCACGCCGTCAGCGAAGCGCACTGCTCCAGATAACTGTCGTGCGTCAGCACGCATCCCTTCGGACGCCCGCCCGTCCCCGACGAATAAACGATGCAGGCCGCGTCCTCGCGCCGGCGCGCCACAAATTGCGGCTCGCCCTTCCTCTTGAACTCCTCCCAGCGGTAAGCGCCGCGCAAGTCCGCCCCCGCCGGCGCTTCCGTCACCAGCACAATCTCCGCCGTGAGTTCTGGAAACTCCGGTGACTCCGTGATCGCCCGCCACAAATAGTATTCGGCAATCAGAAACCGCGCCTTCGAATGCGCCAGCAGTTGCAGATGCTCCGCTGCGGTCAATTTGTAATCCAGCGGAACCAGCACGCCGCCGCAGAACAAAATCGAATATGCGGAGATCAGCCACTTCGACTGATTCGTCATGATGATCGCCGCGCGGTCGCCCGCCTTGAAATCGGCGTCCTGAAGCGCGCGGCAAAGCGGACGCGCCATTTCCTTAAAGTCAGAATAGGTAAGCCGCACTTTTTCGCGGTCGCGATCGGCTTCAATCAGGCAGGTTTCGTTCGGCCAGCGCTCCAGCGCATCCTTGAGCGCTACACCCAGGCTGGCATATTGGCGAAGATCAAGCATTCGATGTTCTTATCTCACCACAAAGAAGTGGTCAGTGTTCAGTGGCCAGTGGATAGTTGCTCTTATCGCCCACCAGTAACAATCAACAACTGCCCACTGGCCACTGCCCACTGACCACCGGTTCTACAGCCGCGCCTGAATCCGATTCGCCAGCGTCCGGAAATCCGACACGCCCTGCAGTTCATAATCCGGCAACTCGATGCGAAAGTGATGCTCAAGCCGCGTCAGCAAATCGAGTGCCTGCAAGCTGTCGATTCCCAGCGTCTTGAAAAAGTCGTCGTCCGGCGTGAGTTTTTCGCGCGGCACTTTAAAATGCGAGGCCGCAAGATTCAGAATTTCGTCGAGAGTGTGATCGATAGTGGGCACTGACATAAGCGTGCGTCCCTAAAATTACGAATTACCAATTACAGATTAAGGTAAGTACGGCTGCACTCCCTCGTTCTCCACAAACTTGCGCAGCCCTTCTTCGACGGCTGGACGCGAATAAAGGTCGCAGAAAATATCGATCTCCCGCTTCAACTCTTCATACGGGATCGGCTTCACAAACTCCTTCGCCGCCGCCGCCGTCCGCTGGTCAAATTTCCCCACCTGGCTTGCCGTAGCACGTGCCACCCGCAACGCCTCGCCCTCGGCGGCAATCTGGCTCACAAGCCCAATCTGCTGCGCCTTCATCACGTTGAAGCTGCGCCCGGTGAGCAGCAGATCGCGCACCACCGCATTGCCCAGATCCCGCTTCAGACGCGGAATCCCGCCGAATCCCGGAATCAGCCCAAGCCGCAGTTCCGGGAAGCAAAATCGCGCCATGCGGTCCGCAATAATAATGTCGCAAGCCAGCGCCAACTCGAACCCCCCGCCAAACGTCACACCGTGCACCGCCGCGATGGTCGTCAACGGCGCCGCATCAAGCGCGTTCATCACGGAGTGAATGCGCTCCAAAAACTCACGCACCCCGCGCAAGGCCTCGCTTTTTTCCATCTCTTGCCCGCGCTGAAACAACTCACGCAAATCCGCTCCTGCCGAAAACCCGGCCTTCAACGTCGAATGGACAATCAACGCGTGCGCTTCATTCGCCAGCCTGGGTAGGGCCGCCTTAAATTTCTCCAACTCGTCCAGTGTGAGCGACCCAATCTCATTGCAAGGATCGCGATGCAATGCAAGCTCAATCGCACCATTCACGATCTGCCACGAAAGCGTCTGCCCTTTGAATTCGTTCATGCCGTCTTCGTCGCCTGATTCTTCGAGGCCTGGTACAGCGCGTCAATTTCGTTTCGAAAGCGCTCGGCAATCAAGTCGCGTTTCAGCTTTCCGTTCGCCGTCAGCAACCCGCTCTCGATGGTGAACGGTTCCTCCACCAGATGAAAGGCTCGCACCTGCTTGTAGTGCGGGAGGCCCGGATTCACAAGGTCCAGCACCGCCTGTGTCTTCTCGCCGCTCACTTCGCCCGTGATCAGCGCGGCCAGATATCCGCGCCCGTTGCCGACGACCACCACCTGAATCGCACCCGGTAACTCATGCAGAAGTTTATCCTCAATCGGTTCGGGCGCAATGTTATGCCCCGACCCGAGAATAATCAGGTTCTTGATGCGGCCGACAATTTTCCAGTTTCCATTCGCGTCCGCTTCGCCCTGATCGCCGGTATAAAACCAGCCGTCGCGCAACACCTTCGCCGTCTCTTCCGGACGATTCCAGTATCCCGGAAAAATATTCGGCCCGCGCACCACGATCTCCGCGTTCTCCGCGATCTTCATTTCGACGCCCGCAATCGCCGGCCCCGCGCGTCCCGGAATTACCGGAGCATCCGGATCATCCATGGTGCAGATCGCCGTCGTCTCGGTGAGGCCGTACACCTGCAACACAGGAATGCCCAGCATCATAAAAAACAGTTGCGTCTCCACACTCAGCGGCGCGGAGCCGCAAATCAGCGCGCGCAGCTTGCCGCCGATCATCTTTTTGCGAATCGTCGGAAACACGAGCCGATTCGCCAGCCCGAGCCAGAACCCATCCCCGGCGCGCGATTTGCCCTCCTGCTGCCGCACCCACGCGCCCTTGGCCTTGGTGTACACCTTAAGAGGAAACCCACCCGTCTTCCAAAGCTGCTCGTCGACGGCTTTGCGCATGCGTTCGAGAAGCGCGGGAACATTCAGGAAATAATCCGGAGCCGCCAGCCGCATCTCCGCCGCAATTTTCCCCAGATCCGTGTTCAACGTAAGCTTGTTGCCGCGCAGCAGGCAGGTCAGCATCATGATCCACGAGCCCGCAAAACAAAGCGGCAGGTAATGAAACACGGCGTCCTGCCCCGGACGCGTCTTCATCGGATGACCCCGCATCAGCTGATCCAGCCGCCCCGAAGTGCAGCCCAGCATGTATCCGACGTTGCCCGCATTCAGCATCACACCCTTCGCCTCGCCCGACGTGCCCGAGGTATAGATGATGGTCACCACATCTTCTTCTGCGACCATCGGCGCGGGCTTTTCCACCGGCCCGCGTCCCGCGGTAAAAACATTTTCGAAGCAGAAATACGGCGGCGCTTCCGGCCACGCCTCCACGATCGCATCGGCCAGCGACTGCTCGCCGCAAGCAATCACCGACGGCCAGGAATCCTTCATCATCGCGACCAGTTCGGCCGGCGCCTGCCGCGCATACAGCGGCACCACCGTCAGTCCCTCCGCCATGACGGCCAGATCCATGGCCACCCACTGCATCGAGTTATGCGCCAGCAACGCGCACCGGTCGCCCTTCTTCAGCCGCAGCCGCCGCAGATACGCCCGCGCCACCTGCACCTGAGCCAGCAACTGCCGCGCCGTAAGAGGGACCGGCTGCCCATCGCGCATTTCCTGCAGCACGATGGCATCGCCGCTGCGCTCCAGGCTGGCAAAAATCTGTTCAAGAAAAGTCATGTGTGTCAACAATGATCATCCTGAGCGAAGCGAAGGACCTGCTTTTCGTCGCGGCTACCCGTATGCTTTTACCAACTCCCGCAACCCGTCGCTCAGCGGCGGCAGATAATCCTCCCAGCTCCATTCTCCGCGCCGGGTGGGAAACTCCGGATACCGCCGCTGCACTTCTTCTTCGAAATACACGCCCATGCGCGCCATCAATTTCAAATTCCTCACCACGGTCCGCGCGATCCCGTCGGCAATCCGCTCGCCGTCGCGATCCAGAATTTCGAGCGCCGCCAGAGTCCGCGCCTCCAGGTCCGGATCGTCCACATTCATCAGCAACTCCTGATGCCCGCGCTCGTTCATCAGATTCCGGATGCGCTCATCCATAGTGATTCCCGCCGACGCCACCAGCACCGGCATCGAAGTCACAATCCCGTGATAGCGCGAAGACACCATCAAGCGGCACGCCCGCAGAATACTGACCAATTGGTACATGTTGTAATCGTCCGAGGTCAGCACCGGAACGCCGCCCAGTTTCTCCGAGATACGACGGCAAGGCCGGGCATCCATGCGCTCGGTCGCCGCCATAATCACGAATACATTTTTCTTCTGACGGAACGCAGCCACCGCATTTGCAATCGAACTCAAGTAATGTTCGTAGGCGCGATCCGCCTCTGGCCCGGCGTGATGAAAGTAGGGCCCGCGGTAGTGGCTTTCTTTGTATGCACCGGTCAGGCTGTGCAGCGCGGCCTTCGCGACCGACGCCTTCACCGGCCACTCAAACGGATTGATCGGACACACCACCAGCACCGGCGTCTTTCCATCCCAACCCGCATCGCGCAGCGCTTTCTGCCCATACTCCGCGCCCAGCGGCTCAAACGTCCACGCCGTATCCGTGCCCAATTCCGTCGGTACGCCCAGTTCGCGCAGAATTTTCCGCGACTCTTCATTGCGCGTGATCACCAGCGAATTCCTGCAATAGCGCCCGCACATCTTCGCCACCAGTTGATCCATGTGTCCGGCCTCGGCCCCGTAGCCGATCGACAACTTGTTCTCCGCCGCCGCAATGCCCAGCGATCCGATCATCATGGTCGTCAGCGCATTCGCAAATTTCGACTTGAACATCGAACCTTCGCACGCCACTACGCCATGATGTTTTGGCACTTCATTCGCCAGGAAGGGAGGAAAAATGTCCGGCAGCCGCACCTGCGACGTGCCTTCGAAATACCCGCGCGACCGGTCAAAATTAAACGTCATCATGCTGAGGTCAACGTTCTCCGGCCCAAGAATCCGCCGGATCTGCCGCAGCATTTCTTCCACTCGCACATCCGACCCGGTATTACGCGTCCCGTTGTAGCCCGCAAACAGCAGCTTCAGTTTCTCGCCCGGCTGCCACGGTTCCCGCTTGCCCATCATCCACTGAATTTTCTTGCCCTCGATGATGCTCGACACCCACGCTTCCAGAACGAAGTCCATCATGCGGCGGACCCTCCCGCTTTCGTGCTCTCTGGCCAGGCTTGATACGGGTATTCAAAATTGTGCTCGCGGCTGAACCTGAGCAGTGGAAAACTATATTGCGAAAACGGCGCGGGCTTGCGTCCCATTTCCGTTGTGACCCGCGTGTTGTCGAACACCGTATTCCAGGTCAAATACGGCAGGAAGACATTCATCAGCGCCGCTCCGTACCCCAACGGTCCTTTGCGGTTTGCCAGCGTGTTGACAATGGAGCCGAACGGCTTTTCGAGGATCGGCAAAAACAGCGGCCCGCGCCGGTTCTGCTCGGCTGCCAGCGCCCTGGTCAATTCCTGAAACGACTGCGCATCGTTGCCCGAAGAAAGATGATAGGTATCGTGCTCGGGATCCGCCTTCATGTGCAAAGTCGAAATCGCATCCGCCACGAAATCCACATTCACAATGTCAATCTTGTCATGCGGACGAAACGGCAGCACCGGCAATCCCGCCAGGAACACGAACGACCGCACCATGTCGAACTGCGTCGTCTGCGGATAGCGGCTGTCCCCCAACACAATACTCGGCCGGAAAATGGTCAGCGGCACGTCCGGCAGCAACTCGCGCACCATGTGCTCGCAGAATTTTTTTGTCCGCGCATACGGATCGTAATCCGAGCGTTCCCACTCAATCGACCGGTCCTCCGACACAATTTCGTGGCTGCGTTTCCCCGCTACCGCCACCGTGCTTACATTCGAAAACCGCCGCAGCCCGTGATAGTACTGCGATTGCCGCGCCAACTGCACTACTTCGAGCGTCCCGCGCAGATTCACATTCAAACAACTTTTTTCCGACTTCCGATTCAGCGAGGCCGCGCAGTGAATCACCGAATCGGTGCCGTGCACGAGCCGGTCGTAATCGCCCGGTTCGAGACCGAACTGTGGCGACGTGAGATCGCCGCGAAAAATCCGGATCTTCGTCTGCAAGTATTCGTAGAACTTGGGAAACGGCAGGTGCAGCTGCAAAGCATGCCAAAGCCGCAGTTCCGCGTCACGCGAATCGCGGCCGCGCACCAGCAGATTCAAAGTCGCGTCATGCTGCTCGAGCAGATTCGCGGCGACATGCGCGCCGATGTACCCGGTCCCACCGGTCAGGAAAATTGCCACGTTGCTCCGTTCGTCCCCGTCTTCATGGCCTCGCCATTGTCATGCGGCGGCGGCATGCGCAGCACGCGCGGCGCGCGCGCTTCCAGCGCCCGCCCTTCAATCAGCGGATACGTCCACCGCCGCAATGCCGGAATATGAATATCGATCCAATACTCCCACCAGTCCAGCCCGGCCGTGTCATACCCGAAGATTTCTTTCTCTTCGGGCGTCAGAGCCTGCGATAACTTCTCCACATTATCCGCGACAAAATCATGCTCGTTGTGCAGAATAAACGGCTCGAACAGGCCCACTAGTTTTTCAACGCGCTCAAGGTTCCGCTCGGTTTTCGCTAGCGGCTTCTTCATCGGAAGCGGCGACATCACGCGCTGAATCGACTGGATAATCATTTTCTGCGCCGGCGCCGACATACGGTTATAGCGCTCCTTTGAAACCGGAATCGCATCCATCCGCAACCGCAGCCAGTACTCCAGACCTTCCTGCGCGCGGTAGTGACGCCGGTGCCCGAGGCTCGTCAACTCAATCGACCGCCCCATGTCGCAGGGATTCGTGACCGAAGTCGCCAGTTGATACAGCGGATCGTGCCGCCGCTCCACCAGTGCCGCGCCAATCAGCGTCATCCCGGCGCACACCGCATCCACCGGAATGATGTCGAGCCGCTTGCGTTCGTTCGAAGGCAGTTGCCGGAACGCCGTGCCCAGCAGATACGACAGCGACGCCGAAGTATTGATACCCTCATTCCACCCGCGAAACGGCTTCGCCACCGAAGTCTCGACAATTGCCGGACGCACAATCGCAATCGGCAGCCCCGCGCCATGCTTCGCAATCAGCGATTCCGCCAGGCTCTTGGTGAACGTGTAAGTATTCGGCCAGCCCAACTCGTTCGCGCGCCGGGTACCTTCTTCCGTAAGATAATTTTTCAACCAGCGAACCCGATTCTTGCGGATCTGATTCTCCAGTGCCTGCCCGCTTAAGCCTTTCGCCGCATGCTCTTTCCCGAGCGCCTGCTTCTTTAATTCCGCGGCGACTTCCGGCCCTTCCGCTCGCGCTTCCGCCGACTCCACCAGTTCATGCAGGCGATGCCACTCTTTTTCCGAGTCGAAGTTCTTCATGTGCGACGGAGTGTAGTTCGGACGCACCCGCTCACTCACCCGGCCATCGCGCTGCCCCGCCACATAGCAAGTCGAAAGATGCAGCAACGCCGCATGATCCGAGCCGCGAATGAATTCGATCAGGTGATAGGTCGAATCCACATTCACGGCTAAAGCATCCCGCAGATCGGGATTGAAATCCGTCAACCCCGAGCTGTTGATGATCAGATCCACATCTTTCCGCAGCCGCGCTGCCGTCTCCGAAACCAGCCCCAAGCCGGGTTGCGAAACATCGCCCTCCACCACCTCAATTTTTTCCGCCAGCAGCGCGCCCAGCCGGTCGCCGTATTTCTCAAACAACGGATCGAAAACCGGCGAGTCTTCGATCAACTTCTCGAAGCGCTTCTGCGCCCGACTCGACTTCTGCCGCCGGATCAGCAGATAGAGTTTCCCGATCTCGGGCAGAATCGGGGCCCCCAACGGGCCCGGTTTTGGCCCGTTGGGGCAGAGATCCATCAGCGTATTCGCCAGCCACACCTTGCCGATAAATCCGGTGACACCGATCAGCATTACGCGCTTTCCGCTCAGCGCCTTGCGCACCGAAAACCGCGCCGGATACCGCTTTTCGTCGAAATACACAATGGGACGAACCCGCGGCGCCTCCACTCGCACCGCCGGCACAATCGCCGACGCCAGCGCCTTCGGACCGCGCAAACCGAGCGCGCGCACCCATCGCGCCGGACTCTGCTGCCCGTCCGGGCCCGCTTCGCGAATCCGCGCAAACAATCCCCGCGGGCGAATTACCGGACTCAGCAGCCGTCCGGTCGCCACTCCATCGCGGAAGTCGAGGCGGTTCGCAATAATCCACCGCACCCCCAGATGCCGCGCCAGCGGCCGCATCACCTGCTCCAACCCCTGGCTCACCAGCACCACGTCCACGCCGGTCGCCTGCAACGCCTTCAGGCGCCGCAATCCTTCTTCTTTGAGCAGCGGCTTCAGCTTGTATTCGAATTCTTCTTCGCCCAGTAGGTCGAGCCGGTCGCGCGTAATGCCGCGCAGCACGGCGTGAACGATCCGAGTCGCGGCGATGCGGTTCGCCGCATACAAAAATGGCCGCAGCAACGCCATCAAGAGCACCAGGCTGCGGCGCGCCGCCCGCGCGATAAATGTCTGGCTGTTCCAGGTAAAAAAGGCGATCGGACGAACCGTGGTCAGCTCCAGCAGGCTGCCCTCGACGCGCCAGTAAACCGGCGACGAAGGCCGCGAGCGGCGAGGCGGCGAGGCGATGGGCGG
>Ga0209039_10001761_pt1 | contig 19581 bp, 18 predicted proteins | sample BogFormECP12_OM1_FD_188238 | JGI IMG/M metagenome (GOLD analysis project Ga0209039, IMG submission 188238) | Bog forest soil microbial communities from Calvert Island, British Columbia, Canada - ECP12_OM1 (SPAdes) (version 2) | ecosystem: Environmental > Aquatic > Freshwater > Wetlands > Bog ...
AAGGGCTTCACTGTTATTGGGCTGGCCATGGATGAGGAAGGAAAGAGCGTGGTCTCTCCATTTGTGGCCAAGGAGAAATATGAGGTTAATGGCCAGAAGCTCCTCATAAACTATCCAATCCTCCTCGGAACGGACGAGGCCGCGGACAAGTTTGGCGGGGTCATGGGCTATCCGACAAGTTTCCTGCTGTCGCGTGGCGGAAAAGTGTTGGTGAAATTTCAAGGGCCTCCGGATTATGAAGAGATTGACAAAGCGGTCAACTCTTCCGAGTAACCGGGAATCCACTATGCTTGCTGAACACGATTTCCAGAAAAAAGCCGACACCCTCTTCGAGGATTTGAAGAAACGTTTGCTGAATCTTGGCGATGCCCATGATTTCGACGTTGAAGGAGAAAGCGGCAAGCTGGAAGTCATCTTCGAGGAGCCCGCGCCCGCCAGATTCGTCATTTCTCCGAACACACCCATTCGCGAAATTTGGGTCTCTGCGCTCTCCACCAGCTTCAAACTTGCCTGGTCGGAAGCCCGCAACGCCTTCATCCTCGAAAAGACCGGCGAAGATCTCTACGGCGTCATGACCCGCGTGATCTCGCAACAATTAGGAACCCAGGTGACCCTGTGAAACACTTCGCCGCTCTTCTCTTCGCCCTTTTCCTTTTCCTTTTCTCACCCGCCGCTTTTCCGCAAACGCCTTCGGCCAAGGACGTCGTCGCTCCCACCGCCTTCGCGTCTTACGATCCCGTCGCTCGCGGCATGGCCTTCCAGGCCGCCGTCGTCCTCAAGATTCGCCCCGGCTTTCACGTCAACGCGCGCGAAGTCACCTTCGACTACCTCATCCCCACCGATCTTCGCGCGGATGCCCCCGCCGGCTTCAAACTCGAAAGCGTGATTTATCCCAGGGGAACCCTGCAGACCTTCACCTTTTCAAAAGACAAGCAATTGAACGTCTACACCGGCACGGTGATTTTGCGCTTGCCGCTCACTGTCTTGAAGGACGCGCCGCTCGGCCCTCAGCATCTCGCCATGAAGCTCCGCTACCAGGCTTGCAGCACCGAAATCTGCCTGCCGCCGGTCACCAAGGATGTTGAGCTGGCGCTGAATGTCGTTGCCGACCGCTCTTCCGCAAAATCCTCGAATCCCGACCTCTTCCCCCAAAAATAGCATCTGTAGCGCAGGGAGAGTCCGCGCTCTGTTCAGCCCGCCGTTTGATGGCGGGAGCCCTGCGGCCTTTCTCTTCTCTCGCACTGAGAAACCCGTTTTACTTCCCAACTTCTCCGATCCCCGCCTGCAACCTTCTTACCACCCGCTCCTGTCCCAATACCACCATCGTGTCAAACAGCGGCGGCGCCACCGCCTGCCCCACAATCGCCACGCGCGTCGCGTTAATCAACAATCCCGCCTTCACTCCCGCCTCTTCCGCCACCTTCCGTGAAGCGTGATCGCACGCGTCATGATTCCACTCCGTCAGCGCCGCTAGCGCCTCCGCCAGCTTTGCCAACAAACTCGGCACCTTGTCGTCTTTCCAGAATTTTGCTTTTGCCGCCGGATCAATCGTGAATTCGTCGCTGAAAAACGCCCGCGACCAACTGCTGAAGTCCGGCAGCAGCCGGATCCGCGGCCGTAGCAAATCCACCGTCTTCGAAAACCATTCGTGCCCCGCTCCCGCCGCCCATTCTTCCTTCCACAACCCGTCTTGTTTCAATTGCTCTTCCACTTCCGGCAGCAAATCCTGGATTGGCAGCTTCTGCAGGTATTGCGTGTTGAACCATTCCAGCTTCGCCCGGTCAAACACTCCGTTTGTCCGGCTAACCCCTTCCAACGAAAACCTCTCCACCAGGTCCTTCGTCCGGAAAAACTCCTCATCCCCGCCCGCTGACCAGCCCAGCAACACCAGGAAATTCCGAAACGCTTCCGGCAAAAATCCTTCCCGCCGGTAGATATTTACGTCCGTCGCTCCGTGCCTCTTCGACAGCCGCTTCTTGTCCGCGCCCAAAATCAGCGGCACATGCGCGAACACGGGCGGCTCCGCTCCCAGCGCGCGGTATAGCAGCACCTGCTTCGGCGTATTGGAGATGTGGTCCGCGCCGCGAATCACGTGTGTGATGCGCATATCAATGTCGTCCGCCACCACGCTCATCTGGTACATCGCCTGTCCAAACTCTTCGCCGTCTTTCCCGGAGCGCAGCAGCACAAAATCCTCGATATCGTCGTTGGAAAACTCCGTCTCGCCGAATACCGCGTCAAAAAACTTCGTCGTTCCGCCTGTGGGCACGCTGAACCGCAATGCCGGCTTGGTGTCCGGTGAAGACGGCTTGCCGTCGCGGCACGTGCACCGCACCACTTTGCGTACTTTCAGGCCCTCCGCGCCTTCTTCCGCGTGGTCTCCACCCGCGTACCGCTCCGGCGGGCAATAGCACAGGAACGCATTCCCGCTCGCCAGGCATTTCTTCGCCATTTCGCGGTACAACTCCGTCCGCTGCGACTGGTAGTACGGCCCTTCGTCCCAATCCACGCCCAGCCATTTCAGCCCGTCAAGAATCCCCGTCATTAACTCGGGCTTGTTCCGCTCCGCGTCCGTATCCTCAATCCGCAGGATCATCGTGCCGCGTTCCTTGCGCGCAAACAGCCAATTAAACAGCGCCGTCCGCGCTCCGCCCACGTGCAAATATCCCGTCGGTGAAGGCGCAAACCGCACTCGCACACTGCTCTTTTGCGTTCCGCTGGTGTCTGTCATGGTAGGTCGCTTCTCGCTCTCTTCCGGGAAAACTTCAGTTTACCGGAACCTCCGGGGGCCGTCCAACGCACATCAATTCTCATCCACCGCTCATTGCCCAAACCCGCTGCGAGTTGTCCTGCTCCGGTGGCAGGAACCCCGTCCCCTGCCGTTTCGCTTTGAGTTTATTGAATTCAATGTGCAGAGCGAATGCCATATCCACGGAGGCGGTCCACGCCCATTGCATCCCGCCAGGAAGGCCCTGCAAGACCGTATAAAACAGGACAGCGCGTTACCTTGACATTCCCTACACTGTACAACTGGACGCAGAGGAAGAGCGATACTGCCCAAAGGGCTGGGCCGGCCCTATGGATGGTAGCCACTCTCCCCCCGTTTGCTCCATCCGCATCCTGGACTACGTGGTTCCTGTACGAATGGCGCAAGACCGATGGCGCTGGGTTCTCCTGCTTTCTCTCAAGGAAGCGGCAAAGGTACGTTGCGTTGTGAGTGTACTAACATAGTGAAGTATAGCAGTACACACTATATATAACTTGACAAATGTAGTGAATTGGCCCACACTGGAGTTGGATCAAGGGCCCCTTCAGGTCTTCCAGACCGCGAGCGGTACCCTGAATCACTCCCTTGGCCAAGAAATCGGGGAGAGTCTCATGTTTGTCCGCAAAGTAAGCACGCTTCTTAAGCCCAACAGCATTTCCAAATTCAGCCTTGTGATGGAACACGAAGTCATCCCCTTGCTCCGCCAGCAGAACGGCTTTCAGGACGAACTTACTTTTTTTGCGCCCATTGAGGACGCTGTCACTTCCATTAGCCTCTGGGAGAAGGCATCGGACGCGGAGTCCTATCACCGGGGTGCGTATCCGGATGTTCTCAAAAAGCTCGCCGCACTCCTCGAAGGAACTCCCAAGGTGGATACCTACGACGTCGTGAATTCGACCTACCACAAGATCGCTGCCGCCGTGGCCGCCTGAGAACTGACACCTTTTTCGCAATAGGGGCAAGCCCAGTCTGCCTGAGTGTTTTCAATTCGGCTGGGCAAAGGGGAACGCATGTTTCTACTAGCATGGATTTTTATCGGGGTGCTCGTTGGCTGGGGAGCGGGAAGACTTCTGGAAGGTAATGGCTATGGTCCCTTCATGGATATCGCCATGGGAATCGGGGGCGCGGTAGCCGGCGGTTTCTTGATGCGTGCCGCGGGCTTCGGCGGCGTTGCTGGAACGATCGTTACAGTCTTTGTTGTCGTGATTTGCGCCGTTCTTCTAACCATGACTGTCGGTTTCGCCAACGGCCGAAAGGCTTTCGCCCGTCAGCGCTCCTAGCCGGCGCCCTATTGGGTCATTTGAAGAAAATGGAGCAGGCAAAGCATCCATCAGGCCGTGGTTCACGATGATTTCGATTTCTTAGTAAGTTCGCGGGAGTTCTGAAAATGAAAATGATTCGCAGTTCGATTCTTCTCCTTGGCGCCTTCCTCCTGGTTTGCCCTCTCCTCGGCGCTCAGGATTTCTCCAGGTATCGCAGTTTTTCCATCGGCACGAGCCTCACCTCCGTCCTGAAGCAGACGGAACAGAAGTTGGCGGATGTGGATGTGACCCATGAGGGACCACCGTTGTTTCAGGAACTCACCTGGTGGCCGCCCTCCATTCCCGGAATTTCCTTCCGGCCCGATCCTGTTGAGCAGGTTCTGTTCTCTTTCTACAGTGGCTCCCTCTACAAAATCTCTGTCACTTACGAGCAATCCTCCACGGAAGGGCTCACCGCCGAAGACATGGTGAAGTCCATTTCCGCCAAGTACGGACCTCCCACCAGTGTAGTGGCAGGGGCTGGTCCTCTGGCGATCGATGAGAACAATTTGAAGCAAAAACCCGTCGCCTCTTGGGGAGATCCTCAGTTTTCCCTTAACCTCGTCCGTTCCACCCTCACTGATCGTTTCGGCCTGGTCATTTTCTCCAAGCATCTCAACACGGAAGCCGAGATTGCCATTGCCGAGGCGGTGAAGCGCGAGAAGGAAGAGGGGCCTCAAAAGCTCGCCGACCTTCAGAAAAAGGACGCCGACGACCGCGAGATCGCGCGCCAGAAAAACAAAAAGTCCTTCCAGCCTTAGCCGTCGCACAAACCCGGTCACCAGGAAAGGAGCATCGCGAACGATATGACGCCGCCAAAGATCATTTCTCAGGGAAAAGACCCGGCACTTGTCGAGGTCCTCTACGCACACACGGAGATTGCCTTTCCCGCCTCCGAAGAAGTGGTCAGCCTCGACTCACCGCTCCCTCCGCCAATGGTCGAAGAAAGAGTTTTGCCTCTGTGGCCCATTCATCCACGCCCCATGTTGCCAAGCAGGATCGCCATCATCGGCAACTACCTTCCGCGGCGCTGCGGGATCGCCACATTTACAACAGATTTGTGCGACGCCATCCACGCGGAATACGAAACCACGGAACTTCTGGCCTTACCCGTCAACGATACCGAAGAAGGCTACACCTACCCCGCTCGCATTCGTTTCGAGCTTTCCCAGGATGAACTGGCTTCCTATCGCCAGGCTGCCGATTTTCTCAATTTCAGCAACATTGATCTGGTTTGCGTGCAGCACGAATATGGCATTTTCGGCGGTTCGGCCGGCGCCCACCTCCTCGAACTCTTGCGCCGTCTTCATATGCCGATTGTGACCACCTTGCACACGGTGCTGCGTGAGCCCAATGCCGATCAGCGCGCCGTGATGGAGGAGATTGCCGCCTTATCGGACCGCTTGATCGTCATGAGCCATCAATCGGCGGAAATACTGCGGGAAGTGTTTCACGTTCCTATGTCCAAGATTGATCTAATTCCCCACGGCATCCCGGATTTGGCGTTCACGGATCCCAACTTCTATAAGGACGCTTTCGGAACCGAAGGAAAAGAGGTCTTGCTCACCTTCGGTCTGCTCTCGCCGAATAAGGGCATCGAAAATGTCATTCAAGCGCTCCCGGCCATCCTGTCGCAGCACCCCAATGTGGTTTACATGATTTCCGGTGTCACCCACCCGCATATTCTCCGGCACGAAGGCGACACCTACCGCCTGTACCTGCAAAACCTGGCGAAAGAACTCGGCGTGGAAGCCAACGTCATCTTTCGCAACCGTTTCGTCACTCCGCAAGAGTTGGTCGAATTGATCGGTGCCGCTGACATTTACATCACGCCTTACAAACACAAGGGCCAGGTCGTTTCCGGGACACTCGCCTACGCCTTGAGCGCCGGCAAGGCCATTATCTCCACTCCCTATCTTCATGCCATCGAACTCCTCGACGAAGGGCGCGGCGTGCTCGTTCCCTTCGATGATCCTCCGGCCATCGCCGCGAAGACGATTGAGTTGCTCGATAACGGTACCGCCCGCCACGCCATGCGCAAACGCGCCTACCTCTATACTCGCGGCATGGTCTGGAACCGTGTCGCCCAGCAATACATGGGCAGCTTCGAGCGCGTCTACAACGAGCGCTTGCGCAATCCTCGCGCCACCTTTTCCGCTCAGAACACCGAAAAGGTTCTCGACCGTCTTCCCGCCATAAAACTCGATCATTTGTATCGCATGACCGACCATACGGGAATCATCGAGCACGCCGTCTTCGTCATCCCGAATTACCCCGAGGGCTACACCACCGATGACAACGCCCGCGCGCTTATCGTCGCCATTCTCCTCGAAAAAATTGCCGCCAGCGCTCCGGCCCCTTTCCTGGATCTTGCTTCGCGCTATCTTGCCTTTTTGTGGCTGGCCTTCGACCCGATTACCAAACGATTCAGGAATTGCCTCAGCTATGATCGCCAGTGGCAGGAGCCGGAAGGTTCGGAAGACAGCCATGGCCGCGCCTTGTGGGGGTTAGGCACTGTTCTGGGCGGCACCAAAGATGCCGGCCTTCGCGGTGCTGCCGGGCGTCTGTTCGAGCTGGCCGTTCCCGCTGCGGTGGAGTTCAAGAGCCCCCGCGCTTGCGCTTTCGCCTTGCTTGGTCTTCTGGAATATCTCGAATCGTTCCCCGGTGATCGCGCCGCTCTCAACGCCGCGGATGCCCTCGCCAATCGCTTGCTGGATTCCTACCGTGCTCACTCTTCTGCCGACTGGAAATGGTTTGAAAACGTGCTTTCCTACTCGAATGCTCGCCTGCCTCAGGCGCTCATACGCGCTGGAAGACGCAACTCCAACGACGCCATGGTTTCCGCCGGCCTCGAAGCCTTGGATTGGCTGGCGACGGTTCAGCGTTGCGAAATAAAGGGCCACTTCGTTCCCATCGGGTCACACGGCTTCTACTCGAAAAAAACGGAAAAAGCTCGCTTCGACCAGCAACCCGTCGAAGCCTGCGCGGCCGTTTCCGCTTTCCTGCAAGCCTATCGCGCTACGGGAAAAGCACGCTGGCGCAAGGATGCGTGGACGGCTTTCAATTGGTTCCTCGGCGACAACGATTTGCAGGTGGCCCTCTACGACCCTGCCACCGGTGGGTGCCGCGACGGCCTGCATCCTGATCGCGCCAATGAAAACCAGGGCGCGGAATCGACCCTTTCTTTCCTCATGGCTCTGCTCGAAATGCGCAAGCTGGAAGAAGCGGACATCACCGACGGCAATCTCTGACCGACCCGCAATGCTCTTTTTTTCGGCCTCCTCTACCTAAGGCCATTTCGTTTTCGCTGGCAAATTTTTCTTGAGAGAGATAATGATCGAACACGATACCCTGTTTCACCGCCACTCCGCCAACCCCATCTTGAGCGCAAGGGATTGGCCCTACTCCATGAACAGCGTTTTTAACGCTGGCGCCACACTCCTCCCCGACGGCTCCACTCTTCTCCTCTGCCGCGTGGAAGATCGCCGCGGCCTCTCTCATTTGTGCGCCGCTCGCTCGGCAAACGGCCTCGATCAGTGGAAGATCGATGACAAGCCTACTCTCCTGCCTGAACCCGACCGCTTCCCCGAAGAATTGTGGGGCATCGAGGATCCTCGCATCACCTACGTGCTGGAGCTCGAGAAATATGCGATCGCCTACACTTCCTATTCACGCGGTGGCCCGGGTGTCTCTCTCGCTCTCACAAAAGATTTCCATGCCTTCGAAAAACTTGGCGTCATCATGCCTCCCGACGACAAAGATGCCGCGCTCTTGCCCAGAAGAATCAACGGACGCTGGGCCTTGATTCATCGCCCCATGACACCCCTTGGTTCGCACATCTGGATTTCCTACTCACCCGACTTGCAGCATTGGGGTTCTCACAAGCTCATGCTGCAGGCGCGCCGCGGCGCTTGGTGGGACGCCAACAAGATCGGCATGTCCCCGCCGCCCATCGAAACGCCTCGAGGATGGCTGATGATTTATCACGGCATCCGCAGGACTCCCTCCAGCTCCATCTATCGCCTTGGTCTCGCACTCTTTGATCTCGAACAACCCGAAAAATGTCTCATTCGCGGCGATTCCTGGATGTTTGCCCCCGAAGAGGACTACGAACGTCACGGCGATGTGCAAGACGTTGTCTTCCCCTGCGGCTATACCATCGCCTCCGACGGCGACACCATCAATCTCTACTACGGCGCCGCGGATTCCAGCATCGCTCTAGCCTCTGGCAGCGTTCGTAATCTTTTGGCCTGGCTGGACGCCAATGGCTACCCTCTCTAACCATCCGCTTAGTCCGCGTGCGCATTTCACGCGCGTGGCAGCTATGCTGTTCTAGCTTAGCTAAGGCCCCATCGAATCAGCGCGCGCCACCGCAGTTTTGAGCCGGGCCCTTCCGCCCGCCTCTGCGACTCGACCACTCCCGGGCCCTGACTGCTCACCCTCCGTGTCCCACCCCCTACTACCTCTTTCGCCACCAGTACCCCCGTACCCTACCTGCTCCTTTTCCCTCTGCCTCATAATCGCAAGTGATTCGTTTTGTGTGTAGTTGGGCTCATTGGTGACGGCCAGCAGGGGTGTTTGCTCGGGACGCAATTCATTCTTGGTGTCTCCCCGCGCATGCCCCTGACTTCGCGGACTCCGTTTGCCTTTGCCGCCCTCGCACAACAGGTGGCGCCTTCAGGCCCGTTGATGGTTCAAAGTATCATTGCGCTCAGTTTCCTGATCGGAACCCTCCTCGTCGGAGTGTTCTTCGCCTACGTCTACTCCCTCAAGCGCCAGCAGTATCTTCTTTACTGGACCGCTGCCTGGGTCTTCTACGGCCTTCACTATCTTTGCCCGGGTCTCTCTCCCTGGATCGGCGAACACGCCCTTCTCACTTCTCTCAATCACGCTCTGTTCGGATTTGCCGGCATCTGCTTCTTCCTTGGCACGCAACTCTATACCCGCAAGAAGCTCTGGACCGTTCCCGCCATTGTCGCCGCCATCATCCTCGCGCTCTGGTCCTCCGCCGATGCGTTGCAACTTTTGCCCATTTCCTCCTTTTGGCCCTCCTCGCTTCTCTATGTCTACATCGGCTTCCTCTTCTGGCGCGAAAGCCAGCACCACGAAACTCTTGTGGATCGACTCCTCAGCGTATCCTTCGCCGCATGGGGCTCCATCTTTCTTGCGCTTCACATCCTGCATTTCACTCCCGAATCCGTTGGTCAGGCCGTGCGGCCCATCTCCGCGGTTCCCACTGCCTTTGTCTCCATGCTCCTGATCATGGCCGTTTACGAGGAAGAGAAGCGGCGTGTCGAACGCAACATGCTCGCCCTTTCCAATCTCAATCTCGCCACTTCCAGCTTCGTCGGCGGCGAAATCCAACGCATGCTTGCTCAGGCCCTCGATCGTGTTCTCGGCGTCGTTCGCCTTCCGGCTGGTGCACTTTTCCTGCATCACGGCGACCCTAACGGGCCCACTTCCGTCGTCTCCGCCGGCATCCCCGATGAATTCTGCCGCGTCGCTCAGGAACAAGCTCTCGACGATTATCTCGTCGGACTCGTCTCCCGCCTCGGCGGTTTGCTCGGCTTCCGCGATCTCCGCGACGACAATCTCACCGCTCTCGAAAAAGACGAGCCCATCCGCCGTTTCCGCGAACTCGCCCTCAAGCACGGCTTGCGCAGCATCGTCGTCATCAGCCTGCAAGCCAAGGAACAAGCTTTCGGCCTCCTTCTCCTTGGCACCCCCGACAATCGCCGCTTCACCTCCGCCGAATTACGTTTGCTCCTTGCCCTTGGCCACCAGATCGGCATGGCCGTCGAAAACAGTTACCTTATCCAGCAGACCTCACGCCGTTCCGAGGAACTTCACGTTCTCAACGAAATTGGCCGCGCCCTCAGCTCCACCCTCAATCAGGAAGATCTTCTCCGCAAAATCTGGGAGGAACTTCGCCGCCTTTTCGATGTGGACAATCTCTATCTCGCAACGCCTGACACCCTTCGCGATGCCATTCAGTTTGAGCTGGAAATGATCGAAGGCGTGCGCATGCCCAAGCGCTCGCGCCCCGCCGGCAATCACCTCACCGAGTACATCCTGCGTACCCGCCAGCCCGTTCTCATCCGCGAGGGCTTTGTCCCGGAAGTCCGCAAACTCGGCGTCGATCCTCTGCGCACCACTGGCTCGTTCTGTGGCGTCCCTCTCGTCGCCTACGATCACGCTATCGGCGCTCTCTGCATCTTCTCCGATCAGGACCGCGCTTTTGACGAAGGCCACCTTGAGCTTCTTCGCGTCCTCGCCAGCGAAGCCAGTATCGCCATTGAGAACGCCCGCCTCTTCCAGGAAGAACGCACCAAGGCGCGCCATCTTAATCTCTTGAATCTCATCTCACGCGATGCCATCGCCACGCTTAATCCCGATGAAGTGCTCGCCAAAATTACCGAACAGCTTGAAAACGGCCTCACCTACGACCACATGGGCATCGCTATCCTCGACTACACCACGCGCGAGCTCCACATCCAGGCTGAAGGCGGCAAACGCCGTGGCGCCATGGGACTTCGCCTTCCCCTCGACACCGGCCTCATCGGTCAGGTCGCGCGTACCGGCAAAATCGCCACTTTCCGCTCCCTCCCCAGCTCGCAGAACGGCCCCAAGCCCGTTCTCGCCGATACGCTTACCTCGATGGCCCTGCCTATTTTTTACGCCGATCACCTTCACGGCGTCCTCTATGTCGAGACCGTTGACCGCGTCGACTTCTCCGATGAAGAATCTCTCCTCCTCAGCACCCTCGCTGATTTGATCTCCGGCGCACTCCACAACGCCCTCACTTTCCAGAAGGCCCAGGAGCAGGCCATCACCGACGGCCTCACCGGCGTCAAAACTCATCGCTTCTTCATGGAAGCTCTCTCGTCCGAATGGAAGCGCTCTTCCCGCGCCGGCCGTTCCTTCGCCCTCGTCCTCATGGACCTCGACCGCTTCAAATTCGTTAACGATTTCTACGGCCACCTGGAAGGCGACCTCGTTCTTCAGCGCGTTGGCCAAATCCTGGAAAGCAATTGCCGCCGCTCTGATGTCGTGGCCCGCTACGGCGGCGACGAATTCGTCATCCTCATGCCGGAAACCACCATGGAGCAGGCCCGCCAGCTTGCCTCCAAGTTGCGCGGCTGGGTTTCCGCCGATCCGCTTCTTCGCGAGAAGAACATCACCGCCAGCTTCGGTATCGCTTGCTATCCACTCCACGGCTCTACGCCTCAGGAGCTCATCCAGGTCGCCGACGCTTCGATGTATCTTTCCAAGCATCAAGGCGGCAACACCGTTTCCACCGCCGATCACGTGGACCCCAAAGAAGCACGCCGGTGGAAGCGCGATGTCCTCGAAGCCTATCTCGGCGTCACCCTCAAGCGCCTTTTCGCCACCGGCCCCGATTCCTTCAACGAAATCTACCAACGCCTTCGCCAGTTCACAGAATCCCTGCCGCCTTCCGAATCTTCCACCTCCCCTCTCGCGGATGGCCCCACTTCTCTTCCGCAATCCATTCTCGATACTGTCACTTCGCTCGCCTATGCCATTGATGCCAAGGATCAGTACACCCAGGGCCATTCTCAAAAGGTTTCCGCTTACGCCGCCCTGCTCGCCGAATCACTCGGCAAGTCCGAAGCCGAAGTCGAGGAAATTCGCCTCGCCGCCATTCTCCATGATGTCGGGAAGGTCGGCATCCCCGAAGCCATCCTGAACAAGAGCGGCCCGCTCAATCCCGAAGAGTGGGACACCATGAAGACGCATGTGAATTTCGGTGCGAAGCTCCTTGAGCCTCTCGCTCCCCTCGCGCGCATCCGCCTTATGGTTTTGCACCACCACGAATTCTTCGATGGTTCCGGCTATCCCAACGGTCTCTCCGGTGAAAGCATCCCCATTGGCGCGCGCATCATCACCATCGCCGATTCCTATGACACCATCACCAGCGACCGCAGCTACAAAAAAGGCCGCACCGCCGAAGAAGCCCTCTCCGAACTAGAACGCTGCGCCGGTTCGCAATTCGATCCTCACCTCATCGCCGCCTTCGTCCGCGCCATGCGCCTCCTGCCCAACCCCATCATCGAAGCCGCCTCCCTTCTCTCCCGCAACCCCTAACGTGTCCTCATACTCCGCTCTGTAGCTCAGGCGTTCAGGCCTGAGGCATTCTCTTGGGTTGGACTCCTGCGCCCCATGTCCGCCTATCTCCGACTCTTGCCCCAATCAATTCGGCGTGCGACCGTCTTTCCACAGCGTCTCGGTCGAACATCACAAGGCTTTGTGCGTGCCGTCACTGACGCCATGTTCAATCGGATTGATAGTGCCCCGTCCGTTCATCAACTTTTAACGGTCCACACCAGGGGGTTCTCCCGTGAACAACCTATCTTCTCCATCCACTTACGATGTCCTGCGTCAGCATGGCGTCGATCGCAGGGATTTTCTCCGCTTTTGTGTCGCCACCACCGCGGCCATGGGCCTCGAAGCCTCCATGGTTCCCACAGTGGTCGCCGCCATGGAAACCAAGCCCCGCATCCCTGTCATCTGGCTCCATGGCCTCGAGTGCACCTGTTGCAGCGAATCCTTCATCCGCTCCTCCCACCCTATCGCCCAGGACATCGTCCTCAACATGATCTCCCTCGATTACGACGACACCCTCCAGGCGGCAGCGGGCTTTCAAGTCGAACAGATCCGCAAGAAACTCATCAAGGATCATCCCGGCGGCTATCTCCTGGCCGTCGAAGGCAACGCCCCCACTAAGGATGGCGGCGTCTACTGCACTGTCGGCGGCGACACGTTTCTGAACATCCTTAAGGAAACCGCGGAGCACGCTAAAGCCATCGTGGCTTGGGGCTCCTGTGCCTCCAACGGCTGCGTTCAGGCCGCGCATCCCAATCCTACAGGTGCCATGCCTGTCCACAAGCTCATCACCGACAAGCCCATCATCAACGTGCCAGGTTGCCCGCCCATCGCCGAGGTCATGACCGGCGTTCTCACTTACATCCTCACCTTCGACGCCCTGCCCGAGCTCGACCGCATCGGCCGCCCGAAAATGTTCTATGGCCAGCGCATCCACGATAAGTGCTACCGCCGTGCCTTCTTCGACGCAGGACAGTTTGTCGAGTCCTGGGACGACGATGGCGCGCGCAAGGGTTGGTGCCTCTACAAGATGGGCTGCCGCGGTCCAACAACCTACAATTCCTGCTCCACCTTCAAATGGAACAACGGCGTCTCCTTCCCCATCGGCTCCGGCCATGGCTGCATTGGCTGCAGCGAAGCTGGATTCTGGGATAACGGCCCGTTCTACCAGCGCCTCTCGGGCGTCGTGGTTCCCGGCATTGATGCCACTCCCGATAAGATCGGCGAGGTCCTTGGCGCCGCCGCCGTCATTGGCGTAGGTTCCCACCTCGTTTCAACCGTCGTCCGCCAGAATGCACGCAAGATTCATGTGGACGACACGCCGCCCGCGGACAGCAAAGGCGAATAAAGGTGCTCTATGACAACTCGCGTTGTTGTTGATCCCGTAACACGCATCGAAGGCCATCTCCGCATCGAGGCCATGCTGAATGACTCCGGCCACGTCGGCGACGCCATGTCTTCCGGCACCATGTGGCGCGGCCTGGAGGTCATCCTCCAAGGCCGCGACCCCCGCGATGCCTGGGCTTTCTGCGAACGCATCTGCGGCGTCTGCACCACCGTTCACGCTCTGGCCTCTGTGCGCAGCGTCGAAAATGCCCTCGGCATCAAGGTCCCCAAAAACGCTGAGATCATTCGCAATATCATGTTCCTTACCCAGATGGTGCAGGATCACGTCATTCACTTCTATCACCTGCACGCGCTGGACTGGGTGGACATCGTCTCCGCGCTGAAAGCTGACCCGGATCAGACTGCCGCGCTCGCACAAACAATTTCGCCCCACGCGGAAAAAGCCAGTCCGGGCTACTTCCGCGATATCGCTACCACCCTAAAAAAGTATGTCGACTCCGGCCAGCTTGGCCTGTTCGATAACGCCTATTGGGGCCATCCCGCTTACAAGCTTCCCCCTGCAGCCAACTTGATGGCGGTGGCGCATTACCTCGAAGCTCTCAAGTGGCAAAAAGAAATCATCAAGATCCACACGATTTTCGGAGGCAAGAATCCCCACCCGAACTATCTCGTCGGTGGCATGGCTTCCGCCATCAACTTGCAAGGCGACAGCGCCATCAACATCGAACGCCTGAACATGGTCAAGGACCTTATCGCGCAAGCCAAGGAGATCGTGGACACCCTCTATATTCCAGATCTTCTCGCTGTCGCTTCCTTCTATCCCGAATGGACGCAGATCGGCGGCGGCCTCGGCAATTACATGGCCTACGGCGACATCCCGCAGAACGGCATCAGCGATGTTTCCAGTTTCAAATTCCCCCGCGGCGCTATCCTCAACAAGAACCTTGCCGAGGTTCTTCCTGTCGATCCCGCCGACGCCGGCCAGATCCAGGAAGAGATCACGCATTCCTGGTACGAATATTCCACCGGCAAGACTTCTCTTCACCCCTGGGAAGGCGAAACTTCTCCCAAGTACACCGGCCCGAAGCCGCCATTCACCCAACTCGATGAAAACGCCAAGTATTCCTGGCTGAAAACGCCCCGTTGGAAGGGCAACTCCATGGAAGTGGGTCCGCTCTCCCGCGTCCTCGTCGGCTTTGCCAGCGGTCACAGCGATTTCAAGGAAGTGGTCACCGCCGCTCTTGGCGCTCTGAAGATTCCCGCCTCCGCGCTTTTCTCCACGCTAGGCCGCACCGCCGCGCGCGGCCTGGAAACGCAACTCGCCGTGCAGTGGCTCAAGGACGAGTTCGACCGCCTCATCGCCAACCTCAAGGCCGGCGATTCCACCACGGCGGACACTTCCAAGTGGGAACCCTCCACCTGGCCGGCCGAAGCCAAGGGTTATGGCTTCACCGAAGCTCCCCGTGGCGCTCTTTGCCATTGGATCCACATCAAGGACACGAAAATCGCCAATTACCAAATTGTTGTGCCCTCGACCTGGAACGCTTCCCCGAAGGACGCCAAGGGCCAGCACGGCGCATACGAATCCGCCCTGCTCGGCACTCCCATGGCCGACCCCAAGCGCCCGCTCGAAATCTTGCGCACCATTCACTCTTTCGATCCTTGCCTGGCCTGCGCTTCGCACGTCCTGGACAAGGATGGCCGCAAGCTTTCCGAATTTCTGGTTCGCGTCTAGGAGGCGGCTATGGCAAAAGTCATTCAGCCGTTCGATCCAAAAGATGTCGTCGCCCATCCGGAGCACTATTTTCGCCGCGCCTACGTGTGGCAAGTTCCTGTTCGCCTCACACATTGGGTCAACGCGCTCTGCATCACCGTGCTTTTCCTGACCGGCCTCTATATCGCCTCGCCCATTCTCGCTCCCAGCGGTGAGCCTGCGAATCACTTCGTCATGGGCCGCATCCGTCAGATCCACTTCCTCGCGGGCATTACTTTCGTCATCAGCTTCCTCGTGCGTATTTACTGGTTCTGGGCCGGCAATAATTATGCGCGCTCCGGTTTCCCATTTTTCTGGCGCGTCAGTTGGTGGCGCGACCTTTTCCGTCAAGCTGCCGACTATTTGAAACTTGAACGCGGTCACGTCCATCTTGGCCACAACGCCCTCGGCGGCTCCGCGTACACCTTTTTCGTCATTCTTCTAGGGTGGGTGCAGATCTTCACCGGCCTCGCTCTCTATTCGGAGACGAATCCCGCCGGCACCCTCAACAAGCTCTTTGGCTGGGTCATTCCTCTGCTTGGCAATTCCTACAAGACCCACATGATTCATCACCTGGTGGCCTGGTCTTTTCCCATCTTCGCTCTGCTGCACATTTACATCGTCACCTACGATTCCACGCAATACGGCAATGGCCTGATTACTTCTATTATTTCAGGCTACAAATTCTACCGGCAGGGAGATATTCGCAACGATGAATGGTTATCTTGATTTCTTGCGCGGCCGCGAGCCTGTCACTCCACCCATTCTCGTTCTCGGCCTTGGCAACACGCTGCTCAGCGATGATGGAGTCGGCCCCGCGCTTCTAGACCACCTTGCCGGTTCCGCCGAGAATTGGGATGGTCAGGTCGAATTCGTGGACGGCGGCACGCAAGGCCTCGCGCTTCTCGGACGCCTCAGCGGCCGCAAAGCCCTCATCATTGTCGATGCGGTGAAGACTGGCGCGCCTCCGGGCACTGTCCACCGCATGACGCTCGCCGAACTTCGCAACGTCAATCCCGGTCACGCCAGTTCCGCGCACGAAGGCAACGCCGGCGAACTTCTCGCCGCCGCGCAACTCCTCGATGAACTTCCCGCCCGCCTGTTCGTTATCGGCGTCGAGCCCAAGAAGATTGCCACTGGCCTCGGCCTTTCTGCTCCCGTCCAACGCGCGCTCTCCGAAGCCTCCAAGGAAGTCAACGAACTCCTGACGCAGCTCTGCTAACGCTCGCCGATTCCCCGCATCCTGCAGGTAATTTATGTGACTTGCCCGTAGGGGCACGAACCATCGTGCCCGCGCCTCTCCGCAGCGCCGGAGGCGCGGCACAAGTTAGCCCAGCGCGTGAGCGCTGGGTACTTGATGGAAAGTAATTCCGAGCGCCGTAGGTGCGGCACAAAACGGCCCACTTCACCCGCTACGTTTGCCCCATCTTCAAGGTCAACTCCATCGTTGGCAAATAAACAAGGCAGGCCATAAGCCTGCCTTGTGAAGCCACCAGCGCGATCTCCCCGAATCAGACTGAAATGTTCAGCGGGTTGCTGGACGAAGAAGAGGTACTCGTGGACGAACTGCTCAGGGAAGCGCCGAGTTGCGCAAACTCCTGTTGCAGCGAAGAGTAAGCCGACTGCGCGTTGGAAAGGCTTCCGGACTGGAGCGCCTGGCCAAGCTGCGAGAACAATTGGTCCAAAGCGTTCTGTGCACTGGAAGAATTCTGCGACTCGCCGGAATGATGATGGTGATGGTGATGCCCGGAAGCGGACGCGGCTTGCTGCTGGAAGTCCTGTTGAATCGTGGAGTAATCCTGTTGCGCCGCCGTCAGGTTTCCCGACTGCAGATCCTGCGAAAGTTGCTGGAACGCAGTGGCAATCGGGCTGGCATTCGTTTGCGTGCTGCTGGTGGCAGTTGACTGCCCACTGCTCGGCTGCAGCGCCGCGAAATCGGCTTGCGCCTGCGAGAGATTCCCGGACTGCAGGTCCTGGCCGAGTTGCTGGAATTCCTGTTTGAACTTCTGGTACGGCGATTGCGTTGACTGCGAACTCAAAAGTTGGAAAATGCTGCTACTTGCGATTCCTGCAATGGACATGTGCAGTTCCCCTCCTCGATTCTTGGCAAGACGCTTGCCTGGCGCACCATGCGCCTATTCAGATCCATCATCGGCCGGCTCGCGTAAAACTTTAGCGCGCCGGGGCCGAGGACAATCCGCAAAGAAGGCAATCGAGGGGCCACGCCGGCCTCGCATTTCGCCCAACCGCCTATTGAAAATGCGCGGCTTATCTGAGCCATGCGCAACATTAGAAAATCCTTGCGTCGACTCCGCGCACAACCTGCAGCCGCGCCGGGCAAACTTTGCCGGGCCAGGTCGCCGCAGAAGCGCCGCATCACGACCTATGCCGCCTTCTCACTCTGTCATCCCGACCGGAGAGCCAGCGCCTTTCGCGGGCTGGAAGTGGAGGGATCACGGCGCGGTTCTCACTTTCGCTGGGCCGTTTGAAGAGCTACTCTCGTGGCATCCGCCATGTCTACACCCTCCAATCCACGCGCGACGCAATTACACTTCGATTGCGTGTTCCACTACGTCTCGGACATGGAAGCCGCGATCCGCTTTTATCGCGATGTGCTTGGCTTCGTGCTCACCTCGCGCGACGTCGTGGCGCGCTTCGATATTGACGGCGTTCTCTTTGAACTCGTGCCCGCCCCGCCCAACAAAAATCCTCGCACAACAGGTAATGCGCGCCTCTGCCTGCGCGTGGAAAATGTCCAGCAGGCGCTGAACGATCTGCGTGCTAAAGGCGTGCGCACAAACGCACCCGTGGACAAAGGCACAGGCGTGCTTGCCTCGCTGGAAGACCCCGACGGCAACGAAATCTGCCTCTGGCAATATCACCCGAAGCCGTAGGGGCACGATACATCGTGCCCAAGTCTTCTCTTTCCCAAGCACCGCAGGTGCGCCACGATTTAACCAGAAGCACTGGACTTGGGCAAACCACCCTCGTAAGATTCCGCGCATGAAAAAATTAAAATCCAACCGCGTTCCGAAAACCGTGGACGAATACCTTGCCCGCGTCGCGGAACCCGCCCGCAGCACGTTGCAGAAGATTCGCGCCGCCATTCGCTCCGCGGCACCCTCGGAAGCCACGGAGGGCATCAGCTACGGTATTCCCATGTTCAAACACAAGGGTGTGCTGGTGTGGTTCGCCGCGTTTGCGAACCATTGCAGTTTCTTCCCCACTGCGGGCGTGATCGCGGCGTTCCAGAACGAACTCAAAGCCTTCCGCACATCCAAAGGCACCATCCAATTCCCCGTGGACAAGCCTCTTCCCGCGGCTCTCGTGAAGAAGATGGTAAAAGCGCGCCTCGCGCAGATCGAAAACAAGAAAGGCCGCTGATCGCTGTAGATAGCGAGGACGCGGCTCCCGCCAGGCGCTTTACGCTGCTTTGGAAATAGCTCAGGGGCGACGCGGCTTCTACTCCGCCTGGAAGTCCACTTCGATCGGCTCAATCAGCGGCATCAACCAGCTCAGCAATTTTTGATGCGCTGGATGAGCGCCGTAACTGTCCAGGGAAGCTTTGTCCGCGAACTTCATCACTCCTCCCAGCTCATAGCCTTGCCCGCGCGGAGAAAGATTCATCCCAACGGCGGTTTCCAGTAAGCCGGGTATCTGCCCCTGCAGCCCGCGAATCCCTGCCTGTACGCGGTTTTTCTGCTCTTGCGTCACGCCCGGTTTCCAACGAAAGGCGAACATATGGATGTACATAGCTGGTCGAACTCTCCCAACGCCATCAAGAAGGGCTTGCCCTGATGCTGCGTGTCAATCGGACCCGCCATCTTCTCATAGCCGTAGTTGCCCAACGAATGGATTTCCTCTTTCTTTCCCGGGTCGGACATTTGAGTTTACCCCGCTTGCCGCGATCCTTGAGGCGAGCTCTTTCCGCGAAGGCTCTCACCATTTGAAGCGCCGGAGGCGCGCCAGAAGTTAGCCCAGGGCGTGAGTCCTGGGTACATGGCGTATAACGATTCCTAGCGCCGGAGGTGCGACACTTGGCGAATGACATGCCCGAAACCCTAAGCACGTTTCAGGCAACGCAACCTGCCCTTCTTGAATCTCTACCTGCAGGTGTGACCGCGCTACAATTCCTTGATGTAAAATGGCGGCGAACCGGCGGCGGGACGTTCACGACGAGCGAACCGGGGGTGAGACCATGTGGCACATCAGAATGAGCATCGTGGGGATCGCGACGGGCTGCCTGCTGCTCTTGAGTTTGGCGCCGCGGGCGGCGGCGCAGTGTTCGC
>Ga0209039_10001762_pt1 | contig 19580 bp, 26 predicted proteins | sample BogFormECP12_OM1_FD_188238 | JGI IMG/M metagenome (GOLD analysis project Ga0209039, IMG submission 188238) | Bog forest soil microbial communities from Calvert Island, British Columbia, Canada - ECP12_OM1 (SPAdes) (version 2) | ecosystem: Environmental > Aquatic > Freshwater > Wetlands > Bog ...
GCCAGTTGCTCACGCAGATGATCGAGAACACGGCCAAGCGCGAAGGCACCGCGCTGACCCGCGACGACGTGTACATCTGCAACGTGGTGAAATGCCGCCCGCCCGGCAACCGCACCCCCGAGCCGGACGAAATGGACATCTGCGGCCAGTTCCTGGCCCGCCAGCTTACGGCGATCCGCCCCAAGGCGATCTGCGCTTTAGGCGGAACTGCCGCCCACGCCCTCACCAATCACAAGGAAGGCGTCACCAAGATGAGAGGCCGATGGTTTCAGTGGCGCGACATCCCGGTCATGGTCACATACCACCCCTCGTACCTGCTGCGGCCCTACAATCAAGACGCCAAGCGCGAGGCCTGGGAAGATCTCAAGAAGGTGCTGCACTTCGTGTACGACTGAGGGTTCAGCCGGGAATGACCGCGGAATAATTCTCTTTGTCGGCCAGGTCGTAAAGTGCCCTGTCGAATGTGACGAGTGCGGCATGGCTATACTTCGCATACGCGAGCAGGTAGCAATCGCCGACCCATTTGGACGCAGCCTTGCCCGCGAAGGGCGCCGTCGCCTCCCGGAACCCAGCCTCGAGACCACGTGGTTCGGGATAGAACTCCACGCGCGGGTCGTTCAGCCATCGGTCGTAGACGCCCCACGCTTTTCGCAGCGTAAGCGTCTGCTCTCCCATGGCGGCCTGGTTCGTCAGCAGGCGCAGCAAACCAACATGCGTGTAGCGCGAGAAGATCAGCCTCGCGCCTGAGGGCAGCGAGTTGAGCCAGCGCCATGCTTCCGCATTGTGCCGATGGCCGCCCACGGACAACGCCAGCCAGACGTTCAAGTCAGGAAAAAACGAGGTCATGGGGGTTCTCGTCTTCGGGGAAGGCGCGGCCCAGCTTGCCCGGACCCGTAACCAGGGGGCCGGTCACGTACTCGCCCTTCCTGGGCTCGCTATAGGCCTGCTCGATGGCGCGGACAATCAGGGAACGGATGGAGGAGCCGGACCGCTCCGCCCTGAGACGGAGCCGGTCATGCAACGGTTCCGGAATATCGACGGTGGTTCGGACTGCCATGACATTATTATGTCATAGGGGATATGAGTCTGTCGGTCAGCGGCCGGCGACCTTGCCGGTAGGTCACCCGGAGGCAGCGAGACCGCCAGCGCCACCGTTGAACAAGGAATCGATCCTTGCTATGGTAAGGATAGAGAGCCGACGGCGCCTATGGCTAAGGTTACATCCAAATACCAGGTGACTTTGCCCAGGAGAATCGCGGAAGCGTACCGGATACTCCCTGGCGACGACATAGACTGGGTGCCGGCCGGCGAAGTGATTCGCGTGATTCCACCGGGGAAACAGGCGGCCTCGCAGAGCCGGGAATCGCAGCTCCGTTTGTTCGATCAAGCCACCGAACGGCACCGCAAGCGGGCACCGGCGCGCGCCGCCGGACGGCCTAGCAGCCGGGGATGGAGCAGAGAGGATCTCTACCGGCGTGGCCGCTCTGATTGACACCAACGTCCTGGTCTATCGGTTCGACAGCCGATTTCCCGAGAAGAAGAAGATTGCGACCGAAATCCTCAGGCGCGGCATCATCGAAGACTCCGTGCGCGTGCCGCACCAGGCGATCCTTGAGTTTGTGGCGGCGGCGACGCGCTCCATTCGGGGCCACGTGATCCTCAAACAAGCCGACGCGCTGCGAGAAGCGGAAGAATTTCTGAAGCAGTTCACCGTTCTTTATCCCAATGAGGCGATCCTCCGTGAAGCCGTTCGCGGATGCGCGGCGTACCAATTGAGCTGGTTCGACGCACACCTCTGGGCGTACGCAGAGCACTATGGCCTGCCGGAAATCCTCACGGAGGATCTTCAGCACGATCGGCTTTATGGCACGGTCCGCATCGTGAACCCTTTTATCGATTTACTCTAGCCGGTGGGGGGTGCTCCCTGGGCCCGGCAGAGTGAGACTCTGCGCCACGCCGGTGGCTGAGAAGTTAGTTTTGAGGGGCCGCTTCTTCCTCGAGAGGAAACCACTCGGCGGCGATCTTCAGATTCTCGCCGGCATTGGCCCGGTAGCCGGCCTTGAGTTGCTCACGGAGCACGGCCAGGGGTTCTTCCGGCAGCATGATATTGATACGTTGGCTCATGGCCTACCCGTAGTTTACACGCTTGTGTGGCCTGGGCAAGCTAAAGCATGCCCCACCTTGCCGAGCGCCAGCCATCCCAGGTAGCCGGCCACGCCGATGGCGGCCGCGATCCAAAACGCCGCCGAGTATCGGTGCAGGTCGAACAGGTGTCCGAAGAGCGGCATGGTCACGGCCACCACGGCGCTCCACGAGCCGGCGCCCGCTCCGGCGATCAGGCCGGCGTGGTCCGGCGAGTAAACGTCGGTGGCGTACGCCACCGATAGAACGATAAACCCCGCGGCTGCGAACATGGCGAGGAACATCCCGAACATCACGGCCGCCACGTTGGGCAGCCAGGGGACCGCCGCGAACGCCATGGTCAGCGCCGCGCAACAGGCGAGCATCCGCCGCAATGCCGCCAGGCGCGCAGCCCGCGGCGGGCGGCGCGGTCCCCCAGCCATCCCCACACGAAGTAGCCCGCCTCCCAGTCGAGCGGCGGAATCCACAGCACTTTGCCGATGAACTCCTGCGAGCACCCCAGCGGGTGCGCCAGGTACAACGACGCGCTGTAGAGCACGAACCCCAGCGGCAGCGCCCCCAAGGCGTACAAGCACATGAACGCCCACAGTGGCGCGTCGCCCAAGCGCGGCCCTGGCCTCGCGGCTTCGATGGGCGGCGGCAGCTTGCGCATATCCGGCCTGCGCGAAACCATGGACCACAGGGCCAGCCACGCCAGGCCGATCATCCCCGTGAACCAGAAGGCCCCGCGCCATCCCCACAGCAGGAATATGGGCGTCACCACCAGCGGCGTGATCACCGCGCCCAGCGACCCTCCGCTATAGGCCACCGCCAGCCCGCGCCCGCGCTGGTCCGGCGGCAGCGTTTGCACCACCGTGCGCAGCCCGCCGGGAAAGGTGGCGCCCTCGCCGAACCCCAGCGCCGCGCGCGCCGCGCCCAACGACCAGAAGCCCGAGGCGAAGGCATGCGCCATCGATGCGCCCGTCCAGCAGGCCACCGCCGCGCTCATGCCGCGGCGCAACCCCGCACGGTCGAGAATCCGGCCCCACACCGGGTTGGCCGGCATGTAGGCAATCGAAAACGCCGAAATGATGAAGCCGTACTGCGCGCCGTTGAGGCCCGTTTCGTGGCGGCCGGCAGCCAGCGGCGAAATCGCTCCCCATTCGCGGACATAAGCTCAGATGATATCGCATACATGCTAAACTACGTTTTCGCCCCTATATAATGCTGCTCGCAAGAGAATTTGTTGCGTACCTCTCCCGACAACTCGTCAAGAGGCTGATGCCCGGCGTCATCGAGACGCCCAACCCCGACCTCGTGGCCCAGAAAATCGCCGAAGTCATCACCCAGGAACTGGCCGTCGAAGACCGCCTGAACGACGAGGTCCGCGACCTGCTCAGCCAGTACAGCGACTACATGCGCCGCGAAAGCGTCAGCTACCAGGAGATGTTCCGCCGCATCAAGAACACGCTCATCTCGCAGCGCAAAGTCATCCGCGCCTCCGGCCGCGATACGGGCGACGCCATGAAGCTCTCGCGCGACAAAGTCACCGACATGTCCCACCGCATCGTCGAAATGCTGCGCAAGAGCCGCGAGCTGCGCCTCAGGGACAAAGACCCCAACAACGTGCGGCTGGAAATTCTCCGCCACATGATGGAGTTGCTGGTGATCGAAGACAAGGTGGACCGCACGGCGCGCCTGAAGATAAAATCGCAGAAACGCGAGGTCCCCGAAGGCAGCGAGGAGTGGGACCTGCTGCACCGGCGCTACTACTCCGAAGAGCTCAAGAAGCTGGGTATCGACCTGGCCCGGTAGCTCACCCGAGACGGGCTGCGGCGCTTACCGCTTGTACCCGATCATCCTCAGGAACGCCCGCCGCTTCTCCACGTCCTCGGCATCCTCGACGCCTTTGGGCGGGAAGCCATCGATCACGCCCAGCACGCCGCGCCCCTGTTCGCTTTCCGCCACCACCACCTGCGCCGGGTTGGCCGTGGCGCAGAAGATGGAGCACACCTCGGGGACGTCTTTGATTCGTCCCAGCACGTTGATGGGGTAGCCTTCGCGCAGGGCCACCACGAATATGTGGCCCGCCGCCACCGCCGTGGCGTTGCGCGCGGCCAGGGCCTTGAGCGCGTCGTCGTTGCCGTCCACGCGCGTCAGGCACGGCCCCGAAGCCTCGTTGAACGCCACCCCGAACTTGATCTGAGGGACGGTATTCACGATGGCCTCGTAAACGTCCTCGACGGTCTTGATGAAGTGCGTCTGGCCAAGAATCAGGTTCCCGCCCTCGGGAATCTCGAGCGGCACAATCTTCAGTTCCATAAATGCCATCCTACTCCCTTGTGGCGGGAAGAACACCGGCGACAAGATCCGCACCGGACGCAACGTCGCCGGCGCCACGGTCATAATAGAAGTAGTGCCGCCGCTGACGTTCACCCAAGCCCGCGAGACCGTTGTCACGACCGTGCGCGCCTCGCGTCCGGCCCCCGTCACCGAAGAGGTCGCCTTGGAAGCCGCCGCCGGGCGCGTGCTGGCCGAAGACGTGGCTGCCGACCGCGATGTCCCCGCCGCCGCCCGCTCGGTTCGCGACGGTTATGCGGTGCGCGCCATCGACCTGCCCGGCGAGCTGGAGGTCATCGGCGAGGTGCGCGCCGGCGAGCGCTTTGCGGGCGCAGTCGGTCCCGGCCAGGCGGTCGAGATCATGACTGGCGCGCCCGTTCCCGCGGGCGCCGACGCCGTCGTGATGATCGAGCACACCGTCCGCGAGAGCGGCCGCGTTCGCATCGGCCTTTCCGCCGAGCCGCGCCAGTTCATCAATCCTCAGGCTTCGGAGGCGGCCGCCCACGAAGTCGTTTTGCGCGCCGGCAAGCGGCTGGACTACAGCGACGCCGCGCTGCTCGCCGCCTTCGGCCGCACGGACGTCAAAGTCTACCGGAGGCCGGTTGTCGCCATCGTCGCCACGGGCGATGAAATCGTCGAGGTGCGCGAAGTCCCGGAGGAATTCCAGATTCGCAACTCCAACGCCTACTCCCTGGCCGCGCAGGTGGCGCGCGCCGGCGGCACTCCGCGGATCCTGCCGGTGGCGCGCGATAACCCCGGCCACACCCTCGAGATTATCGAGCGGGGGCTGGCCGCCGATCTGCTGCTGCTCTCCGGCGGCGTCTCCGCGGGCAAGTACGACATCGTCGAGCCAGTGCTCGCCAGCCTGGGCGCCGAATTCTTTTTCGACCGTGTGCTCATCCAGCCCGGCCAGCCGCTGGTCTTCGGCCGCGCGCGCCAACGCTTCTTCTTCGGCCTGCCGGGGAACCCTTCCTCCACCATGGTGACGTTTGAGATCTTTGCGCGCGCAGCCCTCGAGTTGCTCTCCGGGCAGGAGGAGATTTCGCTCCACATGCCCTTCGCGCGCCTCACTCGCGACTTTCATCACCGGGTGGGGATCACGCGCTTCCTGCCCGCGCGGTTGAGCGCCGATGGCGCGGAGGTCACGCCGGTGGGGTGGAGCGGCTCCGGCGACATTCCGGCGCTCACGCGCGCCAACGCCTTCCTGGTGACCGATCCCGACCGCGCCCAATACCCGCGCGGCGAACTGATCCGGGTGCTGCTCAAATGAAGAAACTTTCGCACTACGATTCCGCCGGAAGCCCCCGCATGGTGGACGTTTCCGCCAAGAGAGAAACCCGCCGCACCGCGCGCGCCCACGCCTTCGTGCGCATCGCGCCGGCCACGCTCGAGCAACTGCCCCGCAATCCCAAGGGGAATCCGCTGGAGATCGCGCGCATCGCCGGCATCGCCGCCGCCAAGCGAACTTCGGAGTTGATTCCGCTCTGCCATCCGCTGATGCTCACCCACGCGGATGTCCAGGCTACCGTGGAAAAGAAGGGCGTGCGCATCATCGCCACCGCCGCCACCACCGGGCAGACCGGCGTCGAAATGGAAGCGCTCACGGCCGCTTCGGTGGCCGCGCTCACGGTTTACGACATGCTCAAAGCGCTCGACAAATCCATCCGGATACAGGATGTCTATCTGCTCGAAAAGACCGGCGGCAAAAGCGGAGACTTCCGCCGCAAGGGGAAGCATGACTAACGCCGCGGTCCTCACCATCAGCGATTCCGTCAGCGCCGGCGCGCGCGCCGACCGTTCCGGACCGGCCGTGCGTGAACGGTTGGAACAACTGGGCTGGAGCGTCTCGGTTATGGAAGCCATCCCCGACGAGACCTCGGAGATTAGCGCCCGCCTGGCCACTTTGGCGGACGGCGGCCAGGTCTCCGCCATCTTCACCACCGGCGGCACGGGCGTGGCCCCGCGGGATGTCACGCCGGAAGCCACACGGGCCGTGATCGACCGCGAAATCCCCGGCCTGGGCGAGCTGATGCGTGCCAGCGGCCGCTTGGCCACGCCCCTGGCCGTGCTTTCCCGGTCGGTCGCCGGCACCCGCGGACGGGTCCTGATCGTCAACCTGCCCGGATCGCCCAAAGGTGCGGTGGAGTCTCTGGATGCTATTGTGGAATTGGTGCCCCACGTGCTGGAGCTACTTAGAGGGCGGACCGAGCACCCACCCGCCAGGCAGGATTAATATGCGTCGATTCTTGTTGTGGATGCTTCTTTGTGGATGGCTGGTGGCGCCGCCGGGCCGCGCGCAGCAGCCGCAGCAACCGGAGGAGCCGACCACCAGGATCGGCGTCACCGTCGAAAATGTCGTAGCGCCCGTACTGGTCTTCAAAAAAGACGGGTCGTATGTCAATGACATCCGCCCCGACCAGTTTCACCTGTACGATAACGACAAAGAGCAGAACATCTCCGTGGACGTGGTGTATCAGCCCATTTCGCTGGTCATCGCCATTCAGGCGAATTCCCACGTGGAACAGTTGCTGCCGCACGTCCAGAAGATCGGCAACCTGATCAAACCGTTATTGATCGGCGACCAGGGCGAGGCGGCCGTGATCGCCTACGATGCGCGCATACGCGTCCTGCAGGACTTTACTTCCGACCCCGACAAAATTACGGAGCAGGTCAAGAAGATCTACCCTGGCAGCACTTCCAACCGGTTGATCGACGCCGTGGTGGAGGGCACGCGCATGTTGAGCACGCGCCCCAAGAACCGCCGGCGCATCCTGATCGTGATCGGCGAAACGCGCGATGTGGGCAGCGAGAGCCGATCGAGGGAAGCCCTTCTCGGCCTGCAATTTGCCAACGTGTTGTTTTACGGCGTGGATATGTCGCGCTTCATGAACGTGCTGACCGCTCCGGCCCCAGTCCCGCGCTCGGACAACCTGCCGCCGGCCATGCATCCGATGGCCCCCGGCGTACCGGCCACGCCCACCACCGTGGCGCAGACCTACGGCCTGAACGGCGGCACGGCCGAATTCATCCCCTTGATGGTGGAAGTATTCAAGGACGTCAAAGCCATCTTCAAGGACAACCCCATCGAAGTTTTCACTAAGGGAACCGGCGGCAGCGAATTCGGCTTTCACGGCCTGCACAGCCTGGAAGAGGCCATGCAGCATGCCGGCGAAGAGTTACACAGCCAGTACACCGTCAGCTACAACCCCAACAACAAGGATGAAGGCGGCTTCCACCACATCATCGTGCAAGTCGGCGGGCATCCGGAAGTCACCAGGGTGCAGACGCGGCCGGGGTATTGGCTGGCGCCGAAGTAGGGGCGGGCCCGGTGCGGGTTCATTTTCCGATAATCCCGTTTTTTTCGACCCCGAGGTTCGACACACCTTGGCCACTGGTCAGGGCGCACACAAATCCGCGTTCCGATTTCTCAGCCGCTTCCGATTTTCTTTCCGCGGAACCGAATCGTTTTCCCTCCTCGAAGGGAACTAGCATGTAGAAAATGACTGATGCGGAGTTCCACGAAGCATACGGGCGGCACAAGGACGTCCTGTACCGCTTTGCCCGGCGCATGACCGGGTCGGCCGCGGTGGCCGAGGACCTGGTTCACGATTGCTTCCTGATGCTCTGGCGGAACTCCGCCTCGTATCGCGCGGACCGCGGAACGATGCGCAGTTTTCTAATCGGGGTGACGCGCAATCTGGCGCTGAAACGGCTGCAGCGGGAGCGGCCGTTCGACGAACTGGAAGAAAATAGCGCGGTCTGCGGGCCGATCAACGCCGCGGGGAGGGAACGCGGGGAGATGGTGGCCCAGGCCGTGGCCGCATTGCCGCCCCTCCAGCGCGAAGCGATCATTCTGGCGGAGTACGAGGAGATGTCGCTGGAAGAGATTGCGCGCGCGACCGGTGTGGAGTTGGCGGCAGTGAAATCGCGGCTGCACCGTGCGCGCGAAAACCTGAGGCGCACGCTGGCGCCTCTGCTGGAAACGAAAGGGGCGGCTTGATGGAACCGACAGACGATCCGAAATTGAGAAAATTGCTGAAAGAATGGCAAGTGCCGGGGGCGCCGCCCTCGCTCGATGCACGCGTGCTGGCACGGCGCGAGAGGTGGTGGAGTTTCCTGCTGACGGGGTCGATTCGCGTACCGGTGCCGGTGGGCGTGGCGATCGCGGCGATCCTGCTGGCAATGAGTGTGGCTTTGGTGCGGCAGCCGGCGGTAAAACGGGCGGATTCGCCCGTGAGCCTGGTCGACTTCCGGCCGGTAGACGACCCGCACGTGCGGGTGATTCGAGGGCAATTATGAAGATCGTATTGTTTGCGTTGGCCGTGACGGCACTGTGGGGGCAGGAGAGCAGACTCTCGGTGAGCGATCCGGCGTGGAACGGACTCGAGGTCCGATTCCTGACGAAACTGGAACCCCCTGGAGAGAACGCTCAGGCCCGGCTTCCGGGCGCGATTATCACCGGCCAGGGCAGGGCGCACCACCTCATCGATGACGCGGCACACAAGCGCACATTCGGCTACGACTTATGGGTGAGCCCCGAAGCCGGGGGAACAACGGTCCAACTTAGGATCTCGCCGATGAAGTTTGCGAACGGAAAGCCGTACTCCGTCCAGCCCGGGTGGACCTTGATCGAACTCCCGAAATATCCGGTGATTCCGAAAGTGAAGATTGGGGAAACCGTGGCGCTGGACCTTCTGGTGAATCCGGGGACCGGGCAAAAGATCGTGGACTACCTTACCGTGGCGCGGCAGTCCGTGCGGCCAGAAGAAAGCGCCGCCCACGAGTTCACTCTGGCGGATGTCGAGTTATCGCTGTTACGGCCGCGAGTGCTGGTGAACGGGAAGGAGGCCGCCAGTACGACAGTGGGAATGACGGGGCAAGTTGTGTGGCTGTACCTGCCGGGACACGGAAGGTTCAGCCTATCCCTGTTTCCCAACGAGAAACGCGGTTTCGGCAAGAACGGTACCACGGCAGCGAACACGTTCACGTTTCGCCAAGGCTCAACCGAGTATCGCGTGGACTGCGGTGGTCCGGTGGCGCCGGGGTTCGGCCGCTACAACCTCTATATCCGCCACGAACCGGGCTGGTACCCCGGACCCGAGGACACTTTTCTGATCGGGTCGAACGGCCTGGACTCCGAGTTGACCATCGAGAAGCACTAACCAGGCTTGATCATCCGAACGGGTAATCCAAACAGGTCGGCTCAGAAGCGGCCCAGAAGTTCCGTCGCCGTAGAGGCCTCAATACAAAGCCGCAGCCCGGGTAAAAAGGGCCCATTCCGAGTCCTGGTCGGCCTGCCCGGATACAGAAAGAACCGGACACAGAAAGAACCGGACCACGGGGTCGCGGCTCGTTCCAGACGCGAGATCCTCGAACGCGAAGGCGTCAAATTCCAAGTTTCTGGACGGCTTGGTCGAGCGAGAGACCTTGCTGACGCTGCTTCGCCCGCAGGAGGCGGCGCTTCATCGCTTCCGATTTCAGGAGATACGCCGTTTCCCGCTCCGATTCGATTTCCCGCCACAAGAATATCGGAACGATCACCGCGGTCGGCTCACCGCCTTCGTTCGAGACATGTTCGGTGTGGAATCCGCGGCGGAACGCCCCCTGCGGCAGATGGCAGTACTCGCAGCGATTGCCGGCGCGCCGCCGAACCGCCTCGGACAACCCACCTTGCCCCCGGTCCTACCCGCGCGGCAACTGGGGGATGTTCTTGAAATGTTTGTCGCGTGTGATCAGTAGCAGGTCGTGTTGCAGCGCAAGCGCGGCGATCCAGAGATCATTGTCGGGAACCGGCGTGCCGGCGCGCTTGAGTTGAACAAACAACCGGGCGTAGTGCTCAGCCGTCTCCCGATCCGGGAGCAGAACCCCAACCGTTGTCTTGGTAAGTAGCTTTCGCAGCAAAAGCTCATTCCCATGCCGCCCGGTCCCGCCTAAGAACCCGGCTTTGATCTCCGCCAGAACTATGAGCGGAATCCAGACTTCGTCACAGAGCCCCAGCCGTTCCGCCAGGGCGGCGTCTCCCTGAAAAAGATCGGTCAGCCGGTTGGTGTCCAGCGCGACTCTCACTTCCACTTGTCCCGATCAATCTGGCGCTGCGCGGCCAGGATCTCGTCGAAAGCGGGATCCGGGGTCCACCGGCCCGTAAGGTCGGAGAAGTCCGCTTTCGGTTGGCCGCCGATGGCCGCTACGGTCAGTTCTTCCAGAATCACCCGATTGAGGCTCTGCTTCCGGCGTGCCGCCTTTTGGCGAAGGGCGCGATCCACCTCCAGTGGAATGCCGCGAATCGTATACTGAACCGACGCTGCCTGCCGCTTCATGCCTACATCGTAGCACAAAGTGCAGGCAAGTTCTCACGCTTCGACCGGCACGTGGATCAGGGTCAGCAGGTCTTCCGGCTTGGTGTCCCGCGGTGAATTGAGATACTGCTCGAAAGCCGGCACATCGCGCAAACGATATCTGCTCTGCTGCGGAAGCCAGCCGCCGTAGATCCGCTGATAGGTCTTTCCCAACGCCTCGTACGACCCCTTGTGAGTGACTACGGCGTAGCTGCCTCCAGGGAATTCCATCACGCTAAATTCGCCCTCGGGCTGCACCGGGCGGGTCACCGTCACGGCGGCATCGTAGCGAACCTTGTCCGGCGGGGTCACGTCCGGGTCGTCATGGACGATGCCGATCAACTTCATGCTCGGCCCGAGCAGCCCGCGCCTGCCCGCCCAGGCCATCAGACGGCCCCACGTGGCGCTGACCTGGGTGTACGGGCCTACATGCCGGAGAAAGACGATCCGCATCGGTGGAAGCTCTTTCACCTCTACCGGAGGAATGTCACTGTAATCGGGCGGATGATAATTCGTCACATCGTCGAAGTGAGTGCCGGACTCCGACTCAGGCGCAGGCTTGTGCGCGGCTCGGTATGCGGACGGAGATACTCCAAACATGTCTCCAAATGCCCTCGTGAAGGATTCGTGGGTCTTGAACCCCGCTTGTAACGCGGTTTGAGTTATGGGTTCGCCGGTGAGCTTCAGGTTTCGCGCGGCGCGCTCCAGCCGCAGCCGTCGGATGTACTCCATGAGCGTCTCGCCAACGAGGCCCCGGAAAATGCGGTGAAAGTGAAAGCTGGAAAAGGCCGCAACCCCCGCCACCTGGTCCAACTCCAGTTCATCGTCCAAATGCTGCTGGATGTGCACCAGCGTCCGGACGATGCGCTCGCGATAGTCCTGCTCGGTGGATGCCTTCATGACCGTGCCAGCCGCGCCGCCCCGAACGCAAAGAAAGGAAACGCCAGGTAGCCCAGGCCGATTTCCGAGTAATAGGCCCACGCGGTCAGCTTCATGGGGCCGTGAGAGAACATTGCATAATCGAACATAAGATTAATGGCCAACCACAGCGCTCCGACAAGCACGGCTTCTTTCACCGACACAGGCCGGTTGCGAAAGTAGCGACTGAGCAACATCGCGGCTGTCAGAAGGACCACCAGGCTCATCAAGGTGGCGAACAACGGAGCGTTGACGTGTTTCAGCGGGAACGCGATAAATGAGATGACGAACGGAATCGTCCAACTCAGCAACCCGAGCAGCGCAGCGCGTTTCCAAAGGATCATATGTGCCTCCAAATCCAGAGTGTAAGCCCAGCCGGATGGATCCGCTTGACCGATTTTGCGATTTTTCAAGGCGCCCGCTGGGGGCGCTCGGTATCGCTACAATATTCTTATGCATCTTCCCGCGAGGGGGACCAAAATCGCCGCGTGCTGCGCTCTGGCAGCCGCGCTGCTGTTCGCTCAAACAGACTGGAAGACCGTGGACAACCTGCCGGGAGTGGACTTCTCCGGCCTGTCGCCGGTGCAGACCCGCGCGCTGCTGCGCCTGCTCCGCAACCACGATTGCGCCTGCGGATGCGGCATGAAGGTGGCCGAGTGCCGCGTCAAAGACGCGCCTTGTTCATGGAGCAAGGGCCTGGCCACCGCCATGGCGGATGCGCTTCGCGCGGGCAAGGACGAGAATGAGGCCATCGCAGCCGCGAACGCTTCGAAATGGTCCAAGGGTCCGGAGCCGCCAAAGCTTCTGGAAGACCCGGTCGCCATTCCCACCGCCGGTGCGCCCGTCCGCGGTCCCGAGGACGCGGCGCTCACCCTGGTGGAGTTTTCCGATTTTCAGTGTCCCTACTGTTTGCTCGCGGTCGCCAAACTGAATGCGGTGCTGGAAGCGTATCCGGGTAAGATCAAGCTCATCTTCAAGCAGTTTCCGCTGGACATGCACTCGCAGGCTGCGCTGGCCGCCGCTGCCGCCGTCGCGGCCCATCGGCAAGGGAAGTTCTGGCCCATGCACGATGCCCTCTTCGCTCACCGGCGCGAATTGTCCCGTCCCGTGATCCTGACCCTGGCCCGCATCGCCGGACTCGACATGCAGCGCTTCCAGGCGGACCTCGATTCCGCGGAAACCAGGAAGGTCGTCGCGCGCGACATCGAGGACGGCGACCGCGCCGGCGTGGAGGGCACCCCCTCGATCTTCATCAACGGCCGGAAATACAACGGCTCGCTGGACCTGCCGGACATCCGGCCGGTTATCGGCGAGCAACTGAAGACTACCGCACCTCGCGCGACGCCATGATGAGTTTTACGAGCGGCGGCGTTCGCCGGAACTGGGTGGTGCTCGCTGCCGCTGCGCTGGCCTTCGCTCTTAAACTCGCACTCGCGCTGAACACCTACGGAACCAACGATGTCATTACTTGGGAGCGGCACCTGGCCAAGATCAAGGACGATGGCGCGCTGGCCTGGTATCGCGACGGCCCGGACATACGCACTCCGGACGGGCGCCCGATCGCCGGGCAGGCGCCCAATCATCCGCCCTTTGTCATCTCGATGCTGGCGGCTTGGGACTACCTCGCACGTGTCTCGGGCCTGCCGTTTCGTTTCTGGCTGCGCTTTACCAGTTCCCTCGCCGACATCTTCAGCCTGCTGCTGATATGGAAGTGCCGCATCGCCGCCGGTTTGAGCGTGCCGCGCGTGGTGCTGCTGCCGATCGCCCTCTCTCCCGTCTCGATCATGGTCTCCGGCTTTCACGGAAATACCGACCCGCTCGTGGTCTCCATCCTTCTGCTCTCCATCTGGCTGGCCGAAAGCGGCAGGCCGGGTTGGCTGGCTGGCGCGGCGTTTGGGATGGCCATGAATATCAAGGTCGTGCCGATTCTCTTCGCTCCCGCGTTCCTGCTTTACTTGCGGGGCACGCGGCGCAGCGTTGGTTTTGCGGTGGCCGCCGGCGCGGTCTTTCTGACAGGTTCCCTGCCGTATATCGCCCAAGACCCGGCGCTCATCATCCATCGCCTGTTTGGTTACGATCCGGCACTCGTCGTGTATCGTCTGTTTGGCTACGCCCCGTTGACGGCAACCTGGGGACTGTCGCAAATCGGTTCTGTCTTCCTCCCCAAAGGCGGCTATGAAGTCTACCTGGCGGTAGGCAGGGCGATCCTGCTTCTGATCGTCCTCTGGGCGTCGTTTTGGATGAACTGGGGGAAGCGCAAACCGGCCCTTTTTCTGCAGTGCGCATTCATCGCATTTCTCTTCATCTTCTGGACCCCGGGCTTTGGCGTGCAATACCTGGCCTGGCTGGCGCCGTGGTCCGCTGGTCTCAATGGCAGGCGATTGCACTGCTATTACGCCGCTAGTGGGGCGTTTCTATTCATGAAGTACACCTGGTGGTCGCGCGGCTTTCCCTGGTTCCTGGCGAATTCGTTCGACCCCGGTCCGCTATCTTGGGCCGGGATGCTTGCCATTCCCTTGGGGCTGGCCTGTTGGATTTCGGCCGGCGCCGTCGCGCACAAGTTGAAGATCCGCCTTAGCGAATCCGCTTGAGCCAGCCGCCGGGATTGCACCCCATCCCCCGGCCCCTACACGGCCAGAGCGGGCACGCCCGGCCCTCCTTTATATATCGATTCCGATCACTTCATGCAGGGCAATGGGCGGCGTGCTGGTTTCGATCCATCCGCCGTTTTGGCGCCACTGCGCTTTGGCATCGCCGACCAGGAAGCGGACGCCGCGCGCTTTGGCGCCGTCGGGCAGCTTCACGCGCACCTTCTGGGGGCCAATCGGCAGAATCTCGCGGAGCGGCCCTTTCATCATCATCGGGTTGGAGAGGTTGACGAGGTGAACCGTAACGGAGGACTGCTGCTTCCATAGCGCTACATCGAGCACGCCGGGGCCTTCGACCCGAAGCGGCTGCTCCTCGTTGGCGGCCCAGCGGACGGCATTGGCCAGAACAATCCCGTGATCCTGGCACATGATTTCCCAGAACGTCCGGTCGATGTCCCACGGAAAGTACACCACGCGGCCCGGCCCGGAGGAGTGAACCATCACTCCGGGGATGACGGCCGTCGTGTCGCGCACGTACACCTCCTCCATCGGCAGATCGGGGTAGGTGGGAACCGTCATGAGGGGTGCGCGCAAGCCCGGCGCCGTGCGAATCTCGACGCGCTTGACGCCGTGAATTATGCGGCCCGCATCTTCGAGGCCCGCCAGCAGGGGATGGGAGTGGTCTTCGAGGTTCAGGTAGGCGTTCTGCTGGCGCTCGATCACGTTGCCGGCAAACGAAGCGCCGAAAAGGCCGGCCAGGCCGAAATCGTCGCGGCGCCTGCCGCGCTCGTCGTAGAGCGAGGTCTCATGGGTGGCAACCAGCCCGCCGCCCTTTTCAACGAAAGACTGCAACTGTGCGCACTGCGCGTCGGACAGGTTGGCGACATTCGGCAGGGCCAGAACTCGGAATGGCTGCACGTGCGCCGGGTCGAGTTGGCTGTCCCGAATTATCTCGAAGGGGATCCGGGCTTCCACCAGCGCGTGATAGAACCCTGACGCGTGGTCCTGCGCGGCCCGCGATGCAGACCCGGACACCAGCCCGACGCGAGCCAGCGGGCGCTCGTTGCGCAGATACTTCTCATTCTTCCAGTGCCAGACGTAAAGGTCCTCGACGGGCTTGAACCAGCGGCGGTCGAGCGGCTTGGCATTGAACTTGACCACCCAGGGGCGGAAGCCCTGAGCGATGCCATCCACGGCCCACAGCCGGATCTCATGGGGGTTCTGGGTGGAGTCCTTCCAGCGGTACGGCTCCTCGAACCCGACACTACATATACCGACGATCGGCTTGGAGCCGGAGGTCGCGCGAGCTTCCTTCGCATTTTTGCCGTTCTGCCAGGGCAACTGGAATCCGGAGCGGCTTTGCCGGTCCGCAAAGAGAATGGGGACCGAAACGCTGTCGCGTATCTGGTCGAATCCATTCGGAAAAAACACGGCCCCCGGGTTGAGCTTCTTGATTTCAGCATCCCAGAGTGAATACAAATCCAAGAGGCGTTTCTTCTGCCATGCGGCGAACTGACTCTGCGCTTCGCTTGGTGCGCCCCCCGCTCCCCGTCCACCACCCGCTCCGGGCGCCCCCGCTGCTCGCGGAAGTTCCAAGCCGCTGAATTCCTTAAAATTCCGCTGGCAGTGCTGGCAGTAGCACATGCCCGACCCGCTCCAGCGGTTGGCGAAGACACCGTCCACCTTGTAGAGCGTCATGATCTCCTGGATGACGCTGGTCATGAACTCGAAGTTGTAGGGGCCGAGCGCGCAGGTCACCCATTCGGTGGGCATGGCCCAATGGCGGCGAGGCTGGCCGTTGGCCTCGACGGCGATCCAATCCGGATGAGCGTCGAAGACGTCCTGGTGCGCGGCGTGGGGATCCACGCGCGCGGTCACAACCATGCCGAGTTTGCGGCAGCCCGCCAGCATTTCGCCAAAGGCGTCGCCATTGCCGAGGAACTTGCTGCGGTAATGCAGCGGCACTTTGGTGGGATAAAATGCCACGCATCCGCCGGCGCTCAGGCACACGGCATCGGCGTGGATCCGCTTGAAATAGTCGAGCCAGAAGCCGGGATCGTAGCGGCCAGGATCGTCCTCGACGAAAGCCAGTTGCACCCACCGCATGGGCCGGTCGAACCAGCCTTGATCCGGGTTTTGCTGGCTGAAAGCCGTGCCGGCCGCCGCTAGCGCTCCGGTCCCGATCATCCATTCCCGCCGGTTGATTTCCATCACAAGAGGATCTCCCGATTCCTAGTCTATATTGACAGCCTTGGCGGCACGGTCATACCATTTGCGGTGCAATGATGAAGAATAACCCTGATTCGTTCAACCGGCGGAATCTTCTGAAAGTGTCCTCCATCCTCGGCGGTGGAGGCCTGATCGCCCAGACGACAGTCCCGGCGAGCGCCCTGGCGCAGCAGCCCGCGCCATCCGGGGCACCCAGGCCCACCGAAAAAGACATCTTGACGAAGGCCCGCGAACGCCTCTACCCCACCTGCCGCGTCTGCCCCGTTTGTGATGGCGTAGCCTGCTCCGGAGATTCCGGGGGAATCGCCGGCAGCGGTACCGGCATGTCGTTCCAGAACAACTTCACGGCGTTGCAGCGCGTCAAGCTGGTCATGCGGAACGTGCATGATGTGACGCGTGCCGATACCTCCACCACCATCTTTGGCCGTAAGATCTCTCTGCCGGCGGTTTGCGCGCCCATGGGTCCCGCGGGCACCAAGTTCGGCAAGGGGATGACGCAACAGGAGTGGTTCGACTCCCTGGTCGGTGGATGCGTGGCCGCCGGCACGTTGGGCGCGGTGGGCGACATGCTCACTTATCCCATCGAGGATGTGAAGAGGAACATGGCGGTGGTCGGCCGTTTCCAGGGCAAGGCGCTCTATAACAGCAAGCCGATTGCCAACGAAATCATCCTGAAGTGGCAGCCCGAGATCGACGCCACAGGCGCCGCATGGCTTTCCATCGACGTGGATTCCGGGCCCAAAAGCGTGGCGCAACTGCGCGAATTGGTCAAGGCTTTCAAAATGCCCGTGGTGGTGAAGGGCATCATGACGCTCGACGATGCGATGCGATGCATGGATGCCGGCGTGGCGGGCATCGCCGTGTCGAATCACGGCGGGCGCAGGCAGGATCACACGGCGGGCACGGCGGAGGTGCTGCCGGCGGTCGCCTCGAAACTGAAAGGCAAGATTCCGATCCTGACCGACGGCTGCGTGGCGTCCGGCACGGATGTGCTGAAGTACCTGGCTCTGGGCGCCGACGTCGTCATGGTGGGCCGGCACATCCTGCGCGCCGCGTACGGCGGCGGGGCGGAGGGCGTCGCGCTTTTCATGAACCGGATGCGCACCGAGTTGCAGGGCGCCATGGTCCTCACGGGCGTTCCGTCGGTGTCCAAGATCGACAGCCGGATCATCTACGCCTGACAAGGGGAGCCATGCGATTCCAGGCGATCATCGGGCTGGCGTTGGCCGCGGCGCTGCTGCTGTGCCTGTTGCCGGGATCGGCCGGCGCGGGTGGCCGCCTTCCCACTCTCAGTTATCGCGGCGGCGGGCATGGCAAGGTGGTCTTCGACCATCAACTGCATGCGTCCGAGGGTTTTCGCTGCAACGATTGCCACACCGATTTCGCGGGGACGGGAAAGCAACTTTTTGCAACCCGCAAACAGGGGCTCATCACGTTTGCGGACCACACCACGGGCACAAAATGTTTTGCCTGTCACAATGGCGATGGCGTGCCCGACGATCGCAAGGGCTCCTTTTATAGCGGGAAGGGCGCCCCTGACGATTGCGACCACTGCCACCGCAAGATTGGCGGCTTCTAGTAAGATGCGGAAGAAGAGACGAAAATGAAGAAACTGACAAACATTATAGGTGTGTTCGTAATCGGTTGCCTCACGCTTGGGGCATTGAGTGCCCAGGCTCCTAACACCCTCACCAAGGAAGAAGCTGCCGCCGGCTGGAAGTTGTTGTTCGACGGCGCCACGCTGAATGGCTGGGAGCCGCACCAGGCCTCGGCTACCGAACCCGCGGCCACGGAGTGGGGCGTCGCCGGCGGCGCGATCTTCTGCACCGGCGATCGCCGCGGATGGCTTGGCACGGTGGACATGTTCAGCGATTTCAACCTGAAAATACAATTCCGCGTGGGGGCGAAGACCAATAGCGGGGTGTTCCTTCGCTCTCAGAAAACGGGCGGAATCCCGGCCGAGACAGGCTACGAATTGCAGATCTGGGACTTTCGGCCCACCTACAAAACCGGAGCGCTGGTGAATGCCATCGAACCGTCCGACACGACCACGCCCAAGATCCTGGCGGATCAATGGAACAGCTACGATATCACCGCGGACGGAGACCACTTCGTCGTGGTGTTGAACGGTAAGAAGATTCTGGACGGCCACGACTCGAAACACTCCTCCGGCGTGATCGGACTGCAATACAACACAGGCGGCGGCAAGGTCGAGTTTCGGGACATCAAGATCAGGCCGATCAAACACTGACGGCGGGGTGGGCGCACAAGTTGAAGATCCGCCTTAGCGAATCCGCTTAAGCCAGCCGCCGGGATTGAACGTCACCAGGAATTTCTCGCGCGAACCATCCACCGCGAAATTCCGGTTCTTGGCCAGAAACTCCGCCGTCGCTTCCGCCGGACCCGGACCCCATCCCTTCCACACCGGGTGCCCGTTTATGTTCGTATCCTCCACCACTAAATACTGGCCCGGCGTCACCATGCGGCTGTAGATCTCCAGCTCGCGTAGGACGTGCGGCGCGTGATGGTCTGAGTCCAGCACGGCCATCACCGTCTCGCCCGGCTTTACCAGCGCTTCGATCCGACTCACAATTTCCGGTGAAGTGGAAGACCCCAGCAGGTAAGCGATCCGCGGGTGCGCCGGCAGGTTCGGCTGGCGTTCGATATCCACGGTAATCACCCGCCCGTGGCCCATCAGATCGAAAATGGACGCGAAGTAAAGCGCGCTGCCGCCATTCAGAGTGCCCATCTCCAGCAGCACATCCGGCTTGGTCTCCCAAAGCAGTTCCTGATAGACTTCGAGGTCCATCGGGAGCTTCTGAATCCGCGTGCCGAGCCAATGCGTATTCTGGTCCCAGGTGGTCTCGGACTTGTCGTGATAGATTCGGTGGAAGCGCGCGATTGTGCGCGATTCCCTATCAAGCCATATTGAGGCGCCGGCCGCTCCCACAGCCAATGAGACCATGATCGCGGCGATTATGTGCTTCGTTATGGGTGTTGCCATGCGAGCGGTTCGCCCTCCAAGAAGAACTAATCGGCGGGATGGAGC
>Ga0209039_10001763_pt1 | contig 19574 bp, 21 predicted proteins | sample BogFormECP12_OM1_FD_188238 | JGI IMG/M metagenome (GOLD analysis project Ga0209039, IMG submission 188238) | Bog forest soil microbial communities from Calvert Island, British Columbia, Canada - ECP12_OM1 (SPAdes) (version 2) | ecosystem: Environmental > Aquatic > Freshwater > Wetlands > Bog ...
AGCTATGGAAAGAGATGAAGTCCGAATTCTCGAGCTGGATCTTTTCCATGGGGCTGAGCTCGCCGGGCGCGGACCAGTCGCCGCCCTTCCAAACGCCGCTGGTGAGGGGCTGCACCGGGTGCGCGGATCGCGCCCATGCGAACACGCGCGGCAGCAGCACCAGCACGCGCTGCACCTTGTCCGGCGGGTCGGTATAGCTTCCGTCGTTGGTGTTGTCCGGCTCGTTCCAGACGTCCCAGGCGAGGATTCGCTTATCCGCCGCGAAAGTCCTCACCACGTCTTGCGCGTACTCCAGAAAACGCGAGTGCAAGGTCGGGTCCATCAGCTCTTTGGCTCCAGGACTCTGCACCCACCCGGAATTGTGCACACCGGGTCTCGGCGCCGGCTGCAGTCCCGGTAGCGGAAACGGGTTCCAGCAGGAATCGAACAGCACCAGTACGGGCCTGATCTTGTGCTTCTCCGCAATCGAAAGGAATCGAGAGATCCGCCTCTCGAAGCCTCCAGCGTCCTGCTGCCACGGCAGATCGTCGAGGAACACCCGCATGGTGTTCATCCCCAAATCTTCCGCCCAGGTCAGTTCCAGGTTGATCCTGGCCGGATCGAATGTGTCGGGCTGCCACATCTCCAGTTGGTTGATGGCGGTGGAAGGGATGTAGTTGCTACCCACCAGCCAGGGTTGCTTCCGATACCAATCGTTGGCGGCCTTCTCGGACCACCGCGGCGTTTGCGCCATGCCCGCGGCGCTGAGAAGCAGGAAAATAGCGATCGGCAAATATGTCTTCGGTGCGGTCATACTTGTATTTTGAACGCATCGGGCCGGATTTTGGTAAAATAAAAGTGCCTTTTGGTCGTCCCGCGAAACTTGGCTCGATCGGTTCGCCTCGCGTAGCCCGCACAATCAGAAAGTGGAAGTGGACGGTAGAGAAAACGACGTGAAGAACATTTTTGTTGGCAATTTGGATTTCGCGGCGACGGAATCGGCAATTCGGTCGCTGTTTGAAGCGCATGGAGCAGTGGAGCGCGTCAATGTGGTCACCGACCGGGATACCGGACGCCCACGCGGCTTCGCATTCGTGGAAATGACGGATTCCGCCGCCGCGGACCGCGCCATTGCGGCCCTCAACGGGACCGAAATGGGCGGCCGAAAGCTCAACATTAACGAGGCCCGGCCCAAGGGCGAAGGGGGCCGGGGCGGCTCTGGCGGAGGCTTCCGCCGCGAAGGCGGCGGCGGACCCAGGCAACGACGCGAGCCTCGCTGGTAATCGTCTCGCGTCATAGCGCGGCCGGCCTCGATTGCCGGCCGCAGATCGGGAGCGGATCTCATGGGTATGCGTTCGGGCACTACATTCAAGAAACGGCAAAAAGAGCTCGCGCGAATGGAAAAACAGCGCGACAAGGCGGCCAGGAGAATCCAGCGCAAGGCTGAAAAGCTCTCCGGCGAATCCCCGAGTGCACTATCGGACGACCTTGGCGAGCCGCTCGATGGCCCGGCACCGCCCGAAACCGTTCCGATGCCGGTTGTCGAATAGAGTGGATACGCGTTCCTGGCCGGCGGTTGGGAGCTTACCGGGATGCTCTTGAGGCAGCCTGGAAGTGGAGAAAGTCATGCAGCTACGGTACATGGGGTTCGATCAGAGTAAGGCAGTCCGGATCTACCGGTTTGACAGCATCGTGGACCGGGCGCCCGCCGTCCGGTACATCGTCGCCGTTGACCTGACGCTCTTCCTCAAGCACCACGTCGGCATACAAGAGGGGCCCTCTCTCTGTGCCCGGAAGCTGGCGTCCGACCTCGAGACGGTCCAGCAGCGCGAGCACACTCTCACCAGCGATGACTTGCTGGCATACGTCACCGCCCGGACAGAAGCCGAAGCGCGCAAGGCCGCGGCCAGAAAACCGGGCGTCCGCCGCCGCGGTCCGGTCCGCCACGATGCCTGGGGAAACCCGGCCGGAGCCGTCAACGCAGCCGTCGGCGCGGGGCCTTTGGCGCACAACGGAAAGTAGGGGCCGGGCATGCCCGGCCCTTACAAAGTCGGCTTTGTCAGTTTGGGCTGTCCCAAAAACCTCGTTGACAGTGAAGTCATGATGGGCCAACTGGTGGCCCGGGGCCACGAGTTGACGCCGCACCCCGCCGAAGCCGATGTCCTGGTCGTGAATACCTGCAGTTTCATCGACCCCGCCAAGAAGGAATCGGTCGAAACCATCCTCGAGATGGCCCAATACAAGAAGAGCGGGCGCGCCCGGAAGCTGATCGTCGCCGGCTGCCTGGTGGAACGCTTCCGCGACGACATCCGCCGGCAAATCCCGGAGGTCGATGCCATTATCGGCACCAATGACCTGGAGGGCATCGTGGCGGTGTGCGAGGGTCTTGACGGGTTGCCAAACTCGCACCAGCCGTACCTGTACCACGACCTGACTCCGCGCGTGCTCTCCACACCGTGCCATTTCGCTTACATCAAAATCGCGGAGGGTTGCGACCATCCCTGCACCTTCTGCGTGATTCCGCAGTATCGCGGACGCTTCCGCAGCCGGCGTTTCGAATCCGTCGTTTCCGAAGTTGCGCGCCTCTTCGAGCAGGGCGTGCGCGAGATCAACCTGATTGGCCAGGACACCACCTCGTACGGCGAAGACCTCGGCATCGCCGATGGGCTGGCAAGCCTTCTCGAACGCCTGGCGCAAATCGACACCCCGCGCGAAAAGTGGATCCGCTTCCTCTACGCCTACCCCAACCGCGTCACGCAGAAGTTGCTGGACACCATGGCCGCGCATCCGGCGCTGGTCAAGTACATCGACATGCCGTTGCAACACGCGAGCGCCCGCGTGCTCAAGCGCATGAAGCGCGGTTCTTCCGGCGATCTCTTTCTGAAACTGCTGGAGCGCATTCGCCGGACCATTCCCGGGGTGGCCATACGCACCAGCTTCATCACCGGGTTTCCGGGCGAGACGGCCGAAGATTTCGAAGAGTTATGCCGATTCGTGGAGGCCGCCAGATTCGACAACCTGGGCGTTTTCGCCTATTCCGACGAAGACACCAGCGCCAGCTACGCCCTGGATGGCAAAGTGGACGGCCGCGCCATCCACAACCGCAAGCGCCGCCTGATGGCCATTCAGCGGAAGATCGCGCGCGCCCGCAATCGCGCGCTGGTGGGCGCGGAAGTGCCCGTGCTGGTGGAAGGCCCGTCGCCGGAGACCGATCTGCTTTGGACGGCGCGCCTCTCCACGCAAGCGCCCGAGATCGACGGCTCGGTTCTGATCAACGACTTCGAAATCGCCGAGCCGCGTAGCGGGGAAATCCGCCGCCTGCGCATCACCGAAGCCCACGATTACGATGTGGTAGGCACGCTGCTCGCCCCCACGGAACCGGCGCCGGCCTTTGCCGCGCAAGGCTTGGTTAACATCGCGCCATGAACTGCCCCATTTGCAAGAAAGAAGTCGCTCCCGGCGACCCCGAATTCCCTTTTTGCAGCGAGCGTTGCCGTATCATCGATTTAGGCAACTGGGCAACCGGGAAGTACGCGATCCCGTCGCCCATCCCGAAAGATGAAGAAGAACCGTAGCGCCACTCTGCTTTCCACCTGGTTTGGTTGTGGGTACTCTCCCTTTGCCCCCGGCACCGCCGGGTCGCTGGCCGCGCTTCTAATCGCCATCGCCCTCCACGCATACGCCGGCTTCGGCTGGTGGCATTTCCTTCTGCTGGCTGCCATCGGCTTCGCCCCGGCGGTGTGGGCCGCCGGCGTCACCGCGCGCGCCACCGGCATCGAAGACCCCGGGTTCGTGGTCATCGACGAGGTGATCGGACAATGGATCGCCCTGGCCGGCGCTCACCCGTTCAATTGGAAAAGCTGCCTGGCCGCCTTCGCCCTCTTCCGGCTGTTCGACATTTGGAAGCCCCCGCCCGTGCGCCAGTTGGAGGCGCTGCCCGGCGGGTTGGGCATTGTCGCGGACGACGTGATGGCGGGCGTCTACGCGGCGCTTGTATTATTCCTGGCAGGATGCTTCAATCTTTATTGAATGCCCCTTCGGAAACCACCCGACGCCCGCCCCCAGATTTCCCGGGTCACGCCGGCCGCCGCTATCGCCGGCGGCGAGCTGCAGATTCGAGGGAAGGGCTTTGCGAAATCGGACCGGCCCTACGTCAGCATCGGTGAAATCGGCGCGCCCGTGATCATTGGCTCGGATTCGTTCGTGATTGCCCGCGTTCCCGATGGCGCCACGGCCGGCGGGCTGGTGGTCCAAAACGGCCAGCAGTCGAGCGATTCCTGGGCCTGCGATATCGGCGTCCTGGTGGCCGAAAACCTCCACCCCGTCGCCAATCCGGCCGTCGATTCATCCGGCAATATCTTCACCACCTTCAGCGGTTCGCGGGGGCAGAAGGTTCCGGTAGCGGTCTACAAGATCGACCTGAACTTCACCATGAAGCCGTTCATCAACGACCTCATGAATGCCACGGGCCTGGCTTTCGACACCCAGGGCATGCTCTACATCTCCAGCCGCTACGACGGTTTCGTGTACCAGGTGACGCCCAACGGCAACATGTCGGTTTTCGTCGAAGGCATGGGGGTGGCCACCGGAATCGCCTTCGACGGCCTGCACAACCTGTATGTCGGCGACCGCAGCGGCACGGTCTTCAAGATCAGCCCCGACCGCCAGATTTTCGTCTTCGCCACGCTCGAACCTTCCATCGCCGCCTACCACCTGGCGTTCGGGCCCGACGGCTACCTCTACGTCGCCGGCCCCACCACTTCGAGCTTCGATTCCATCAACCGCATTTCGCATAACGGCGAAGTGGAAGTTTTCTACCGCGGCCTGGGCCGTCCCCAGGGCATGGCCTTCGACGATGAGGGCCGCTTGTACGTGGCCGCTTCCCTCGCCGGCCGCAAAGGCGTGGTCCGCATCGACCCCGACCGGCGCGCCGAGCTGTTCCTCTCCGGGCCTGGAATCGTGGGCCTGGCGTTCACCCCCTCGCGCGCCATGGTGGTCGCCACCACCAATGCCATCTACCGCGTGGACGTGCAGATCAAGGGCTCTTCGCTCGTCTGATGAACGCCGAAATCATTGCGGTCGGCTCCGAAATGCTGACGCCCGAGCGCGTCGATACCAACTCGCTCTATCTCACCGGCGAGCTGAACAACCTGGGCGTCGAAGTGGTGGCCAAGTGCGTCGTAGGCGACCAACGCGACCGTCTGGCCGAAGCCATCCGCCAGGCGCATGAGCGCTCGGAAATTGTGATCCTCTCCGGCGGCCTTGGCCCCACCGAAGATGACGTCACTCGCGAAGCCGTGGCCCAGGCGCTCGACCGTAAGCTTGTTTTTCATCCCGAGATCGCCGAGGCGCTGGAACGCCGTTTCGCGCGGGCCGGGCGCAAAATGGCCGAGGTCAACAAGCGCCAGGCCTTCGTCATCGAAGGCGCCGAGATTCTCACGAATGACCGCGGCACCGCCCCCGGCCAGTGGATCGAGGATTCCGGCTCCGCGGTGATGCTGTTGCCCGGCCCGCCGCACGAGCTGAAGTCGATGTTCGAGCGCGAGTGTTTGCCACGCCTCAAACGCCTGGCGCCCGCACAGGCGATTCGCACGGTAGTTCTGCGCGTGGCCGGCATGCCGGAATCGGATCTCGATCAGCTCATCTCGCCGGTCTATGGCAAGTACCAGAACCCGGTGACCACTATCCTGGCGGCCAATGGCGAGATTCAGGTCCACCTGCGCGCCCGCTGCGCCACCGAGACCGAGGCCGACGCCCTTCTGGCGGAGGTGGCCGCCCCCATCGAGCAACTGCTTGGCGACCGCCTCTACTCGCGCAACGGCGACCCACTGGAGGTGGTGGTCGGCCATCTTCTGCGCGACTGCCGCGCGACGGTCTCAGTGGCCGAAAGCTGCACCGGCGGCATGTTGGGCGAGCGCCTCACCTCGGTCCCCGGCAGCTCGGACTACTTCGTGGGCGGCTTCATCACGTACTCCAACGCCATGAAGGTGGAACTCCTCGGCGTGCCGGCCGAGGTCCTGGAGCGGCACGGCGCCGTGAGCAAGCAGACCGCCGAAGCCATGGCCGCGGGTGCCCGCCGCCGCACCGGCTCCGCCTATGCGCTGGCCGTCACCGGGATAGCGGGTCCCGATGGCGGAAGCGAAGCCAAGCCTGTGGGAACCGTGTATATCGCCATCGCCGATGACGCCGGCACGCATACAGAGCACCGGCGCTTCCTGGGCGACCGCCAGCGCATCCGTACCTTCACCGTGCAGATGGCGCTGGACCTGCTGCGGCGAAGGATTACGGGACGCTGCGGGTGAGGGCGGCAGGCGCGTGGTTCGGGGATCTTGCCGCCTTAGTTGCTCTCGATCCCGAGGTCCGCCGCGCTCCCGGCACCTTGCCGATTCGAGGATCCCTGGCGAGGATGCGCTCGCAGGCTCGCAGGGCCGCCTCCTCGAAATCCGGAGCATCTGCCGGAAGGACCTGCCAGCCCGTTACACCTTTTCCCAATACCTGAATCGATCGCATGTTCGGGAACTCGCGGCGCAGACTTTCGTGGTGATCTTCGGTAGTCGCCAGCCACACCCCGTTGTCTGTCGTTTCGTCGCGCTTGTCGCGGAGTATGAGAACAATCTTGTCCGCGACGTAGACCGCGAGGCAGCCGAACATGGGGCGAGTCGTAGGCGACAACGCGGCGAGGGCGTCGAGCACGAACTGATGCGGAACGGCCTTGCCCTGCTTGACGGCGAGGGCGTCGTCCAGCGGGAGAAAGGACATGACGCGACGGCGCTTCGACATCGGGCTCACCCTACCTTTTGGCCCTGGGGTGCTTCGGTTCATACAGTCCGATCTCGCCTCCGCCCGGTAGCCGGATCTTGGTGATGGATCCCCAGCATGCTTCCACGACTTCCGCGCATACGACGCCCTTGGCGCGCAACGCCGCCATCTGGGCCTTCAGGTCATCGCACATCAAGTAGAGTTCATGCCGATCGTTCTCCTCGGCGGGATGGAAGGCCGACTCCGCCGCCGGCAGGGCGAAGATCAGCCATCCGTGACCGGCGTCCACAGACGCGAATCCCAGGATGTCGCGAAAGAAGGCGCGGTCGGCCTCCGCGTCCTTGCTGTAGATGACAACATGCGCCCCGTCGATCATAAGGGTTTGCTCCCTTCAGCGTCCGCTCACCGGCGCTTCATCGTCATCACCGTCAACGAGAGCTTGGGAAACTGGTACGGAATCTCGTTTCCAGATACCGCCAGCGACGAAGGGACGGGGCGAATCGAGTCCGGTTGGTCACCCGAATTCTCCGTGGCCAGCGAGTCGGCGGCCAGCGTGTCCACCTGTGCCTGGGCAGCGGCGGAGAATCCTTGCAGGCGCAGCGTCGCCGGAATCGCGTTCTTCGGATCGCGGTTGGCAACGAAGACTACCAGATCGCCGTTCGTCGAATTCCTGGTCGCCAGCACGTCGAGATAGGGAACATCCGGAACGTCGGGCATGCTGGTCAGCCCGTTGTGAACGTCATAGTGGCGAACCTGGGTTTCGGTGGCCACCACCGTGTCTCCGGCGCGATGCGAGTAAAGCCAGAACATCCAGGCTTGCGGACTGGTCCATGCGCGGGCTTGCGACTTCTTTATGACTCCCATCAGGCCCGACATGCTGGATATGGGCACAAAATCGGCGTGAGACAGCAGCATGTTCATCCAACCCGCGCCGATCACAACTCCGCCCATGTTGGCCGAAGAGGGCATCCCGGTGCTCGCGCCGCCTCCCCAGCTCCACTCCGTGTAGGCTATCCCCACCCGGCCCTTCGTCGCCGGCTCCGCGTCGATCTGCTCCCGGATCGACTTCAAGAGGTTCGTCATTCCGACCGGGATGGCCACGGCGATCGCCGTCTGTGCGTCGGCATCCGGTGGCTTGGCCGCGGTCTGATTGAGACGAACGACGTAGTGTACGCTGAGATAGCTCATATCCTTGCCGCCTGCCTTGATCAGGGCCCCGGTCCAGGCCGGGGTGAAATCGGCGCCTGGGCCGCAGGCAACCAGCATCGCCCCAGGGAGAGCTTGCTTGCGCACCACCGGGTAGAATTCCAGATAACGGGCGGCATTGCTGGTGGGCGTCTGCCACCCCACCTGGTCGTCCCCCCAGAGCTCGTTCCCCAGTTCCCAGATGGTCGGCGGGTACGGATCGCGATGCCCGTTGGCCGCGCGGCGCGCGCCTTCGGGCGTGGTCGGCGCTCCGTTGACGTACTCCACCCATTTCCGGGCTTCTTCCTTGGTGCCGCTCCCCAGGTTCATGCAGATCATCGGCTGCGCCCCCACCAGCCGGCACAACGACATGAATTCATCCGTCCCGAAGTCGTTGTATTCCATACCGCCCCAAGCCCGATCCAATAGCGTGGGGCGCTTGTCCTGAGGGCCTACGCCGTCCTCCCAGTGATAGGTGCTCATGAAGTTGCCGCCCCAGCGGATCAGAGAGAAGTTCATGTCCTTGGCAGCCTTGATCACCTCCGGATCGAAGTATCCTTCGACGGCGTCGGCGGGGAAGAGCCGGATCATATCCAGAGAAATTCGCTTATCGCCGGTGATCGAGACCGCGAAATCCACCAGCTCATGCGACTTCACGGCCCCGGCTGAAAGACGCAGGCGGAACGGGAGCTTGGTCCATTTCCCGCCATCCGGCACCTGGACCTCGGTTGATGTCAGAATCTTGTCGGGCTCGTTCCGGGTCCGGAAGCTCACCATCAGGCGCGCCGGCCCTTCCACCGATGAAGCGAACAGGGACCCCGTATACTCCAGTTCCCGATGAACCGGCAGGTAGATGCCCTGGCGGATTCCGGCCTCCTCGGTGGTGATCGTGGGCCGCCCTCTGATGCCCTTCGGCTCCGGGTGCGGCAGGCCAATCAGGTAGAGATAGCGATTGGAGTTGGCCGCTCCGGCGCCGAACCGCGACTCATACCGCTTCCCGACATTTCGCAACGCCTGCCAGGGCAGCGGCAGTCCCATGGTCAGGGAGTTGGCGAAAGCCGGATCTGAAAACCGCGCATTCAGCGCCGGCAAATAGCCGTAGTAGTCCTCCAGGCTTGGGTTGTCGAGAAGTTGGGCCGACATACCCTCGAAAACCCCCTTCTCGGTGTAGATCCCGTACACCGTTCGAGGAATCTTGAAGGAACTCTGTTGCCCGGCTCGGATATCGATGACCGCTTCGGGTTTATCGGTGCGCACGTAGCTTGACAGCGATTGCGCGACAAGACTTCCCACGGAGAGGAAGAATGCCAGCGATGCCTTCATTTTCATTCGTGTAACTCCGTACACGGCACTTATTCCCTGCCGGCGTACAGCTCGTCGATGTGGGCTTTGCAGTTGGCCAGCGCCTGGGCGCGCCGGATCTTCATGGTGGCGGTCAGTTCGCCCTGCTCGATGGAAAAATCGCGCGTCAGTACACGGTATTTGCGCACCTGCTCAAAGGGCGCAAGCTGCTTGTTGACGCGCGCCACCGCTTTGCGGATCTCGGCCAGCACCGGCGGCGCCTCGGAGATTTCGGCGGGCGCACGGCCCCTCCATGGCTCCATCCCTTTCAGCGCTTCGGCGGCGGCGGTGTTGATGGTGAACAGCGCGGTGAGGAACGGCAGCCGGTCTCCAATCAGGAGCACCTGGCTGACCAGCGGCTCCATCTTGAAAAAGTTCTCCACGCGAGCGGGGTGGATCTTTTTCCCGGTGGAAGAGACGATCAACTCTTTCTTGCGCCCGGTGATGAAGATGTAGCCTTCGCTGTCGGCGTGGCCCAGGTCGCCGGTGTGCAGCCAGCCATCGCGCAGCACTTCGGCCGTGGTTTGGGGATCGTTCAGGTAGCCGGAGAACAGACAGGGGCTCTTGATGAGCAGCTCGCCATCCTCCAGAAACCGCATCTGGACGCCCGCCAGCGGCCTCCCGATGCTGCCCGGCTTGGGACGGTCAATCGGATTCAGAGTGGCCACGCCGCCCTCGGTCAATCCATAGCCTTCAATGAGCGGCAGGCCGATGGCATCGTAGAACTCGGCCAGGTTCTTGCCCAGCGGCGCGGCGCCCGAAGCAGCTACCCGCAGGCGCCCGCCGAAGCGCGCGCGGATCTTGTGGAAGAGCAGCCGGTTGGCCAACATCAAGGGCGCGCGAATTCGCACTGGCACCGGCTTGCCCTCGCGACGGTAACGCGATGCCGCCAACGCCAGCGCCAATGCGCCATAGAACAGCTTGCGCGCTGGAGCCGGGCGCTTGCGCAGTTCCGTGCAGATGGTCGAGTAAATGCGCTCCCACACACGCGGAGGGGCCAGCAGAATGGTGGGCCGCACGTTGCGGATTTCCTGGGGCAGCTTGAAGAGACTCTCGGCGAAGGTCACCGGCATGCCGCAGCGAATGGGCAGGAATTCCATCACCACGCGCTGCGCGATGTGCGCCGATGGCAGAAACACCACCGTGGAGTCTTCCGGCCCCATCGGCAGCACCGCCGGACCCATGTCGATGTTGGACACGATGGCGTGATGCGTCACCAGCGCCATCTTGGGCTCTCCGGTGGCGCCGGAAGTGAGATACAAGACGGCGGGGTCGGAGGGGTCCACTTCCGAGCTTAGTCGCTCCATCAAGGCCGGATCGAGCTCGAGCGCCTTCCGGCCCATTTCGCGCAGGTCCTCCAATGCCAGTGCGCCGGCGGCCCGTCCCGTAAGCAGAATCCACTGCCGGACCGGCGCCTTCCGCAGCGCTTCAAGCATCTCGGGATTTTCGATGAACGCCGCGCACGCCCCCGCGTTTTCCATGGTGCGCACCAGGTCCTTGGATGGATAGCTCGGGTACAGGGCCGCCGCCACCGAGCCATTGGCGAGGATGCCCAGATCGGCCAGGTAGAACTCCAGGCGCGTCTCGGAATTCAGCGCCACGATGTCGCCTTTTCCGATTCCCAGAGCCCGCAGTCCGGCTGCGATTTCGTCCACCGCCTGCCGGTACTGGTTCCACGACCACGGCGGCGAGCCCGGCTGAATCAGCGCGGGCGCATCGCCGTACGCGCGGGCGGCTTCTTCCAGTACCTGATAAAGGGTACGAGGCTTCACTCCTTGCACTGTAACAAAATTCGAAAACCCGGTGAGAAAACCCGGTGACTGACGGAACGTTTCCCGGTTTCCGGGGCGGAAAAAACCGGGCAACGTTCCGTCAGTCACCGGGTTTACGTCAGTCACCGGGTTTAGACGCTCACCACGGGGCAGGGCGATTGCCGGATGATGGCGTATGCGTTGGTGCGCAAGCGCCCGAATACGCCGGCCGCGGAACCGCGGCCAATCACCAGGACGTCCGCCGATGCGTGGGCGGCGGCGGAACAGATCACCTGGGCCGGTTCGCCGGCTTCAATCGTAAGATCGGCTTCCGCCCCCACGGCATCCAGCAGACGGAACAGCTCCCGCCCGGCCGCGGCGCGGGTCTCGGTCCTCCACTGCCATTTGGGGTCGTCGCCCAGGTCGGGAACGCCGGCGGTGGCGTGCACCACGCCCAGGCGGGCCCCGAATTGCCGCGCCAGCCAAGCCGCCCAGTCGAGCGTCTTGGAGCTTTGCGGACCCAGGTCCACGGCGCACATAATGTTGCGGAACGGAATGAATGCCAGTGTGGGGGCCGGCTCCAGATGCACTCCCGTCCACACCGGGCAGTCGGCGTCGTGCAGCACCTTGGCGGTGTTCGACCCCAGGATGAACCGCCGGAACGGCCCGTAACCGTGGGTCGGCATGGTGATGATGTCCGCCCCTTCATCGCGAGCGAGATCCACAATCCTCTCCGCCGGATCGCCTTCGAGCACCATCCTCCGCACGTTCAGGCCAGACTCGGCGGCCGGGAACGCAGCCAGCTCCCTGGAGGCCTGCTCAGCCCGGTTGCGATACAGTTCTTCGAGCATCGACCCGGCAATTTCCAGCGCCCCGAATTCATAGTTGGGAGGCGTCAAAACGTGCAGAAAGATGAGTTCCGCCTGGAAGTGCCGGGCCAGCGCTTGCGCATAGCGCGCCGCTCCCGTCGAACGCTCCGAGAAATCCACCGGCAGCAGGATCTTGGAGATAGATCGCATGAGCTAATTGGTCTGCCGCACGCCGCCGCCCTTCTCTTCGCTGCGGCCCATCTTGTCGATCTCGTTGAAGTACACTCGGCGGCCTTCATCCATCGCCAGGTTGGAGGCAATCACGGCCACCGAATCCGCCAGGCCGATCTCCAGATTCGCCTTCGGTGGCGTCATATCGCGGCAGCTCTGGAAGAAGCCTTCCAGCTCGATATCCACCGGGTTGTCCTGTTCCTCCTGCACCAGTACGCCCTTGGCGGTGAGCCAGCGCCGCGCGAACTTGGCTTCGCGCGCCAGGAAGCTGGCACTGGGTTTGAAGTCCAGGTCGCTGGTCATGATCGGAATTGGCCCGTTGGCGCCTCCCGACGCTACCATGGTGGCGCCGGCCACGAAAGCTTCCTTCTTCTTGGAGTCCGCAGCGGTCACAGTGGTGGTTTTGGGCGGCTCCAGGTACCACCACGCGATGGCCGTGTGCAGGTCGTCGCCCACCGTGATTTCGATGGTGCCGTCCGTGCCCATGATGATCTCGCCCATCTCCGGGCGCGCGCCGTTGAAGAACGGGTTGAACTGATTGGTGCTGATGGAAGAGTAGGTCAGCTTCTGGCCCTTGGGGTAGCGGTAGATCAACTGCACGTTGTCGTAGACGTCGCGCCCGTCTTTGAGGGTGTCCAGGCTGCCCAGGCCCATCACGAATTCCGGCGAGGAGCCGAACATCCAGTCGGACACATCCACCTGGTGCGAGGTCAGCTCGGCCGGCAGACCGCCTGACATGGAACGGTAGATCCGCCAGTTGGCGATGTTCGATTCGCCGCCCGGCTTCATGGTCCACAACGCGCTTGGCTTGTTGATCATGTTGCGATGCCACTGCGCGTGGATGTGGTGGACGTCCCCCAGGATGCCCTTGTCCACCATGTTCTTCACCACCTGGTAGAAGTAGCTGTAGCGCCGCTGGAGGCCGGTTTGCAGAATCTGTTTGGGATGTTCACGCGACAGCGCGCGCAGGGCCTGCACTTCGTCCGTCTTGAAGACCAGGCACTTCTCGCAGAAGACGTGCTTGCCCGCCAGCAGCACGTCGCGAGTGAGCGGGAAGTGCACGAACAGCGGCGTGATCACAAACACCGCGTCGATGTCTTTCCGGTCCAGCAGCTCGCGGTAGTCTTTGTACGTGGCCGGATTGCCGCCGATGGTTTGCACGCCATGGTCGATGGCGTCCTGGTGGAGGTCGCACAGCGCCACGCAGCGGCCGCTCGCGATATTCTTCAGGTGCTTCAGCAGGTAGGTGCCGCGGCTGCCGCAACCGATCATGCCGTATTGCACCTGTTGGTTGGCAGCCTTCACCTTTTGGATGAAAGGGGATCCCGCAACGGCGGTCACAACTCCGGCGGCTTTCAATACATCGCGGCGGGAAACATCATTTTCCTGTGGCATATTCGTCTGGCCCCTCTTCAGGCGTAAGCCGAGATATCTTGGTCCTCACGACGCCGGTTGCGGCCCAAGTTCGACGGCAGGTCGAGCATCGGGCCGCGCCACTCCAGCATGCGGTCCACGTCGGCGTGCAGCCGGTACTTCTTTTGCACCTCGGCGATCTTGGCGCCGACCACGTCGATCTTCTTCAGATCGTACTGACCAAGGCCGGCCTGGTAGGCGTAGTTGAGATAGCCGGGCCAACTGGCGTCGATTCCCATGCACTCCAGGCCCACGCGATCGACCGCCAGGAAATCCGTCGAGGCCAGGGCGATGCGATGCCCCACCGGGGTGCCCGACATGGGACCATTGCCCTCCATGCCCTCGTACCCGTCCACGACCCCGATTCCCCAGTTGATCGGAAGCATCTTCTGGGCGGCGAGGAACATGTTGTAGTTGCCCGACCGTATGCCCACATGGAACTTGCGCTTTTCGCTATCCGCATAATTGCTATTCCCCAGGGCCGGAGCCAGCGGCGCTCCCATGACCAGGTTCTTGACCGCCATGGTGGCCACGACCATGTTGTGCGTCTTCAACACTCCCGCGGAAATGAGGAAAGCATCGGGGTCCACAAATCGACCTCCCAGCCGGATGGGGATGACATGCAGGTCGTAGTCGATGCCGTACAGAAGACCGTAATGGCTCTGGTCTTCGTTGGTAATCTCAAACTTCAACTTGAGCGACTTGTAATCGGCGAAGACCTTGTCCCAGCCGAACTGGCTGACGGCCTTGTTGCCCGGACCATCTCCGGAATCTCCGACGAACACCGGACCTTTGAAGCGCGGGGCCAGGTAGTCGAGGATGCCGGCCAGGGCATCGGGTTGAGTGGAACCGAGCAGCCTCCCAGCCGCCTCGACGCCATTGAGCTTCACGAAGACGTACTTCTTGGCCTTGAGAGCGGGCCGGATCTGGTCGTCGATCGCGACCAGCGCATCGTAGATGTTCTTGCGCCGGTTGTCCCCCTTGATCAGGGACACTTTGGAACGGCGATCGTAATACTTGAAGTACTTCTCGGCATTGCTAGTGCCCATGCGGGGGTCGTACTGCTTCCCCGGGGCGTGCGTCACCGGAGCCGCCGGAGCCGTGGTCTGCTGTCCTTTCAGGACCAGCCCCTGGGCGGTGGCAATCGCCGCCGCTCGGGCAAAGAAAGATCTGCGTGTAGCCAACATGGGATCGTGATCTCCTTTCGGTTGTAAGCGACCAGTATATCGCCAATCAGGTGTGATACCGCTCCATGGTCCGCGGGTTGTAGGCCCAGTGGAACTCCAGTTCGTAGGCCAGGGATTTCGCGAGGCCGTCCAAATCGGGGAAAAGGGTCGCGTAGGTGATGTTCATGCGGTACAGCTCGCGCATTCCCACCTCGCGCACGGCGTTCGTCAGGATGAACTTCGCCAGGATATTCTCCTGATCGGCGTCGCTCAGAATCTGCTCGATGGGCACGTCGAGGACGCCCGGCACCGCGAACGTGCCGGATTGCGCGATGAGGCGCCGGTTCATGGTGTGGGGCTCGCCCATCCAGATGAAGCGATGGTTGCCGTTCAGAAAATAGCGGCTGAAGTTCCCCGTGGCGCGCGGGTCCATGCGCACCGGTTTCCCCGCGACGCTGCGGCTGTGGACGCGCGCGGGGTTTATGGCCCACACTACGCCGTCGGCCAGAGTCCGCTCCAGGGCGAAGAACGCCGCGACATACGGAGACCAGGTGAAATCGATGAGCCGCGTGGGCGCTCCGTGGTGCTGCATGAGAGCCAGCCACTCGAAATCGTCGTCATGGTCGGGCGGCTTTTGCAGAAACTGGTGCGCCTTGCGCTTGAAGATGCGCAGAATGCGGCCCTCCTGCTCCGGCCAGGCGGTGCGCGCCACGCCGAAATTCTGGAAATAGCGGGAAAGCGAGCTGTAGAGCGGCCAGCGCTCATCGCGCTCGCCGCGGAATGCCCAGTTCGAATACGGCGGATTGACAATCAGCCCGAGAAACGCCTCCCAGGATTCCAGCCGGAAGACGCGGTAAGACCGCCCGGTCCGTTTACGAGTTGCCATCTACTATGTATCGTAGCGATATAGGGCCTGCTCGATGGGGACACCCCGCACCTCAATGCGCTTGAGGTCCGTCGCGCCGACGCCGTGGGCTTCCGCCAGCACTAGCGTGTTGTCGCAGGTGCGGAAGGGCGCGGTCCCGCGCACGGCGCGCGGGCTGTAGCCCATGACGGCGGTGGCCACCGCGTCGGTCGAGACCGGATTCAGACCGGCCATCAACACGCCCGGCTTGACCTTGCGGATACCCCTGATCCACGGCCCTTCGCCGCCCGCGATGGATTCGATGCCATCGATGATGGCCAGGTGAATGGGGCGCGCCGCCACCAGGTCCGCCACAATGTGCGGGACGCGGTATCCCGGTTCCCGGCTCGAATCGGGGTGCAACTCCTGCGGCGCCGATTTCGACGGCTGGCGTCTGCCCTCGTGCAGCACCGCCTGGCGGCCCGCGGTTGGCTTCTCGTTCGGCTCGTCCACGCCCGCGTTGTCGCCGTAGATCGAGGCCGGCGTGGTCCCGAAACAGTTCTTGAGCGAGAGCGTCACGCCGCAGGTGTCGTGGTTCTTGAGCTTCGCCAGGCTGACGAAGATGTCCGTGTCCTGGTAGGCGCGGTTCAGGTCGTAGGCTGGAAACATGTAAGGCGTGCCCGGCACCTTGAACCGCGCGTAGCCCTTGCTCTTTCCTTGAGCGTTGGTGTTTTCGAATTCCACGCCGGCCGCCGCCGATTCGAGGGAGCGCACGTTCCATCCCGAATCGAGCATCACGTCTTCGAGCGGCCCGGCGGTGGCCCAGGGGCTTTCCACAAAACGGATGCGCCGCGCGCCGGCGCGCCCCAGCAGGTAAGCCGTGGCGCCCACCAGCTTCGGATGAACGTAATGCGTCAGGCCGGGCGCCTGTCCCTGAAATCGAATCCCCGGGCTGCCCGTCATGTTCAGCTTGACGGTCACCGTCTTGTTCCGCACCAGGCCTTCCATCCCGCCCAACTGGTCAAAGAGCGTCGCCAGTTTGGCCGTGACGTCCTCGTCGTAAGACGCGCACCTGGCGATGGAAACGGGTGAGGCAGGCGGTTCAGGGCCGGACGCTGCCTTCAGCAGGGGCGCCGCACTGATTATGGCGAGCCATTCTCTACGTGTCATGTTATTGCTCCAGCTTGATGGTGGCGCAGACCAGGACTTTGTCGATGTCCACGCCTCCGCCTTCCTCGGTCGGGTATACTTCCAGGGATTTCGCGACGCCTTCCGGTGTGGTGAGCGTCGCGCGCTTGTACTCGGCCGGAAAATGCACCGCGACATCCTCCACCGGGTAGTCCGAATAGTTCACCAGGTGCACCACCGCCGTCTTGCCGTCGGCGGAGGCGAGCAGGTTGGAAAGCATGGAGGAGACGTTGAACAGGCGCACCCCCATGTTCCTGCGCCCCACCATGGAATTCACGTCGCGCCAGATATCGTTGAGGCGTTCCAGCTCGGCCTTGTCGAGCGTGATCTTATCGCCTTGCGGGCTTTGATCTTTCCAGCCCGGCGGGCCGGTGAGAAGCATTCCGCCGGAGCGCGTGAAATTGCTCAGGACTTCCTTTTGCTCGGGAGTCAGCGCATCGGCGTCCACATTCACCGCCATGGTGGCGCCGGCCAGCGATTCGGCGGAGAGGTGCTGGCGCGGAACCGGCCGCACCGGTGTGTGTTTGACCGCGATCATATCCAGGATGCCGCCCGAGAGCAGCCCTCCCTTGGCGGGGTCCTGTACGATGGCGAGCTTTCCGTACTCCTGCATGGCGCGCCACTCCGGGTGCTGTTCGAAGTAGCGCAGCAGATCGGCCATGCGCTTCCAATCGGCCATGGATTTGGGCTCGCGGCGGGCCAGACGCGCGGCGAAATCGTCGTCCAGCGCCAGCACCCAGCGGGCGCCGGAGATGGCGGCGTCGGCAATCACCTGCAGGTAGCGCGCGCCCGTCACCACGGTCTTGAGCGGCGGCTGGTTGGCCATCCATAGCGTGGCGTCGCCCCACGCGCGCACGGCGCGGATGAAACCGGTATTGGTGTCGATCCATACCGACCCGGAGGGAGCGGCCTTCTTGGCGCCGTCTTCTTCCACCGCGATACCCGGCCAAACACCCTGATAGGTGCCGATGATGGGAGCGTTGGACCCGAGCGCCATCCGGTTGCGGGTGGTCAACTCGATCACCGGCGCGCTTCCGGCAGCCTCCCGCACAGCGGCGGCCGCGCCCTCCGGCAGATCGCCGTCGATTGCGATGCCGGTGACTTTGGCGGCCATGGCGCGCCGCACGGCGCCGGCGACATCACCGTCCGGAGCGATCACCGCCAGCGTCACCAAGCCACGCGCCACGGCCGCCTGCACGAAATCGGGGGCTACCGTCTTCAGCAGAAGGCAATTAGTGGGGGTGCCGGAAAGCAGTTCGAGCGATGCCGCGTCGGACCACGGCCAGCGCATCGGAACCCAGTCGGAGGGTTGCGGCGCGGCAGCGTACAACAACGGCAGAAAACCCAGCACCGCTCCCCAGCGGAGTGCTCGCATCCACATATATTCATTAGTTTAGACTACCGGTGTGGGAATTGGATGCGCGGGACCACTTGCACTCATTCTGCGACTAGACTAAACTAATAGAACTTAGTCCACAACGGACCATGCAGACCGTCAACATTCACGAAGCCAAAACCCATCTCTCCCGGCTGGTCGAGCAAGCGGCCAAGGGCGAGCCGTTTGTGATCGCCAAAGCGGGTAAACCGATGGTAAAAGTCACGCGGCTGGACACCCCGGTGGCTGGGCAGGTCCGGCGGTTGGGCTTCATGGCGGGCCGGATCCAGGTGCCGGACGATTTCGACCGGATGGGAAGCACCGAGATCGAGCGGCTATTCGGCGAAAACGAATGAAACTGCTGCTGGATACGCACGTGTTGCTATGGGCCGCCGGGCAGCCCGAGCGTTTGCCGCGAGCGGCGCGCGCGTTGCTGGACGACCCGCACAACGAGCCGATGTTCAGTTCGGCCAGCCTGTGGGAGATCGCCATCAAGAGCGGACTCGGGCGGGACGATTTCCAAGTGGATGCGCGGTTGCTGCGGCGGGGGTTGCTGGATAACGGCTACGGTGAGTTGGCAGTCACCAGCGAACACGCCGTTGCCATCGATGGCCTGCCGCCCATCCACAAAGACCCTTTCGACCGCCTCCTGGTGGCGCAGTCGATGGTGGAGGGCATCACTCTGCTGACCTCCGACCCGGTGGTGGCCCGGTATCCCGCGCCCGTGCGGCAGGTGTGACATAATTATGGCATGAGCGTCCGAACTACGATCGATATTCCAGACGATCTTCATGCCGCGCTCCGGCAGCGCGCGGCGGCGGAACGCACCTCGATCCGCTCGCTGATTACCGGCGCCATAGAGAGCCAATTCAGGCCGCGGCCCTCGCGGAACGTGACGGGACCACTGGTGGGAAAGAAGGGTAAGCCCGCCGCCGGCAGTCCCGACAGGGAGAATCCGTACGACGTCTTATTTGCCTGACCTGAACGTGTGGCTTGCCCTGAGCTGGGCCAACCACATGCACTCCGATGCCGCGTGGGCGTGGTTTTCCCGGCAGGAGGACAACCGTTTCTTCTTTTGCCGGTTCACGCAAATCGGGTTGTTGCGACTGCTGGCAACGTCCGCGGTGATGGGCAAGGATGTGCGGACCATCGGCCAAGCCTGGAAGGTGTACGACCGGTGGATCGAGGATTCCCGAGTCGGAATCCGGCAGGAGCCGTTTGAACTTGACGTAGCCTTCCGAGCGGCAACCCGTTCGGTTTCCCGGTTGTCGTCGCCGAAAGCGCTTGGCGATTGCTATCTGCTCGCGGTCAGCCAGGTCGCAGATGCTACGCTCGTGACGTTTGACCTGGGTCTGGCATCCGCATGCCAGAAAGCCCGTCAACCGGTAGCGCTGCTGGAACCTATGCGCGGCGCCACGCGGAGCGCCGAACCGCGCTAGCCGATCTTTCGCAGTTCGGGGGTCAGGCGCAGGCTAACTCCTTACTTTTCAGCAAAGGCATCGAAAAGGTCTGCCCTACAAACGCAGCCTTTGG
>Ga0209039_10001764_pt1 | contig 19567 bp, 21 predicted proteins | sample BogFormECP12_OM1_FD_188238 | JGI IMG/M metagenome (GOLD analysis project Ga0209039, IMG submission 188238) | Bog forest soil microbial communities from Calvert Island, British Columbia, Canada - ECP12_OM1 (SPAdes) (version 2) | ecosystem: Environmental > Aquatic > Freshwater > Wetlands > Bog ...
ATCCTCGCGCTGAGCACGGCTTTCTGGGACGCCTGGCTGCGCGGCGACAGGGAGGCGAGGGCGTGGCTCGACGGCGAGGGTCCGCATTCTGTTCTGGAGAAGAATGATCGCTGGCAAAGAAAGTGAACAAAGCGTCCGGGGTGAGCTCATCGCCCGTTAACACCCGACAGGTTGGAGAATCCTTTTTCAAATGTGACCTGTTGTCGTGAGGTCGCTATGCACGGGCACGGTCAAGTTCACGCCGCGGATCCCCGACTACATCCAGAGGAGGACGTGGATCAGTCCGAGAAGAAGATGCCGCTCCCCGATGGCGGCTGCGTCTGTATGTACACCGTTGCCGGCACCGTAGAGATCAAGAAGTGGATTTACTCCTGGCTGCCCTATGCCGAGGTGCTCGAACCTGACTGGTTCCGGAACCGGGTCCAGAAGGATCTCTCAGCAGCGTTGAAACATCACGCACGTTCACGCCGCCCTTCCACGAAAAGCTGATCACTCATTTCACCGCGACGAGCTCGATCTCGAATATGAGCGTCACGTTAGGACCGATGGGACCGGCGCCCTGTTCACCATAAGCAAGCTTCGGCGGGACAAAGAGTTGCCACTTTGAGCCTTCCTTCATCAGCTGTAAGGCCTCAGTCCACCCAGGCATGACCCCATTGACCGGGAGCGTCGCTGGCTCGTTCCTTTGGTATGAGCTAGCGAACTCTGTACCACTGATCAAGGTCCCCTTGAACCGGGCAACAACCGTATCAGTCGCCTTCGGTGTCTTGCCGGTGCCCTCCTTGATTACTTTGTACTGCAGGCCGCTGGGCAGAGTCTTTACCCCTGTCTTCTTCTTGTTCTCAGCCAGGAAGGCGGCTCCCTCCTGTCTATTTTTTTCAGCAAGCTTCTTTTTCTCTTCAGCCCTCTCCTTCTGATACGTCGCAACGACCTCCTTTGCCTCCTGATCGCTGATCAGGAGCTTGTTGCCGAGTATTGCATCCTGCATGCCCTTAGCAACAATCGCAGGATCAACGTCGATGAACTCCCTTTTCATATCATTGCCGGCCTGAACGCCGATGATGTAGAACAGCTTCTCTTTCTGCGTTTTCAGGGTCACCGCATCTGCAGCGTATAGGCTGGATGCAAGGAAAAGCAAAGCGACTGCTGGTAAAACTGATCGTGCTTTCATGGCTGCTCCTTTTGATGCTATTCACATGCTGATGGCCACATTCTACGCCGGGACAGTTGACAATGCAAGGCGCCCTGTGGAAACAGGTTGGGGCAAGGAGTAAGCCGAAGGTTGGGGAAAATCACCTTGTTCCGATCACGCTTTCGTTTGATAATCCGCAATCTCGCGATTGAGTAGATATGCTTGACTTGTAGGTGTACTCGATATCCATCAAGTTGAGGTCACCTGCTAATCCTCAAGAGCAGATTTTAATACCAGTATGAAGATTACAATTTGATAATCAACAATCTCGTAAGATTGAGAAGCGGGGCCATTTTCTACCCTGCTAATGTGGCAGGATGGAAAAGTCCTATAGCGAACCTAACGGGGCGGGAAAAAGAGAACGCTTGATACAGCCAAAGGAATATCTACGGCAGCTCGCCATTTCTTGACCCGACAATAAACTTGTTAATTGCGTTGATGCCCTAAGAATGGGCAGGTTCTTCTTGACATCCAAATCTGTTCTTCGTATATTCAACCTACACCAAAGCAATTTCTTTTTATTTACTTTTGCTTACAAGGAGGAAGTGATGTCCAAATCACACCGTTTCATTGGGATTGGAATCGTGGGGCTTGGGTGCGCGTTGCTTATTGCCTGTGCGGGAATGCGGCAGGCTCCGACCGGATTCATAGCGCCGGGCGCCACATGGGAAGAAGTATCGCGGGAAGGCATGGTTTTCGGAGAAGGCGTGGTAGCCGCCCCTGACGGCATGGTATATTTCAGCAGCATGACGCGCGCGCTTCCCCCGGGACCGGATAATCCCGGCGGAACCATTTTCCGTTTCGATCCCGCCACCGGCCAGACCACCAAGTACCTGGAGCCGAGTGGGATGTCAAACGGTCTGCACATCGACCGCAATGGTGATCTGCTGATCGCGCAGGATTCGGGCGGCGAAGGCAAAGGCGGTAGCCGCGCTGTGATGCGACTCAATCTTGCCACTAAAGCAATGTCCGTGGTTGCGGACCGCTACCAAGGCAAGCACTTCAATGGTCCAAACGACCTCACCAGCGATGCAAAAGGGCGGGTCTATTTCACCGACGCACGTTACGGCGGCACGGAGCCGATGGAACTGCCGAACGCGGTCTACCGGGTCGATCCTGACGGCAAGGTCACCCAGCTCTCGACTGACATCTTCAGGCCAAACGGCATTGAAGTCTCACCCGACGGCAGGCGCCTGTACGTCGCGGCCGCCAATGCCAAGGTATTACCGACCAACCCGAACGGCCCGGCCGTAGACAAATTCGGCATCGTGCTGGGCGGCATCGTGGTCTACGACCTCGACTCGGGCGGAAACATCTCCAACGGGCGGCTGTTCTATCGCAACGACCAACTGCAGGTCGATGGGATGACCATGGACCGTCAGGGCAACCTGTATGCGGCGATGCATAACGGCAATCCCAAGGCTCCGGACAGAGGCATTGTGGTGCTGGATCCGGAAGGCCAAACCGTGGAACGAATTCCCGTGCCGAGTGAGGGCCTGACGACCCAACTCGGCTTTGGCCGGGGTGCCGACGCCCATTCGTTATACGTCACTACCGCATTCCCGATCCGGCTGTATCGAATAAAGACAGTGCGCGAAGGGCACTATTTTTAGCGGTACGTTGACGAGACAGAAGCAGGATGCCACTTCTTTCTATCCGGACCCGGAATACCCGATGCGTTCGTATAGGATTTCAAACCCACGCCGGCGCTTGCTGTTGCGAAAGATGACCGGGCGGGCTTACGATGAGGATAGCTCACCATCTACCATCTGCAGACGCCGTTCCCCCAGCGCGCCGATTTCCGGGTCATGCGTTACCAGTACGAGCGCCGCAGCCAACCGCTCGCGCACAGACAGGATATAACTGAGGACTTCCCTACCCGTCTTCCGGTCCAGATTCCCTGTTGGTTCATCTGCAAGAATAAGCTCCGGCTTATTGATCAACGCCCTGGCTATGGCCACCCGTTGCTGTTCTCCGCCTGACAGCTCCCCGGGCCGGTGAGTTGCTCTCTCTGCGAGGCCCATGATGCCGAGGAACTCCTCGGCCGAAGCTTGCGCATCTTCAGGCTTTACCCCTTTGATCCAGAGAGGCATCGTGATATTCTCAAGCACATTAAAGTCCTGAAGCAGATGGTAGAACTGGAAGACAAATCCTATTTTTTTGTTTCTGAAGTCGCTCTGTTCCTGCTCGCCATACTCAGCGAAAGCCGTTCCCCTGTACCGAATCTCTCCTTCGGTCGGCCTGTCGAGCGACCCAAGGATGTGAAGGAATGTGCTCTTCCCGGCTCCGGATGGACCCATGATGGTAATGAAGTCATCTGAAAAAACATCAAGATCGATACCTTTCAGAACTTCGAGACTCGCCCCGTCTTTGTCATATCTCTTCTTGATGCCTTTTGCAGAGAGAATCAGGTCACTCATAGCGCAGGGTCTCCACGGGGTCAATCTTTGTAGCTTTGTACGAGGGATATAGTGTAGACAGAAGACAGATCACAATGGTGACCGATGCGATGAGAAGAACATCGGTCACACTGATCTTCATAGGCAGCACGTTGATGGTGTAAACCTCTTCGGAAAGCTTTATAACGTGGAGCCAATTCTGTATGACGCACATCAGATAGCCGATCACGGAACCGGCAAGGGCACCGAAGACCCCGATGGTCAAGCCTTCGGCCATGAAAATCTTCATGACGCTCCGGTTTTTGGCACCCATGGCCTTGAGAATGGCGATGTCCTTTTTCTTTTCCATGACGGTCATGACAAGTGAGCTGATGATATTGAAGCTCGCCACGAGAATGATCAACACAAGGATAATGAACATGGCAATCTTCTCCAGCTTGAGAGCGGAAAAGAGGTTCCTGTTCATCTGACTCCACGTGCGCACTATGTAGCGCGGCCCTAACTTTCGCGTCACATCGGAGCGCACCGCATCCGCGGCGTACACGTCCTTGAGCTTCACTTCGATGCCGCTCACACCGGCTCCCAGGAGGACTTCCACGTCAGCAAGAGACATGACCGCGAGCATGCTGTCTATGTCGTACATCCCTGTCTGGAATATCCCGCCCACACGCACGCGGACGGTCTCAGGTGTTGCACCCATGGGTGAGATGCCGCCAAAGGGCACCAGTACGGTGAAGACGTCGCCCGGACTCACACCGAGATCTCTGGCCAGCTCTTTCGCGAGCAGGATGGTCCCCTTCTCATTCAAGGCATCGATGCTTCCTTCCTTAACCAGGTGGCTCAAAAAGGAAAGGTCCTTGGGATCCATGCCTTTCACGACAACACCCGTCACACGCTGCCTGCCCTGAGCCAGCCCCTGAAACGTGATGAAGGGAAACGCGGCGGTAACACCCTCAGTATTCTTCACTGCTGCCACCACCCGGGCCGGGTTAACGATCGGGCCGCCAAGGGCGTCTGTGATGAGCATATGCGGATTAACACCGAGGATGCGGTCCCTGATCTCATCCTGGAAGCCCGTCATCACTGCGATTACAACGATGAGCGCCATCACGCCTATCGCGATGCCAACCGCGGCAGCCCACGTGGTAAAGGAGATGAACTTCTCCTTTCTCTTCGAGCGCAAGTATCTCAGTGCGATCAGGGATTCATATTTCACGTTATGTTTCTAACCTCTCACGGCCGCAGCAACGGGAAGAGAATCACTTCCCGGATCGAAGGACTGTCAGTCAGGATCATCGTTAGCCTGTCTATGCCGATGCCCTCTCCTGCCGTGGGCGGCAGACCGTACTCGAGCGCCATAAGGTAGTCCTCGTCCATCGAAGCTCCCTCTTCTTTTTCCTTTATCTGTTCCATAAACCGTGCCCGCTGATCTTCAGGATCGTTCAGTTCGTTAAATCCATTTGCGATTTCCATGCCGCAGATATAGAGCTCAAACCGTTCCACGAGGTCCGGCTGCTCCTTGGATCGCTTTGCGAGCGGAGAGACTTCAACCGGATAACCAGTTATGAATGTCGGCCGCTGGAGCTTCTCCTCGCAGAGCTTCTCGAACAACTCAGTGATCACTTTCCCTCTGGGTGCCTTCTCCAAACCTTCTATTCCCAGGGCTTTTGCGCGACTTCTCAGAGATTCAATATCAGGCTCCGCGGTCATATCGATCCCACCCAGCTCAGCAAGGGCCTCCCGCATGGTCATCCTGCGCCACGGCCTGGAAAAATCGATCTCTGTTTCATTATATACGACCTTTTGCTGTCCGCAAAGGTCCTGGACCAGAGAGGAGATCATCTCTTCGGTAAGATCCATCAGGTCTTCGTACGTCACATACGCCTGGTAGAACTCAAGCATCGTGAATTCCGGATTGTGGCGCACCGATATGCCTTCATTCCTGAAATTCCTGTTAATTTCAAAGACCCGCTCCAGGCCGCCGACAATAAGCCTTTTCAGGTAGAGCTCGGGCGCAATGCGCAGGTAAAGGTCGAGCCCGAGCGCATTGTGGTGAGTGACGAACGGCTTGGCCACAGCGCCTCCCGGGATGAGCTGCATCATGGGTGTTTCTACTTCCACGAAGTCCCGCGCCGCAAAAAATCTTCTTATACATTCTATCAACCGTGCTCTCTTCGCAAAAACTTCTCGCACTTTCTCGTTGACGATGAGGTCCACATACCGATGCCGATAGCGCTCTTCCACATCCTTGAGACCGTGCCATTTTTCCGGGAGTGGCCGCATCGACTTGGTGAGGAGGAGAGCCTTCTCCGCAAGAATCGTCAGTTCGCCTGTTTTTGTTTTGAATATCTTCCCTTCCACGCCGATGATGTCACCTGTATCAAATTTCTTGAAGACCGCATAATCAGGGTTCTTGAGGATATCCTTCCTGGCATAGACCTGCACGCGCCCCTTGCGGTCCTGGATATGCAGGAAGGTGCTCTTGCCGAAGTCCCTGAAGGCCATGATCCTGCCTGCAGCGCAAACATACGCCCCTTTTGCTTCCAATTCGGCTGCGTCGAGACCGCCGAACTCTCGCTGTAGCTCGGCGCTATCCGTACAGGGCCACTTTACCTGGGGATACGGCTCTATACCAGCGCTCTTTAAGTTCTCCGCTTTCTCCTTCCTCACCGCAATCAGGTCATGTATCGGTTCCATCGCTTCCTCCCAGACGAATAATCACATCGTAATCGAGCGTGCCTGTTATGATGCCTTCTCTGATCTGGCCAACCTTGCAGTCGCCGTGTATGAAGGCAAGACCATCCACGTCGGGAGCCTGCTGCAGTATGCGCCCCACCATACCCGTTCCTTCGGCGGATTCAACGATCACCTTTGCCCGCTCTCCCTTCAAACGTTTCAGTTTCTCCTTTGATATCCCCTTCTGCAAATCCATAACCTTTTCAGAGCGCGCTTTCTTGATGCCTTTCCTCAAATGGCCTTTCAGCCGCGCAGCAGGAGTTCCCTCCTCTTTAGAGTAGATGAACACACCCAGATTATCGAACCGCCATTCTCCCAGGAAGTCGCACAATCGGGTGAACTCCTCTTCTGTCTCTCCGGGAAAACCGACTATCACCGTAGTGCGCAGCGTCGCGTCGGGTATGCGATCCCGTATCTTGTTGACCAACTCTTCGATATCTCTCTTGGTATAACTTCTTCTCATCAACCCCAGGATACGGTCTTCTGAATGCTGAATCGGCAGATCAAAATAGTTGACGATTCTTTCTTCGCCGACGATAAGCTCGATGAGCTCTTCGTCCACGCCCTTCGGGTGCATGTAAAGCAGCCTCAAAAAGAAATCGCCCTTGATCGAGATCAGGCTGCGCAACAGTCCCTTGAGGTCCTCATTGATACCTCCCTGGCGCTCCTGTCCGAACGAGGTAATATCCTGACCTATGATCGTGAACTCCTTGAATCCTTGTTGGAGAAGAGTTTCAAATTCGGTCCGCACCGCATCAATGCTCCTGCTTACGAGCGGACCCCTGATGCTGGGAATCGTGCAATAGCTGCAACGGTTGCGACAGCCCTCTTGTATTTTGAGATAGGTTGAGGGAGGCTGGGTCAGAACCGTGCGCGGGAACGTCTCCGTGAAGCCATTTTCTCCGGTGAAGAACCCTTTGCCTGGGATGAGCTTCTCGAATTCTCCGTAACGACCCCGGCCCACAAAGAGATCAACCTCCGGGAGCAGCTCCCGCAGCTGCGCACCATAACGCTCCACGAGGCAGCCCGTCACAACGAGTCTCTTTCCGCTATCGGCTTGAGTCTTGCCTTCCTGGATTATCGTCTCTATCGATTCCCTGGCCGCGTCGGCTATGAAAGCGCACGTGTTCACCACGACAAGCTCGGCCTCATCAGAAAGCACGTGTCCGGACCCGGTAAGCCGGCTGGTAAGATATTCGGAGTCAACGAGGTTCTTGGGGCAGCCAAGGCTCACCATCCTAAACTTCATATATCCTGCACCTCTGCTCGCACGCGGCGCTTTTGCTTCCCGTGCATCCTGCCTCGATGCCCACCATGTGACAGAGAAAAAAGTCGTACTTAAGCGGATCATCCGGTGAATGCTCGCGTAAGGCTCCCGTGATGTCACATGCGGCTTTCCACGACTGGGTCTGTGCCGTGGTCCAGCCGAGGCACCTGCCGATCTTATAGAGATGCGTATCGAGCGGCACGATCAGGTCCCGCCTATCGATGAAATGCCAGATACCAAGGTCGATCGCGTCTTTTCTGACCATCCAGCGAAGATAGAGGTTCCATCGCTTCAGTGGATTCGTCAAAGAACGCTTTGGAAAGAAGAAGATGAGCCGATTGCTGTCGCTGCCGAAATAGCGCTCCCTGACCTCCCACAAAGCCTTCCTGATATCCCCGTCATAATGTGCTTCAAGCATCGCCCCCATGGAGCCATAATCTTTGAGGATCTTTCGCAGAGTGTCAAAAAGATCGATGATCTCTTCTCCCTTTTGAAAGCGGTAATAGAGCCTGCCAATCGAGGAGAATTTGCCCTTCTTTATGAAGGCGTAAGGGCTTTCTCCCATCTCGGCAAAGAGGCGCGCAAGAAACTGTTTCATAGCCTTGATGTTGCCGTAGGCGAACTGAGAAGCCATGAAGCCCGCTACCTCCCTGTCCCGAGCGCCGGCATACTCGTGCACAAAGGCAACAGGGTCTTTCCCCATCATGCCTGCAATAGTCCCTTTTTCCCTGTTGTACGCGTCGCGGAGGATAATGACCCGCTCCTTTTAATAGCAATTTGCGTTCATCGATAGCACGTTGGCATAAGGCTTGTGAAGAGAGATTACGTCGTGACAGCTTTTACTTCGTCTTTCCATCGCTGGAGCCGGCCGCCGAACGCCTGTTTCGTTTCGGTTACCGCCTCCCTCCACTCATCCCAGGCAGCAAGATTCGGCTCCAGGGAGCTTCCTGCGATACCCATTTTGCTGAGCCGGTTTAGGATACGTTTCCGCACCTCCCCGTTCTTCTTCTCCAGTGCTTCTGAAAACTGTCTCTGCAAAGTGTCCAACTCTTTTTTAAGCCCCTTGTCCAGCTTGCGGTCCACAACGTGAAGAAGATCAAAAAGTCTCGTGTCTTCTCCCACATTAAACCCGCTCACGACCATGTCCACGAGTAGAGAGCGTCTGGCAACCTCCGCGAGCTCCACTTTATCGTACTGATTCTGGAAATCGTCGATATCCATCCCACCCTCAAGAAAGCGGCGCACCAGTACCTTCAGCCTGTTCTCAGCATCCCGGATGAGCGATTTCTCCTTCTCCTTCTCATCCATCACGAGGCCTTTAGTCCTCTCCATGGCAAGTTCAATAGCGCTTTTTATCTCAGTCATACTCAGACACCCATGTCTACCTTTGGCGCATCCCCCTTGTCGTACAATTGAGGACTATATTCTACAACAGAGGCATCCTCCAATCCATAGAAGATATGCCAGCAGCGGGGCTGAATCCTTATCTTGTCACCCTTTCCCAGGTGATGCTCTTCCTGTTCCTTTGTGTCCAGATCAATGAAAACGGCCCGTATCTTGCCGTTGATCACGTAAAAGATCTCCTCTTTCTTTTCGTGGTAATGCATGCCTCGCCAGGAACCGTTTCTGATGGTAAACCATGCGAGGTGGCGGATCAGCTCTCCATAGGCAATCTGCACGAATTCGCCCTTTTCTTCCTCCCACCGCTTGACGCCTTCCAGTTCCTTGTTTTCCGGCACTTTCTCGATAAGCAGCTTTTTCATTCACACACCATTTTCTTTATCCCGTTCCCCCCTTCCATCGTCCCAGTCGCCGGCTACCCGCACAGGGGTGCGTGCGACGGTCGTGCCAGTCGCGCTCTGCGTGACGGTCGCCCTAGCGCAGCGGACGTCCTACGTCCCACGCGGTCGCAACAATATACGGGCAAAGAGGCATCAGGTCAAGCAGAAACGGCGAGCCTTGGCTATTGATCCTCGATCGAACGTGTGGTTTCTGATTCAGGCAAACATTCGCATGGTTCTACGTGCCGGATGTCGGACACGTATTCGCAGATCGTACGATCCGACGAGATCCCTCAAAATTAACGAAAAATTCATCAAATATACATCGGTTCTTTACTGTATCAGGATATGATGGGAAGCATGAATCGAAGACGAGTCAAGACAACAAGGAAAAAACAGATCAGATTTTTTTACCTTCGTCAGACGCGGACCTCGCCGGGGAGCGGCAGTGAGCATGCTCGGTTCCAAAAGCAGTCCGATAGTGACAGGACGCGAAGTTAACCGAAAATTAACAGAACATAAAAACTGCGTTAACATCAGCCAGGTAATCTGTTCGGGTAGTTGTGTTGTAAAGTTGAACATCAGGAGGTACAATAGAATAGTTGGCACCCTCTGATGGGGAAGCAAATCTGCAGGACGGAATAAATTTCAAAAATGAATGAACTCATTGCGGTTCTCGATGACGAGCCGGATATTCTGGAGCTGCTGTCAGTCCACCTCAAGAAAAACCGTTTCAGGGTCCGTGCATTTGCGGACGCGGAAAGCTTCTACGAATTTCTCCGTTCGGAAACCCCCGACCTGGTAATTCTGGATCTGATGCTTCCGGATGCGGACGGTTTTGAAGTCTGCAAGTATCTGAGGAAGACGGATAAGCTTGCCGCCGTCCCGGTCATCATGCTCACAGCCCGGGTAGGGGAGACCGACAAGATCCTCGGCCTGGAACTCGGCGCGGACGATTACGTGACGAAGCCTTTTTCTCCGAGCGAGCTGGTTGCCAGGGTAAAGGCCGTGCTCAGAAGGAAGGAGCCCCGGAGAGAAGAGGCGGAGAGAATCGACATAGAAGGCATTCTTTCTCTCGACTTGCGGAGACATGAGGTAAGTGTAAAAGGAGAAAAAGTGGACCTCACGTCGACTGAGTTTCGCATATTGCAAATGCTTGCCTCAAAAAAAGGCTGGGTCTTCTCCAGGGAAAAGATCCTCGACTACCTATGGGGAAGCGAAAAAACGGTTGTAGACAGAACGGTAGATGTGCACATCAAACACCTTCGCGAGAAGTTGGGACCAGCCGCGAGACTGATTAAGAACCTACGGGGCGTGGGCTACAAGCTGGAAGCATGAAGAGATCCATCTTCACCAAGGTATTCGGTGGGTACCTTTTTATAATCCTCGCTCTTTTTGCGTTTGTTATCCTTTTTTCGTTCAGCACCATCCGTCATCACTACCTCGAAGCCCTGAGCCAGCGGCTCCGGAACATCAGTGTTGCTCTCAAGCCGGCGGTACTGCCGCTGCTGGACAAGGAGCATGCGGATGCCCTGAATAGCCTTTTGAGAAACGTCGGACAAGAAACAGATACAAGGATCACCGTGATTGATGCCCGGGGTGTTGTGCTCGCCGATTCGCAGGAGGATCCAAAAAAAATGGAGAACCACGGGGCGCGCCCGGAAGTTATAGAGGCCGGCTCCGGCAAGACCGGCCAAGCTCTCCGTTTCAGCAGCACCAAGAACCAAGAGATGCTCTATGTAGCAATCCCGTTGGAAAAAAACGGCAGGGTTGTCGGGGTGTTGAGAACCAGCCTGTTCCTCACACAGATCGAGGCCCTTCTATCGACCCTTAAGGCCGACATACTCGAGGTCGCCCTCATCATCACCGTCCTCTCCCTCATCGGTGCCCTTCTTTTCTCGCGTAGCCTTTCCAGACCAATCAAGCAACTGACCGCGGTGGCGAGCAGAATCGGTTCCGGTGACTTCGGTGCGCGAGTCTTCCTGAAGAACCGGGACGAGATCGGAACGCTTGCATCCAGCTTTAATTACATGGCCGAGCAGCTTAGCGCTGCCTTCTCACAGTTGTCCAGCGAGAAAGAAGAGCTGGATGCCATCATTTCTTCTCTTAACGAAGGGCTCGTCGTACTCGACAAAAGAGGGATCATACTCCATTTCAACGAGAGTTTCAAAAAGCTCGTCGGCACGGAAATCGCTGCGGGCCAACTCTTCTGGGAGGTCTTCAGAAGCCCCGACTTCACCCAACTGCTGGAACAATCCCGCAGGGAGCGTAGCGGCTGCACGGGCGCGGTAGAGTTCGCAGATAGGGTCTACGCGTGCAGTGTCACATTCCTTCCTGTGGGAGAAAAGACAGTATCGGTTTTCCACGACATCACAGAGATCAAGAAACTGGAACGCGTCAAGAAAGATTTTGTAGTCAACGTCTCCCATGAACTGAGGACACCGCTCACGGCAATCAAGGGCTTTGTAGAGACCCTGGAAGAGGAAGTCACCGATGTCGGGAAGCGTTACCTCGACATTATCCGGAGAAACACCGACAGGCTCATCAACATAGTCAGCGATCTCCTCCTCCTCTCAGAGATGGAAGAGAAGGAAGAGCTTCAGGTAGAGAAGATCGATCTCAAAACCGTGGCGCAGAATGTTCTGCGCATGTTCGACCACCCTCTGAGGGAGAAGGGGCTGACTCTTTCCTTTGAAGCCGCTGAAGAGTTGCCAGAGGTGACCGGCGATCCGTTCAAGCTCGAACAGATGTTTGTTAACCTTATGGACAATGCCTTCAAATATACGGAGAAGGGGGGAATAACCATAGCCCTTCGGCCGGAGAACGGGTGGGTTTTAGTCCAGGTCAGGGACACAGGTATAGGCATCCCTAAGCAGGATCTCCCGCGCATCTTCGAACGGTTCTATGTGGTGGACAAGTCTCGTTCAAGAAAGATCGGGGGGACGGGCTTAGGCCTCTCCATCGTGAAACATATCGTTCTCCTCCATAACGGCACCATTGAGGTGCAGAGCAGCCAGGGTGTCGGAACTACCGTAACTGTGACCCTGCCCAGTGAAGCGCCGCATAAAAACTGACGCTTCAAACTCCACGTTTCAAAAGAATAACTCACCATAAATTCCTGTCACGTTCTGTTGTAATCGGCGGTCTAATCTGCTTATACTGTACTAGATTTCTATTGTCCCATAATGCCACCCGGGCAAAAGAGAGGTGACATGGAAGGCCACATCAGCCGCATATTCGATGAAGAACTGAGAGAGCTGAAGGAATCGATGCTCTTCGAAGGGGAACTTGTCCAAAGGGCGGTACAAAATGCTGTGACCGCTTTGTTGACAAGGAATTCAGACCTCGCGCGCAAGGTAATAGAGGATGACGAGGTCATCAACACAAAGGAAGTGGAGATCGATGAATTCTGTCTCAAACTGCTGGCCCTGAGACAGCCGGCGGCAAAAGATTTGCGGTTCATAGCTACCGCGATAAAGATCAATTATGATCTGGAACGGATGGGTGACATGGCTGTGAACATCTGCGAGCGGGTACTGGAGCTCAACCTGGAACCACAGCTAAAACCTTACATAGACGTGCCACAGATGGCAGAGATAGCTCAGACGATGGTTAAAGAAAGCCTTGATGCATTTGTGAAGGAAGATCCGCAGCTCGCCTGGAAGGTGACCCAGGATGATGCGAAGGTCGATCAACTGAACGAACAGATTTTCCGCGAACTTTTGACCTACATGTCCGAGGACCTGAAAACAATCTCCAGGGCCACACGACTGCTCTTCATCTCAAAGTATCTGGAGAGGTTATCCGATCACGCAGTGAACATTGCCGAGCTCGTGATATTTCTCGTGCAAGGTAAAATCATTCGCCATCTGAAGGCTACTCCGAACCCATAGCATGCGAAGCAACCTGGCAACGCCGATAGCGCTGCTCTTGTTCATAGCCCTGATCTGCTGGGGAACTTTCGATTTACGCAAGTCGGGCGCCGGCCGGAAAGACACCGTAACCCTCGCAGGTTCAACATCGGTCATGCCTTTTTCTGAAAAGCTCGCAGAATACTTCATGCTCAGCCATCCCAGGCTGTCAGTTGAAGTTCAGGGAGGCGGTTCCTCCGCCGGCATTCAGGCTACCATCAATAGAACCGTCGACATCGGCATGTCGTCCAGGAACCTGAAAGACGACGAGAAAGTCCACAAACAGATACTCATCTGTTACGACGGCATTTCCATCATTGTGCATCCCAGCAATCCGGTACGTGACATCAGTCTTGACCAGATACAAAAGGTCTACAGCGGAAGGATCAGAAACTGGAGGGAACTCGGCTGGATCGACCGGAATATTGACGCGGTGAGCAGAGAGGAGGGCTCGGGAACGAGGGGTGCCTTTGAGGAGCTCGTCATGGGAAAGGCGTTCATCGATGACGGCATCATGGTACAGGATTCGAACGGCTCTGTAAAAGAGGTCGTCGCCACCGACCCGTACGCCATCGGCTATATCTCGCTCGGCATCGTTGATCAGAAAGTGAAAGCTCTCACCATAGACGGTGTAATCCCGAGCGTCAGGAACATAATACAGCAGAAGTACGGCATGGTCAGACCCTTCCTCTACCTGACCGCGACAGAACCAGCCGGGGCGGTAAAGGTTTTCATAGACTTTGTGCTCTCTCGGGATGGGCAGAATATATTACGTAAGGAGGGGCTCGTACCGATCCGTGGCTAATCGATTTTTCAGTCGGGAACACCTAATCAAGTGCTTGCTCGTAGTAGCTGCCTTTTCGTCGCTGCTTTTTCTCTTCATTATCTTTGCATTTATCCTCGGAGAAGGATTACCTCTCTTCTACAAAGTGGGTGTTATCAAGATCATCCTCGGCTTCACATGGGCACCGACCAAAGGGTTCTTCGGGATCTTCCCCATGATCGTCTCCTCGTACATGGTAACGCTCGGGGCTCTCATCTTCGGTGCTCCTCTGGCGCTTGGTTGCGCCACGTACCTGTCCGAGTACGCATCGAGAAGGATGAAGCTCTTCCTTAAGCCCGCGCTGGAACTCCTTGCCGGTATCCCTTCGGTCGTGTATGGCTTCCTTGGCGTCGTCTATATTGTTCCCCTTATACGAGAATACCTGGGCGGGCCTGGCTTCTCCATCCTCGCTACTTCGGCTGTGCTGGGAATAATGATTCTGCCAACGATCATAAGTATCTCGTTCGATTCATTGATGAGCGTTCCGCCCACGTACAGGGAGGCATCCATTGCAATGGGCGCAACTAAATGGCAGACCATTTGTAACGTGGTTCTTCCGGCAGCCCGATCGGGAATCCTGGCGAGCTTCATCCTGGGGATGGGCAGGGCTGTAGGTGAAACCATGGCCGTCATTATGGTCGCGGGGAATGCTCTGCGCATCCCAATGAGCCTGCTCGATCCCTTGAGAACCCTGACAAGCAACATCGCTCTGGAGCTTGCGTACGCGGCAGGGGATCACCGGAGTGCCCTCTTTTCCACCGGCGTTGTGCTGCTCATCATCATCATGATATTGAACTTTGTTGCCAATTTTTGGGTGAAGAGGAAGGTGACCGGGTGAGGCTCAATCCCAGATTCACAGACAAATTCATACGCGGCGCTTTGCTGTTCCAGGCCCTCTTCACGGTCAGTATCCTTGTCTTCATCGTGTTCATCGTCTTCATCAAAGGAGCTGCCAACATCACCCCGCAATTTATCTTCTCCTATCCAGAAGACATGGGACGCCACGGCGGCATATTCCCCGCCATCCTCGGGACGGTCTTTCTTGCTGTGCTCTCCATCGCCCTTGCCACGCCGCTCGGCGTAGGCACCGCCATCTACCTCACCGAGTATACCAAAGAGTCAACGCTGACCCGGATCATTCGGTTTGGCGTCGAGTCCCTAGCGGGTATACCTTCAATCATATACGGCCTTTTCGGTTTCATCTTCTTCGTCATAAAGCTTAAGCTGGGATGGTCCCTCCTATCAGGCACGCTCACCATCATGATCATGGTGCTGCCCACAATCATACGGACTGCTGAAGAGGCTATCAAGGCAGTGCCAAGGAATCTGCGCATCGTCAGCTTTTCCCTCGGCGCCACAAAATGGGAGACGGTGACGAAAGTCGTTTTGCCTTCTGCCGCACCAGGAATCCTGACCGGCATCATGCTCAGCGTTGGCAGGGCCGTCTCCGAGACAGCTGCAGTGATCTTCACGATGGGCAGCTCCCTGCGGCTTCCAACGAGCCTGCTCGATTCAGGAAGGACCATGGCGGTCCACTTTTACATCCTCGCGCGGGAAGGCATATCTCTGGAGAAGGCGTACGCTACCGCTCTGGTCCTGGTTGTCAGCATCCTGCTCATCAACATTGCAGCCTACTATACTATGAATAAAATGATAGGAAGGTACAGCTAAGGCGTGGATGTCAAGGTAGCAATACGACAACTGAGAGTCCGTTTCAGCAAGAAGGAGGTCCTGAAGGGCATTGACCTCGATATTTTCAGACACAGGATTTCCGGGCTCATGGGACCTGCAGCCAGCGGGAAATCAACCCTCATTTCCGTGATCAACAAGATGGTCAGCTTCGAGGACGGGGTTACCATGAGCGGAAGCGTGCTCCTCGACGGAGAAGATATCATCAACGGCGACATCGACGAAGTGGGTTTGAGGAAGAGAATAGGAACGGTTTTCGCCACCCCGATTCCTCTGCCGCGTTCGATATTCGAGAATGTCGCTTACGGCCCCAGGCTGAACAAGAACTATTCGCGGCCCGACCTTTACGCACTGGTAGAAGAGAGTTTGCGGAAGGCCTTCCTCTGGGACGAAGTCAAGGACAGGCTCCAGGAATCGGCCATGAAGCTCTCCGGTGGTCAGCAGCAAAGGCTCTGCCTGGCGAGGACGCTCGCCCTCAAACCGGAAATTATTCTTCTTGATGAGCCATGCTCAGGGCTTGACCCGATATCAACCGCAAAGATCGAGGAGGCGCTGTCTGAATTAAAGGACCAACACACGATTATCCTTGTGTCCAACAACACCAAGCAAATAGCACGTGCAACGGATTTCGTCGCTTTCTTTTACATGGGTGAGCTGATCGAGTTTGGTCACACCGACAAAGTTTTTACCACGCCCGCAGCCAGGATGACGGAAGATTACATCCAGGGGAAGTTCGGCTAATGGAGCTTGCAACGAACAATGGCGGATATGCGCTGGCTACAGAGCATCTGAACCTGTACTACGGCGCGTTTCAGGCACTCATAAACGTAGACTTCCATGTTTACAAGAACTCCATTACGTCCCTTATCGGCCCCTCGGGCTGCGGCAAATCAACCCTGCTCCGCTGCTTCAATCGCATGAATGAGCTTATTCAAGGGGTGCGGATCGAGGGTGAGATACACATTCATGAGACTCCTATTGGCGAGATCGATGTGATTGACCTGCGAAGGAGAGTCGGTATGGTCTTTCAGAGGCCCAACCCCTTCCCTTTCAGCGTCTACGAAAACATGGTTTACGGTCTCAAGGTCCACGGGGTAAAGAAACAGCAGCACCTTGATACCGTAGAGAGATGCTTGAGGGCTGTGGGTCTGTGGGATGATCTCAAAGACAAGCTTAAACAGCCGGCACTCAACCTGTCCGACGAGATGAAACAGAGGCTCTGCGTTGCCCGTGTATTGACGATCGAACCGGAAATAATCCTTCTCGACGAACCATGCTCCGCACTTGATCCGATCGCTACACTCAGAATAGAAGAGTTGATGTCAGAGCTAAAAAAGGACTACACCATCCTTATCGTAACGCATAACATGCAGCAAGCCGCGCGCGTTTCTGACTACGCAGGTTTTATGCTGCTCGGTGAACTTGTAGAGTTCGGCAAGACCGAGACTATCTTCACATCACCGAAGGACGAGCGGACGGAGCAGTATATCACCGGCCGTTTCGGCTAAGCAGCGCTGCATATGAGGATTTTGGCGTGAGCGCCAGTCGATCGCGAAAAGTGATGCTTCTCTCTTTCTTATTCGGCATGCTCATCTGTTCCGTTACGCTTGCGGCGGATCCGCCGCCTCCGGTTCAGGCCGAGGTTACGCATCTGTTTGCTTACATCGAGAACTCCGGATGCCAGTTTTACCGGAACGGCAGCTGGTATGACGGTCACCGGGCCCGTGCCCACCTGGAACTGAAGTACCACTACCTGTGCAGGAAAGGCGTGGTCAGCTGCGCCGAGGACATGATCGAGCGGGCAGGTTCCAGAAGCAGCATGAGCGGCAAGGCCTACCAGATCAAGTGCGGCGACAGCGTGCCGGTCCCGAGCGGCGAGTGGCTCAGGGAGGAGCTCCAGCGTTTTCGGTCGCAGGGCAAGAGGTCGTCGTGGACAAGCAAGGGCCAACGAAGGCTAAACTGAGGACGGGCTTCGTTATAGCAGCACCACAGAACGTACGTGAAAGCGAAGGAGTAACGATAATGCTCAGAAGGCAGGTGATGATCACTATCTGCTTGGGTTTTTCATTGGTTCTGGCTGGAGTTGCCAGGGCTCAATTAGCCTGTTCGCTCGGGCCTGGAGGAGACAGCTATTACAACCCCAATTCAGACATGAACGCGACGCCGGATGCGCTCCGTATCGCACATAAGGTCGCTAACGCCCTCTGCAGCGGCTCGTGCGGTATTGCCCTGATTCGCAACCCTACCGCAGGTAATGTTCTGACATTTGTTTTCCCGAATGGCGCAGCTAAAATCGTCTATAAGCCGCAATTCCTGCAGTCACTCGAAAAGGGTCTCGGGGACGGTGCCGTATTCGGAATATTTGCTCATGAGGTCGGCCATGTTGTTGATGGCCGAGGGAACGTAGCCTGGATGCCTGAGTCGTGGGATCGGGAATTACGAGCGGATGCCTGGGCTGGCTGTGCCCTCGCGCGGGCAGACTTACCTGAGGATCAGACGAAAGCCGCTTTACGCGCTATTGTGCAATACCCGTCTCCCACGCATCCAGCAAGGGACCTGCGTGTTCCAGCACTGGAACTGGGCTATCAATCATGCGGAGGTACCGGTAACCTGCCACGCCAAGGGACGGACTGATGGAATATGCTGTGGTTAGAGTGCGTGTCAGGCAGTTCACTTCGGATGGGGCAATGGAGACGTTCCTCACCTCGTTCACCAGCAGGCACGGGAGCGTAGGGAATCGTCGGGCACTTGATTGCCACTCATAATGTTCGGCACTCAGAACTGATCAGTAATTGCGCACTTGCACCTACAAATGGAGTATTCGGGGATAACGAGAGTATTGCGCATTACCACGAGAAAGGTGCAAACAAATCTTTACTCGTCCAGCATCTTCTTGGTACTCCTGACAGTCTTTTTTTCTTGGTGAGCAGTTTCTTGGCAGAGGCTTTGATACCTTTTTCTCTTGCCCCGTCGGCATCGACCATAGGGCTGACTCGATTCTCTCGGATCAGGTTTGGCGCAAAGATGGAACGTCGCTCTTTGATGTGAGGAATCCCCCTCCTCCATGCGAAAAAAATTTATTGGTATGTAGAAAGATGGGTAGTCTCAACGCCCGTTTGCGCCTATCCATCGGCGCAATGATGTATTGGAAACCACCTTTCGGATTTACTCTTATCCGGTAGCCGAGAATCTCGTCGCGCATAAGCTTGCGCGTCGATAACCATCCCGTCACTTCAATCGCATCCTCGTAGAGGGTCACGCGCTGGTTAGCCAGGAGCAAGAACCAAACGCCCAAACCCACAAAGAGGACATTTCCGGGGACGCCCTTTAGTTTTTCAGTTTCGAGAATGTGCGACCAAATGTGAATTTCTGATCCCTGAGAAGTAAGTGCCCTTTCTGAAGCGATCAAATTGTTACCACGGTCGTGAAGGTCTGTTTCTTGAACAAGGGTACCCGTACCAGGTCGGACCATAGCTTCACGCGAACATAAAGAGACGATAAACAGCCTTGCGGGGCTCCTTTCAGGACTGTATGGGCTTTGGCCCATCTCTTTATGTTGCAGGCGATAATCTTGCACGCCACGGCAAAGTATACTTTTGCAACTCGGCGTACACGAAGCTTGCCGATGCCGTGCGCTCGTTTCAGTTCGGAGTTCGTTGCCTCAATCCCTGAGCGGATCTTGTACCGGTCCTTCCATGCGGTTGTCTGCTGGAGGGCGTACATGTGATCGCGCAGGCGAATCTCGGGAGTGATTTCCAGACGAAAATCC
>Ga0209039_10001765_pt1 | contig 19566 bp, 14 predicted proteins | sample BogFormECP12_OM1_FD_188238 | JGI IMG/M metagenome (GOLD analysis project Ga0209039, IMG submission 188238) | Bog forest soil microbial communities from Calvert Island, British Columbia, Canada - ECP12_OM1 (SPAdes) (version 2) | ecosystem: Environmental > Aquatic > Freshwater > Wetlands > Bog ...
CGACCACGACGGCGCGCGCGACCTCCGGGCGACGTTCCGTCCCGAGATGGACCGCCCAAGGGAAGACCACGATCCATACCGCGATCGCCCCGAACAGCCCGACGAAGAGGAGCCAGCCTCCGAGATAGGCGAAGGCGAGCCCCGCGGTGAGCCACCAGACGATCTGGAACGGATTCGAGACCCCGAGGCCGAGGGCCTTCGTGAACGTTCGGGTCCCCCGGGTTTCGAGAGGGGTCGTCGCGGACCGTTCCCTCACGAGTCCGACCCCGAGATAGACCATCACGGCCGCGCCGAGGACGTAGATCCACCGCAGTTCGGCGGAGAGGTCGACGCTCGCATGGAGCGCGTAGACCAGGATCCCGAGAATGAGGTCCGCGCTCATCGCCCCGAGACCTGCGATCACTCCCTCGCGGAACGACCGGACCGACCGCGACGCGATGAACGCGTTCATCGGCCCCGGTGGGATCGTGAGCGAAAAGCCGAGCGCGAGTCCAAAAGCGAGGTCGAACCCGAGGGAGCTCACGCCGCAGCCCTCCGTTCAGCGAACCGCGCCGGCCAGCCTGACGGCCGGGAACGCCCCGCCCCCGGATCTACCCTGGCGGGGGCGGCGGAACCGGTCGCGCCTGCACCGTGATAACCTGCTGGGCCGGCGGCTTCCATGCGAGAGCGAGGATCCCGCCGATCAGCGTCAAGAGGAAACCAATGACGAACCCACCGAAGGTCGCGACCACGATGCTCACGAACGCGAAGACTACGGCGAGGACGCCCCAAATCGTGTGCGCCGACGGCACGGCGAGCATCAGGAACCCGACCAGGATCGTCAGGAATCCGATCGCGATTCCCAAGAGGAAGATGTTGCTCCAGAACCCGAAGATGGCGAACAGCGCGCCGAGGAGGGCAAAGGCGAGCCCTCCGACCAGGATGAAGAATCCGCCCAAAATGGTCAGGATTGCGGCTCCGATAGGTCGCGGCATCGGGCAGCGACAGACGGTCGAGGAGAAAAAGGAGTCTCTTTCCCATCGGCCCGGGAAAGTGAGCGGGGCCATCCCCAAGTCTTTACCGTGGTGGGTCTGTGCCGCCCGAAGGAGACGAGGAGAAACCGTGTCAGGAGCGAGCTCGGGTCGCGTGTTCGAACTCCATCGGAAGGCGGAGGTCGCTGAGGAGCATGGACTGCCGAAGCCCGCGGTCGGAGAGGTGTTCGTCACGCAAGCCGGTGTGCAGGGCGATTTCAACCGCTACCGCCACGAAACCAAGCACGACGACCCCGGGATGGCCCTTCTGATCGTTCCTCGCGAGACGCTGGTCGAGCTGGGCGAGGAAGGCTGGCCGGTGCATTCGGGCGACCTCGGGGAGAACATCACCACCGAGGGCCTCCCGTACGATACGTTCACTCCGGGGCGGCGGTTTCGGGCGGGCGAGGTCGTTTTCGAAGTATCGAAGGCATGCACGCCCTGCGACAATCTGTACCTGTTGCCGTACGTAGGACCCAGCCGCGGACCCGAGTTCCTCAAGGTCATGGTCGGCCGGCGCGGCTGGTATGCCCGAGTGGTGCACGAAGGTCGAATCCGGCCCGGGGACCGGGTCGAGTCCGTGACCTGAGCCCGCCGCGTCGCTCCCGAGCCCCCTCGGTGAAGCCGCCCAAGCCCCTTCGGAACGTTTGTATATCGGTGAGCCTCGTCGCCGGGTGCTATGTCTCCGGTCCGAAATGCTGTCTGGGTCGTGTCGCTGGCGGTCGTGGTCTGCGCTTTGATGGTCCTTCCGGGGGCCACCTATCTTTCGTCGTTCACCCACCCCGGGGGTCCCTCTGCGTCCCCAGTGGGAGTCTCGTCCGCCGCGAGCGGCAACGCGGCCCCCCTCCATCCGACCGCGTCCAAGGCCGGCGCCTCTTCGCCTTCCCTCTCGTCTCCCTTCACCGGCATTACCCCGAACTACGCGAATCAAGCGTGGGTCCAGTCCCTCATGCACACCGGACCTGCCCTCAAGGCCCTCACCTCGCTTCCCAACATCAATATCCTCAAGGGAACCACCAAGCCGGTGCCGGGCGTCATTGCCCCCGGCTATGCCGCTCCGCCCGCCCCGCTCGGGCTCGGCGACTTCGGGCTCGGCTCGTCACCCTATTCGTACAACACCTCCCACATCCTCGGGGCGGTCACCTTCAACACTCCGCCCAACGTGACCCAGCCGAGTGCGACCGGCGTGATCCTCCCCGACGACGGTGGGCAGCACGAAGGCTACGTCGGAAGCCCCTACGAGTTCGGCATTCAGCTCAACACCATCGCGACCAACATCACCATCCCGGGCCTCAACAACGCGTTCTTCTGGACGCAGAACGTGGTGAACTGGAACGACACGGGAATCCACTTCGTCGACGACACGTTCAACGCCTCGGGCGGCGCCTTCGAACTCAACGACATCTACTCCGGATGCAACAACAACACCGCGGGAGCCCAGAACATTCTCACGTTCTACGGAGGCGTCTTCCAGTGCGTCGGCACCACGATCCCGATCGCGCCGGCCGACTACCCGATCACGCTCCAGCTGTACAACAACGCCTCGGTCAACGCTCAGCAACGGGACCAGGTCTCCTACGGCTATCGGATCATCGAGTCCGGGTCGGGGACGGTCCTGACGGGCATCAGCGACAGGGTCGTGTTCGTTAACCCCAACGCGACCGCCCCGGCGTACACTCCCGGCTTCACCGTGGACGGCTTTTCGACCACGACCGGTGGCTTCCTCCGCGACTCCGAGATGGTCATCGTCGGCGGGATCGGCGGTGACAACGCTGCCTTCCGGACGATCAACGGCTCGATGAGCCTCCTCTACTCCAACGTTTCGTCCGGCGGTTGGAAGAGCGTTCCCTCCGCGTACAACTTCGGGGGCGACACTGGCGAGACGTCGGCGGGCATCGCCGACTACTGGACGCCGGGCCACACCCTGGTGATGAACCAGGGCCCGTCCCTGCTCTACGGCCTGTGGGGCTCCGAGCACCAGGTCTCCGTGGCCTCCGGGGACATCCACATCGCGGGCACGATCACGCCGTCGTACGGATTCGTCTTCCTCGGGAACTTGCCGATCGACAGCGTCGGGACGAACTTGAGCTGGGTCCCGACGACCGACACCGGGACGTTCAACACGTACCTGCCCCCGCTCGGGGCGCCGTGGACCACGCACTATTACGTGCAGGGGTTCGCCGCCGGTTCCCAGGAAGTGAACGGAACAGCGATCACCGGCTCTACGACTTCGTACATCCTTACGCTGCCGGCGGCGCCGGGCGTACTCCGAGCCCCGCTCTACATGTACACGAATGTACAGGCGTCCGCGCTCGCCGCGAGCCTGACGGGGTCGGGGGCGGCGCCCTACGTGTTCAGCGACCTGACGCTGGACGTCAACTTCTCGTTCAACCACTTCAACGACTACACGTACCCCATGTTCGACCTCGTCAACGTCCAGGGAGTGACCCAACCGGTCACCATCAACAACGTGACCCAGGGACCCGACTCCGCGTTCGGGACGTTCTACTTCTACGTCTACAGCGCGGCGCCGGGGCTGATCGGGGGTCCCGGTGAGATCCTGCCGTACGACCTATCGAACTACACCGCCGAGATCAACATCTTCGGAGGGACGCAGGACATGGTGACGAACGAAGTGATGACCGGGATCGGCTTCGGGGCGCCGTACCCCGCCATGGGCGGGTCGGTCTTCCTTTGGGAGGACACGGGAGCTTCGGTCGACAACGCGATCGCCCAGGCCGGCTCTCCGGGGGTATACATCGGTCACAGCGTCCTGACGACGGTGGACCAGCTCTCCGTGCAACCGTTCTCGACGGGAGTGACCGATGTGGCCAACTCCCAGACGTCCGCGGTCGGCATCACCGTGGTGGGCAGCGGCAGCCCATCCCCTCCCTCGACCACCGGGGTGTTTGCCTACGGCACGACCGGGAGCAACTACTCGTACGTGAACGTGAGCAACGATGGTCACGGGTTCACGGTCGGCGGGGATTACGGAGAACCGTACTACGACCTCCCCGGTACCGTGGGCCTCACCATCAACCAGCTTAACGTCACGAACGGCGGGCTCGGGGCCAACCTCACCTTCTCCTCGGGCACGACGTTCAACGTCCTCGGAACGTACGATACGGGCGGGAGCTACGGCTCTGGCGGCGCTTGGCTGGACGGCACGTTCGGGACCACGTTCACGACGGTCTCCGCCTACGGCGGCGAGGCGTGGGGCATCGACTTGTGGAACGCGATGTACACCAACATCACGGGCTACCTGCTGAGCAATTCCCTCGACCTCGCTTCCATCTGGGACATGTCGTCGTACACGACGGTCACCGGGATGACGATGGTCAACTATTCCGCGGGGGTCATCTCGGAGTTCCACGGCGGTGGGATGCTGGATACCGCGTTCTCCAACGTCGCGATGACCAGTTTCCACCTGGGGGTCCAGTTCGACGGTGCGACGACCACCTCGTTCACCACTGTGACCGAGTCGGCAAGCCTCTCGGACCCGGGGATTCTGATGATTGCGAGCCAGTACACCACCGTGGCTCAGGTGACCACCACGGGCGCGACCTTGGGTGTGGCGCTCGTGAGTTGTCTCGACTCCACGGTGACGGACTCTACCGTCTCGGACCTCTCGGTGGCGGTATTGGCCGTCGACTCCCAGTACACCACGATCACCGGGGTCACCGCGACGGACACGGCGTCTTCGAGCCCATGGAGCAATCCCACGGCCGGACTCCCCGCGACCGCGGCCGTGGTGGTGCTCTCGGGTAGCTACACCACGGTATCGAACGTTGTGGCCACGAACTACCCCGCCGCGTACTACGATCTCAGCTCGTTCCAGCCGGTCGTCAGCAATGTGAACGCCACCGGCGGGATGTTCGCGCTCGTTCTGAACGGCACCGGGTCCGGTCTCTTCACCGGCATCGGGGCGTTCCAGGACTGGGTCGGCGTCGAGCTGAACGCGGGCGCCACGCACAACGTGATCACCCTGAGCTCGTTCGTCGACTCGACCAGCTACGGCGTCGTGATCGCCTCGGGGGTCGACACCACTGTCTACGACAACAGCTTCATCGCGAACAACGGGGCCACGAACACCTACAACACCGCGCACCTCCAGGCGTCGACGGGGCTTCTCGGACCCGACTACTTCGACGGTGCGGCGATGATCGGCGTCGACCTCGGGAACTACTGGTCCGACTGGCACACCTACGACGCGAGCGGGCATCTCGCTCCGTACCCCCTCGCCGGCGGGACGTACGACCACTACCCGATCGGGGGCCCCGAAGGCACGGTCGCGGTCTACCTCGAGGAGAGCGGCCTTCCCTCGGGGGTCACATGGTCGGCGACCGTGAACGGCATCCAGCAGTCGACGGCTTCCAATTGGCTCGTCTTCTACGTGCTGCCGGGAACGTACTTGTTCTCGGTGAGCAGCGTGTCGGGCTACTCGGAAACCCCTGCATCGGGTACCGTTTCCGCGAGCGGCTCGACGGTCTACGAGTATCTTGCGTACACGGCAACGTACAACGTGAACGTGGTGGAGACCGGCCTATCGTCCAGCGCGCTCGCCTCGGGGTGGAGCGCCACCGTGGGCGGGGTCGGGGTCTCTGGGAACACGTCGACCCTCAGCTTCCCGCTCGGGGCCGGGACGTACGCCTTCCAGGTTGCCCCGGTGGCCGGCTATACGGCCTCGCCGTCAAATGGCCTCCTGACGGTGGTCAACGGGGACTACGAGCTCCTGGTGACGTTCACCCAAGTGACCTACGCGGTCACGGTCACGGAGAGCGGGCTCACGAATGGAGCGAGCTGGTCCGCAACCGTGAACGGCGACACGATCCCCTCGACGGGCTCGGCGATCACGTTCAGCCTGCCGAACGGGTCGTACTCGATCCAAGTCTCGAACGTGAGCGGCTACACGCTCTCGAGCGGGAACGTGCCGTTGACGGTGCACGGAGCCCCGACGGGTGCGTCCGTGACGTTCACTCCCAACTCGACCCCGTCGTACGTTACGACGAGCGACTTCAACAACTGGCTCGCCGTGGTGATCGCGGTCGCGGTGATCGCGCTGGTGATCGGCCTGCTGGCGCTGGTCCTGCGCCGGCGGAAGGAGCCACCGACCACCCAAGGGGCGCAGGCCTGGTCGCCGCCCGCTACGTCGAGCTCGGGAGGCACGCCGCCCCCCGCGGGCGACGGGGCTCCGGGCTGGAGCGAAGGACCGCCCTCCGGGGGATCTAGCTAGGCTCGATCGGCGCGAAGAGCTCGAACCCTTTCCTCTCCCCCGGGCCGGACCGGCCCGGGGTGACTCTTGTTTCCTCGCTCCGGCAGTATGACGGGCGCCCCCACGGGGGTCTCGTTACTTCGGGAACTGCGACAGGTCGTCGTCCTGTTCGACCTCGAGCAGGTGACCCATCCGGTCCCGTTTCGTCTTGAGATAGAGCCGGTTGATCTCGTTCGCGGGAACCTCGACCGGGATCCGGCCGGAGATGTGGATGCCGTGGCGCTCCAGGTCCTGCATCTTCGCCGGGTTGTTCGTCAGGATCTCGATCGACCGGACGTGGAGCGCCTTCAGCATGCGCGCCGCGATCTCGTAGTCCCGTTCATCGGGGCGGAATCCCAGGAGCTCGTTCGCCTGGACCGTGTCGTACCCCGAATCCTGAAGCTGGTACGCCCGGATCTTGTTGACGAAGCCGATCCCGCGCCCCTCCTGGCGGAGGTAGAGGACGATCCCCCGGTCCATCTGACCGATCTTCGAGAGCGACTCCAGGAGCTGGTCACGGCAATCGCATCGCAGCGAGCCGATCGCGTCCCCGGTAAGGCACTCGGAATGAACCCGCACGGGGACTCTCTCCTGGTCGAAGACGTCCCCGTGGACGAACGCCGCATGGTCCTTCTTGTCGAGGCAGTTCTCGAACGCCACGACCTGATACTCGCCGAAGCGGGTCGGGAGGTTGGCGAGAGCGCGGATCCGCACGCAGTTGTCCGGAGCTTCCTCGCACCGGTGCTCGTCTCCCTCGCGGAGGAGCCGCTCTACCGTGGGCGCCGGGATCCCCATGGTCGTCGGGCGGCCGATGGCCCACGGAGGCTGATAACGGTTCAGGGGTCAGGAGTCGGGGGTGAGCGGACGGCGTCGGGGAAACCCGGTCGCGACCCCATCCCAACTCCTACGTCAGCACGTGGATGTTGTGCCGCGCGCTGATCTCCCGCAGCTTCTTCGGCCAGACCGAGACGGTGACCTCGCCGATGTGGGCCTTGCGGAGGAGCAGCATCTGGGTCCGCCCTTGGCCGATGCCGCTGCCGATGCTGAGCGGGATCTGGCCGTTGAGGATCGCCTGGTGGTACGGGAACTTGAGGAAGTCGAGCTGCCCGGACATCGCGAGCTGGCGACGGAGGGTCTCGGCGGTCACCCGGATCCCCCCCGACATGAGCTCATGCCGCCGTCGGGTGACGGGGTTCCAGGTCAGGATGTCTCCGTTGAGGCCGTGCATCGGCCGACCGTCCTCGGACACGGTCTCGGTGACCCAGTCGTCGTAATCGGCCGCCCGCATCTCGTGCGGGAAGCCGTCCTTCAGGGGCCAGCCGATCCCGATCAGGAACACCGCAGGATGCTTCTGCAGGATCGCGGTCTCGCGCTGTTTTCGAGGGAGGTCGGGGTAGGCGTCCAGAAGGTCCTCCGCGTGAAGGAAGTGGATCTCCTCCGGGAGGTTCGGGTAGCGAGGGTCCTTGAGCTGCGGGAACAGCCGCTGGAGGTGCTTCTGGGCCCCGGTGATGACCTTCCAGATGCGACGGACGGTGTCCTTCATGTAGTCGAGGTTCCGGTCCTCGACCGTGATCGCCTTCTCCCAGTCCCACTGGTCGACGTACGCGCTGTGGTCGTGGTCGAGGAAGTAGTCCTTCCGGACCGCTCGCATGTCGGTGATCAGCCCTTCGCCCGACTGCAGGTCGAACTGTTTCAGAGCCATCCGCTTCCACTTGGTCGCCGCCTGTACGACCTGGGCATCGACCGGATGGAGGTCGCGGTCGTTCGAGATGTGGAACTGGATGGGGGTCCGGGAGCCGTCCCGGTCCAGCATGTCGTTGACCCCGCTATCGACCTCGACGATGAGCGGGACCTGGACCATCATCAAGTTGAGCTCCTTGCAGAGATGCTCCTCGATGTAGTTCTTGGCGGCGTAGATCGCATGCTGGGTGAGCCGGGGGGAGAGGAGAGGTTCATAATCCCCGGGCAAAGCGCGGTCGACCTCTTCGTAGGTCCCGATGCCCGGGCCGGCGAGGTCGGCTCTCTTGTCCTGGGCGTTAGCGGACGGGGCCATGGTAGTAGGGCAGTGTGGGCGTGAATAAACTCCCCGTCAAACCAGCTCGACACGCCCTGCTCCCTGGGTGCGTTGAGTGCGCTTGACGGCTCGGGGGGGCGCTGTGCCCTCGGGCCCTTGCCTTCGGTGGCCGCCGAACAGGCCCCTTGCTCGTTGCCCCCGGCCTCACCAGTATTTATGAGGCAGACCACCGATGTGAGGAGGACCCGACCCGCACGACGTGTCATGGTCGAGCTTCCCACGGAATTCCGCACCACGCCGCTCGCCTACTACGTCTGGAGCCGGAGCCCGCGGGCAGCTCACGTGCTGGCGTTCGTTATCGCGCGACATGTCGACCCGGCGTTTCGCTGGATATCCATCCGCGAGTCGGCCGGCCAACCCTCCGAAGAGGAGTCGTGGGTGCACCGTCTGATGCCGGCCGACCGCGTTCTGGACCCCTTGAGCGAAGCGGAAATGGGCCAGGGTCCGAGGCTCCCCAAGGCGGCCTTCCAGGCGATGGTCCGGCCGGAGGGCGCGGCCAACGAGCGGATCGCCCTCAATCACTTCTTCCTGCTCCCGCCCCGCCTTCAGCGGATCCTCGATGAGAACACTCCGTCGTCGAGCCCCCGGACGGTCGTTGTCGCGAACACGAATCGGGTGCGCGATTTCTACCCGACCGACCCCGACCGCTTGCGAGCGTACACGGAGGTGTTCCCGCGCAGTGGGTTCTCGATGATCACTACCTCGAGCCCGCCCCCATACAACGGCCGCTACGGCTTCGACATCGTCCTGCGAATGGACGTGGGCCTGAACCAGGGCTGGCGGGCGGCCCACCTTGTGGTCGAGAAGGGATTGCGCTCGGGAAAGTTCCGGACCGGGACGACCCTCCCTCCCGAAGAGATGCCGTGGTACCTCGAAATGGGAGCGACCGTGGAGAAGGTTCTCGGTTAGCTCTTCGAGGCCACGGGCTACCCCGTCCTCGGGCGCGATATCGATCCGGTCGTCCCGACTGGGTCGTCCGAACGAGCCCAGAATTCGGCTCGTCCCCTGGCTCGCGCGGGGCCTCGTGTGCCATCCGCGCGGTGCCAGCAGGTCTCCCCGACCCTCCTCGCCTGGAACGAATGTCTCAAATGGCCGGTCCACCGCCCTTCTGTCGGAGGTCGAGGCTCTGGCTCCGTTCCGACACGTTCACGGCGCCGGCCATCGACTCCGATGAGCAGCGAACCCCCGGCGGGCCTTATCTATGCCCGAGAGTGGCTCGCTCGGTTTCGGTCACAGTTTGACGAGGCGGCCAGCGACCCTCGCACGGCGCTCGGGCTGTTCTACGAGCGGCATCGGCGTTTCGTGGCGGGTCCCTCGAGCGGGACCCCGGGTCGCCCGGAGTACTCCTTCGAGGAGTGGAACCGGACGTTTGCCGCGTTCCTCGGTTCTCTCGCTCGGGATTTCGGCCTGGTGCAGGCGGCGGGATGGACGGACCTTCCGCAGTTGATGTGGTTCTGGCACGGCCTTCACGACCGACCGGTGGTCACGATCCGGGAGGCCAAGGTGGCCGGGGAATCGATCGTCCAGCAGGACCTGCCGTCCGTCGTGAAGTCGGGCGCCCAGCTGACCGTCCTCGTCATCTACCCGGACTTCCCCTCGCTCGGGGACGCGGGGTCGGTGGAGGAAGCGACCGAGCGCTGGCGGTCGCGGGTCGAGGAAGCGCTCGGGCGACTGGGACTCACCCGCGAATTCCTCCTGACGACGATCAGCGCGTTCGACTGGGGGATTCCGGCGCCGTGGAAGGGGTTCGCCTGGAGACCCGCCGAGCATTCCATGACCCCGGTCGAGTAGGGAACGACGTCCCCTCGGCGGATGCGTGCTCGGGGTAGAATCTCGGCCCCGTGGGCCCTACGGCCCGCCGTGATGGGCCGACGGGGCAATGCGGAGCCCCAGGAGAACCTCTCCACCCACCAGCGTCATGCGGCTTCGCAACCCCCACGCCCCGAGACCACCTTCTCGGAAGCCCAGCTCCTTGCGCTCCACGGGCCGGAACCCACGGGATCGGAACAGGGCGATAGAGGGGACGTTTTCCTCCTCCGCAGCTCCGAAGGCGACCGTCGCTCCCTCCCGCCGGAAGAGCGCGAGGGCGTCATCCAGAAGGAGTCCCCCGAGCCCCGTGCGTCGATGGGATTGCATCGTGGAGAGGTAGTACACGTACCCGACTTCAGGGTCAAGCCGTTCCAGCACCGACACTGCGACGACCTCGCCCCGGAGGGTGGCGGCCCGCACCCAGGTTGCGGTTCGGAGGGTCCGCTTCGCGTGCCAGCGGTAGATTCCCTCGAAGCCATCCTTCAAGGCTGGGACGGCCCGCTCGCGGTCCGGCCCGACGAGGTAGGTCAACTCGACGGGGGGAGGTGGGAGAGGTTGGATCTCGCCGGAGGGGGAAGCGCGGTCGGGCTCACTCGAGGAGACCCCCGCGGGAGGGTTGGCTACCTTGAGGTCGGGGGGGTCGAACAGCGGTCCGCTCACGAACGGTCTTTTCCCCCTCTCAGATAAGACTCCGTCGGATGGTCGGAGGGAGGAGCGTCAAGTTGGTGACATCCTCCGAGAGTGGACTGTCAGAGCTTCCCGCCGCGGGGGTACGCGTCACGCGGACGGACCTGCTCCTCCTCGTGGCGTTGGGGTTTCTGTGGGGGTCGGCGTACGTGGCGATACGGCAAGGTATCGTCGCAGGCGCCTCCCCGTTCATCTTCGCCGGCGTGCGCTATTCGATCGTCGCCGGACTGCTCGCCCTCGTGGCCACGGTGCGCCGCGAGGCTTGGCCAAGTCGTCGGGCGAGCGTCCTCTCCGCTGCCCTTGGAGGAACGCTGATCATCGGGATGTACGGGTTGCTTCTCTACTGGGGGGAGCAGTTCACCTCGGGAGGCTATGCCTCGGTCCTCTCGGGGACGGGGCCGATCCTCACGGTGGTGTTCGCCTACTCGCTCCTTCCGTCGGAGCGCCTCTCCCCCACCGCGATCGCCGGAGTGGCGGTCGGCTTCCTCGGCATCCTAGTGCTCGTGCTCCCGAGCCTCTTGGGCGGATACGGCGGGAGCTGGATGGGTCCGGTCGCCATCACGGGGGCATTCGTGGTGTTCCCGCTTGGGACCGTCCTCCTCCGAAGATGGTCCCAGGAGCGGGAAGGCACCTGGCAGCTTTCTCTCCAGTTCGGGGTCGGGGCCGGCGTTCTCGGGCTCGCGGTCCTACTCGTGCCCGGCCCCGAGCGCTTGCCGCTCACACTCGCCGTCTGGGCCTCCCTCCTCGTGCTGGTCGTGTTCGCCTCGCTCCTCGGGTACGTGGTCTACTTTCGGCTCCATCATCGCGTCGGACCGGGACGCGCGAACCTGGTCGCGTACCTGCTGCCGCTCGTGGGGGTGGGGCTCGGCACCGGCCTCTTCGGGGAACCGATCACTCCGTGGGAGGTGGGAGGCTTCCTCCTCGTGGTGACCGGGCTCTCGCTCGTCTTCCTCACTCGGGACCGGCGTGGTCAAGGGGCGGGCCGGACCCGGTAGCGGCTGCCGTGAGCCGCTCGAGCAGTTCGGGGCTTCTCGGGCGGACCTCCCGGCCGATCTCCCGGTACGTGGCCCGGTCCGAGATCGCGTGAGTGTCGTTGGGGTGGCCGCGGCGGGCGTACGAACAGTTCGTACGAGGGGGGGATTATCACGAGCCTCCTCGCCCCAGCGGTCGACCCACGACGATGAACGCCGAGGATTGGGGTATCGCGGTTTCGCTGGGGCTTCTCACGGCGGTGCTGACGGTCCTCGCCGCGCGCGGTTTCGTCCGGTTCTTCTCGACCCGAAGGCACTCTCAGCTCGGTTGGGGCGTCGGTCTTGGATTCGGGGCGATGGCGACGGCGATCGAACTCGCCGCCTACCTGGGCGTGGATTCCTCCGTGATGCTGCAAGCCTACGTGTTCTTCTCGGCGGCGATCGTCGGCACGCTCTCACTCGGGTCGGTCCGAGCGTTCCGTCGCCCGATCTACCGCAACCTCTACGCGAGCTACATCATCGGCATCTCGGCGGTCGTGGGCCTGTTCTGCTTCACCACTCCGGTTCCGAGTTCCATGGTGCAGGAGGGAGTCATCTCGGGGAACCCTCCCGTGTTCCTCCTCGTCCTCTCCTCCTTGATCACCGTTCCGGCGACCGTGGTCCTCCTGGGTTTCGCCGTCGTTTCGCTCCGTCGGTCGTTCCACTGGAAGGGGCTCCTCATGATCGCGGGTGCGAGCGTGCTGGCCGCCGGAGGCGCGTTCTACATCGCGTCCTTCCCCGTCGCCCTCTACTATGCGGAGTTCCTGGGGATCGTCCTCCTCTTCATCGGGCTGACCGATTTCTCGCGATGGCTGACACCGTCCGTGGCTCCGACGGCGTCCCCCGCCAACCGAACCGCATGAGGATGCGGTCCCGCGACGCGTGATCTATCCTCGTGCGGGCAGCCCGCGTTCGAGACTGTTGAGGCGTTCTACGTCGCGGCCGGAGCCGCGCGCGAGCAGTCTCGACACCAACCGAAGCCCGCGGTCACGAAGGCCTCCCGAAGGCAATCGTCGCACACCGGCCGGAGGCATCTTGGACACGGCCCGCTCATGCGGAGATTCACGACCACCTTCGAACAGGAGGCGCAGACCGACCGCGGGCCCGGGGGGCCGTGGCTCCCACGCGAGTGAAGGGCGCCGACGCTGCGGTCGATCGGGCCGACGGCCCGGAGATGAGGTGGTACCGGGTTTGCGGCCTCGAGAGAAAGCTCCTTCCATCGAGCTTCCCGGCCCGGGTCTTCCGCCGAGGGACCTCCCCGCGGCGTGACGCCCATCCTAGGCGACCGAGCCACCAGCCCGACGGTCGGTCCCTCGTCCGCAACCAAGCCGGTCGAGCCGTCCGCCAATCCGCTCGTGGGCACGGCGGTGCTTGGCTCCGGTTCGACTTGCTCGTCCGTCCAGTCGTTCTGAGCCGCGGGGGAGCCGGTGTCTCTCGCCACGAAGGACGGACCCCCGACCTTCTGGGGAGCTTCGGTGAGAAACACGGGGCGACGACCCGAGACCGGAGGGAACATACGGTCCAGTTCTTCGACCGAAAAGGGGGCACCACGGAACGAGTCGTCCTCGTCGGTCCCCTCGGGCACTTCCGAAGGCGGCACCGACGCGACGCGCCCGCCGGCGTCCCGATAGTTCGGGTGCGACACCTTCCCCGCGGTCACCGAGGAACCGGCGGAGGCACGCACCGGGAACGGGATCGCGCCAAAGTAGTTCCGCACCGGGAAGGCGACCAGGTTCCCGGCCTTCCCCGGCGAGGCTACTACCCCGGGACCCGGGCTGCCCGCCGCCGGTCCGAGGCGTCGTCGCTCCCGGGGCAACCACGATAGCCATGTCTCATCCCCCGGGTCGGGGGGGGCGGACAGGATTCGCCATTCCGAACCGGCTGCGGTGGCCGCCGGCCCGTCAAGCCTCGTCCCTGCGGAGACGTCCCGGGTCGGCGATTCGAGCAAGGCTTGCGACGTGGCGACGATCGAAGGAGGTAGCGGTACTCGATCCTGAGGCGGAGAGTTGTCTCGATGCTGGAACGCGACGACCCCCGAAAGTATCGCTAGTCCGAGGGCGAAGAGCGCGAGGGGGGCAAGCGTCCCCATCTGGGAGGCGGGGTCCACGAGGAAAGCCAGTCCGAGCACGATGGAGAGGAGCGCCATCGCAGGAAGGACGACCGAGCGAAGGGTGGTCTCCCATCGCTCGAGTCCCGTCGGAACGGGAAACGTAGGCGCGCTGTGAACGACCCCGGTCATACGATGGCTGGTTGGAGGTGCCGAAAAGGGTGGCCATGAACCTATCGAGCCACAGGAACTCGAAATCGGCCCCTCGGGACAGCGTACTCTTGGGCGAGATAGGGGGGCTGGTGGTGCTCAGCCCCGCGGACCGCCGTCACACTCGCGGGGTGCTTGGCGGTTCGTACACTTCCTAAGGAACAGGGTAGGGGAGTCCGCGAACATCCCCCGCTCGCCGGAGCGAGGAGAGTGGTTCACGCAAGCAACTCCCCCGGTGTCGCACACCGAAGTAACGCCCAGGATGGGTCGTTACTTCTTCGATTTCTTGCCCTTCTTTGGCATCTTTGTGGGTCTACCCGGCCGGCGACCGAGTGTACTATCCAGTAGAGCGTTCCATCTATTTCAATAGCGGACCAGTGGAGGATTCTTTCTCGAACTTCCCGGGTCGCATTCCCGCGGTCGAGTCGCCGGACGAGGCCGCCCTCGTTCTGTGGAGCCGTACCTCGCGCATGCGCAGGGCCCGAGGGCGGAAGCGCTACGAGGAGGGGCGGGCGCGGGCGAATACTTCCGCGAGAATCGGAATCTCCGCGAGGTGAATCGGCCGAAGCTCGCGGAGCGGTCCCGCGGTAATGCCCTTTTCGCACACCAGCTGGGTCGTCATCCAGTCCGCCGGCTGCTCGTCTCTCCCCTGGACACGGAAAACGAAGTCAAAGAGGTCCCGAGCGGGTCCCGCCGCCTCGGAGTAACCCACCATGACCGAGAAGCCGGCGTTCCGATGTACGGACAGGATGGCCGGGACGTCGCCCGACGAGAAGGTGGCCCCGGCCCGGTGCGCGTTCGTGACGGCGACAACGCCGGGCCGACCGTTCGGGAGCTGGGAGCCGATGATCCGCTGCGACCGGTCGGGAAGACGAAGGAAATCGAGAATGTGGCGAATCGCGTCCGGGGGTTCGTCCGAACGGATCATCTCGAAGAGTGGAAGGTTGGCGCTCGACTCGTCCGGTCGAAGGGTCTCGGGTGCGTCAATGAGCCAGAGCCGGTCGTCGGGGATCCAGCCGAGACGCACCGGGTCCGAGGCGGGGCGTGGCTCGCCCATCGAGCCGATCTCCACCCAGTGAAAGCCGGGGTTCGCCTGCGTGGCGAGGGTGAACAGCGTGAGATTGACGATCGCCCGGGATGCGCCGTAGACAAAGACGCCATTGGGCTGGTCGAACAGGCGCGCCGGAAAGACCGGGGAGCCCGCTTCAGGACCCGAGTTGGGCACCGACGGGGGCCGCCTTCCCGGCATCCGGTGCAACGGTTCCCCGGGGAATACCGTTGGTTCGGCCCGACCCGGGGGAACGTACCCCGGCGGCATCGAGACCCCCGTCCGAAGGCTCGACGATAGCTTCGCAGGCACTGTCATGTGGAGGTCCGGACGGTGATGGTCCAACCGGAGCACGCCGGCGATAGGTCAAGGCTTATCGCCGAACCTGTTCGGCTTCCCGAACGGGTTCGGATGGTCTCCCGAGCGGATCCGAACGTCCGGTAGGCAAGAAGAACCCCGGTTTTACCGGGGCCGGACCGACCCGTGCAACGAGCCGGACCGTCTCGAAACTGGCTTATAACCGGGGCCCGGATGACCCTCTGAGCCGGGTGCCGAAGGACTAGGGCGAACCGGGGGTCGAAGATAATGGTCCCACGGAGCCGCTCGTCGAAGGGCGATCGGGGCCGCCGCCCGGGTCGTGAATCTCGCACCGGGGCGACCGCCCGGCTGCGCGATCTCCGGGAGGCTACGGAGGAAGTACCCGGCGACCGACTCCTGCTCGCGACCCTGCGGGTCAAGATCCCACCGACTCGGCCGTGGACCGGCCCGTTCTCGCGGACGCATCCGACCGTCGTGCTCGAGGCCCTCAACCGGTCGGACGTCACCCCGGACCGTTCGGTCTCCGACTACTGGATCAGCGGGGGACCGCCCGGGGAGTGGGCCCGGGAGATCGCCGGCTATCCGGACGTCAGCAAAGTCGACAGCCTCGCGGAGGTTGGCGAGGGTAGCATTTACCGCATCACCTACCGGAACCCTCCCATCATCTACCTCTACCAGAAGCTTGGGTTGCCGATCCACTTCCCCCTCCGCATCCAGGCCGGTTTCATTCGCTGGGAGGTGGTCGCACGTCGCTCCGAGTTCGACGCGGTTCTTCGTCACGCCCGCGAGGTCGACCCGGACTTCCAGGTGGTCTCGATCCGACGCCGGCCGCTCCGAAGCCACCTCCCCTTCCTCACCGATACCCAACAGGAGCTGTTGTCGAAGGCGATGGCCGCCGGTTACTTCGCCGTCCCCCGCGCGATCACGCTGACCGCCCTCGCGCGCCAGCTCGACCGAAGCAAGTCGGGGATCTCGGAGGCGATCGCGATCATCGAGAGGAAGCTCCTCGAGAGCGCCCTCCGACCGACCACCCTCTACTCCTAGTCGGGACCGACCCGCGCGCCCGGCGCGCGTCTCCCAGGAACAGGGGACAAGGGAATGGACTACGAAGCTCTCGATTCAGCGGAACTCTTCGGGGTCTGCGCGGCCACCCACGCCCGCACCCGATGGTCCAGCATGCCGAGGGGAAGCGCCCCCTCCTCGAGGACGCAGTCGTGGAACGTGCGCGGGTCGAAACGGTCCCCGAGCGCCGTCTCGGCGAACGTCCGCAGCTCCCGGATCTTGAGCTGCCCGATCTTGTACGCCAACGCCTGACCGGGCCAAACGATGTACCGGTCGACCTCGACCGCGATGTCGATGTCGCTCTTGCCCGTGTTCTCCCGGAAGAAGCGGATCGCATCCTCGCGCGACCAGCCGAGGGCATGGATCCCCGTGTCGACCACCAGCCGGATCGATCGCCAGATATCGAGCGTGTACTGACCCATCTTCGAGTAGGGGTCCCGGTAATGGCCGAGTTCCTCGCCGAGGCTTTCCGCGTAGAGACCCCAACCCTCGACGAACGCGGTGGGGCCCGTGAATCGACGGAAGTCGGGCAGGTCCTCGACCTCCTGGGCCAACGCGATTTGAAGGTGGTGTCCGGGGACCGCTTCGTGCAGGCAGAGGGACTCCATCTCCCACCGAGGACGGGCCCGAAGGTCGAACGTGTTCGCGAAGAACGTCCCGGCCCGGCCGGTCGCGGGGGCCCCGGGCATGTAGTACGCCGTCGGCGAGCTCTTCGCCCGGAACTCGGGCACGGGTAGCACCCCGTACGGAAGCCGGGGAAGACGGCCAAACAGGCCGGCGAGTCCCGGGTCGGTCTTCTTCGCGATGACCCGATAGCCGTCGACCAGTGCCTCCGCGCTCGAGGAGAAGAAACGCTCGTCCGTCCGCAGGAACTCGAGGAACTCCGGGAACGTGCCGGAGAATCCGGTGCCTGTCATCAAGGCCTCCATGGCCGCGCGCAGCCGGCGGACCTCGCGTAGGCCGGTCTCGTGGATCTCCGGGGGGCTCATGCCCGTGGTCGTCTGCCAGCGGACCAGGTACTCGTAGAGCGAAGCCCCGTTCGGCATGGCCGAAACCCCCGGCGTATCCCGGCAGGCCGGAAGGTACGTGGAGACCAGGTACTCGTAGAGGCGTTCGAAGGGCGGTGCGACCCGATCATGGTAGGCCTGCTTGGCCTCCGCGATGAGACGGCGGCGCTCGGCGTCCCCCACCCGAGCGGGGAACTCCACGAACGCGCGGAGGAGGGGGCTCGCGAGCGGGTCCTCGGGGACGAGTCCACGGACCTGATCGGGCACTCCCCGGACGGCGACGCGATGCGGCGTGAACCCCTGTCCGCGGCCGGCTTCGAGGAGCGATACGTTCTGGTCGACCGCTTCTCCCAATCGGTTCAATCGCGAGAGAATGCTCTCGTAGTCGACGAGCCGGGTTCGCGGCTGGAGCTCGAGGGTCTCGGACGCGGTGAGGTGGATCCCCTCCATCTGGTTCAACGGGACACGAAGGCTGTGCGGCATGCCGAGGCGGAACGGCAACGGGTCGAGACCGAACGAGAGCCCTTTCTCGGCGTCTTCGAGCAGCTGCTCGTACAGCTCGTAACTGGTCCGCTCCCGGGCGGGAAGGTCGGTCGGGCCGATCCGCCGCAGGGCATCGCGACTTTCCCGGAGGTGACGGGTGCGCTGCGCGATGCCACTCGGCGAATCATCGGTCCATCGGTCATCGAGTCCGGGGAAGCCAAAGCTCGTCGCGAGCTCCGGGTACTCGGCGAGCCACCTCCTCCAGTCCTCGTCTAGGAACGTTCGAAAGGTGCGTGTTGCTGATTCTTCCGTGGGGGTCATCTCGGTCCTCCTCGGCCGACGCAGGGGAACGACGGCGGGAGCGTCCCCTTCTATTTGAGCGAACGCGAACTCGAGGAGGAGAGCGAGGCGCCTCGCGTCGATTCCTGACGTGCCTCGGCAATCCGTGTCCTAGCCCCTCCCGGTCCGGGAGGTTCCCTCAACTCTTAGTAGAGGTCCCCGATGGTGGGACCATGCCGGCGACGGAGCGGCCGCGTTTCGAGCGGAACGCCCGAAACTGGAATCTTGGCGACCTCGCTCGGCTTCGCGAAGGGGAACTGGTTTACACTGCGGACCCCATGCATTAGCGAAGCGTTCCGAATGGGTCCGGTCGGCAGTCGCGCGCAGGATTGAAACGAGTTGAGGAGAGGACGTTTCCGCTCTTGGGGGCCCTCACGGTGAACGCCACACGGCCGTACGCGGTGGCCTCCGCTCACCCCCTCGGCACCGCCGCGGGACTCGAGGCCCTTCGGGCCGGAGGGAATGCGTACGACGCGGCCCTCGCTGTGAGCGCCGCGCTTCCCGTGGTCCAGCCCCACATGAATGGCCTGGGGTCGGATTTCTTCGCGGTGGTGCGGGACGGGTCGTCCTCGACCGCCATCAACTCGAACGGTCCCGCAGGTCACCTCGTGGACGCGTCCGCGTTTCGTCGTCGTGGTCTCCGTCGGATCCCTGCGCGGGGGGCGCTCTCCGCGATCACGGTTCCTGGACTGGTGGCGGCGTGGTCCTTCCTGAGCCACCATGGCCAGCTCCGGTGGAAGGAGAACGTGGCACCCGCCGTCCGTCTGGCCCGCCGCGGGTTTCGCGCGAGCCCCAGTCTAGCCCGCGCCGCCCGTTCGGTCCGTTGGGCGGACGAGGACTTCCGGTTGTTGTACGGCGACGTGACCGCCGGGGCGCTCCTCCGACAGCCGGCGATGGCCAGAACGTTGACCTCCGTCGCCCAGGACGAGGGGCACGGGTTCTACCATGGGGCGCTCGCGCGGCGGATCTGCCGGGACCTGAAGGCGAAGGGCGGTTTGCTGGAGACGTCCGACCTCGAGGCATTCTCACCTCGGGTCGAGCCTCCGCTCCGTGTGCGCTATCGTCAGTACTCGGTCGAAACGAACCCGCCGCCGAGCCAGGGGGCAGCCGCCCTGATCTGGCTCAACCTCCTCGCACGTCGCGACCTATCTTCGATGTCCGAGGTCGAGTACGTCCGCCTTCTCGAACGGACCATGCATGTCGCGTACGCG
>Ga0209039_10001766_pt1 | contig 19564 bp, 13 predicted proteins | sample BogFormECP12_OM1_FD_188238 | JGI IMG/M metagenome (GOLD analysis project Ga0209039, IMG submission 188238) | Bog forest soil microbial communities from Calvert Island, British Columbia, Canada - ECP12_OM1 (SPAdes) (version 2) | ecosystem: Environmental > Aquatic > Freshwater > Wetlands > Bog ...
CGGCGCCAACCCAGCCGATCAGGTGGTCGGAGGTGACATCGTCCGCAGTGATGATGATCACGCGACTGCAGCGCCCAGCGCGGATCCAGTCCTCCGCCAGGCCAACCGCCTGCGTGGTGGTCGCGCATGCGGAGTTGATCTGCGTATTGGGACCGCGCGCGCCAATGAATTCGGCGAATTGCGAATGTCCCATCGGCAGGACCTTGAGCAGAAAGCGGCGATCGAAGATATACGGGTTTTTCTCAATCTCCGCGCGTAGCTCCTCGATCTTTCGAACCATCTCCTGAGCGAGGGCCGAATGACCGTTTGTCCCCGCCACCGAGGCGATCATGTTTTCCAGAGAGGCTAGCTGCTGGCGGCGCGCGTGGTCCGCGTAATAGCGTGCCATCTCGTCGGTGTAAGCGTCACAACCAGGGAACGCTGAGCCGAAGATTACGCCGGTATCGTCGCGCAGGGCGTCGGGCAGCCCCCAACGGTCGGGCAACTGAGTGCCCCTGCTGGTGGTTTTGTAGCGCATGACCAGGGGAATTCCGGCATCAAGCATGGCATCGATGCCCACGGCGATGGCAAGACGGGTGACCTGGTCGAGCGCACCAATCCGCTCGGCGGGAACGCCGAATTCCTTTTCCAGATCGAACGCGCCTCCGCGACCTGCCAGTTTGATCACGTCCGCGACATCCTCAATCGTGTCGAATCTTGCCTCGCCGCTCTCGCTCTTGACCAGGCGCGTGATGCGTTTGTCGAGCATGTCGCGGCGGAACTGCGGCGGTATTGCCTTGATGAACTGGTCGCCGCGTAGAATGCGAGCGATATTGCCATCATCGAAAACATGGTCCGTTCCGGGCAGACCCATCGCCGCTCCGGTGATCGCGACCGGTTCGCTGGCGGGTCCAGCCTTCTCGCCGTGGTAAATCTCCGAGGCCCGGTCGAGTACATCGCCCGAATGACCGGGAACGCCGTAGCGATCAACTGTGGTTGGGACGCCGGAGGTGGAGGCCGCGACTGCGATCGGCTCAGGGATTTTTGCCGCCGCCGCTGCATCAGCCGCCGGCGCGCTTGGCATTGGAGAAGCTGCAGCCGTCGTCGTGATTTCCGCAGCCACCGGGGTGACTGCCGTCGCAGTAACCTCACGCGACGCTTCCGCCGCGGCACTTCCCAAACCCGCCGCATAGAGTCCGCACAGCGCTTGATTGAAGCTCACGATGTCGCCAACTTTCGGATGGTTCGTAAAGAAGGTAACCACGTCGCCGCGATTGCCGAGCACTTCCTCGGCAAACCCCTGCAACGCCTTTTTCGGCCCGACTTCGACAAAGATACGCGCGCCCGCATCGTAGAGCGTACGCAGTCCCTTCACAAACTGCACGGGGCAAGCGACCTGTTGCGCCAGAAGGTCCAGCATCTGCGGAACCACACCAGCTCCAGTGGGATAGAACTCGCCGTTCACGTTCGCGACCACTGGCACACGGGGTGGTTGCATATGCAGGTGCGACAGCATCTCACGCAATGGCCCGCTGGCCGGGGCAACAATCGACGTGTGGAAGGCATGGCTGACCGGTAACGGCACGACGTTGTAGCCCGCTTGCAGGAAGATCTCCGTGGCTTGTTCGACTGCTTTGCTGGCGCCGCCGATGACCGACTGCTGCCCGCTGTTTATGTTGGCGATCACCACGTAGTCGTGAATGGTTTCCAGGGTCCGCTCGACTTCGGCGAGCGGCGCGAAGACGGCTGCCATTTTGCCCGTATCTTCGACGGCTACCATGGTCATGCCGCGGCCGCGGGCACTCACGGCTTGCAAAGCGTCCTCGAAGCTGAGGGAGCCGGACGCAACCAGGGCGCCGTATTCGCCCAGGCTATGTCCCATCGTCATGTCGGGGCGGATGCCGTATGCGGCCAACATCCGGGTCAGGGCCAGGTCGATCGTCAGCACCGTGGGCTGCGTGATCTCGGTCTGGCGCAGATCTTCTTCCGCTTTGGCCACGGCTTCCGCGTTGGTTGGGTCAACGAAGATGAACTCGTTCAGCGGCTTGCCCAGCAGCGGCGTCATGATGCGGTCCGCCTCGGTGAAAAGTTCCGCTACGATGGGTTCGGCAGTGCGAAGCTGCTCCAGCATGTTGACGTACTGCGAACCTTGCCCGGTGTACAGGAACGCCACTTTGCCCGCGGCGCCCTGTCCCCGGAAGATTCCTTGTGGACGCAGGGCCTTCCAGATTGCAGGTTGGTTGGCTTGTAACGCCTTCAGCGCCTTCGCCGATTTGTCCGCGAGGTCGGCGGCGTTGGCATAGTCAATTGCAATGCGCTCGGGCGCGAGCAGGTCCGAATCAGCCGGAGCGATCGGCGACGGTGCATTGCCCGCCGCGGCGGCTTTCTGGATGGAGCGCAGACGCTCTGCCAGTTCGGCGTCGGAGGAGGCTCCAACAACTAGCGCGCCGCGCAATGGCGCCTTGCGTGAGATTTCACCCGTAACGCCGGGCGTAGCACTCTTGGAATGCATTGTTTCTCCCTGCTGAACAGCCGCTGGAGTTTCACTGACCGCGACCAATCGCTTGCCGTTACCGGTGAGTTTGTGAGGGATGAACTCTTCCAGCGCGAGGTGGAAGTTGGTGCCGCCGAAGCCGAATGCGCTTACCCCAGCGCGCCGCACGCCCCCGGCCGGCATGGTCCACGGTTTTAACTCCCGGTTAACGTAAAGCGGGGAGTGAGCAAAATCGATGTTCGAGTTGGGATGCTCGCAATGCACGCTGGGTGGCAGCACGCTGTCGCGCAACGCCAGGGCGGCTTTCAACAATCCCGCAGCTCCCGCAGCCCCTTTCAAATGACCGATGTTCGACTTCACCGAGCCCAGCGCAACGCTGCCAACGGGAAGATGGTAATTGCCGAGCACATCGTTCATGCTCTGCACTTCGACCAAGTCGCCCACGCTTGTAGATGTGCCGTGGCCTTCCATCAGCGTCACGGTAGCGGGCGATACGCCGGCATTCTGCCAGGCGCGCTCGATGGCCAGTTTCTGGCCGACAGGATTCGGTGCCGTAATGCCCTTTCCCTTGCCATCGCTGGCACCGCCAATGCCGCGTAACACGGCATAGATCTTGTCACCGTCGTGTTCGGCATCGGCCAGGCGCTTCAGCACAAAAATCACAGCGCCTTCGCCCATGACGAAGCCATCGGCTCCGTCGGCATAGGGGCGAGTGCCGGTCGCCGAGAGGGCCCCGATCTTGCTGAATTTGACGAAGGTCGAGGCGCCCATGTTGCGGTCGATGCCGCCGGTGATCGCCACGTCGAAGTCGTTCGCTACGAGTCCTTCTGCGGCGGAACTCATTGCCGCCATCGCCGAGGCGCATGCGGCATCCACAACGTAATTGGGGCCGTGAAAGTTGAAAACGTTGGCGATGCGACCGGCAATGCAGTTCGACAATTCGCCCGGCATGGTGTCTTCCGTGATGTCGGGAATCCATTGGGCAATGCGATCGTGCAATTCGCGCGTGATGTCGCGACGTGCTGCGTCCGGCAGCGCAGCAAAACTGGCTGACTGGGACAATCGGCTGGCGTAGTCCGGAAAGTAGATGCGCAGTGCCGTGAAATAATGCTTTTCCCCGGCCATTGCGTTGCCGAGAATAACTGCCGTGCGATCGGTGTCGAGCGGTCTGTTGGGATAGCCGAAATCTTCCAACGCTTCGCGGGTGCAGGCGATGGCCCAGCGCTGCGCCTCATCCATCGCTTCAACCACGCGCGGCGGAATCGGCAGGCGCCACTTCGCAGGCTCCCACTTCCACTCTCGCACCCAGCCACCGATCTTCGAGTATGTCTTGTCGGGCACGCTGTGGTCGGAATCGAAGTAGAGCGCCGGGTCCCAACGCTCGGGCGAAACGTCGCTAATGCTGTAGCGGCCTTGCTTCACGTTTTGCCAGAAGGTTTCTACGTTGGCAGCATCGGGCAGGACGGCTCCCACCCCCACAATTGCTATCGCGCGATAAGCAGTCGATTCCATGGTGTGTCACTTCCTTTAGAACGTATTCGGATAAACGTTAAATAACCCACGCCGGGCGCCCAGGACAGGAACATCCGATTGTCAGGTCTTGTTTCCTTCGCCAGAGCAAGGAGGAGTGATTCACTCACAAAGCCGAGCTGAACCTGGGCGGCCTCGAGCAATACAACTTTAAGGGCAGAACAGTGCCCACGTCAGTGATGTAGCAACCAATGAGTGTGTGACTAGACGGCCTCCAAATTGTGATGTATGACACCAAGGGTTGTAAGCCAAAGGTGATAGAATAATATGCCCAGTTACAGTCAACAAATTTAGCATTCTGTTGCGTCACCTGCTTCGAGTCGCCCAGCTAAAACAAGACAGGCACCCGGCTGATCGAAAGTCACGCCAGATGCCTGTCGTATTCCGATCAAACGTCCACGACCCGTCAGGCGGACAGCACTACCTCCTTCGCCGTCTCTTTCGCTGTGCGCGCGAACAGCACATCGGCAACGTAATCCATGTCCGAGATCAGCCCGGCTTGTGCCCGATGAACCGCGGGCAATCCCAGGCCCGTTTCGAACGCGGCCATTTCCGAGTCGCTCACCCCGCCGGCTCCGGTTACCCAGCGTAGGCCTTCTTCAGCTACCTTCAGCGAAGCCTCCCGCCCGAAGATACGGGCCAGTGCCGCCAGCGCGGGTGCGTCGAACCGCATGTGGGCTTTCTCGTTGAGGCGGTTTTCAGCCGAGCGGGCAGCTCGACGAGCCAGGCAACCCGCGGACTCCGCGTATGCGATCAACTCGCCCAGGCGAAGGAGAATATGTTGAAAGCGCGTGAGGTGGGCGACGCGGGCTTTTTCCATAACCTCAGCCAGGGCGTGCATGGCAAGGGCCGCCATATCGGCGCCTACATCCTTATGTTGGGCGTGCAGGGCTTCCATCAGGCGCGCCTGCTCATGATAGTGCTGCCCGCGCGTCTTCAGGTGCAATTGCCAGCGATCACGGCTGATCGTCATCTCCATGATCTCGGAGGTGCCTTCGTAGATGGTGGTGATGCGAACGTCGCGACTGATCTTCTCCACCATGTACTCGTGCGTGTAGCCGTAGCCACCAAGCGCCTGGATGCTGGCTTCGGCCGCTGCGTTGCCCGCCTCTGTCGACATATACTTCGCGATGGCGCCTTCGGTGTTCAAGCTTCCCTCGCCCGCGTCGATCCGCTCCGCGGTTTCCTCGATAAAGGCGCGACCGGCTTCCAGGTGGGTAATGTGCGGGACCATCAGCTTGTGGGTGTAACCCTGCTTTTCCGACAGCGGCGAACCAGCCTGGATGCGCTTGGTCGAATACGGAATCGCCCGGTCCAGCGCGGACCATCCGGCTCCGAGACCAAACGCTGCGACCATCAGGCGCGTGTAGCCGAACACTGCCTGTGCCTGCAGCAGTCCCTGGCCTTCCACGCCTCCGATCAGCCGGTCAGCGTCGACGTAAACGTTGTTGAACGCGAGCGCGGCCGTGTTGCTGAGGCGGATGCCGTGCTTGTTTTCCGGCTTGTCGTGCGTGAATCCTGGCACCCCCTTTTCAACGACGAACCAACTCGGCCCGCTCGGCGTATTCGCCAGGACCGTGTACAGGTCGGCGATTCCGCCATTGCTAATCCACTGCTTGCTTCCATTGATCTTGTACCCGACCACTTTGCCGTCCTGCATGACGCGGTCCGCCGTAGTCTTCAGTGAACCCAGGTCGCTGCCGGCTTCCGGCTCAGTAGCACCGTAGGCAAACAGCGCGCCGTCCTCGGCGATGCGGCTAAGCCACTTCTTCTTCTGCTCCGGCGTGGCGCCGACCGTAATCGGATCGCTTCCAAGAAATGTGGCAAACAAGGACGTGCCAACGCCAAGATCGATCCGGGCCATTTCTTCGCAGATACGGTACACATCGAAGGTACTTCCGCCCATCCCGCCGTATTCCTCGGGAACGAACAGCAGTTGGATGCCCAATTTATCCGGGCTGCACATGTACTTAACGACTTCAATGGGGCATTCGTCGCGCTCGTCCAGATCGATTAGTTCCTGGTCCGGCAGTCGTTTCTTGGCGAAATCGTGTAGCGATTTCAAGCTTAATTTCAGGGTCTTATTGGTGATCATTGGCGGTGCCTCGCTTTCACTCATTTCCGAGAATTGAATAATTTTTCGGTGTCACAGCTCACGAATCTTGGTGGTTAGTTCCGGTAAAAACTCCAGGATGTCGTCCACGATTCCGACGTCTGCCACCTGGAATATTGGGGCCTTGGGATTCTTGTTGATGGCTACGATGAAGGGATTGCCTTTGAGTCCGGCCAAGTGCTGGAACGAACCGCTGATCCCGCAGGCCATATAGACCTTGGGCTTCACGGTTTGTCCCGACGAACCCACTTGCCGCGATTTCTCCAGCCACTTGGCATCGACCACTGGCCGGGAGCAACTCACCACTGCGCCCATGGCATCGGCCAGTTCCTGCGCAATAGCAACGTTGTCTTTTTCCCCGATGCCGCGGCCGATCGAAACCAGAACGGGCTGCTTGCTGATATCAACATCTCCAGCCTCGGCCACAACCGTTGTGAGATAACGGCGTCCCGACGTCAGAGCGCCGGCCTCCGAAGATTTGTCGACCACCTTCCCATTGGCCGGAGGACTTTCCAGCGGCTTGAATGCACCCGGTCGAAGGTTGACGACCGCTCCGGAGGACACGTCGCAGCGCACGTGAGTGCTCACCTGTCCGCCGTATTCCTGGCGTACTACCTTGAGAAAAGCCCCGTCCAGCCCATCGATGGCTACCACGTCGGAAACGAAGGTTGAATCCATCTTGATGGAAAGCCCCGGGCCGAGATCGACTCCGAAATGGTCATGGGGGACCAGCACGAGACTGTCGTGAGGCAAGACCTTCGCAAGCGCTTTGCGGACGAGTTCGCCATTGGGATAGGCCAATGCTTCATTCGCGATCTTCCATACCTCGGCGTAGGAAGCCGTGAGGCTCTTACAGACAGCATCGAGGTCCGCACCCCAACCTGTGACGACAGCCGTAGGAGACGCTGCGGGATCGATCTTTTTTGCCGCGGCCACTAACTCGGCCGCGGAATCGTCGGCCACGCCGCCTTTGTGTTCGATGTAGGCGAAGATCCGTGCCATTACTTAAGTCCTCCTTTGGCCTTCAGCAACCCAATCAGGTTTTCGATGTTCTCTTCCCGGCTGCCCTGGAGCATTTCCGCACCCTTGCCCATCGCGGGCACAAAGTAATCCGACCGTTTCACCTTCGCGGCAGCATCCCCAACAGAGCTGGCTGCAACTCCCAGGTCTGACGCGCCGAAGGTTGGGATGTCGAGCGAAGCCACTTGCCGGATGCCTCGCATCCCAACATAACGCGGTTCATTGATGCCGGTTTGAATTGAGAGCACACAGGGGAGATCGATCTCGTTCATCTCCTTATTGCCACCCGCGATTTCCCGGCTGATCTTCAGTTTCTTGCCATCCAGAACTTCGATGGAGTTCACCAGGGAAGCGAAGGGGTAATCGAGCAGCGACGCCAGCATTCCGCCCACCTGTGCGCCCCCGTCTTCAGCTTGGACCCCGGTCAATACCAAGTCGTACTTGCCCTTCTGCACAAAGGCTTTCAGAATTGTTGCGATGCCCTTGCCGTCCGATCCGTTGAAGGCTTCGTCCTTGATCAGCACGCCCTGGTTAGCCCCCATGGCCATCTCCCGGCGCAGCACCTCCTCGTCATCGTCGCCTCCAACCGTGACAACCGTTACGTTGCCACCGGCCTTAGCGACGATCTGCAGGGCCTCTTCGACGGCGTAGTTGTCCGCTTCATTGATCGAATAGACCAGGTCATCGCGTTCGATGTCGTTTCCCGCACGGTTCAACTCAATTTCGTTTTCCGCCGTGTCGGGTACTCTTCTGACGCAAACTAGAATCTCCACATTCGTTCTCCCAAAACGCTCTCGATCTTAACATCCACTTGCAATGCGGCGCTTGACTCCGTCCGTTGAACTAGACCGAAGATGGTTCTTGTCTGGTTTCGGTGATCTGCTCACCGGCCACAACACCATTCGGGCTTTCACGCACCAACTGTTTGTCCACCAATTCCGTCAAGTCGATCGCGGTCAACTTGCCTTCCAGTCCTGCGACCTTGATCGCATCTTCCATATTCACCATGCAGAAGGGACACGCCGTCACGATCACATTGGCCCCGGCTTCCGCCGCCATCTTGGCTCGCAGCACACCTATCCTTTGATCTTCTTTTGGCTCGTAGAACAACATCAGCCCGCCACCGCCGCAGCAGAAGGCCCGGTCGCGCGACCGGCTCATCTCCACTCTCTTCAAACCGGGAATCGCATCCAGCACCTCACGCGGGTCGTCGTACACCTGGTTGTGACGCCCCAGATAGCACGGGTCGTGGTAGGCATAAACTTTGTCGGCGTCTTCAACCGGATTGAATTTGATCTTGCCCGTCTTCACTTCCCGGGCGATGAACTGGCTGATGTGCTCCACAGGTGGCACATCTTTATAGTCATGTTTCAGAGCATTGTAGGCGTGCGGGTCGGCAGTGACGATCCGTTGCACACCCGAGGCCTTGATGGCTTCCACGTTATCGTCGCGCAACGCCATGAACAGTGTCTCTTCGCCGAACCGCCGCACTTCGTGACCGCTGTCTTTTTCTGCGGCACCGAGGATCCCAAAGTTTGCGCCAACGTGATCGAGAATCTTCGCTGTGGCGCGCCCAATCGACTGCATTCGGTCGTCGTAGGAGGTGATGCTGTCGACAAAATATAACGTATCCGCGCTCTTGGTGCCGTCCAGAATGGGAACGTTACAGGTCTTCTGGAAGTCTGCGGACTTTGTCCACTCCGCCCTTTTCTTCTCCATCTTTCCGTAAGGATTGCCGCGGCTCTCCAGTGCCTTGAGTGGTTTCTGCAGGGACTTCGGAACATTCCCGTCGTCGACCATGCCGCGCCGCAGATCGACGATCTTGTCGATGTACTCGATCAGCAGCGGGCACTCCTCCTCGCAAGCGCCGCAGGTGGTGCAGGACCAGATCTCATCCTCGGAATAAATGCCGCCGATCAGTGGCTTGCCGTTGCCCGATGCGCCGAGAACCGGATAATGCTGGAAGCTGTAATCTCTTGCCTTGGTCGTGATGAATCGGGGCGACAGCGGCCTGCCCACGGCGTTGGCCGGACACTGGTCCGAGCACCTACCGCAGTCGGCGCACGAATAGAAATCGAGCATGTGCTTCCAGGTGAAGTCCTCGAATGTCTTCACACCGACCGATTTCACCTGGTCAAGTTGCGCCGCGTCAAGGCCCCATTTCACTGGCTTGACCGTCCCGCGATCCAACTTCGCAAAGTAGACATTGAACAGCGAGGTCTCGACGTGGAACTGGATCCCAAAGGGCCGGTAGCAGAGCAGGAAGTAGAACGTGAGTACATCGACCAGATAAGCGCCGCGGTAAAGGTTCCAAAGGGTCGACGAGGAAGCCGAAAACAGCGCGTTCTTCATCATCCACGGCAGTGACAGTACGGCCAGGAGCTCAACGGGTTGCCCCCCCTGTTGGGCCTGCAAAGAGGCTTTACTGGCTTCAATTAGACCCTCAGACGCCATCAGCGTCGCAATCAGCGCAAGGAGAAAGATAGCGTCGGCCTTGTGGCCTTTGCCGAACTTGGCCGGCACCGCATACCGCGCTGGCCGGAAGACGATGCGACGAGTCGCGGCGATCACCATGCACAGGAAGACCACGGTGGCGGCATAGTCCTTGATTGGGCCGTATAGATGACCGGCTGTTTCTGAGAACCGCGAGAGCACGGCATCGCCCGAGATACCTAATATAAGGAGGGAGAAGGCCTGAAATGCCAGGATCAGAAACCCTGCAAAAATCAAGATGTGGATGGTCCCTGCGGTTCTGTAACGCGGATGCTTCCACTGCCCTAGCCAATACTTGAAGAGTCTTTCCAAGCGGAGCAGTGGCCGATCAAAACGAATATCGCGCTCGCCCCGGATGAGCGGAGTCAGTCGCTTCGCAACAATATAGGCAAAGCATGCGAGGCCCACGATGGCGATTACTGAAAACAGAACTGGCCCGGGGATCGACCAGTAAGTCGCTTGCGCCGCTGAGGGGATGTCATTCAACATACGGGCGCTCTCCTGGAACAACAATTTCAATTTCTTGCCTAGTCGAAGCCGCGCAGAAAAACACTGCTAGTCATCCGATTCATCTTTATTGAATGAAGCGGACTAGCGCTTCGGGAAGCCGGTCAGCAGCACATGCATGCAGAACGGCATACCCACAGTTTGCAGCGGCACTCCCATGAGTAGTCGTTCGGAAGGCTACATGTATCGCACGCTGTCTACTGCGGGGTCCCCAGCCAGATGGGCTGCCTCCGCCATTCGCGGCTACTTCTGCTTGGCATCATGGATAATCGACGTCTCTGGGAGAATGATCGATGCCAGGTTGCTATTGCTGCCCCGCTGACAAGGACGATTATTCCTTCCCTACAGCCGGACAGTCTGTGAGGCGCATCACAACCCACTAATAAAAAGCGCACAACGGCCGTCGACCACACGTACCTGCCGCCAGTTGATCTGCAAATTGATGCTTGAGAGTTGCAATGCGGTGGCCTTGGGCGGTCGTTGCGGTGTCTGAAATAACAAAGCAGCGCGCGAGCGCTGCTTCAGCCCTTGGGATTCTTCCAGTGCTAATGCCTACGCGTAATCAATCGGATGACGCTCGAGCCAGTGCTCGTCCCGGACCACGCCCATGTTCTTGGCGGCGGCATGTACCATGCTTCCCGTGAGGTCGCGAGTCTTCCAGGTGAATCCCGCGAAGAATCCAATTGCGCTGCCTGCGACACCCAACGCAATGCTCGTGGGGATGCGTCGACGGCGGCCGGACACCAGGCATTGCAGAAGTCCGGCACATGCTCCGATGGCCGCCAGACCCAGGGATGCGCGCGCTTGTTGCGTCAGGACTGCGCCCAGAGGCTTGCCGTTCAGATACGCGTCCCGGCCGGTGCGCATTCCGGCTGCGCCAGAGTTGGCGAGTGATCGACCGTAGTGCAAGTAAGTCTCGAGCCCTCGATCTGATTGCATATTGTGTACTCCTTCGAACCCCTATCCTGGAAACTTCACCTTAAGACTTTATTACATCCAGCTTGGACATCGACGATGTGACCACCAGCACCAACCCTGGTGATGATCGCCACCAAACTCAATATTACGCCATCTCAGCCAGAGGCCCCGATTGACCACAGCCAGTATCCCCGGCACAACCGGCAATCCATCGCTGAAAAGAACAAGCGGATTGTGACAAGTCTCACAGAACTGGTGGACGAATCGTGGGATCGTAATATCGACCGTTGGCCAGAAGCGCGTTGACTCGCCGGTGCCGGATCATCAATGGCGGAAGTGTGGATCGACATTCGTGAGGGTCGTAATCACGTGCCGACTTCGTTTGATAAGGGGAACACTATGTTACAAGCGTGCCGAAATAATTCGCTGTCGTGGGGCGACACGTTCTTCCTGTATTTGGAACGCGAGGGTCAGCCGCTGAATATAGCCTGCACTTGCGAGTTCGAGGGTGCGATCTCGCTGCGAGCTTTCACAAAGCATGTCGAGTCGAGGCTGAATCTCATTCCTCCCTATAAGCAGCGTGCGGTGTTCCCGTCTTTCAACTCCAGCCTGCCAACTTGGGAGCTCGATCCCAACTTTGACATCCGGAATCACGTTTACCAGGTGGTCCTCAAGGGAGGGACGGATACCGATCTCAAGGCAGTGGCTGCGAACATCATCAGCTCGACGCTAAACCGGGAGCGGCCTTTGTGGGACCTCACACTGGCGCGAGGGCTCAAGGGAAACCGCACCGGTCTTGTAATCCGCCTCCATCACTCCATGGCTGACGGAATCTCCGGCGTTGAGATAATGAATGCCTTGCTGGATACGACCCCGACTCCGCGAAACGTGCCGCCCAGCAAGCAACGGAGCGCAGAGTCGCAAACAACTGACTCGGTTGCGCTGCTCCTCGACGGCTTGCTGAAGAATTACCAGTCGTTGGTGCAAGGGGCCCTTACCGCGCAGACCGAGGTGGTGAACATTGCTCGAGAGCTGCTGGCAGCCGCCGCCAAAGGCCAGACCGAGGAGTTGATCCGCCTAATGCCGGAACTGGCTACGCCCTCGGACCGGCTGCCCTTCAACAAAGTCTGCCGTGGTCCGCAAAAAATCGCGTGGGGTGAAATTCCGATGGCCGACATCAAGGCCATTCGTGAGAACTGTGGGGGCACAGTGAACGATGTCGTGCTCACCGTGGTGACCTCGACGGTCCGCCGCTACGTTGAATTGCATGGCGCGAAAGTCAGAGGACGCCACCTGAGACTCATCGTTCCCGTGAACGTCCGCAGCAACGGCGACGTCAGCGAATTGGGAAACCGCATTACTTTCTTGCCCATCAATATCCCCCTCGATGTTCGCGATCCTCGAAGGCTACTCGCCAAAGTGAGCGAAAAAATGGTCTTTCTCAGGGGCGTCGGTGTAACGGAATTGGTTGGCCTGTGTGGCACCGTACTGTCGAAGATACCGCTTCCTCTGCAGGCGGTTTTGGCGCCATTAGCGTCTCAATTGCCTCTCAGCCTCTGCAACATGATCTGCACAAATGTTCCCGGACCGCAGCAGCCGCTCTATCTGCTTGGTCATAAGATGCTGCGCAGTTACCCGTACGTTCCGATCGGCGGCGAGATGGGAGTCAACGTTGCCATCCTCAGTTATGACGGTACCGCGTACTTTGGCTTTGGCGGAGACGTTCACGCAGTGCCTGACATCGATCGCTTTGAGGCACTCTTGCGCGTGAGTTTCAAGGAATTGCGTGAGGCTGCACTTGGGAAGTCACCCAGGACGAAAGTCTCAGTTACGAAGCCAAAAGTCACAACGTCGCCGCAGGCTGCTAAACGCAGGAAGGTCACCGCTGCGCCTGCTGCGCTGCCGGCGAGGTCGAGAGCGAAGGTCGTTCCTTCACCGAAACCTGGAAAACCAAGGCGTCGGGCGGTTGCCGCCAAGACAGCAGTTCCCTTCCTGCTCGCATCCGGCGCAACGCCCACGGCCATAACGGTTCCCCAGGAAGCGCTGGCTCATTCCGGCGATTGAAATCTTCTTGCGAAGTCCAGTTCGTAGGAAACAAAATCGAGCCGATTAAGCGCTGGCCGTCAAAGCCTGCCGAGTGTCTTTGAGTGTATTGATGAGCGACTCTCGTGGAAGATTCTTGACGATTGGCTCAATGATCCATCCCAATCCAAGTGGTATGTCTCGGCTCAACGAGATGGCGCGACATTCAACAATTACCCCGTCTCCTTTCCCCATGAATTTCCAGTAGGAATACAGGCGCCATAAGAACCCGTATCCGGTGTCGGGCGGATACACTTTCTCCTTCGCGGTGCCGGCATCGTCCACTTCGGCGATGCGCGTCGTATAGGACCGGCAGAACCACTGATCATCTCCCACGCGCTGGTAGTGCACATCGTGATTGGTGTCTAACACGACGGTGATGATCTTCTTCTTCAGAAGTCGCAGGTAGATCTCGAAATCATTTCCGTTATGGCTGATGAGCCGCGAGTCCATCACGTCAGGCTTATAGACGTTTTTGTGGTTGTCGTAGTCCTGCACCAGGGCCAGGATCTTTTCGACGGTGGTTCCGGGAATGGATGCAGCCGCGATCCAGTCGTGGATTAGACCGTTCGGAATTTGAACCGGCGACTGACCCGACCATAGCCGTGCTACAAAGTTTCCTTTGCGGACGCGACGGGCACGGTCAGCATTCTCGTCTGACCACAAGAAAGGAGCGCTTCCCTTCAAGCTCGCCTCCATGCCTGCTTCGGCATCGCGAGTGTAAGACAGGAAAGCCTCAAGGGTTTCCTGCTTTAACTGCACGACACTCACCGTCTCTGCCATCAGCGCCTGACCTTGTCGCATCGTGAACTGCGGGTTACCTGAATGTCAAGGACATGACGAAATCGTTAATGGAGGACTTGGACTAATGATGTGCGCTACTGCGACGCTCCCCGATTCCCCGACAGTGCTCAGCGCAAGTAGATCTACCGTCACAGTACTTGAGACCACTCCATCGTGTGAAATCGGGGAGCGGATTGCAGTCAGCGCTCTGACAAACCGGCGTCTTTCCCATTTCGGGCCGCATAGCGATTCGCTTGCCTTCGGATACCCGGCCAGCGCAAGTGCTTCAAAATCTGCAGTTTCCGCAGCGCACCATGACGGCCGCGGCCGCCTTCGCTGGTTTTCCTGTCTGCTGCATCGCAATATTCCGACTTATATCTTGACATTCATGCAGCGGAATACTAGATTGAACTTGGATGCTGCAGTGCAGCAAACGAGGAGGAAATTATGAAGCAAGATCTTAAGTCCGCTCCCCAAGCTCGGGAGTCGTCCTTTGTTAATCTACTGTCGGGATGGGTGCAGCAGGGAGTTGAGAATTTCTTTGCTACGCAACGAATCCTGGTTGATCTGGCAATGCGCCAGAACGGAACGGTCATCGACGTCCTGCGCGAGAAGCTGACAGCGCCTGATTTTCGTCCCGTGGCGGTTGTCCAGGAATTCGCAGGAGAGGGACTGGCGAACTTCATTGAGAGTCAGAAACTGATTCTCGGACTCGCCCAAAAGGAAAGTGAGATCCTGGCGACCGGCATCAAAGAGCGGGTCGGCGGATTTGTCGTCGCCGATGCTCTGGTCGAGACCATTCGCCGCAGTGTCGACACCTTCGTCGAGATGCAGCTGGAGTACCTCAAGACCGCCAGCAAGCAGGTGCATGGTCGTCTCGCCGCCGTCAAAGCCGGCGACATGTATGAAGGAGAAAGTGTCGTTGAACTCGCTCGCGAGGGACTGGAAAACTTCGTGCAGGCCCAGAAGAAGTTCCTCCATGTTGTTGCCGAGGAGACATCCAAGGTGACCAACGGCAAGGAAACGCCGGCGAGTAAGGCCAAGAAGACCGAGTTGACTGAACTGGCGCGTGAAGCGGCAGATTCCTTCATCGAGGCCCAGAAGAAGCTGATGGACGTAGCAGCGCGGCAGATCCACGTCAGCCTGAAGGTAGCCGGAGCCGCAGCGAAGATGATGCCGGCAGTTCCTTACCGGGATATTCCGGATCTTACTCGCGAAGGCTTCAAGAGCTTCGTCGAGGCTGAGAAGGCTGTGATCGAGTCCGTGACTAAGCGTCCGGAAATGAAGAAATCCCCAGTCAAGGGCGCACGGCACGTGAAGCACACGATGCGGAAGCCGAAATCGCGCGTCATTCCAGTGACGGCATAGCCGTCAGGAACTGAAGACAGCGTTAGTCCTCTTTCGCCACTACGGGAAAGTTAGGATGGATGTTGAGTGACCCAGGACGTGCCGTTGCATCGGCAGCGAAACGTCCTGGGAATTTGACTTGCTAGTTACCCAGGCGCTCGTGCACGAGATGACACCATGCGCGGACACGACGCAGTAGCTGCTACGACGCTTCGAAGTGAAGAGCGAATCAGCGCCAAAACGCACTCGCGGCTTCCCCGACTGGAGCACTCCAGGCTCGGTCGCAAGTGTTGTGACCACTCTGCAGTAACCTACGACCCAGAATTCGTCAGCACGATCGTTTATCAGAAAAGCTATCCGTTGATGGTTTGCGATCGCAACTTGACCGCCCGCAGCTCCTTGGTCGTACAATCGGAATGGTGAATGGTACTGTTCGAGAGGGAAATGTTATGGACAACGCGCTCGGTCTAGTAATGACAGGCGGTGGTGCTCGCGGTGCATATCAGGCCGGTGTTCTCCAGCGCATTGGTGAGTTGAAGAGTGTCCAAACGCATGGCAATCCCTTCCCGATCATAGGAGGTTCATCCGCGGGAGCGGTGAATGGATGTGCTCTGGCGGTTGGTTGTGACGAGTTTTGCATCGCCACGAAAATTCTTGCGAAGCTCTGGGCTGAACTCAGACCCTCCGATATTTTCCGCTGTGATGTTTTTTCCCAGGCCCGCAATTCGATTACCTGGATCATGGATCTCTCGTTTGGAGCAGTTCTTGGCGGAGGTAATGCGCGGTCGTTGCTGGATGCGAGCCCTCTGCGCCACTTTCTCAAGGCGCATCTTGACTGCGACCGAATCCAGGAGAACATCAAGCGCGGACATCTCTACGCGCTGGCCATCTCGGCGACGAACTACAACTCGGGCAAAAGCTACCTCTTCATTCAAGGAGTGAAAGGCCACCCCATGTGGAATCGAAGCCGGCGGGTCACGCTGGCAACGAAGATCACGACCGACCACGTTTGCGCGTCGGCAGCGATTCCCCTGGTCTTTCAACCAGTACGGCTCAAAACGGCGCGAGGCATGGCATTTTTCGGTGACGGTTGTTTGCGCCTTCAACAGCCACTTAGTCCAATCATTCGCCTGGGTGCGGAGCGAGTATTTGGTATTGGGGCCCGCGGCCAAAGTCTCGAACATCAGGAAGAAGCCTCGAACGACACCGAACCCTCGTTGGCACAAGTCATGGGAGTCATCTTTAACGTGATGTTCCTGGACCACCTTGCCACGGATATCGAACACCTTGAGCGCCTGAATAAGCTGCTGCGCGAAGGCCAGATCACCCAAGCTGGGATTGAGGGTTGCGAGAAGATGCGACCGCTGGCTACATTCCTCATCACGCCTTCGGTTGATCTGTCAGAACTGGCGCGGCAGCACCAGAAAGATATGCCGTATCTGATCCAGTACTTTGTGAACGGCTTGGGAAGGGATGCGGCAGCGTGCTCCGATGTGATGAGCTACTTGCTGTTCACTCCAAAATACACGCGCGCTCTGATTGACATCGGGTACCACGACGCGGACCGGCAAATCGATGGAATCGAGGACTTTCTCTTTGGCTCCTCCAACGGCGACAATCGATCTAATGGTAGCGGAACCACCAAGTCAAAACCGGCCATCGTGCCGACAAAGAGGCCGTCGAGTCCCGTCCGATCTGCCCACTGAGTTGGGCTAGCGACGGTTTCCTCACCTTACCGCAGTCGCTCTGCCGGTACGGAGTTACTCGAATCTTAAGGATTCGATGGGATCCAGTTTGGCGGCCAATTTGGCGGGAAGCGTTCCAAACCCGATGCCGACCGAACATGAGACGGCGATGGCGATCAGCGCAGCCAGAAAAGGTATCGGCATGTAGAAATCAGTGAAGAGTCGCAGTGAGAACGGAACGGCCAGGCCCAGCACCGTTCCCACGATTCCACCGACCAGTGAGATGAGCACCGCCTCCGTCAGAAACTGTAATTCAATCTCAATCCGGGTCGCTCCCACGGCTTTGCGGATGCCGATTTCCCGAATACGCGCGCTGACGGTCGCAAGCATGATGTTCATGATGCCCACTCCACCCACGATCAGCGTGACGACGGCAAAGAGCAGGAGGATGAGCGTAAATGCGTTGGCAGTTTTTTCGGCGACCTGGAGCACGTCCGTGAGGTTATCGACCTTGTACTCCGATTCCGGACGATGCCGCGATTTGATTACCCGCAGAATCTCCTGCGTGCCGGCGGGCACGCTGTCGCTGTTGTACATCGTGAAATAGATCTGGTTAATCGACTTAGTGCCGGCCAGGCGACGCGCCACCGTGTAAGGTATGAGGATCGTGTCGTCCTGAATCTCCGACCGACCGAACGTTTCCATGCTTTCGCGAAAGGTTCCGATGACCACAAAGGGCAGGCCCATGATCTTAATCCCCTGCCCCAACGCCAACTCGCTCCCGCCGTAATGAGTCTCGGCGAATTTCTGCGTGATCAGGCACACCTTGTTGAAAAGTTCGGAGTCCTGATCGTCGAAGAATCTCCCGGTCACCACCCGCATCCGCCGGACCTGCTCGTAGCTCGGATCCACTCCGAGTACCAGGATGTCGAGTTCCTTACCACCCCTTGCAGCTATGCGCTCATGAAGATTGAGCACCGGCGTGGCCGCCTTAATCTCCGGCACCTGTTGCTGGGCGGCCGCCATGTCATCCATCGTCAGGTAGTCGCGAACCGACGCATTTGTACCGGCATTGACCAAGCCCTCGTACTCCGCCCACACCAGGTTGGTGCCGATATTTTCGATCTGGGCGAGCACGTATTCCTTCCCCGACAACGCGATCGTCACGACCAGAATCAGCGAGCTGGTTCCGATCACCATGCCCAGAGCCGTCATGGTGGCGCGCACCTTGTCGGCGCGAAACGCAGCAAATGCCTGCGCGAGAAACTCGCCGAAGTCCATGCTCTTCGTTACGCCCACGATCATCCGGGGCGTGGGCTTTGCCCCCAGGTGCGACATTGACTTTTACCCCTTTCCCAAAAACACCAGGGTGACACCGATACACACCAGCACGATTCCGGTCCACCGCCGCCGACTGATGCGTTCCCCGAGGAAAAACATGCCGCCCAGAGCGCCGGCAACGTAGCTCAGTGCTGTGACGGGAACGACAAAACTGACTTTCTCGATCGACAGAACCGCCAGCAACGAGAAGAACGCCAGGGTCATGAGCCCAAGGCCAATCCCCATCCACTTCACCCGTAAGGCACGCAGGATAACTTTCACGACAGCCGCCGGGCGGAAGTCTTTGACTTCGCCCGTTTCCTTCATCGCCCGCGAGACACAGAGCTCTCCGGCAGTACCCGCCACGACAATCATAAAAAAGTAAATGAACTTGAGCACGGCTAGCGATGCTCCGTTGTGCGCGGATTGGTTCGGCCTACGATAAAGACACCCAGACAGATAATGGCAATCCCCGCCCATCTTAGCGGCGAAACCGTTTCTCCCAGCACGAAAACTGACAGCAAGGCGACCACGCCATAGGCCATCGATGAGGCAGGCTGTACGAAACTATAGTCCGCCCACGACAGCACCAGCAGGTTGGCGACAAAGAACGTCAGAAGCGAAGCCACACCTAGCCAAATCGCGCTCGTGGCGAACACTCGCCCGACGACGTGAACCAAGTCAGAGGCCGAGCCAATTGACGTAGTTCCGACGCTATGCATCCCTTTGCCCAGCAGCACGTTACCCAGGGGACCGGCAATAATCATGATCAGGATCATGACGAACGTCTTGAATTGGAGCCGCTTGTGAGATTCCATCAGGCTCCCGCACTCACAGGTTGCGGCGAATGACGAAGGATCATAGAACCATGCTATAACACGTCACCTCCCGGAATGGATGCGCGCGTTCATCGTTGATATAGTGCCATCAGCGCTTGCGATTTGTTGCCTTTGATTGCTATCTGGCGCTTGACATTCTTCGATGCCTTCTGGACACCAGACTCGCCCCAATAATTTAAGCAACCCCGTCCGCAATCGACCTGTTATCGACAGGCAGACAACAACGCCCTCTGACCGTCTCCTCAGTCCAAAAAACGCTCTGTCAGGCCGGGGAAATTGGGTTGTCTACCTCATCGTTGTTCTGTGTGCCGCGGCGATTTATCTCGGCTGCATCATCTCTCCGCCCTCACTGCAAGATGACGTAGACGCGGTCCAGGCTCAGATCGCGCGTAACATGCTAACTTCGGGCGACTGGGTCACGGCGCGACTCGATGGCGTCGTTTATCTCGAGAAA
>Ga0209039_10001767_pt1 | contig 19560 bp, 18 predicted proteins | sample BogFormECP12_OM1_FD_188238 | JGI IMG/M metagenome (GOLD analysis project Ga0209039, IMG submission 188238) | Bog forest soil microbial communities from Calvert Island, British Columbia, Canada - ECP12_OM1 (SPAdes) (version 2) | ecosystem: Environmental > Aquatic > Freshwater > Wetlands > Bog ...
TCGAAAAGCGCCAGGCATTGCTCAACGTGATCTGCCGCGGGCCGTAATATGACCTATCAAATCGTGCCCCTTGCGGAAGAACACATCTCTGGTTTTCGCGCGGCTGTCGACGTTGTTGCGCGGGAACGGAAGTACCTCGCGTTTCTCGAAGCCCCACCCTTCGAGGAGACGAGGAGGTTTGTCCTCGGCAATATCGAGCACGGATATCCTCAATTCGCGGCGGTGAGCGCCGACACCGTCGTCGGCTGGTGCGATGTCCTTCCCAACCGGTCCAGGGTCATCTATTCGCACTGCGGAACTTTGGGGGTCGGTCTTTTGCCGGAGTTTCGCGGCAAAGGCATCGGTCGCCAGCTGATGCGACGGACGATCGACGCGGCCTTCGCATTCGGCCTTACTCGCATCGAACTGACCGTCAGGGAAGGGAACGCTAACGCAATCGCCCTGTACAAAAGCCTGGGGTTCGAAATCGAGGGACTTCACCGAAATGCCGTCTGCATCGAGGGGGAATATGAAAATTTGTATTCGATGGCCCTTCTGAAGGGTCGACCCCCAACCGCCTGACCTACTGCTCGAAATGCCGGAGCAGCCATGCCAAAGTCTCGTCCGGCGCTTCTTCCGGCACGTAATGACCGCAGGGGAGCGCGCCGCCCCAGGCATTGGTTGCATAACCGCGCTGCCACACAGCGAGCACGTCACCGTGGACACCCTCGGTATGGCTGCGGGCGCCCCAGATCACCAGGAGCGGGACCATGACCTTACGCCCGGCCTCGAAGTCGGCCTTGTCCATGTCGAAGTCACAGGTCGGGCAGGCACGATAATCGGCGCAGGAGCCTTTGATCGTCTTCCAGTTGAAGCAGCGGACGTATTCGTCAAACGCCTCAGTGTCGAAAAAGCCGAGACCGATACCGGGCTTCGACAATTTCTTTTCCATGTACCATTGCGCCGGGACCGCGGCCATCATTCGTTCGGGGAAGTCATAGGGCTGAGCCATCAATGCCCAGTGCCACGAGCGCAATGCCCATTCCTTTGAGGTGTGGGTCCAGATGTGGTGGTTGGGGAGGATGTCGATGACCGCCGCCCGCTTTACCCGGTCAGGATAGTCGAGACACATGCGCGCGGCGGTGCGGGCGCCGCGGTCGTGCCCGGCGACAAAGAATTCGCGGTAGCCGAGCTTCTCCATAACCTCGACCTGATCCTGCGCCATCGCCCGGAACGAGTAGTTGATGTTGTTTTCGCCGCCGTCGTCGGGCCCGACGCTGTCGCCGTAACCACGCAGATCCGCGGCGACCACGTGGAAGCGCTCGGCCAGGCGCGGGGCGATCTTGTGCCAGGAGACGTGGGTCAGCGGGTTGCCGTGCAACAGCAACAGCGGCCGGCCGTCGCCGCCGTGCTGGAGATGGATTCGCGCGCCGCTCGTCGTTATTTCGGTCCGGGTAAACCCTTCGAACATCCGCTGTCTCCTTCCCCTTGCGCCACAAGCGGCAAGCTAACCCAACTTGCCCTTTCTTCGCGAGCCTGACGCAAGGTAAACTCGCGAGGCATCGAGGGGAGAGGTCGCGTTGGGAGACCGCCGGTTCGTCGTCGAGCTGATCAAGCCATCGCATTACGACGACGACGGCTACGTGATCCAATGGTGGAAATCCTGGATCCCGTCGAACTCGCTCGCCTGTCTTTACGGGATCGCGGCGGATCTCGCGGAACGGCGTGCGCTCGGACCGGAGGTTGCGATCGAGATCCGTGCCTATGACGAGTGCCACACGGTGATTCCGATCCGCCGGATCATCCGGCGGATCAAGGATGCCGATGCCGGGCTCGTCTGCCTCGTCGGCGTGCAGTCGAACCAGTTCCCGCGGGCGATGGATCTGGCCGCGCGGTTCCGCGAGGCCGACGTCCAGGTCGCGGTCGGCGGGTTCCACGTCTCGGGGTGCCTGGCGATGCTCCCCGAATTGCCGCCCGACCTCGAGGCGACTCGGCGGCTCGGTGTGACCTTGTTCGCCGGCGAGGCGGAGGGGCGGCTCGCCGGGCTCTTCGCCGACGCGTTCGCCGGCCGGCTCAAACCGATCTACAATTTCATGGACGATCTACCCGGGCTGCAGCAGCAGGTCACCCCGTTCCTGCCGCTCGACATCGTGCGGCGCTACGGCGAGACGATCGGCGCCTTCGACGCCGGGCGCGGCTGCCCGTTCCAATGCAGCTTTTGCACGATCATCAATGTGCAGGGGCGCAAGTCGCGCTGGCGCGACGCCGACGATGTCGAGCACTTGGTGCGCGCCAACCTCGCCCAGGGCGTCTTCCGCTTCTTCATCACCGACGACAATTTCGCACGCAACCGCAATTGGGAGGCAATCTTCGACCGGCTGATCGAGATGCGCGAGCAGCAAAGGCTTGAGCTGCAGTTCATCATCCAGGTCGACACTTTGTGCCACCGCATCCCGAACTTTGTCGAGAAGGCGGCGCGCGCCGGCTGCAAGCGGGTCTTTATCGGGCTTGAAAACATCAATCCCGACAATCTGCTGCAGGCCAAGAAGAAGCAGAACCGGGTGCACGAATATCGCCAGATGTTCCTCGCCTGGCGCGCCCAGCGGGTCATCACCTACGCCGGCTATATCCTGGGCTTTCCGAACGACACGCCGGAGCGGATCGCGCGCGACATTCGCACCGTGCAGCAGGAGCTGCCGGTCGATCTGCTCGAGTTTTTTATCCTAACGCCGCTGCCGGGCTCGGCTGACCATAAGGAGCTATACGGGAACGGGGTGTGGATGGACCCCGACATGAACAAATACGACCTCGAGCACGTGACGACTGGTCACCCGGTAATGACATCAGGCGACTGGCAGGAAGTCTATCGCCGGGCCTGGGATCTCTATTACTCGGCCGAGCATATCGAGACGATCTTCCGGCGCGCCAAGGCCTCCGACATCAAGCCGGTGCGCCTCTTAAACCATATCCTGCAATTCTATTTCACGTTCCTGCAGGAGAACCTGCACCCGCTGCAGGGCGGCTATTTTCGGCGCAAATTGCGCCGCGAGCGCCGCGCCGGCCTGCCGCGCGAAAATCCGCTTGTGTTCTATGTCAGGCGGGTCCGCGAAGTCCTCCAAACCCATGTCAAGCTCGCCGCCTTCTACCTCTATCTGCATCGCATCCGCCGCCGCGTCGAACGCGACCCCACGCCCTACGCCGACGCTGCAGTCACACCAATCGACGGCGACCTCTTGCCGTCGCGCCACAAGGAAAAGGTGCTGACGAACGCCGCGGCTTGAACATTCGTACAAGTGCTTGATTTGACCGGGTGTGCATTTCACAGCTTGCTGATTGGGCCGCTGCCATCCAGCAATGCCGGTTGCGCCGGCGCCGACCTTCTGTGGATCGAACTCGGTGGCGTACGACCCCCGGGTGACAACCCGCCAAAATTTTGGTAGGATTAATAATAACGACTAGATTCGGGTGACCGGCATGGAACACCCCCGTTTGAAACGCCGATTGAAGGCCATCCTGCTTGCTGATGTGGTCGGCTACAGCCGATTGATGAGTGTCGACGAAGCAGGAACCCATGTTAAGGTTAATAATTATACAAGGGATTTGATCGAGCCCAAGATCGCCGAGCATGGCGGTCGCTTGATCCGCACGATGGGCGACGGGTTTCTCGTCGAATTCGACAGCGCCGCAGATGCCATTACCTGCGGGATCGAGATCCAGGAGGGGTTGCGCAGGGATGATGCCACCGCCGGCAGCGATCGCGGGATATGGCTGCGCATCGGCATCAATACCGGCGACGTGATCGCCGATGATCGCGACATTTACGGCCACAGCGTCAACATCGCCGCTCGCCTGGAAGGGCTCGCGGAGCCAGGCGAGGTTTACGTCACCCGCGCCGTCCGCGAACAGCTTGCAGGCCACGCCGGCCTGTCGTTCGAGGACCGCGGAGAACGCCGGGTCAAGAACATCAAGACGCCAATTCACGTTTATCGGGTCAAGCGAGCCGAGGCGCCGCCGCATTTTCTGATTGCCCTCGCCCGACGGTTCTTTCCGGCCCGGCTGCGCTTGACCGTCCGGGGTACCGTTTTCAGCGGCGCTATTTTGGCAACCCTGGTCAGCGTGGGGGTGGTCGGCCTGCCGATGTGGCGCGATCAATCAGAAATAGCACCCAGGGCATCAATTGTGGTCTTACCTTTTGAAAATTTCAGTGGTGACCCCGCAGAGACTTATTTCGCCGACGCGGTCACCGATGATCTGACGACCGATTTGTCTCGGCTCCCCGGCACCTTTGTAATCTCACGCGCTACCGCCTTCACGTATAAGGGGAAGGCCGTCGATGCCAGGCAAGTCGGGCGCGAGTGCAACGTGCGCTATGTCTTGGAAGGCAGCATCAGACGAGTGGGCACACTTGTCCAGACCAATGCACAGCTCATCGATACGGCCACTGCCGCCCACATTTGGGCCGATCGCTTTGAGAATGAAACTTCAGACCTATTTGCGCTGCAGCAAGCCATCACCGGCCGGATCGCGGCCTCGCTCGACATTCAGCTGGCCAGGGCAGAAGGTCAGCGGGCTCGGGAACGAGCCGCGGATCCCAGCGCCGTCGACCTTCGCCTCCACGCGATAGCTCTTTACATAAACGGCGTTACCGCCGAGCATTTGCTTACAGCAAGCCAGCTCCTCGAACAATCAGTGCAACTCGACCCGAACTTGGCGGAGTCTTGGTCGTGGCTTGCCGAGATGCTGGTGACACAATATCTGCACCGGTGGAACAATGTCGGGAAGGAAGCACTCGAACAGGCTGAAGAAGCGATCGCCAAGGCCGTCGCAATAAATCCGAACATTGCGCAGGCGTATTATACGCAAGGCTTGATTCGTCGCGCAAAAGGTGACCAGCTTGGGGCGTTGGAAGCGTTGAGCCGCGCGGTGGAAGTCAACCCCAATTTGCCGCGCGCCCTAGCCGAAAAAGCCAACCAACTGACCTCTCTCGGCCGGCCGGCGGACGCGCCGCAGTTGGTGGAGAAAGCGATTAAGCTGAGCCCGCGCGACCCTGCCTTGGGCGGGTTCTATTGGATCATCGGACGGGCACACTTCGTTTCCGGAGATTACCGCAACGCCATAGCGTGGCTGCAGAAAGCGGTGGCGCTGCGCCAAAACGATTGGTACCCCCAGGCCTACCTGGTAAGTGCATACGCGCTCGACCTCCAAAAGGATGAGGCGAAGAAAGCTTTGCAGAAGTTCTATGATAATCCTCGATTTGCCGGATATACGCTACAGCGGGTAGCGGAAGAGATGAAAGTCCTTCCTAACGACAATCCACTGATTGTTTCGGCCCGGCAAAAAGTTCACGAAGGCCTGCGAATCGCGGGCATGGCGGCTCATTGAAGAGTCTCATCATGGATTGAGGCGTCAATGGGCAACTTGGGGAGCTCAATATATGGTCCAGCAGTCTGCAACATCGGCTACTGTCGATCCTATCTCGGATGCGGTGGTAGACCCGGATGCGAGCTTATTTGTCCGGCAAATCCTCCAAAATGCCATTGAAAATGTGGCAGGGCCCTCACCCCCGCCTCCATGGGTGCCGTATGCACAGGCGATGCTGGCAAATGTATTAATGAACGATTATTTGAACTGGTGGAACTGTGCCGGCCCAGACGAACTCGCGGCCGCCCAAAATAATGTAGATCAAGTGAAGCAGCTCAATCCGCCCCCGCTCGATACGGTGTTGGCGCTAGCGTACCACGCACAAGGCCTGATTGATCGCGCCAATGGACTGCCGAACCCGGCGCGGAAAGCCTTTAGGAAAGCAAAGGAACTGGATTCCGGATTTGCCCGTACCCACGCCCAATTTGGCAATCAAAAAGCCGCTCTGGGTCGACCGGAGGAAGTACAGGACCCCTTGGATAAGGCGATGGAGCTCAGCCCGCGCCATCCGGCCTCCGGTTATTTTTATTGGGGGAAGGGTCGGGGTTATCTCGAAAGGCAGGATTGGGGCGATGCAGTTTATTGGTTAAAGAAGTCGGTAGAAGTACTGCCGACGGTTTGGTACAACCGTTGTTATCTGGCAGCCGCGCAACATAATTCCCCGGATCCGGGAGATCGCGCAGACGCCCTGAAGACCGTAGAAGACTTCATAAACAAGTTTGACCAGGACACGTTCGAGAGGATAAAGCAACTAACGCCGGATCCGAACTACCCGGCGCGTAAAATAATGCTCGGTTTTGTTCAACCACTTTTGCCATAGGCGGACGCTCCGGACGTCGCTTCGAGGTGTTGCGAAGCTGGTATGGGGTTTTCGGGTCCGGCGCTGAGGACCTTTTTGAGGAGCCGCGCAGCGCCCGCGCCGTCGCTAATTCCGAGCCGGCCCGCGTCGAGACCGAGGAGATCCGGACATGATCAGCGCGCCAGTGCTGCAGGCTCCGGCGGAGGCAGAAGATTGCTACGCCTTTCTGGAGTGGCAAAGCAATGAGGTCACGCGGTCCCTGGTCGGCTTTACCGGGCTGATCACACCCGTTCCAGACAATCTGTCACCCGCTCAATGGCAAAGCCTCACAGCGCGTTACGCGACGATCAAGGAATGGCAATCGACTACGCTCGAGCTCTTTAGCTCCAGCTTGAAGGGTCTGGTGACGCCGGCCATTGCGGAGCTGTTTCTGCGAGAGATACCTCCCTACCTGGCGTCTTATCATCGCGATATCGTCTCGTCCGCCCCGATCAATACACCGATGTTTTTTCGTACCGACGAAGCGGTGCTCGGCAAGATCGTCGAGGTGCAGTCGCCCGGTTCTCTATGGGGAATCCATGAACAGTTGCAAGACTATTACCGGGAGCATGGTTTTTCGCGGGGCACGGATTTATCGGAGAAGTGGGCGGCAGCCCTGGCCGCGGAGATCGGGGAGCCGCCGATTATCCACCATTTCTTCAATCTTTTTTGGGCGAGCGAAAGCTATTTCGCGCAAAAGGCGCGGCGGTTTGTCCGCTATTATGGATACGATAAGGGGGTTCGCCCGCTCGATTGCAACTTCGTACGCGCCCATCATTATTTGATGCTTGTCGATGAAGCGTTGTTTGCCCGGCGCCGGGAGGCGTGGGCGGGCGGCACTTTGCATTACGATGTGCCGCCGATCGCGATCTACCAGCAGAAAGTGCAGATGTCTCTGCCGTTCTGGCCGATCACTCGCCGGTTTTACAGTGATGCCGTGCGCGAGCTTTTTCCCTATACCTGCCTGGTAATGCCGGAGGGCATGACGCTCGAAGATGGTGAAGAGGTCAGCATCGCTCAATTTTGCGCGCTGCCGCGTCGCCGCCGCGAGTATTTTCTAAAATATGGCGGCCCCGACATGTCGCGGAATTGGGGTGCGATGGCCGTTTATAATCTGGCAAAGCTGTCGCACCGCGCCTGCCTCGCTCTGTTGGAGCGCGTGGCCGGCGAGCCGGGTCATTGGATCATGCAACGCGCTTGTACTCAGAGCTGTGAGGTCGATTACGTGCAGCGCGACCTCACCGTAGCCCGCTTGAAAGTGCACCCAAAATACAGCTGCTTTTACGGGCCAGGCGGCCTTCTGGGCGTGCTGAACATGTATGAGACCTTTTACAAAGTCCATGGCAGCACCGAAACGATTATGACCGTCGCAACCGTTGCGGAAGAGGATTGTACGATGGCCGAGCTAGCAATAGCCAGCGATGTGGTCGAACCGATACCGCGCTGAAGCCTTGTGAAGGCAGTATGAAATCGTCGATTAATCGTCACCCGGTAGCATTCACAGTTTCCGCATCGGAGATCGGACCATTTACTGTTGCACGATCGGCGGACTACAGAGGCGCGCAATTGCGGAAAGCCACTGCGCATTCATGGAGGACAAGGTGACAGATACCCGTCCGCGACGTGCCGCCAGTGCCACTGCCGCTGTACCGGCTGCGCTGGCGATGTTGAAGAATGCTAATGCGGCAATGAGCGATGCGAGAGATGGTCTATCGCTCGCCCCGTTTTCGATCGAAGAGATCATGTCAAGTGCGCGGGAGCTCTATGCCTCCGCTTGCACCCCCGCTAATACGATGCTGATTACCCGGGCGGTGGAGCATGTTTTACGCGATCCGGTCCACCAGAAGGATCCTGAGATCTGGGCGTTTTATGCCAATGTCCGGTGCTGCGATTACCTGAATCGGTGGAACGGCTCCGACGTCGCGGAGCTGGCCGCGGCAGAGCGTGCCGTGGAAACCGCGCTGCGCCTGGATCCGAATCACCGGCGGGCGGTCTACGTTAGTGGTTTTCTTCATCGCGCACGGGGCAGGCATACCGAATCCTTGGCCGCATTTGACTGCGTCATCACACTTAAACCTGAGGCCACCGACCGTATGATCGCGGAAGCCTATGCCCAATCCGGCGCGCAATGGATGTACCTCGGCCATCCGGAGCGGACCGGCGATCTGGTCGAGAAGGCAATTGCGATTACGCCGCCCGACTCGCCGGCGGTTGGCGTGTTCTGTTGGATTGCCGGTCGTGTGCCGTTCATCCAGGGTAACTACGGGAAAGCGATCGATTGGCTGGGGCGCTCGGTCGCGATCCGCGGAAATTTCTGGTACACCCGCGCGTGGCTGATCGCCGCTTATGCGCTGAGGAACCAGATTGACACAGCGCGCCAGGCTCTAATCGAGTTCCGGGATTTGTTTCCCCAGCTCAATTCGGTCGCCATGGTCACAAATGCCGAGCGCAACATCCCGCACTCACACCCACTATTGATCGACGCCCGGATAAAGGTGCACGACGGGTTGATGCTCGCGGGTCTGCCGGAGGGAGCGACGCCCTCGCGCACGGGCCTTCGCTGATCTCACCTGTGGCCGAGGCGCTTTACAGCGAAACATCACCCGAGGGCCTCGCCCCGGCCCGCGAGGTTCTCAAAATCCTCCCGAGCTGCCGACTGCCCTCAGGGGTGTTTCGCTTCGTCATTACCGACGACAAACTCGTGCGCAACCGCAATTGGGAGGCGATCTTTGACCGGCTGATCGAGATGCGCGAGAAGGAAAGGCTCGAGCTGCAGTTCATTATCTAGGTCGACACCTTGTGCCATCGAATCCCTAACTTTGTCGAGAAGCGGCGCGCGCCGGCTGCAAGCGGGTCTTTATCGGGCTCGAAAACATCAATCACGACAACTTGCTGCAGGCCCCAAAAAAAAGCAGAACCGGGTACACGAATATCGCTAGATGTTCCACGCCTGGCGCGCCCAGCGGGTCATCACCTATGCCGGCTACATTCTGGGCTTTCCCGGCGACACGCCGGAGCGGATCTCGCACGACATCCGCACTGTGCAGCAGGAACTGCCGGTCTATCTGCTCGAATTTTTCATTTTAACGCCGCTGCCGGGCTCGGCCGACCACCAGGCGCTCTACAAGAGCGGGGTGTGGATGGAGCCCGACATGAACAAATACGACCTCGAGCACGTCACTCCCGGCCACCCGGCGATGACATCAGGCGAGTGGCAGGAAATCTACCGCCGGGCCTGGGATCTCTATTACTCGGCTCAGCGTATCGAGAGGATCTTCCGACGTGCCAAAGCCTCCGGCATCAAGCCGGTGCGCCTGCTAAACCATATCCCGCAATTCTATTTTACCTTCCTGCAGGAGAACGTGCATCCGCTGCAGGGCGGCTATTTCCGCCGCAAATTGCGGCGCGAGCGCCGCGCCGGCCTGCCGCGCGAAAACCTGCTTGTGTTCTATGTCAGGCGGCTACGCGAAGTCGTCCAAACCCACGTCAAGCTCGCCTCCTTCTACCTGCATCTGCACCGTATCCGCCTCCGCGTCGAACGCGACCCCACGCGCTACTCCGATGCCGCAATTGCGCTGGCCGATGACGGTCTATTACCCACGCGCCTGAAACAGAAAGTGCTGGCCGGCGTCGCGGCTTGAGGTCCCGGACCTGGGATTATTCCGCCAACCAATCTGTCGAGCGCGCTTTACGAACGCCTCAAAGCCTGCGCGCCGTGTCCCGTACCTTGTCGCCAATGCCGGCGCTTCCGCCGGCGGGAAGGTCATAGGGAACAGGCTGCCCCGGTCGGGACGTCAGACACAGGCTTCCATCTCGCGGTACCGGGTGGCGATGTTCGGAGCCGGTTCGATCATTGGTCTCTTCTCAGGGCGTGCTGCCGCGCATCGAGGCCGGGTGTCCGGGCAGCGGGAAGCTCGCAACTTTCGTCAGCGTGTCACCTTCCAGCCGCAGGATGTCGATGTCGCTGTCGACAAAGTTTGCCACATAGAGGTAATGCCCGTCCGGGCTGAAGGCGATGCCTTCGGCAAGTCCTCCGACATCGGCTTGCGACACCTTACGAACCGACTTCCCATCGATCTTGAGCAGGGCCACGTAGGACTTGTCGTGGCGGTAGAAGGCGGTCTTGGGTGTGCCGCCGGTGCCGTTCAGGATCAACGAGGCGGCGTAACCGCCGGCCGGGCTCATCGCGAGCCCTTCCGGGCCGTCGCCGACGACGACCTGGTCCACGACGCGCGGCGGGCTCGCCTCGAGGTCGATGATGCCGACCGTATCGACTTGGCCATCCTGGCCGCCGCCGATGTTGTTGACGACCGCGAGCTTGCCGTCGGGTGTCACCTGGACGTTCAGCGGGTTAAGGCCGGTGGCCATGTCGTAATTCTTGCCGTCCACCTGCGCGTTGCTGACCTTTTGGCCGTCGACGTCGAGCAATCCCACCCGGTTGGCCCCTGATTTGACGACGAGCGCCCGCTTGCCGTCGGGGGTGATCGCGACGGCGGCGGGCAGCGCCGGGGGCGGGGCCGCCACCGCGGCCGTCGGCTGGGTGGCAACAGACACCGTTCCCGCGGGTTTGACGTTCTTGCCGTCGATCGACAGCACGCTGACCGAGTCGTCGGCCCGGTTGGCGACCAACGCAAGCGTTCCCGCCTTATTGATCGCCATGCCGGAAGGCTGCTTGCCAACCTCGACCGTCGCGATCCGAGCGGGCGGCGAGGCGGTGAGGTCGATCACATAAATCTTGTTGTCAGGGACCCCCTTCCAGCCCTCGCCGTCCTTGATCCAGTCGAGCGAATTGGCGACCAGGGCCAGGTGCTGGTCGGGGGTGATGGCGAGATTGACCGGCGGCCCGATGATCGTGTTCATCAGCGGCAAGTTGGCGACGATCCGCGGCTTTGTCGGGTCGTGGATGTCGATGATCGACACCGTGTCCTTGCCCGGTGGTTGGTTCACGGTCTTGCCGGTCTCGTCGAACCACACCTTCTCATCGTTGCCGGTGATCAGCATCTGCGCGCGGGCGGCGCCGGACGGCGCGAGCAGAGCGCCGGCGGCCGCGCCCAGCGCCAGAAACTTTACGAGTGTCGTCACGGTCCCCTCCTTCGGTCATTGTTGACGCTAGTCTGCCACGCAGGCGCCGACCGAGTCACCCGCGGGCCGAGATGGCCCTGCGAGTTTGCCGCGGCGCTGACTACGCTGGCGCGGCGCCGAGCCTGATCACGTCCGGAGCGGTGAGCAAATGGCTTCGGGCTCAGCCGCTAGGAACCACCCGGCCGCTTCTCACCGCGAATAGTTACCAAGCAGAGATGATCCTGGCGCAGCAGCGGAGAGTTCCGATCGGCCAGCTCATGCATCAGGCGAGATAATCCCGCCTCGTAGGCCGCATCGGTGATCGCTAGGAGTTGAGAACAGGTGTCACGCCGCCGCGTACCGTATCGAACCAACTCCGCAAATCCTGCTCGAAATGCAGATGCTCGCGCTCCTCCGTCAAGGCAACAAAGCCGCTGGAATGCATCTCGGCCATTATGGTCTCTGGGGGCCAAAAGTCCTCCAGATCAATTCTCTGGGCCTCCGGAACATAATCGTAATATAGCCAATCGGCGCATTCTTGGGGACTAAGATTGCGGAGGATCAAACGTCCGCCGATCCTCAGGACACGAAATGTCTCCCGCAGCATGCCGAGCTTGTCTTGGATGTGGTGCAATGCGAATTGACAGGTAATGAAATCGAAACTTTCGGTCCGAAATGGGAGTACTGAGGCGTCAGCTTGCACCCAGGCGATGTCGGGCGCTTTGGGTCGTGCTTGGCGCAGCATGCCCAATGACCGATCCAGTCCAACCAGCTGGGCCGAGGGCAGAGCGGGGCGATCGGCTATCAACTGATTTCCGGTCCCACAGCCCATATCCAGAATGGAAGACAGATCTCCCGATATTCGCTGCTCGATGAAGGCCAGGAGTTCCGGATCGACGGTCTTTGTCCGGTGTGGCCCCGAGTCAAAGGACTGCGCAATGGCGTCGTAGTCTACTCGGACCGGTCTCATGACCGTCTCCTCGCTAGGTCTGACCCGATCGGAAACTGCGCATTCTGTACCTGTCAACGCCCCTTCGAAGCTTGGCCGCGGCGGCTTGTCGAGACGCGGCGGTTCAGCCGAACCCGTCCCGCCATGCGAGGATCCGGCTGGTTCAAGCTTCTCCCGATCGTTGCTCTAGCCGGCAAGTCGTTTGCGCATGAAGACGCGCTCGTACCCCGCCTCGGTGCCGCGTCCGGTCTCCTCGTACCCGATGGCCGCATAAAGGTCCTGATTCTCGGTCATCGTCCGGTGCGTATAGAGGTGAATCTCGCGATAGCCGCGCCGCACCGCTTCGGACTCCGCGAAGGCGAGCAGCAGCCGGCCTAACCCCGAACCCTGCCTCGCTGGGGCAACAGCAATATTGTCGAGGAGCAGATAATCCGGCCTGGGCAGCAGCACGATGGTTCCGCTAATGGCGGCTCCTTCCTCGATCACCCACACCACACCCTCCGAGATACGCGCACTGTAGTCGTCGAGCATCGGCCCGGGCGGTTTTCCGATGCGGGGGATGTAATGCCGATAAGCCTGCTCGACGATTTGCCCGATCACCGGCATGTCGCTAGCGATCGCGGCTCGAATACGAGGTTCATCCATACCGGTCGTCATGAGCGCCAAGCGCTGCTCATTCCGTTGCCGCAGGGGGCGTCGACAGCCGGGTCTTCTTTTCGATCTCTTTCAGCACATCGGTCAGGATTTTGGTCGCGGACAAACCGGCACCGGCCGATTGATCCAACTGAACGATGACCACCTCACGCCTGCTGGTCTTTAGGCACCGTCCGTTGGTGGCCTCGAGCACCTGCTCGTCGAATTTCCGCACCAACAGGGTCGGCGCACTTTTTGCGCTTTTTGCCGGCCGCCCGCTCTGGTTGCCGGATTGGCCCTTTTTGAAAGGCCTGCCTACCGGCGGCTTGCCCGACCCAACCTCGTAATCACGCTTCGTCTCGATCATCGGCTTCTACCACTTTTCAGATTCCGCATGACACGGCCGCCACCGGCCGCAGTCTTGCCCAAGCAAACATAAGCCCCATATAGCAGGCGCGCGCGTATTTGTCAATTTAGGAATTGCTTAAATAAACATGAGGGTCGTGCGTCAGCAAAGCAACCGCCGCCGGCGGCACCGTGAGGGCAGTCGGTCCCCATTCCATTGCGAGCGTCCCTCGCGCCGTCAAATCTTCCCGGATAAGGCGTCAGAGCAGCGTCCGATATTACTCGCAAGCTACTGATATACCGATAAACTTTGCGCAAGGATGCGATTTTTTCCCTGAGTTTTCCCGTACGGCAGGGAAATTCGCGCCCTCTGACCTCCCTGCTCGACCACGCTCCGCTGGTTGCGTCTCGCGTCAGAAAGCTGTTCCGTGGCCGCGAAGTCGAGCTGCTTGGGGGGGAACGATGCGGGCGATCGTGGCACTCTATCTTATCATCGGAATCGTGCTGCTGGCGATCGGGTTCCTGCTACCGGGCCCATGCCCGAACCGCAACACCGATGTCGTCAGCAATATCGTCTTCGCGCTGACTTGGCCCGTCGGCTTGTACGCGGAGGTGTACCAGGGCCAATTGTCAGCCCAGCAATGGCTGCACCGGCAGGCTTGCGAAGGGGGCGGCAAGCTGGGGGAGAAGAAGCCGGCGCCGATCTAATCGAGCCCGAACCCGGAGCCGGCGCGGCGCCGCAACTCGCCGCCGAGCTGCGTTCCGAGGTGCTCCGCGTCGCCGATGCCCCCGGCGCATCGGGCGCGCAACTCGGCGCTGCCGTCCGGCTTCAGCAGCAGCCCTTCGAGCACCAGCCGGTCGCCGTCGAGTTCGGCGAGCCCGGCGATCGGGGTGCGGCAAGAGCCGTCGAGTGCCGCGAGCATCGCACGCTCGGCTCTGACGCAAGCGGCACTACGCGGATCGTGGAGCGGCTCGAGGAGCCGCCGCAACCCCTCGTCTCCGACACGACACTCGATCGCGAGCGCCCCTTGGCCCACCGCGGGCAGCATGACCTCGCGGGGCAGGATCTCGGTCGCCAACCGGGCCTCGCCGAGTCGTTCGAGCCCGCACAGCGCGAGTACCATCGCGTCTACCTCGTCGCCGTCGAGCTTGCGGATCCGCGTGTTCACATTGCCGCGGATCGGCACGACCGTCAGATCAGGACGCCGGCGCAACAATTGCGCCTGCCGGCGCAGCGACGCCGTGCCGATCTTCGCACCCTTCGGCAGGGCCGCGAGGCTCGCCGCCTTTGCGGACAGGAACGCATCGCGCGGGTCATCGCGGGCGAGCACGCAAGTGATCTCCAGTCCGTCGGGGAGCCAGGTCTCGACGTCCTTTAGCGAATGCACGGCGAGATCAACGCGCCCGGCTAACAGCGCCTCCTCGATCTCCTTCGTGAACAGGCCCTTGCCGCCGATTTCCGCCAAGCGACGGTCCTGCACCCGGTCGCCCGTTGTGCGAATGGTGACGATCTCGACGGCACCCGTCGCGGCGAGGTCGGGATGGGCCGCGAGCAGCCGATCGCGCACGAGAGTGGTCTGGCGCAGCGCCATCGGGCTGCCGCGGGTACCGATGCGGAGCGGGCGAGACGACATGCCGGCGTTCCAATATTCACGTCTGTCCTGCGGATATTACTATATCATCCGAGATATGCCCGACCCTGTTGTCCTCACCCGGCCACCGGCCGCCGAGATCGCCTACCTCACCGGTCTCAACGACGCGCAGCGCCGCGCGGTCGAGGCCGTCGACGGTCCCGTCCTGGTTCTCGCTGGCGCCGGCACCGGCAAGACCCGCGTGCTGACGACCCGGCTTGCCTATATCCTCGCCACCGGCCGCGCTTTTCCGGCCGAGCTTCTCGCCGTCACCTTTACCAACAAGGCGGCGCGCGAGATGCGCGAGCGGCTCGAAACGATGATCGGCCGAGCCGCCGAGGGCGTGTGGCTCGGCACGTTTCATGCCATCGCCTCGCGCATCCTGCGGCGGCACGCCGAGCTGGTCGGGTTGAAGTCGAGCTTCACGATTCTTGATACCGACGACCAGATTCGCCTTCTGAAGCAGATCCTCGCGGCCGAGAACATCGACGAGCGACGCTGGCCGGCACGGCTGCTGCTGGCCATGATCCAGCGCTGGAAGGACCGCGGGCTCGGTCCGGGAAAAGCCCCCCACGCCGATGCGGGCGACTTCGCCCGCGGAAGGGCGGTCGACCTCTATCGGCAATACCAGGAGCGCCTAATGACGGTAAACGCCGTCGATTTCGGCGACCTGCTGCTCCACAACCTGACGCTCTTGACCGGCAACCCCGACATCCTCGCCGACTACCAGCGGCGTTTTCGCTACGTGCTCGTCGACGAATACCAGGACACCAACGTCGCACAATATTTATGGTTGCGCCTCTTGGCCCAACAGCGCCGCAATCTGTGCTGCGTCGGCGACGACGACCAGTCGATCTACAGCTGGCGTGGCGCGGAGATCGGCAACATCCTGCGTTTCGAGACCGATTTCCCCGGGGCCACGATTACCAGGCTCGAGCAGAACTACCGCTCAACGTCGCACATCCTGGGTGCTGCTGCGGGGATGATCGCGCAGAACCGCGGGCGGCTCGGCAAGACGTTGTGGACCAAGGCGGGAGAAGGCCAAAAGGTCGTGGTGCGTGCCGTGTGGGATGCCGAAGATGAAGCCCGCTGGGTCGGCGAGGAGGTCGAGGCCTTGCAGCGCAAGGGCCATGCGCTGAGCGAGATCGCGATATTGGTGCGCGCCGGCTTCCAGACACGCGAGTTTGAAGAGCGGTTCATCTCCTTGGCTGTGCCCTACCGCGTGATCGGCGGGCCGCGGTTTTACGAGCGCCAGGAGATCCGCGACGCGCTGGCCTACCTGCGGCTCGTAAACCAGCCCGCGGACGACCTCGCCTTCGAGCGCATCCTGAACACGCCGCGGCGGGGCATCGGCAGCGCCACAGTGCAGCAGCTGCATGCCCTGGCGCGTGCCGAGAGTCTGACGCTCGTCGAAGCGGCGCGGGTACTGAGCGCCGGCGACCAGCTGAGGCCCGCCGCGCGCAATGCGCTCGCCGGCTTTATTGCTGCGCTCGACCGCTGGCGAATGCAGGCGGATCGCATCGAGCATACCGACTTGGTGCAGATCGTCCTCGACGAATCGGGTTATACCGCGATGTGGCAGGCGGACCGGTCGCCAGACGCCGCCGGCCGGCTCGAAAACCTCAAGGAGCTCATCGTCGCGATGGCCGAGTTCGAGAACTTGGGTGGGTTTCTCGAGCATGTCAGCCTCGTCATGGACAACGCCGCGGAAGCCGGAGGCGACATGGTCAATCTGATGACCCTGCACGCCGCCAAGGGGCTCGAATTCGACACGGTGTTTCTGCCCGGCTTCGAGGAGGGGCTGTTTCCCAACCAGCGCGCGCTAGAAGAGAACGGAGCCACCGCCCTCGAGGAGGAACGCCGGCTCGCCTATGTCGGGCTCACCCGCGCCCGGCACCGCGCCCATATCTCTTTCGCCGCCAATCGACGGATCCATGGCCAATGGCTTGATACGATCCGCTCGCGCTTTGTCGACGAGCTGCCCGCCGAGCATATCGAAATCATCGCCGAGCTCGGCCTGCAACCGGGTGGCGCCTGGGGTTCCGACTGGCGGAACGCAAACGAGGTGCCGCAAGCGACGACGTTCTGGCAGCCCGCCGCTGCCCGGTCTCGCCACACGCTGCTGATCGAAAGCGCTCCGGTTCCGCGGCGCGGCCACGAGGTCCGCGCGGTTGGGGGCTTTGCCGTGGGCAACCGCGTGTTTCACCAGAAATTCGGCTACGGTACGGTGACCGAAGTCGAGGCCAACAAGCTCGCGATCCATTTCGATGTCGCGGGCGACAAGAAGGTGATGGACGCCTACGTCGAGCACGCCTGAGGACGACCCCCGATGACGGTCTGGCGGGTCCTCGCGAGGGTCCGCGGGGCGGACGCGGCGACTGCTGTGCTTGCGCTCCTCGATGATCTGGCGGGGGCCGTATCGGCCTTTGAGATCGTGGAGCAGGAGTGGCGCGTCGAGGCCTATCCGCCGTCACCTGTGCTGACCCCGGCTCTCGCGGCGCGCCTCGCCCTCAGCGCCGTCGCGGCGGGAGGCACGCTCGCCGAGATCGGCGAGGAGAAGCTGCCGGCTCGCGACTGGCTGGCAGAGAACCAGCTCGCCTTCCCGCCACTGCGAGTCGGCCGGTTCTTTATTTATGGGTCGCACCATCGCGGTCGTGTGCCTTCCGGCGCGATCGGGATCATGCTTGACGCGGCAACCGCTTTCGGTACCGGCGAACATCCGTCGACCCGGGGGTGTTTGATGGCACTCGACGATCTCTCCCGCCGGCAGCGCTTCCGCCGCCCGCTCGATGTTGGGACCGGAACCGGGATTCTCGCGGTCGCTGCGGCAAAACTGCTGCACCGCAGGGTGTTGGCGAGCGACATCGATCGCGGTGCGGTACGCGTCGCCCGGCACAATTTCTCACGCAACGGCATCGCAGGCTTGGTGCGGGTCCGCCGGGCAACTGGATATCGGGACAGGGCAATCCGCAAGTTGCCTTACGACCTGGTTTTGTCGAACATCCTGGCGCGCCCGCTGGCGTTGCTGGCCCGCGACCTCGCCCGGACGCTGGCGCCGGGCGGACGGGCGCTATTGTCGGGATTGCTGCGCCGGCAGGAGCCGATCGTGCTCTCCCCGCACCGCGGCTGCGGCATCGTGCTCGAGCGCCGCTTGGTCATCGACGGATGGTCGACCCTGATTTTGCGCGCGCGGTCCCAGTCAAAATGATGATGGGAAAAATGATGATGGGGGCCGCAGCCCCCATCGGTGAGTTCGGCTCGACCGACGGCCAAATCAGATAGGCTTCGGCGAGGCGAACTCCCCGCGCCGGGGGAACGGGATAGGTGCCTCCGACGGAGCGGGCCCATAAGAGCCTTCGCAGATGGCGCGGATCTCCGAGCGGCGAATTCCGATATCGGCAAGCGAGTGGTCATCGAGCGCCATCAGTTCGGAATAGGCCCGTTCCCGGCGCCGCCAATCGGCAACGGCCTCCCAGGCCGAGTTCAACAGGTTTAAGACAGACATACCATACTCCCGTGCATTCTATGCTGCGTTGCACAATATTTGGCGACGCAGGGAGCGGATACCAGGCGCGCCGTTGCAATTCTGCCATGCCAAGCTATTAGGTGACACGCGCAGCGGGAAGAGGAGCGGTCGATGACAAAGAGCGGATCCGAACCGGACCGGGGCGAGCTCGGGCTGTTGCTGCAGGAGGCGCGGTCGGCTTACGACCCGCAAGGTGTCGAGACGCTGATCGAGGGCGTGCTGGCAGCACCGGACGAGGTCGGGACGAGCTGGCACACGCTGGTCGCCGACCCGGTGACGCCGGCATTGGCCGGGGCGCTCGAGGCGTTAGGGGCGGCCAAGGCGAGGACCTACCATAACGGTCTCTCGGCCCAGGATTTCGAACGGCTGCCGCGCGCCACACGGCTCGGCCGGCTGCGCGAGGAACTGGCGGCGCAAGGGCTCGACGGTTTCATTGTGCCGCGCGCCGACGAGCATCAGGGCGAGTACGTTCCGCCCCGCGGGCAACGGCTCACCTGGCTCACCGGCTTTACCGGGTCGGCCGGTGTGGCGATCGTGCTGCGCAATCGTGCCGCGCTGTTCGTCGACGGCCGGTACACGTTGCAGGCGGCCGTGCAGGTCGACACCCAGTTGTTCGAGATCCATCACCTGATCGACGAGCCGCCGGCGCGTTGGATCGAAACGGCGCTCGCACCTGGAGCGGTGCTCGGCTACGATCCATGGCTGCACACGCCGCACGACGTCGAGCGGTTTCGCGCAGCCGCCGAGAAGGTCGGTGCCTCGCTGCGCGCAGCTTCTGAGAATCCGCTCGACCTCGCTTGGTCCGGGCGACCGGCGGCGCCGATCGCGCCGGTGGTGCCGCACCCCGAGCGCTTCGCCGGCGAAAGCGCCCACTCGAAGCGTGCCCGCATCGGCCGCGCGTTGGCCGAGGAAGGGGCAGCCGCTGTGGTGCTGACCATGCCCGAGTCGATCGCCTGGCTGTTGAACATCCGCGGTGGCGACGTGACCCACACGCCGCTGCCGCTGTCTTTTGCGATCCTGCGTCAGGACGGCGGCGTCACCTTGTTCATCGACCGGCGGAAGCTCGTTCCCGGCCTCGAGCGCCACCTCGGCAACGGGGTGACGGTCGTGCCACCCGAGGGGCTCGGACCGGCACTCGACGCGCTCGCCGCCGAAGGCGGCCGCGTCCAGGTCGATC
>Ga0209039_10001768_pt1 | contig 19554 bp, 14 predicted proteins | sample BogFormECP12_OM1_FD_188238 | JGI IMG/M metagenome (GOLD analysis project Ga0209039, IMG submission 188238) | Bog forest soil microbial communities from Calvert Island, British Columbia, Canada - ECP12_OM1 (SPAdes) (version 2) | ecosystem: Environmental > Aquatic > Freshwater > Wetlands > Bog ...
GCCTCTTTGAATCCGGTGGCAATTACGGTGATCTTTACCTCGTCCTTCATCTTCTCGTCCAGCACTGCGCCGAAGATGATGTTCGCGTCTTCGTGGGCCGCGCTCTGGATAATGGTGGAAGCTTCATTCACTTCCGCCAGCCGCAGCGAGCTCGAACCAGTTACGTTGATCAGGATGCCGCGCGCTCCATCGATGGCTCCGGCTTCGAGTAGCGGCGAGGCAATGGCGGCCTGGGCGGCAGCGGTGGCGCGGTTTTCGCCGCGAGCCGTCGCGGTGCCCATCACCGCGTACCCCATGCCGGCCATGATGGTCTTCACGTCGGCAAAATCACGGTTGATGATGCCCGGAATGGTGATGATGTCGGAGATGCCCTGCACCGCCTGACGCAGAATGTCGTCGGCAACGCGGAATGATTCGAAGAAGCCGGCGTCTTTGGCGACCGCCAGCAACTTCTCGTTGGGAATGACGATGGTGGTGTCGACCGAGTCGATCAACTCCTGCAGGCCGCGCTCCGCCTGGTTCTGGCGGCGCTTGCCTTCAAAAGCGAACGGCTTGGTCACGACCGCGACCGTCAGTGCCCCCATTTCGCTGGCGAGAGAAGCAATGATCGGCGCTGCGCCGGTGCCGGTGCCTCCGCCGAGGCCAGTGGTGACGAAGACCATGTCAGCGCCTTCGAGCGCCTCGATAATCTTGTCGGCGTCTTCCAGCGCGGCCTTGCGCCCCACCTCAGGATTCGCACCCGCACCGAGTCCATTGGTCAACTTGACACCGAGCTGGATCTTGACCGGCGCATGGGAGAGCTTGAGCGCCTGCAGATCGGTGTTGGCGACCACGAACTCGATGCCTTCGAGGTGCGACTCGATCATGCGGTTGACGGCGTTGCCTCCGCCGCCACCCACGCCGATGACCTTGATTTTGGCGCTGTTCAACGTCTCTTCGTTGAATTGAATGCGAATGTCGTTTTCCGGTTGCGTCTTGTCGTTGAAGTCTTCGATCATCACTGCTCCGCTCGCCCTGAGGGCGCCATTGAGTTTCGAGATTGCCTATACATTTTGCCTGGCAAACAATGCCTTGAGCCTGGCCCCAAATCCACGATCGCTATTAGTGCGACCTTGCCGCGCGCGATGCCCGTACAGCACCATGCCGATCGCCGTAGAAAACTCTGGCTCCAGCAAGTTCGACGGTAGCTTGGCGATGGGCACGGGATAACCCAACCGCGCCGGGCGCCGCAACGTCTCTTCCGCCGTTTCCATCAGAGCGTTCATTCGTGAACCGCCGCCGGTGAAAACCACCCCAGCTCCCAGCAGTTCGTACACGCCTGCCTGGCGGAGGTGTTCGCGCAGGAGTTCCATCAGTTCCCGCGCGCGGGGCTCCAGAATTTCGCCCAACATGCGCTGCTGCACCAGCCGCGAAGGGCGGTCGCCCACCGACGACACCTCAATCTCGTTGCCCGCGGGAATGCGGGTAACAATGGCGCAGCCAAACATCTTCTTGATGTTCTCAGCGTCGGGAATCGGTGTGCGGAAGCCGACGGCAACGTCGTTGGTGAAATGGTCTCCGCCGACAGGCACCGCTCCGGTGTGAATCACCACGCCCTCGTAATACACGATGAGGTCGGTCGATCCCGCGCCAATGTCGGCAAGGCACACACCGAGTTCGCGCTCGTCGGTTTGCAGCACGGAGTCGGCGCAGGCCAGCGCCTCGAACACCGTGTCATCAACGTGAATGCCGGCGCGGTTCGCCGCCGTTACCACGTTCTGGGTCGCCGTCGTCCCGGCGGTGATCACGTGCACCCGCACTTCAACCTTTTTGCCCATCAGTCCGGCGGGATCATGAACGCCAGGTTGTCCGTCGACGATGAACTCCTGCGGTAACAGGTGCAGCGGCTCATGGTCTTCGGGAAGCGGGATGGTGCGCGCCTTTTCGACCGCCGCGCGGACGTCGTCGCGGCTGATCTCGCGCGTGCGTCCGCCCAGCGTGATGCCCCCGTGGCTGTTGACTCCGCGAATGTGCGATCCGGCGATGCCGACGATGGCATGCTCGACCGGCGCCTGGGCAACGTTTTCGGCCTCTTCGACGGCCTTCTTGATGGAGTCCACCGCCTTGTCGAGATCGGCGATCACGCCCTTGCGCATACCGCGAGAGTCAGCGATTCCATGCCCACGATAGCGCAGCGCATACTCGTTTACCTCGGCGACGATGACGCATGTCTTGGCGCTTCCAATGTCAATAACCGTGAGCAGATTTTCGTTTTGACTTCCCATTTTTTATCAGTGCTTCTTTGCCTTTTTCGGTGCTGCAACCTTGTGCGTCGGAGCGGGCAAGGCCGTCGCCGCAGTTTCGGGAGCTGGATCCGTCGGAACGGTCTTCCCCGTCCCAGCCGACCTTTCAGGATTCACGATCACCTGGCCTTCATAACGCAGGTCGATCGAATCCAGACGCGAAAACTGGGATCTCCACTCCTGCACGTGGGCGACGTAAACCTGGAAGCGCTCCAGAAAGTTCGACGAGCCCAGGTGGACCAGCACGGCTCCCTTCGGGTCGGAGACAGTCGCTTTCACATCATCCGGATCGGAGAGATCGACTTCGCTCAAGCTTTGCGAGTAATGCGCGCCCGTAGAGTCAAGCTCCCTGATCAGCTCGGCGTAAATCTTCATGCGCGGGGCCCGCGTGGACAACGGCTCGTTGTCGCTCATGCCGACGATTACCGGGAACGAATAAGTTGTCTGTGCGCCTGGCGGCAAATCCATGATGACGCCGTGGGCATCGATGAACGAGATGTGCGAATCGACAGCCGCGAAAGCCACCGGGGTGCGCTCGTGCAGCTCGATCCTCACCCGGCTGGGATAAAGCCGCATCACCGCAGCCGATTCCACCCAGGGAATTTCCTCAAGTTGTTTCTTGCGTTCCGCGAGGGGAACGAAAAAGATGTTGCGGTCGATGTCGCCGCCCATCACCTCGAGCACTTGCGCGCGCGTGACGTTGCGGTTGCCGAGGAGCGCGATGTTGTCGCTGGAATCGATTCGGAAGCGCCACGATTGCGTGCCGTAGCGATACAACGTGATACCAACCAGCCCGGCCACGCCGAACGCCAGCAGCACAATCAGCAGGAGCTTGATGCTGCCGATGGTCTTGCGGGGCAGGGCTCCGCGACGCACCGGCACGCGCTTCTGTCCACGGAGAAACGGCGACTCGCCCTCATCATCGAGGTCGAGCATGCGGGCATCGAGCGGAGACTCGTCGAACGAGCGGGCCGAGGCCCGCGATTCGGCGGCCGCTTCGAACTCCTCCTCCGGCACTGTGGAAGTCGTTTTCCGCGCCATGAAAACGGTGGAACTGCCGAAAACTTCGGCTATTGGCCTCAATATATCCGGTTTCTTCGGCAGCGTGGGTACGCATTTTGCAGGATTTCTGGGGACGTACTGCATTTGAAAACATTGGTCGCACCGTTGCGGTCGATGCGTTGCAGTATTCGGCTGGATTCGCGCGGATTGCGGAGAATCCGCAGAGCACGCGTAGTTGGTGGAGGAATCAGAGGAGTAACCGTGCGAGGCGGTTCCCTACCGGCTGAGACGTTACGCTGAGTGTGTTTCCAACGCTTCGAGCACGAGTGGCCCGAGCTGCACCACATTGCCCGCGCCGAGCGTGAGCACGAGATCGCCAGACTGTGCAGTCGTGCTGGCCATCACGGCGGCCTCCGCGAATGAACTCGCGTAAACCGCCTGGGTTATCCCAGCGTTACTAATTCGTTCGGCGAGCAATTCTCCGGTCACGCCGGGGATAGGAGCTTCACTCGCAGCATAGATGTCCAGCACCGTAACTGAGTCGGCATCGTGAAACGCGATGGAAAAGTCGTCGAGCAGCAAATGCGTCCGGCTGTAACGGTGAGGCTGAAAGATGACATGGATCTTGCCGAACCCACATTGGCGTGCCGCTGCAAGCGTGGCGCGAATCTCCGTGGGATGGTGACCGTAGTCGTCGATCACGGTCACGCCATTGGCTCGGCCCTTGAGTTGGAAGCGCCGGTCTACACCGTTGAACTTCTCCAGCCCCTCGCGGATTTTCTCCGTAGGTATGTCGAGCCCGATGCCAACCGCGATGGCGGCGGTAGCGTTGCGCACGTTGTGTTCTCCCGGCACGTGCAGATGAAATTCGCCCAAATCCTTGCCGTGATAGTGCACGCGGAAGGCGCTGGTTGCGAGGCGGCCGTCGGCCGAAGCGGCGCTGCGTATTTCGGTGATCAGGAAGTCTGAGCCCTCGCGCGTTCCGTAGGTAACGATCCTGCGCCGCAGCGCAGGCAACAACCTCCGCAAATCGTCGTTGTCGTTGCACGCCACCACCATGCCGTAAAACGGAACATGGTCGAGGAACTCGACGAAGGTCCGCTCCACGTCGGCCATGTCGCGATAGCAGTCCATGTGCTCGCGATCGATGTTGGTGACCACGGCGAGAATCGGCCATAGCCTCAGGAATGACCGGTCGCTCTCGTCGGCTTCTGCGACGAAATATTCCGACTTGCCTACGCGCGCGTTCGACCCCATCGCATCAACCCGTCCGCCAATGACGACCGTGGGATCCAGTCCTCCGGCGGCGAGCAACACAGCCAGCAATGAGGTGGTCGTGGTCTTGCCGTGCATCCCGGCGACCGCAATTCCGTACTTCAGGCGCATCAATTCGGCCAGCATTTCGGCGCGCGGAATCACCGGAATATGGCTGAGGTGGGCGGCGGTGACCTCAGGATTGTCGCGCGCAATGGCGGAGCTGGTCACCACCACTTCGGCTCCTGCTAGGTTCTCTGCGCGATGGCCCTCGGAGGTGATGGCGCCCATCGCGGCCAGGCGATCCGTAATGGGCGAAGCTTTCAGGTCCGATCCCGAAACCTTGTAGCCGAGGTTCAGCAGCACCTCGGCGATGCCGCTCATGCCGATTCCACCAATGCCCACGAAATGTATGCGCTGAATCTTGGCAAACATGGTCGAAGACGTTTTGTACTGCAGCTTCGATTGCAATACATTCGCGATGGGTGGAGCACGCCTTCAGGCGTGCATCACAAGGCGGAAAGTTTACATGCGCCTTAGCGCCTGAGGGAAGTCTTTCCTTACTTACCTCAGCGGCTAAAGCCGATTTCCAATTCCGGCTCTAAATGCACCGCTGAAGCGGTGCTCCACCCGAAACACTCGAAGCCGGACTCCCTAGGCTACCGCGTGCGCGTCCGGGACGCCAGCGATGCGGGCGGCAAGAGCAGCAATTTCTACTGCCGCGTGAGGATGGGCAAATTGGCGAGCGGCAGCGCCCATCTGCGCCAGGCGGGCACGATCGGACAGCAATGATGAGACTTCCTCCACCAGCCGGTCGGCGGTTAGCTCAGCCTGGGGCAGCAGCAGTGCGGCTCCCGCATTCGCCAGGGTCTCTGCATTGTGACGTTGATGATCGTCCGCTGCGGTCGGCAGTGGAACGAAGATTGCCGGCTTTCCTGCAGCCGTAATTTCTGCGACGGTGCTGGCCCCGGAACGGCATACCAACAAATCGGCCCTGGCGAAAGCGCCCGGCATATCGTCGATGAAGCGCGATATCTCGGCGGAGATTCCAGCGCTCGCGGCAGCAGCCTGCGCCGCTTCGCAATCCTTTTCTCCGGTCTGGTGTATGAGCTGAAAACCTGGAACCGCCTGTGCCAATGCCGCGAGCGACTCCATTACAGCGACGTTGATCGCGTGCGCCCCCTGGCTCCCGCCAAACACCAGTAGGGTGGGGCGAGCGTCCAGTGGACGCTCGGGCACATGGAAAAACTCGCGCCGCACGGGAACCCCGGTGACCACCGCGTTGCGAAAGTACTGTTGCGTGGCTGGGAAGTGCACGGCGGCCGCGCGCACCATCGGCGCCACCATGCGGTTGGCGATGCCGGGGACGACGTTAGGCTCGAACGCCATCATGGGCACGCTCATAAACGACGCGGCAATCATCGCCGGGCCCGACGCATAACCGCCCACACCGATCATCACGTCTGGTGTGGACTCCCTGATTATGCGCGCCGATTGCGCTATCGCACGCGGCAGATCGAACACCGTCTTGACGCGCGTTGCCAGATCGACGCGGCTGAGCGCTCCCACCGTGACCAGCTTCAGCTGGAAACCCGCCGCCGGTACAAGCCGGGTTTCAATTCCTCGTGCAGTCCCGATGAACAACACTTCGGCTTCGTAGCGAGACTGCAACTCCTGCGCGATGGCCAGTGCGGGTATGACGTGGCCGCCCGTGCCTCCTCCGGCAATGATGACGCGCATCACTAGTCCGTCTGTTGCGTGATGTTGAGCAGGATTCCGACGCTGGCGAGGGTGATGAAAAGCGACGAGCCGCCGTAGGACACGAAAGGCAGCGGAATTCCCTTGGTCGGCATCATGCCCAGCACTACGCTCATATTGATGAGCGCCTGCACCACCACCATGGCGGTGATTCCCGTTGCCAGGAATCGCGCGAAGGGATCCTGGGTGCGCAGCGCAGTGCGAATGCCGCGGTACAGAAAAACGCTGAACAGGACGACGACCAGCGCCGCGCCCCACAGCCCAAGTTCTTCCGCGATGTTGGCGTAGATGAAGTCGGTGTGCGGCTCCGGCAGGTAGAAGAGCTTTTGCTTGCCTTCCATCAGCCCCGCGCCCATCAGCCCGCCGGTGCTGACTGCGATCATTGACTGGATGATGTGGAATCCGTGGCCCTGCGGATCTTTCCACGGATCGAGGAACGCGATGATGCGGTGCCAGCGCCACGGGACGCGCACGATCAGCAGGTACAGCGGCAGCAAGGACGCCAGCAGGCCGTAGCCGAGATAGCGCATCTTCATGCCGGCGATGTAGAGCACCGAAGCCGTGATCGCCATGCAGGCCACGGCGGTGCCGAGGTCGGGCTCCTTGATGATGAGCGCCGCCAGCAGAACGCTGGGCGCGGCTGCGGGAAGTAGCACGTGTTTCCAGTCGGCAATCTGCTGCCAGCGCGACTCCAGAAAGTATGCGAGGTAAAGAATGATGGCGGGCTTGGCCAGCTCCGATGGCTGAAACGACAGAGGCCCCAGCTTGATCCAGCGATGCGTATTGTGCGAATCGTGAAACAGAAACACACCTACCAGCAGCAGACAAGTGAAGCCGAGAAACGTGAAGACAATAGACGACCGCCGATACTGCTTGTAGTCGATATTCATGACCACCAGCATGGCGGCGATTCCAGCGGCGGCCCAGCCCAGTTGGCGCAACAGGAAGCTGTACGAAGAACCGAAGCGCTCCCTCGCCATTACCGCCGACGCGCTGAACACCATGATCAGCCCAAGGAACACGAGCAGCAGGATCACGGTGAAAAGCCACTTATCGACGCTGACGCGCTTCGCCATTAACTTCTGCCTCCAGCGCGGTTGCTGCCTGCGGGTTGGACGTCCCGCGCCTCCAGTTGCCTGACCAAGTCCTTGAAGACACGTCCACGATGTTCGTAGCTGACGAATTGATCGAAGCTGGCACAGGCTGGAGCCAGCAGCACGATGTCTCCTGCCACCGCCGATTCGCTGGCGCGGCGCACCGCGTTGTCGATCGTTCCTGCGCTGATGACCTGTGTTCCTTTCACTTGCGACTCAATCTTGCTTGCGGCCGAACCGATGGTGTACACGCGCTTGACTCGCTTCGCCAGCAAGGGATTGAGAACGCTGTAGTCACTGCCCTTGTCCTTGCCCCCGAGTATCAGGTGAATTCCCCCGGGAAACGATTCCAGCGCCCTGATGGTCGCATCGACGTTGGTGGCCTTGGAGTCGTTGTAATACGCGACGCCGCGGACGGTCGCTACATATTCCAGACGATGCTCGACCGCCTTGAAGTTCGCCACGGCACGGCGAATGTCAGCCGGATCGGCGCCGGCAAGCATGCCCGCGCAAACCGCAGCAAGCACGTTTTCGACATTGTGGGCGCCCTTCAGAGAAATTTCGGCGATCGGCATGATGGTCTGTTCGCTGTCCGCATCGCGCCAAACGATTGCTTCTCCGCGAACGAAAGCTCCATGCTCGACTGCCCGTTGACGGCTGAACCAATACACGGCGGCTTGGGTTTTGTCCGCCATGGCAGAGCAGGTGCCATCATCGGCGTTCAGAACCGCGAAGTCGCTGCTGTTCTGATTTTCGAAGATGCGCGACTTGGCGGCGGCGTAGTTCTCGAAGGTATGGTGGCGGTCGAGGTGATCGGGCGTGACATTCAACACGACCGCAATCTTGGGGTGAAAAGTTTCGATCGTCTCCAATTGGAAGCTGCTGACCTCGAGCACGATCCAGGTGTCGTCGGTCGAGCTTTCCACAAAACTTATCGCAGGAGTGCCAATGTTGCCGCCCACCAGGGTCTCGCGCCCGCTGACCGCGATGATCTCGCCCGCCAGCGTCGTAGTCGTGGTCTTGCCGTTCGATCCCGTAATGGCGACGATCTGTCCTTTGAGGAAACGTGCAGCCAGTTCGACTTCGCCAATGACAGGAATGCCGGCCTGCCGCGCCTGCGATAACTGCGGCACGTCTGCGGGCACGCCTGGGCTGATGACGATCAGTTCCTGTTCTTTGAAGGTTCGTTCGCCGTGATACCCGGCCTCGACCACGATGCCGTGGTCGAGAAGTTGCGGTATTTCGTGGTGCAGTTCCTCTTCCGACTTGGTATCCGAGACCGCGACCCGCGCGCCGCGGTCTGCGAGAAAGAGGGCGCTTGCGATTCCCGATTTTCCTAGCCCGACCACCAGTACGCGCTTGCCTTTTACATCCATGAGAGCTTTCCGTCCGAAGGGTCATTGTGCCACGTTTGCCGCGCCGCTAGCGCAACTTCAACGTGGTGAGAGCAAAGAGTGCAAACACCAGCGAGGCGATCCAGAAGCGCACGATCACTTTGGACTCGCTCCAGCCCATCAGCTCAAAGTGATGGTGGATGGGCGCCATCTTAAAGACGCGCTTTTTGCGCAGCTTGTACGATCCCACCTGCAGGATCACTGACAGCGCCTCGATAACGAAAACGCCGCCGATGAACGGCAGCAGCAATTCCTGCTTGATCAGCACAGCCACGGTGCCGATGGCTCCGCCCAAGGCCAGCGATCCCACATCGCCCATGAAAACCTCGGCTGGGTGCGCGTTATACCAGAGGAAACCGATGGCGGAGCCGACCATGGAGCCGCAGAAGATCGTCAGCTCCGAAACCTGCGGAATTTTGGAAATCTCCAGATAGTCCGCGAAAAGGGCATGCCCGCTTACGTAAGTCAGCATGGTCAGGGCTCCGGCAGCGATCACGGTACAGCCAATCGCCAGGCCGTCGAGCCCATCGGTGAGGTTCACCGCGTTGCTCGAGCCCACGATGACGATCATCACGAAAATCAGGAAAGGCAGGTAGGCCAACGGCCAAAAACCCGTGTCCAGCAGGCGGCCAATCACCAGGTCCGGACGAAAATGCTTGAAGAACGGCACAATTAACCGTGTGGAGTACAAACCATGGCGTTGCAAAGCGATGAGGGTTAGGCCGATCGCCAACGCCGTCAGAAATTGGTAGAAGAGTTTAGCGCGTCCGGTCAAGCCGAGGTTGCGGCGATGGACCACCTTTAGATAGTCGTCAGCGAATCCGATGCCGCCATAGGCCAGCGTCGCCGCTACCGCGATCCATACAAAGCGATTGCTCAGGTCGGCCCACAACAAGGTTGGCACCACCATGGCGACCACGATCAGCACGCCACCCATAGTGGGAGTGCCCGCCTTGCGCTGGTGGCCCTGTGGCCCGTCTTCGCGAATGTACTGTCCAATCTGGAAGTCACGCAAGCGGCGCACTACCGCCGGGCCGATCACCAATCCAATGAAGAGCGCGGTTAGGCTGGCGAAGGCGGTGCGAAACGTCAAATAGCGGAAGATTCGGAACGGGCCGATGTGAAGTACGACAAAACCCTTCTGATAGAGCAGCCAATAGAACAAATTCTTCCCCGTGTTTAAGAAATCGTGCGACCCAAATCGTCAGTGGGAGGCGTCAGCCGTTTTGCTTATCCACAATTCCAGAGCGCGCTCCAGCCGAACCCCTCGCGATGCCTTCAGCAGCACCAGATCACCGGGCTTAACATTGCGCTGCAGCCATTCGCCGGCCTCTTCCGCCGTGGCTGCGAATTCCGCTGACACGTTAGCGGCATCCGCGCCCTCCACGATGAGCCGCGCCAGGCCCCGCACGCCGAGCACCAAGTCCACTCCGTAGGTTCCCATGAGCTGTCCGCAGTCGCGATGCATGGCCTCGCCGCTTGGTCCCAGTTCAAGCATTTCGCCCGCAACCACGATGCGGCGTTGCGCTGGCATCTGTGCCAGTGACCGGACCATGCTGTCCAAGGCCTTCGGGTTGGAATTGTAGCAATCGTTGATGATCGTGGCTCCGGCGTATTCCAGTACCTGCCCGCGCTTGTCGCCCGCCGAAAGCGAGGCCAGTGACTCAGCAGCTTCTTGCAACGTCACGCCATATTGCAGTCCGACTGCCACCGCGGCCAGCGCATTGTAGATGCTGTGTTCACCCAGCAGCGGAAGTGTGGCGCGCAGGCGCTCTCCTTCGCAGACGAGATCAAACGCCGATCCGACGGGCCGCAGCGCTTCAATGTTTTCGGCCCTCACATCGGCAGGCTTCAGCAACCCGAACATCACCACCCTGCCATGAAAATCGCGCGCAAACTGCGACACGTAGGCGTCGTCGGCATTGAGCACCGCGATACCTCCAGCGGGCAATGACTCGATCAACTCGTACTTGGCGCGGACGATTCCGGCGATGGAATCGAAGAACTCCAGATGCACCGGAGCCACCATGGTTACCACCCCGCAGTTGGGTTGCGCCAGTTTCGCCAGCGCGGCAATCTCACCCGCGTGCGACATGCCCATCTCGATCACGGCGATCTCATGTTCGGGTTCCAGCTTCAATAGCTGCAGTGGCAGGCCAAAATGATTATTGAGATTGCCTTGCGACTTCAACACGCTTTGCCGGGTCGCCAGCACGTGCGCGATGATTTCCTTGGTCGTCGTCTTGCCCGCGGAGCCAGTTACGCCCGCCAGTGGCTTGCCCCACAGCCTCCGGACGGCCGCAGCAAGCTGCTGCAGAGCGGTTAGCGTGTCATCAACCACTAGCAGTGCGGCCTTCGCCGGAAAGCGCACCGCCTGCTCACGGCGCACCACCGCCGCAACCGCGCCCTTGGACAACGCAGCTTCCACGAAGTCATGTCCGTCGAGACGTTCGCCGTGCACGGCAAAGAACAGCTCTCCCGGCTGAATGGTTCGGGAATCGATGGAATAGCCGACGGCGACGGCATGGGGGTCAAACTCACCGCTCGCCTGCATGAACTCGGCGGCGCGCGCGAGGCTCAGATTCATGATTTGACCGGATGCGCAGCCGCGTATCCGGCGTGTTGCAGAGCTTTCTGGGCGACCTCGACGTCGTCGAAGGGAACCACACCTTCCCTGGTCACCTGATGTTTCTCGTGGCCCTTACCCGCGATAAGAACGATGTCCCCTGCCTCGGCATCGTGTATAGCCAACTCGATAGCCTTATGCCGGTCCGGCTCCAGCGTGTAGCGGGCGCCGGTGCGCTGCAACCCTGGCAACGCGTCGTTCATGATGGCGATGGGGTCTTCACCGCGCGGGTTGTCGCTGGTCAGAATTACGAAGTCGCTGCCTCGTCCTGCGGCTTCGCCCATCAGCGGCCGCTTGGCGCGATCGCGATCGCCGCCACATCCGAAGACGGTGATCACGCGTCCCGGCCCACCCCGTTGATCGAGGAAATCATGGGCCACCGCCGTGAGGTTGCGGATGGCGTCGTCGGTGTGGGCATAGTCTACGACCACAGTGAACGGCTGGCCGAGTTCGAGCCGCTCGAAGCGGCCGGCGACGTGAGCGATCTGGTCCGCGGCTTCCGCCATCGAGCTTGGTCCCACATCGCGCGCATACGCGGCGGCGGCGGCGGCCACCAGGTTGTACACGTTGACCCGGCCCAGCATCGGACTCCATATCGGAATCTCGCCCTGCGGAGTGATTAACTTGAAACCAACTCCGTTGCTGCTGATTTTCAGGCCGCTGGCGTGAAAGTCGCCGCGTTCGATGCCGTAAGTAATCACTTCGTGGTGCTTCTTGCAGAGCAGCAGAAGCCGCTGGCCGTACTCATCTTCGATGTTTATGACCACCGCCCGCGGGGGCTCCACTCCCAGTCCCTTGAACAGAACTGTCTTCGACTGGAAGTAATTTTCCATTGTGCCGTGATAGTCGAGATGGTCTCGCGTCAGGTTGGTGAAAACTGCTACTTCGAATGGAATGCCAAAAACACGCTGTTGCTCGAGGCCGTGCGATGAGACTTCCAGCACCGCCTCCGTGCATCCGGCGTTCACCGCCTTGGAGAAGATCTGGTTCAGTTCGAGAGCTTCGGGGGTGGTATGGGGAGCGGCAAATGTCTCGTTTCCGATGCGGTACTCGACGGTACCGAGCAGCGCAATCTTGCGGCCCGCGGCCCGCAACATCCGGCTCAGGATGAACGACGTCGTGGTCTTGCCGTTGGTGCCAGTGATCCCGGTCATCACCAGCTTTTCAGCGGGATGGCGGTAAAAGTTGGCGCTGAGACGGGCCAGCGCCCGCCGCCCATGCGGCACGACCGCCCAGGCAATTCCCCCGCGCGGAGCAACCGAGTCGCTCACCACCGCCACCGCTCCGTTGGCAATAGCCTGGTCGATGTACAGCTTTCCGTCGGTGTGCTCGCCACGCATGGCGACGAAACACCACCCCGGCTTCACCCGCCGGCTGTCGTAATCCAGCCCGGCAATCGGCGGGTCGCCCTGTTCGTCCAAGTATTCTGCGCCGTCAAGCAACTTTAGGAAGTTCATACTACCCGCATTATAGCCGCGCTCCCCGGAGGCCGGAGCGGCTGTTTCCTGGATTGAAAAGCGGCGTTCCGAAACGGAACTAGCGCCCAAGCTAGTGACTAAAACGTATCGTGACCTTCTGCCCGGCAAGCAAGTGGCTGCCTGGGAGGGGCGATTGCTCGCGCGCGATTCCGCTACCCAGCACGTTGATCTCAAGACCGCTCTGCTGCGCTGCTTCTACAGCCGACCGCAACGGCTTCCCCATGAAGGACGGCACCACGATGCCGCTGTCCACATCGATCACTACCGTACCTTTTCCGGCTGCAGCTTGGGCTACAGAGGGGTTCGACGAGGGAAGGGCCGCGAGAGCGTCGGTGTCCGGTGCAGCCGCTGGCATCGGCGTGGGCGGCCCCGCAGAAATGTCAACGACACTTGCAGTGCCCGGCTTTGTCATATTGGGCCCGATCGTCACGTGCTGGTCGATCTTCGACTCGGTCTTACCAGGGGGATCATCGGTTTCCGAAATCAGCGGCGCGCCCAGACGGTCCGAGACTTCCTCCGCTTCATCGCTCTTCTTGGAGGACGCCATCAGCGTCTGCCGCAGAGACTGGTTCTTCGGCTCGATGTCATGCGGCACGTGCATGTACTCCAACACTTGTTGCGCGATGCGCTTGAATACCGGGGCTGAAACCTGGCCGCCCTGGTGCAATCCCTGCGCTGAATCAAGGATGACGGCAATCGTGATCGCCGGATTATTGACCGGCGCGAAGCCCACGAACGAACCCACATACTTCGTCTTGGAATATGTTCCGGTTTTCGGATCGACTTTCTGCGCCGTGCCTGTTTTGCCGGCCACCGTGTAGCCATCGAGAATGGCGCGGCGCGCGGTGCCGAACAACACCACGCCTTCCATCATCTTCTTCATCTGCGCCGCGGTCATGGCTGAAACCACCCGGTGTTGCGCCGCGGGATGAAATACCACTGGCTTGGGTGAGGCATTGGGCGGCAACTCTCCGGCCACGATGCGCGGCGGCGTATAGACGCCATCGTTGGCAATCGTCGAAACCATCGACACCACCTGCACCGCCGTGACACCGATCTCCTGCCCCATCGAGATCGCGCCAATGGATACTTTCGACCAGCGATTCACCGGCTTGGTCAGTCCTCGACTCTCACCGGGCAGCTCAATACCTGTCTGCGATCCGAAACCGTAGCCACGAATATATTGATCGAAGCGCTCGCTGCCCAGCTTCATGCCGGTCTTGATGGCGCCCACGTCGCTCGAGTGCGCATATGCCTCGGCGATCGTCACCACACCCAGTTTCTCGTGGTCGCGAATTGTCATGCCAAACACATTGATTGAGCCGTTCTGGCAATCGACATGGTCTTCCGGGGTGACTACTTTCTGCTCAATCGCCGCCGAGTAGGTTACGGTCTTGAACACCGAACCGGGCTCATACACATCGCTGACCGCACGGTTCTTCAGCGCCTCCTTGGGAACGCTGTTGAACACATTGGGATTGAACGTCGGCCGGTTGGCGAGCGCTAGGATTTCGCCGGTTTGCGGGTTCTGCACCACTACGGTGCCGGCCACCGCCTTGGTTTCCTCCATTGCGCGCTCGAGTTCCTTCTCAGCGATGTACTGGATGGTAGAGTCGAGCGTAAGCACCAGGTTCTGCCCGGGATCGGGCTGCCGCTCGACGCGTCCGTACCACTTGCGGCGGGCATCGACGAAGATCATTTCCCGGCCCGGCATGCCGCGCAAATCGTCGTCAAACTTCAGTTCCAAGCCACCCAAGCCTTCGTCGTCAACACCCACGTAACCGATGGTCTGGGCTGCCAGGTCGCGCTTGGGATAAAACCGCATGGGTTCCTTGCGAAAATAGATCCCGCGCAGGTTGAGGTTGCGGACACGCTCGCTGGTTTCAGCGTCGAGCTTGCGCTTCACCCAGGCGAAATTCTTCTGTGAGCGCAAATGTGCCAGTAGTTCCTGGGCATCCAGGTCCAGCACCTTGGCCAGGATCTGCGCGGTGGTTTCCTGGTCGGGGATCTCGCTGGGCACGGCGAACACCGAATCGACATCGATCGACATCGCCAGTTCAGCGCCATTGCGGTCGTAAATCGTACCCCGCCGGGGATCCACGTCGATGGTTCGTCCATGCTGTCGGGAAGCGAGATTCAAAAAGAATTGGTACCTGATGACTTGCAGGTCAACCAGGCGCCCGAGCACCGCCGCCACCCACAGGAAGAGCACGGCCGCAAGAATGTAAAGCCTCTTGGCCGGCGTCTTCGCCGGTGCGCTTGCCCGCATCCCGTTCTCCCCTTGTGCGCAATCCCGGCCCTGTGTCCGGCTCGCCGCCTTACTCTGTAGTACAGCTCCTACACTGTGGTACTGACATGCAGAAGGCGGTCCGACATGGGCGGACCGCCGCTGTGAACTCTCGTCCGGGTTCAGCCCGTCGCGCTGCCACCCAGACGCTTACTGTTGCATCGAGACCACCATGATTCCGTTGGGATTCGCCTTCGCCATGACCGGCACGGCGCTGTCCCCGTTCCCGCTTTCGATGACCTGTACCTGTCCAGCAATCGGTGGAATCATCCCCAGTTTGCGCGCCTCGATGTCGATGCGCTCCAGGTCCTTCAGCGAGGCTTCCTCCAGCTTCAATTCGCGGTTGCTTTCGACGATGGAAGTCTGCTCCGCCTTGGCCTGCTCGATGCGATAGCCGTATTCAATGGCGCTGAGGTGTTGCAGCAGGTACACCATCACCAGCAGAAAGAACACGCCAAGCGTCACGCCGAACGACAGCATCTCGCGGCGGCGTTTAGGATCGACCATGCGCACCACGCGCGAATTGTCGATGCGCTTGGTGAAGTAAATTTCCGGGGTACCCATGAACATGCCACGGGTCTCCGATACCTGTTCACCCCAGCTGCCTGCTTCCGCTGCGGTTGGATAAAGAATTCCGGCTGCCATCGCTCTCTCCTGCCGGGAGGCCTTGTACCTGGCGCATGCCGGCTTTACTCCTACAATGTCGGAGTCCCACGTTTCTGTACTACGACTTATTCACATTTTCCACAGCCTTTTCCGCAGATTCTGTGGATATGTCTGAGGAAACTGCTGAAAAACTATCGCAACTCGTCAACATTCTACGTCCCGCAAAACTCAAATCCGCTCGGCGGCTCGCAGCTTCGAGCTGCGTGATCGCGGATTGCGATCAATCTCCTCCTCTTCGGCCGTCACCGGCTTCTTGGTCAGCACGCGGTACGTTCCGTCGTGCGCTCCCTCACGCAGCGCATCTTTCACGATGCGGTCTTCCAGCGAGTGGAAGCTGATGATCACCAGCCTGCCGCCCTTTTTCAGGACCTGTGGCGCCGCGCCTGCACTCAGCAGCGTCCGCAGGTCATCAAGTTCACGGTTCACCAGAATTCGAAGAGCCTGAAAGGTTTTTGTCGCCGGATGAATGCGCCGCTCAGCTTGGTTCATTGGCCGGGCCGCAGCCGAAACCACCTCCGCAAGATGTGCGGTGGTACGAATCGGCCGCGCCCGAACAATGGCTCTGGCGATTCTCCGCGACCTCCTTTCCTCACCGAATTCGTAAATCGCATCGGCCAGCTCGCGCTCGTCGAAACGGTTTACCACTTGTTCGGCAGTCTGCCCGGACTGCGTATTCATCCGCATATCCAACGGGCCTTCCGCCTGAAAACTGAATCCGCGCTCGGCGTTGTCCAACTGTAGGGAGCTGACGCCCAGATCGGCCAACAACCCGTCGACGCTGGCGGGCGCAACGTGCTGCGCCACTTCCGCAAAACTTGCGTGCACCAGTTCGATCTTCGGCCAATCGGCTGCCAACTCCGGGGTGGGGTTCATCAGCCGTTCCCGGGCCCGTTCCAGCGCTACCGGGTCCTTATCGAAGCCAATCAAACGACCCGCTGCGCCCAGGCGTTTTGCGATTTCCCAACTGTGTCCGCCTAAGCCGAGGGTCAGATCGATAAAGGTCCCGCCGCGCCGCACGGCCAGGAATTCGATCGCTTGCTGTAAAAGAACCGGTACATGGCCAAACTGCCTTTTGCCCGCTTCGCCATGTTCGCGCCCTGGGGCGCTGTCCGCTCCTGGAAACTCGTTGTCCATTCACTCCCGTTCCGAGACGTTGAATGGATCGCTCTGCCTCACTAAATGCCCAGACCGTCCAGGGTTTTCGCATCCTCATCGGTAAACGGCTCGGTCACTTCTTCGCGAAGCGCTTCCGCATTCTGTACCTCGAGATACGTCAAACGTCCCGCCACCGAGACCTCGCCCTTCAGGTCGGCCGACTCGCGTAATACCGCCGGCAGCAGCAGACGCCCTTGGCCATCGAACTCCACTTCCTGCCCGTAATAGCTGGTCCGTTTCAACAGCTTTTGCTTCGAAGCATTGAAAGTAGACAGCCCAACCAGCTTGCGCTCGATCGTCTCCCACTCCTGGATGGGATATAGATAGGCACTCTTTCCATCCCAACTCGTGATGTAGAATTTGCTTCCGTACTTCTCGTCGGCTAGGCGCTTGTATTCCGCGGGCATTTTTAGACGTCCTTTGTCGTCCAGCCGGGTTAAGTGCGAACCACGAAACATAAAGACCGGCCCTGTATGGCCGGGACCCTACTTGGCAAGCGGGAAAGGAGGACAAAATCCACCCCACGCGGGAGCCAGAATCCGAATGCATCGCGAGTTTGGCCAACCTAACCAATTCGCTCTAGCAGCTTCCACGGGAGATATCAGACGATCCATTTTCTCCCACTATTTACCACCATTGGGACGAATCTTACGCCCTTTCCATAGCGTGTCAAGTGGAAATCTCGGTTTTTTGGTGAAAGTTTTCTTAGACTTGCCTGATAACGACAGGTTGGGCTCATCTTCGCGCCTCCCACAGTATTTTGCGTTTACTGAGGCGGTTCTCCGCCGCCCAATCCGGGATGATTCCGGAAGAAACCGTCATTTGTCGGCACAAAACCGACAGTCGAGACGATTGACCGCCGTCGGCGCGTGTGTGTGTCGCAGCTTGAATCAAGATATGGAGGATCAAACCACTTTTCGAAATTCGCCACCAATGAGCCGCGCAGCGGCGACAACTAGGCATCGAGCTGTTGTGATTGCATTTTGTCGGCGCGGAAACTTGGCAACCGCAAGGCCGGGCAGTATAGTCAGTGCGTCGCTAAACGCAATGAGTCAGCGCTTGTACGTCGAGCAGTGGATTCCCGTTCCTGTGCCAAAGGTGTTTGCGTTCTTCTCCGATCCGCACAATCTGCCGCGCATCATGCCTCCTTCGCAGGGCGCGAAGCTCATCAAGTTCAACCTGGTGCCGCCACGATTGCCGGCAGGAGCGCGTCCGCAGGGCCTCGAGCACATGGCGGGACCGGGCACCGAAATCACCTTCAAGTTCCGCGCAATTCCTTATGTGCCCGTTCACGAGCGATGGACCGCGCTGATCACCGAGTTCGCGTTCAACGAATATTTCGCCGACACACAGAAGCAGGGCCCGTTCAAATCGTGGCATCACACACACACCTTCGAAGCCAAGGTTGTGGATGGTCGCGAGGGCACGGTCATTAGTGATGAAGTGGAGTATGAGGTTGGCTTCGGCGCGATCGGAAGAATGATCGAGACGATGATCTTTCAACCCATGATGCGCTCGATCTTCGAACATCGAAAAACGGCGCTGGAAAGAGTCTTCGCTGCCGAAATCGACGCCTCACGGCCGGCCCGGTAGTAGGCCATCTGGTGTCCGCCACGATGTACGTTTCGCCGAGTGCGGATGTGAATTAGGCAAGCGAAATTCCTGCTGTGTCTCAGTGTCTCTGTGGTAGAAATCCTCTATCCTTGCTGCATGGACCTTGTCGCCCTCACCCGCAAGCTCATCGATATCGAATCCGTAACCGGCAACGAAGCCGCTGTGGGTGAGGCGCTCGCGCGCGAATTGAGTGCGCTGGGCTATGCCGTCGAGCGCATGCCGGTGGAGGGCGAGGGCGAACGCTTCAATGTGTGGGCCACTCATCCTGACCAACCGCGTCCCGAGCTGGTGTTCTCGACGCACATGGACACGGTGCCTCCGTTCATCCCTTCATCGGAGACGCCGGAGCGCATTTACGGACGCGGGTCTTGCGATGCCAAGGGCATCGTTGTGGCGCAGATCGCGGCCGGCGAGAAGCTCAAGGCCGATGGCATCCACGTCGGCCTGCTATTTCTTGTGGGCGAAGAGCGCGACAGCCAGGGCGCGCAGGCTGCCAACCAGGATCCGCGCGGTGCGAAGTTCCTCATCAATGGCGAACCCACCGAGAACCGGATCGCCCTCGCCTCGAAGGGAACGCTTCGGGTGGAAGTCGTTGCCACGGGCAAGATGGCGCATTCGGCCTATCCCGAACTTGGGGAGTCGGCGATCGATAAGATGCTGGACGCGCTGGAAAGCGTCCGCAAACTGAAGCTGCCGGTGCATGCCACGGCAGGGCCCTCGACGCTGAACATCGGGCTCATCGGAGGAGGCCGCGCACCTAACGTCATCCCCGACCACGCCAGTGCGAACCTGCTGATCCGCCTCGTCGGGCCTGCCGACGAATTGCGCCAGCAAATAACCGCTGCCGTGTCCGGCAAGGCCGAAGCAAATTTCATTCTCGAGATACCCTTCATGGAATTGGGTACTGTGCCCGGCATCGAAACCATGATCGCCGCCTTCACCAC
>Ga0209039_10001769_pt1 | contig 19552 bp, 16 predicted proteins | sample BogFormECP12_OM1_FD_188238 | JGI IMG/M metagenome (GOLD analysis project Ga0209039, IMG submission 188238) | Bog forest soil microbial communities from Calvert Island, British Columbia, Canada - ECP12_OM1 (SPAdes) (version 2) | ecosystem: Environmental > Aquatic > Freshwater > Wetlands > Bog ...
TCGCAAAGAAATCTTCAACAAAGTCTACCGTGAAAGCAAATCCGTCGCAAACCCGAAACAAATTGAACCAAAAACAAGGTTTGAAGTGAAAGAAGGAGTCCTCAAGCTTCCGGAATTCTACGACACCGTTAAAACTCTTGATCAGACGGTTGAAGTGGACTATTACCTGCCAGGCTGTCCTCCTCCAGTAAAGCTGGTAGCGGCCGCTGTGGACGCCATAGCCAGCAACAAGTTACCTCCGAAGGGCTCTGTGCTGGCACCATTAAAATCTGTGTGTGACGAATGCCCCCGAAAGAAGGACAACAAGAGAATCTCAAAAATCTATCGCGTTCACGAAAAAATCCCTGAGCCGGAAAAGTGTCTTCTGGAGCAAGGGATAATATGCATGGGACCTGCAACCCGCAGCGGATGCGGAGCTCAATGCTTAAACGTTGACATGCCGTGCACAGGATGCGGTGGGCCGTGTCCTAACTCGCCTGAGCAAGGAGCAGCCATGATTGGTGCTTTAGCCTCTATTCTTGGGCTGGAAGGCGAGACGGAACATTACACTCAGGAGGATGTTGACAATCTGATGAGTCAAATCAAGGATCCTCTGGGCACTTTCTACATGTACTCGTTACCTTCTTCGATTCTCCGGAGAAAGGTGATGCCAAAATGAAAGAAATAGTGATAGATCCAATAACGAGGCTTGAAGGCCACGGAAACGTTTCAATATTCCTGAACAACGACGGCGAAGTCGAAAACGCCTACCTCAAAATACCTGAACTCAGAGGGTTCGAACAGTTCTGCGTCGGAAGAAGAGCAGAACTGATGCCCCTTCTGACGACCAGAATCTGCGGAGTCTGCCCAGTTGCACACCATTTCGCAGCCACAAAAGCCTTAGATGCAGCATTCAACGTTGAACCACCATCAGTGGCAAAGAAACTCAGGGAACTCATGTACGCTGGATACGTGATTTACGATCACACACTACATTTCTACTATCTCGGCGGCCCAGACTTCATCGTGGGACCAGACGCGCCTCCAGAGAAAAGAAACATACTAGGAGTCATCGAGAAGGCCGGAATGGATGTTGCCAAAGAAGTCATCAAACACAGGGCTTACGGTCAAAAAATAACCGAAATATTAGGTGGAAAAGCAACCCATCCCGTCTGCGGGCTGCCAGGCGGTATCTCAAAAGCCCTGAGCGAAGAGAACAGACAAGACATCGAAAAGATGGCTGCTTCATCTCTGGAATTTGCAAAATTAACCCTCAAAATATTCCATGACATAGTCCTCGGCAACCCCCAGTACGTTGATATGATCAAGAGCGATGCTTACACGATGAAAACTTACTACATGGGTTTAGTCGACGGACACAACAAGGTGAACTTTTACGACGGCAAAATCAGAGTCGTCTACCCCAGCGGGGGCGAATTCCTCAAATTCGAAGCCAAAGACTACCTGAGCCACATTGGTGAACACGTAGAAGAATGGACCTACGCTAAGTTTCCCTTCCTGAAAAAAGTAGGATGGAAAGGCATGGTCCCCGGGCCAGATAGCGGAGTCTACCGCGTCGGTCCGCTCGGAAGACTCAACGCTTCAGACGGCATGGCAACACCGCTAGCACAGGAAGAATACGAAACAATGTACGAGACCCTCGGTGGAAAACCCGTTCATGGAACCTTGGCGTTCCACTGGGCAAGGTTGATCGAACTGCTTTACGCTACGGAACGAGCCTTGGAGCTCGTCCGAGACTCAGAGATAACCGACACAAACGTGAGGAACAAACCAGGCGCACCAGGCGAAGGAGTAGGAGTCGTCGAAGCAGCAAGAGGCACACTTTACCATCACTATGTTCTCGACAAAGATGCACTGATTAAAGACGTCAATATGATAGTGGCCACAACCAACAATTATCCTGCTATCTGTATGTCAATACGCGACGCAGCCAAAGGTCTCATACACAACGGAAACGTCGATCAGGGCATATTGAACAGGGTTGAAATGGCGTTCAGAGCATACGACCCATGCTTCGGATGCGCCACTCACTTCGCAGTGGGACAAATGCCCCTGACTGTAAAAGTTTACGACGCCAACAAGAAACTGGTGCGGAAACTCCAAAGATAGACCCTTTCTTCTTCCGGTTTTTCCTGTTTGGCGATTTTCAGTGGTCAATTCCAGTCTTAGCGCAGAAAAAGAGCTTGAGGAATGGTTTTCAAAAGCCAAAAGAGTCGTTGTTGCCGGAATTGGAAACCCGATTAGGACAGACGATTTCATCGGCGTCATTGTGGCGCAGGGTTTACAGGGGAAAGTCTCTAAGAGAGTTTACCTCATAGAATGTGAAACAGTTCCCGAGAGCTTCACGGAGGAAATCATAGATTTCAATCCTACGCACGTTCTTCTTGTGGACGCTGCTCTCTTGGGCTTGGAACCTGGCCGTTTCAGGCTTGTTGAACCTGAACAATTGACTGCTTATCCTGCCTTTTCAACACACGTGCTTCCGCTTCGAATCTTCTGCGATCATATCCGAGAGGTGACGAAAGCGAAAATCGCCCTTTTAGTGATCCAGCCTGAGAACGTCGATTTTGGAGAGGGATTGACCTCCACCCTTCAAGCCTCGGCAAATAGAATTGTCCACATGCTTGTCAAGATGCTTCCGCAGTGACTTTTCCTATTCGATACGCTTCAGATTTCCCTTTCGCCGTAACCTATTGCCCGCCCACTAATGTTCGTTCAGACATCGCGTCAACTGAAAACTTATATGCGCGGGGTGAGTATCGAAATCGACGCGTGATATTCATGTCGAGTAAAAAAGCAGATTTGGCAGGTCCAGGAATCGGCAACTACGAGGATTTGGAAAAGATTCTGCCGACAGATTACCATTCCCTTTTGAATTTGAAGGACACTCAAAAAGCCATCTTTGCCGTGAAAAACTACATCGAGGAGAACCTGTGTAAGGAGCTTAACCTGATCATGGTTCAGGTTCCTCTAATAGTAGATGTCGAGAGCGGCGTCAACGATATGTTGGACCGTGACGGTTCACGCACCCCTATTCAATTTCACATTTCAAACGATTACGACAAGCATCCCGTTGATGCTCAGGTAGTTCAAGCCGCAACCAAATGGAAGCGGATGGCACTCAAAGAGTTCGGAATGAAGCCTGGCGAAGGATTATGCACTGACATGCGCGCAGTGAGGAAGGACTACTTCCTGGATCACGATCACAGCGCGTACGTCGATCAATGGGACTGGGAAAAAGCGATAACCGAGAAAGAACGCAACCTCAAATATCTCACCGAGACAGTGGAGAAAATCTGGAAAGTAATCAAGGGCGCAGAGAAGCACGTTCAGAAACTTTATCCCCAATTGAAGACCGACAAGTATCCTGATCTGCCAGAGAAACTCACTTTTCTACACGCTGAAGAGCTACTCGATAAATATCCGAACCTGCCACGGAAACAGAGGGAAACCAAGATTCTGCAAGAACACGCGGGAATCTTCATATACGGAATAGGCTGGCCACTCAAAGACGGTTACCCCCATGAAATGCGAGCAGCAGACTACGACGACTGGGTGACAGAGACGAAATCTAAAGATGGAAAGCCGATGCATGGACTCAATGGCGACATACTTGTTTGGAATCCCGTAACCAAACGGCGACATGAACTGTCATCCATGGGAATAAGAGTAAATGCTGAAACGCTAAAGAAGCAACTGGAAATGTCCGGGCAACTCGACTTCCTAAAGTACCCGTACCACCAAGCCATAATGAAAAACGAAATTCCATTGAGCATCGGAGGCGGAATCGGCCAATCCCGCACACAGATGGTTATTCTGAAGAAAGCACATCTTGGCGAAGTCAGCGTTACCGTGTGGCCCAAGATACTCAAGGACCTAGGGCGCAAAAAGAACATCTTCGTTCTCGAATAGAACCATAGTCTTTCCAGCCCAGCGCGCTCTATCGTGCCACACTTCCGGTTGGAGCACGCGCGAGTTTTCTACTATTCATGCAATCTCTCTTGGAAAGCTAATATCAGATTCTGTACTGCTCTTGCTCTAGCGGTTTCGTTGTACTTGCAGTAGCGTATTCGTCTGCCAAACTTGGCGTGGGTTAGGATGCCTTCAGATTCGAGAATTTGCAAGGACTGGCTTGTCTTCACGAAATTGACGCCAACAATTTTGGCAATTTCTGAGGGCTTCTGCTGAGAATCGATGAGAGTCTTGAGAATCTTCAGTCTGGTTTTTGAGCATAAGGCATCTTCAATGTTCATGGCATTCGCTTTTGAGGCAGTGCTGGAGGCTTAAGAAGCAAGCGGGAAAAAGACCTTTTGCAATCTTAGAGAGTAGACGAAAAATGATTTCTGCAACCATAGCATTCTCAGAAGAAAAGGAAAAGACTCGAAGATACTGGAAGGTGCAACTTGAGAATTTGGGATGAAACCTTACCCCAACAACCCCGCCACTGCCCACGGCTCCACTACACTCTGTGACCAACTATTCCATGCACACACGCGTCTTCTTCCTATACTTGTTCTCTTCTCTATCCTGCACATACCTTCCCACATTATCAAACACACCCACATGCGTTACGTACTCTTAATAATTAGCGACTAAATGAAGTAAGTCCATGACTCAGTACAAGTGGGTGGCCTTATCGAACACTACCCTCGGGGTGCTCATGGCCTCTATAGATAGCACTGTCGTCCTGATCTCCCTTCCAGCCATATTTCGCGGAATAAACCTGAACCCACTGACCTCCTTCCCCTACCTCCTGTGGATCCTCTTCGGTTACATGATCGTAACGGCGACGCTTCTGATCACGTGCGGACGGATATCGGATATATTCGGAAGAGTCAGGCTCTACAACCTAGGGTTCGCCATATTCGCGGTCGGTTCTACCCTCCTCTACCTGACTCCCAACACGGGGACCATCGGCGCGACGGAGCTCATCGTCTTCAGGATAATACAGGCGGTGGGGGCCGCCTTCCTTTTCTCCAACAGCGCCGCGATAATAACAGACGCCTTCCCCGCACACGAAAGGGGCAAGGCCTTGGGGATCAACCAGATAGCGGCCTTGGCAGGTGCCTTCATCGGCCTTGTCCTAGGAGGGACCCTGGCGACGATCGATTGGAGACTCGTTTTCCTGGTGAGCGTCCCCGTGGGCATCTTTGGCGCGATATGGTCTTACTGGAAGCTGAAGGAACTGGGCACTCTAAGCAAGGGAGAGAAGGTGGACGTATGGGGAAACCTGACCTTCGCCACCGGCCTCACAGTATTCCTGATAGCACTTACATATGGCCTCCTCCCGTACGGTTCGTCGCCCATGGGTTGGTCCAACCCATACGTTGTGGCCGGCCTAACGTCCGGCGTGGCATTGCTTGTTGCGTTTCCCTTCATAGAGCGCAGGGTCAAGTACCCCATGCTGAAGCTCGACCTGTTCAGAATCAGAAGCTTCTCCGCAGGGATATTCGCCAGCTTCCTGGCCTCAATCGCCAGGGGCGGCGTCGAAATCACCCTTAGTATACTGCTACAGGGGATCTGGCTCCCCCTACACGGCATAAGTTACACCGACACGCCCTTCTGGGCAGGGATATATCTCCTTCCTCTCTCAATGGGTTTCGTCACCATGGGGCCTATAAGCGGCACCCTGTCGGACAAGCACGGCGCTAGAGGTCTGGCGACCTTGGGAATGCTCATCACCGCAGGGACCTTCGTGGGTCTCGCTCTCCTACCCTTCAATTTCTCCTACGTCGAATTCGCCGCGCTGATATACACTCAAGGCCTAGGAATGGGAATGTTCGCGTCCCCGAATTTGGCGTCGATCATGAACTCCGTGCCAGCTGAAAGCAGGGGGGCCGTGGGCGGAACCGCGAGCACTACGCGAAACACCGGAATGGTGGCAAGCATAGCGGCCTTCTTCGCTGCCATAATCGTCTTCCTCTCCAATAGCTTACCGTCAGCCTTCAGCTCTGCCCTGACAGAGGCAGGCGTTCCTTCTCAGTCCCTTCACTACTTCACATCCCTTTCCCCCACTCAGTCGCTCTTCTCAGCGTTCCTAGGGTACAATCCAATGCTGACTATTTTGAACGGACTGCCTCAGAACGTAAGGGCAACGCTTAGCAACCAAACGATCCAGACGTTAACAGGACTGCACTGGTTCCCCCAGGCTATCCAAGGGGCATTCATGTCTTCAGTGCAAGTCACCTTCTACATTAGCGCGCTGCTCTGCTGCCTCGCAGCCGCGTCATCAGCCCTACGAGGCAAGAGGTACGTCCACGAAGCTGCGAGCTCGAACACCGCAGAAGAATCGACGAAATAACGCGGACGTAAAAACCAGCAAACTGGACCACCAAGAACTTAGTTAAGCTCTTGGATTTTTATGATTTGATTAACGGTGAAACCTTGAAACTATTTCTTCGAAAATTGACTTGAAATCCAAAGTTTGAAAGGCGCGCACTTTCTTCACTTTCACAGACGCCGTGTGAGTGCGTGTTGTCCGGGAGGATAGGTATGGGTAGGGTATCAATGCTAGAGTGTCAATTAATGCGGGGGCTATTTTTTCTGGGTTTCTTTGACTGCTTCTTGGAACAGTTTTTTCACGGCTGTTATTCTTGCTTTTTGGGCTAAGACGTCGCTTGTGGTGACCTCAAGGGCTTCTTCGGGGCACCATTTGACGCATTGGGGTTCTCCTTTTTCTTTACACAGGTCGCAGACATAGACGACTTTGTTTTCGGGGTGGAGCATTATGGCTCCGTAATCGCAGGCTTCGATGCACCATCCACATCCGTTGCATTTGTCCTTGTCCACTCCGATTAGGCCCGTTTCTTCAGACTGGGTTAGGGCTTTTCTTGGGCAGGCAGCAACACATGGGGGGTCTTCGCACAGCCTGCATGTTACGGCCAAGTTTATGAGCTGGTCTATTCTGACCACTCTTATTCTCGATTTTAAGGGATTGAATGCTTTTTCTTTGGTCAATGAGCAAATATATTCGCAGACTTGGCATCCTACGCATTTGTCAGGATCTGCGGCCACGAATTTTCTTTCATGTATCTTTACCATTCATTTTTTCCTCCGCTAATTGCACTTGACGAGGGGAATCAAATCTTCCATCCCCAGCTCCTTCAGTTTCCCCTCGGTTGGGATTCCTTCTTTTGTCCATCCTCTGGATTCGTAGTAATCGTCAAGGAGCAGGTCGAGTTCTGGTTGTGTAACGTAAGCTCCTTTAGATGGGCCGTCATCAGGAATAGGGTCATGCATTACCTTGTAGGGTAAGTTGTCGTCTTTTCTTCCCAAACCTTCTCTCACATTGATTAATCGCGCAAGATTGTTTATTCTCTCACCAGCTTTTTTCAACTCTTCAGGCGTCATGTCATAGCCTGTTACCAAAGTGTAGAGTTTGGCCATATCCGGCAGTTCCTTGTAGTACGTGCCCCTTGAGAATTTGCAGACTATGAAAGAGTCGATAAGGTTGTAGACGTCTTCCATGTCTCTGACAAGCTTGCCTCGGCCTTTTTCAGCTATGAGCCTGTTCACTTTTCCTTTCACATCAAACGCGTAGGCTCCGTGTCTGTTGTGGTCGGCTCCACGGAATGAAACTGCGAAACCCAACGCTGCGGTCTTCAGGCATCGTAGGTCGTAGCCCGTGATTTCAACTCCCTTTATGGTTGCAGCCAGCTTTTCTGAGCCCTTGTTTATTTTGTCGGCGGCGAATTTGGCTCCGTCTGCCAGCACGTCGCCTATGCCTTCGCGTTTGCCTATTTTTTCAACAAGCTGAACCATCGCTTCGGCGTTGCCGAACTTTGCGTCTATTCCATCGACTTCTTTCTGGGTCAGTATTCCTCTTTCGTAACAGTCCATCGCGAAGCCGACGGTTACGCCGGCGCTGATTGCATCCACGCCGTAATAGTTTGTCAGTTCCATAGCCTTTATTATGGCGTCCAGTCGGTCTACGCCGCAGTAGGGACCGAGAGCCCAGAGCGTTTCATACTCCATCCGGGTCATCGTGTTCTTGTAGGGTCCTTCGGCGACGACGCACATGTGTTCACAGCGCATTGCGCAGGAACTGCAACCGATTATTTTCGCTACGTATTTCTCATTCATAACTTCGCCGCTGACTTTCCCGGCGCCTTCAAACCTTGAGTTGTTGTAGTTTCTCGTTGGCATACACGATAATGAATTGTGCACGAGCACGTTTTCAGCCGTTCCCATCGTTCTGTATTTCTGAGTTGCGGGGCCTTTCATCCTCTCATGAAATTCCTTCACATACTCCATAAACTCGTCCAGTTTTGCAACCGTGATATCATGCGTGCCCCTAACGGCAACCGCTTTAAGATTTTTGGAACCCATAACTGCGCCCATGCCTGTCCTTCCGGCAGCACGGGTCTTGTCGTTAATTACACAAGCCATTCTTGCAAGCTTTTCCCCGGCAACACCTATAGCAGCCACTCGGATGTAGTAGTCGCCCAATTCTTCTCTTATGGCATCCTCGGTCTCGCTAGGCGACTTACCCATCAAGCCAGATGCATCTAGAAGCTGGACTGAGTCATCATCAATCCACATGTAGACAGGTCTTTCAGCTTTCCCCTTAATTACCACAGCGTCGTATCCAGCCCTTTTCAATTCAGTTCCAAAAGTGCCATGAGCCAAGGATTCGCCAATTCCGAAGGACTGAGGAGACTTCGAGACTATGGCATGTCCGTTTCCACCAGTAGGCCACATCGTGCCCGATATCGGGCCGTTTGCGATAACCAACGGGTTTTCAGGGTCGAAAGGATCAATCTTAGGCTTCGAATTCTGCAACCACAGCCGCATGCCCAGCCCGATTCCACCAATGTATTTCTTGGCGTAATCCACATTCAAAGGTTCAGTGTGAGTTTTTCCAGAAGTCAAGTCAACGTACAAAACCCGTCCAGCATAACCAATCAATCTAGTTCCCTCTTCAGAGTCTGTTTCCTAACGAGGCTGCACGATTGATATTAATTTATCGTCTAGAAACCAAGATTTTTACTGACGCACTTTATTGCTGCTTAGGCGCGTCTTCGATCAAAATGGTAGTGTATTTCATGGTTTACAGTGAGTCTTTGATGAGTTCGAGTATGTCTTTCACTGAAATCTTGTGTTCGACGTCGAGCACTTTCACAGCATCTTCCAGAGTCGTGACGCAGTAGGGGCAGGCAACGGCTACGGTGTCGACTCCTAGGCTGAGTGCTTCTTGAAGTCGGTTGGTGCTGGGTCTTTTTTCGGGCAATGCATCCTCCGTCCACACTCTGCCTGCTCCGCCACCGCAGCAGAAACTGCATTCTCTGGTTCTCCTCATTTCGACGAGTTCCGTTCCCTTCAGTGATCGCAAGACTCGTCTTGGAGCGTCGAACACGTCGTTGCGTTTGCCGAGGAAACATGGGTCATGATAAGCTATTTTTCTTTTCATGGGTTTCGTAAGTTTTATGTCACCGTTTTCAATTGCGTCCGCAAGGAACTGAGTGTAATGCTGAACGTTTAGGCCAGCGTCGCTGTAGGGCTTATCATTTTTGAAAGTGTTGTAGCAATGCGGTGAAAGCGTCACGATTTTCTTGGCGCCGAATTCCTTGAACTTGGCGATGTTGTGCTCAGCAAGTTCCTCAAACAATCCCTTCTCTCCGAGTCTCATTATGTGGTCGCCGCAACACCATTCTTCGGTGCCCAAGGTTGCGAATGAAACGTGCATTTGATTGAGAATAGAAACGATCGTTCGGGCAGCTTCCTGGTTTCTCATATCATAAACGTTTGAGCAGCAAGTGAAAAGCAGAACGTCAGCTTTTGTCGTTGCAGGATACGTTTTCACGTTCAGGTCCTTTGCCCAATCCATCCTCTTCGCCTGCGGCGTACCCATAGGGTTGTGAAATTTGTAAACGCTTTCAAGCACGTCTTTGACCGTGCGGGGTATGTCTCCAGTCTCAACCAGCAGGCTGTGATCGTCAACAATGGCGCTTGCGCAGGTTAGTTTCTTGGGGCAGAACATGGTGCATGAATTGCATTGGGTGCAGAGCCAGATGTTGTCGGCCATCGGCTTCAAACGCTTGTCCTGGCCTTGATCTCTGGAGTCCGTGATGAATCTGTAAGTGGCTGTCAACGCTGACGGTCCAAGGAATTTTTCGTCTATAACTGCTGGACAAGCTGAGTTGCAGATTGAACATTTGATGCATAACGTAAGGTCCCAGTATTTCGCAAGTTCAGCGGGAGTTTGAGGAAACTCTACTATTTTCTTGAATTCTTCCTGGGGCCTGATGAGCTGAGTCTCGATTCTCTTGTAGGTTTCGAAGAAGGATCGCATGTCAACTACAAGATCCTTTATCACAGGGGCGTTTGAAAGTGGCTCAATTACTAAAGTGTCCATGCCGAGGTCAAGCACTTGAGTGTAGCAGGCCAGCATCGGTTTGCCATTGACGTTGATTGCGCAGTCTCCGCATATGCCCATTCTACATGATTGTCTGAAAGTCAATGAATCGTCGAAGTGATCTTTGATGTACAGAAGCGCTTCTAGGAGTGTTGTTCCTCGTCGAACCGGAACCTTGAACGTTGATTTATAGTGTTTATTCTGGTCTGGGTCAAATCGGCTGATGCTGAACTCCACAGTTTTTTCGACAAGAGTGCTCATACCGCTTCATCCTCCTAGTAGGTCCTCGCCACGGGCGGCCACCTTGTTATCGTAACTGGAATATACTCCATTCTCGGCCCGTCTTTCGTGTAATAAGCAAGAGAGTGTTTCAGCCAGTTCTGGTCGTCGCGTTTTGGATAGTCCGTTCTGGAGTGTGCGCCGCGTGATTCGTTGCGAGGCAACGCGCTGACCATTGTTATTTCAGCAAGATCCAACATGAAGTCAAGCTGAATCGCGTTCAACATTCCCGTGTTGAATGCTCTTCCCTTGTCTTGAACCTTGATTTTCTTGAACCTCTGTTTGAGCTGCCTGATTGTCTTGAGACCGCTTTCAAGCTGGTCTCCAGTTCTGTATATCCAGGCTTTCTCGTTCATAACGCGTCTCATTTCATCTCTGATTTCTGGGACTTTTTCCCCGCCTTCGCTTCCCAGTATCTGATCGAAAATTCGTTTCTCCTCCCCTGCCAACTTTTCTTGTTGAATTTCATGGAAGCCGACGGCCAGCGCGTGTTTGGCAGCTTGTTCGCCCGAGACGGCGCCGAAAACCAAACATTCGGCCGTTGAGTTTGTTCCCAGCCTGTTCGCGCCGTGCAAGCTTAGGCATGAGCATTCGCCTGAAGCATATAAGCCTGAGATCGGTGTTTCCGTTTTTATGTTTGCTCTTATTCCTCCCATCGAGTAGTGAGCTGCTGGTCCGATCGGGATAGGTTCTTTGACGGGATCTACTCCGCCAAGTTTTATGGCGACGTCTCTGATGAGGGGCAGCCTCAAGTTTATTTTCTCTTCTCCCAAATGTCTGAGGTCTATGGCGATGTAGGGTCCGTAAGGTCCTTGGAAGCCTCTCCCTTCCAGTATCTCCGTTTGTTCTGCGCGGGAAACCACGTCTCTGGGAGCCAGCTCCATTTTTTCTGGAGCATATTTTTTCATGAAGCGTTCGCCGTTAACGTTTATCAGATATCCGCCTTCTCCTCGGGCTCCTTCCGTTATCAACACGCCTGAAGGAACCATGCCTGTGGGATGGAATTGGACGAACTCCATATCTTCTAATGCTGCGCCCGCACGGTACGCCATTGCCATGCCGTCGCCTGTTGTCGTATGCGAAAAAGTGGTGAATTCATAAATGCGTTCATGCCCTCCAGCGGCCATTACGATTGACTTGGCTTGGAACGCGTTCATCTGCCCCGTCTTCATCTCCAACGCTGTGAGGCCGACCGCGGTATTGTTTTCCACTACTAGGGAAGTTGCAAACCACTCATCGTAGAATTTTATGTTACTGTACGACGAGGCTTTCCCGTAAATAGCCTGCATTTCATGGAAGCCCGTCATATCTGCAGCGAAACATGCTCTTGGAAAACTATGTCCGCCGAAGGCTCTTTGATCTATTTTTCCATCAGCTGTCCTGCTCCACGGGCACCCCCAGTGTTCTATGAGAACGATTTCTTTAGGTGCTTCCTTGACGAAGAACTCCACGACATTCTGATCAGCCAGAAAATCTGCGCCTTTAACCGTGTCGTACGCGTGCAAGTCAGAAGAATCCTTCTCATTCGTGACTGCACCCGTTCCACCCTGTGCACAAACAGAATGAGACCGTAAAGGATGGTGCTTACTAATGACTGCTATATCCAGCTTCTCGTTAACTTGGGCCGCGGCTACTGCTGCTCTCAGCCCCGCCAGTCCAGCACCGACGATTAAAACATCATGGTTAAATTTGTCCATCCAACAACACCTTCATTGACTATCATGGGAAGATTAGGTAAATCTGTAAACCTTGCTTTATAGTTTTTCCAGACATCCCTTTTATGCTAACGTTCGTTAGCAGACAATTTCTGGATGCGTGTTTACAAGATTTTTATAGCTGCCTAGTCAATGCTAGCTTGTGATGCCGTGTTCAACGCCCCAAAGTTCATAGAGGATGCTGTTAAGGAGTTAGCGGGCAAAATAAGAGGGGTCGCAGTAATTGGCGTCTCAGGCGGCGTCGATTCGACTACGGCCGCGATTCTTGTGAGCAGGGCTATCGGAGACAATCTGCGCTGCGTTCTCGTCGACACTGGTTACATGAGGAAGAATGAGATAGAAAATAGTCAAAGGCTATTGAAGCAGCTTGGGTTAAAAGTTATTGTTGTGGATGCTAAGGAAAGGTTTTATGATAAACTCAAAGGTGTGGTAGATCCGGAGCAGAAAAGAAAAATCATCGGTGAATTGTTCATAAGGGTTTTCGAGGAAGTGGCCAAAAGGGAGAACGCGAAATTCTTCGTTCAAGGCACGATTGCTCCTGACTGGATAGAGAGCGGCGGGGGACTCAGGGACAAGATAAAATCGCATCACAACGTCGGAGGCCTGCCTGAAAAAATTGATTTCGAAATAGTCGAGCCGCTCAGAGACCTCTACAAAGATGAAGTGCGAATCGTGGGGAAAGAGTTGAATTTGCCTCCTGAACTCTACGAGCGTCAACCCTTTCCAGGCCCAGGGTTGGCGGTGAGAATACTCGGCGAAGCCACCCCTGACAATGCCCGAATTGTCAGAGAAGCCTGTGCGATTGCCGAGGAAGAGATTGAAAAAGCAGCGGCTAATGGCGAAATGAGTAAGCCTTGGCAATATTTTGCAGTGCTGCTGCCTTGTAAGACTGTGGGGGTTCATGGTGATGTCAGAGTCTACGGCAACGTGGTCGCCGTGCGAGCGGTTGAAAGCCTCGATGGAATGAGTGCTGCGTACTCAAAGATTCCTCATTCTGTGCTGGAGAGAATATCTGTGAGAGTGACGAACACGTTGAAAGACGATGTCAGCAGGGTTGTCTATGACGTGACGAATAAACCTCCGGGAACGATTGAATATGAGTAATCCCGTCAGAATCCATGTTATTGACAACGGTGGCCAATGGACTCACCGGATTTGGAGGGTCCTCAAAGAAATCGGATGCGACTCGAAAATCATACCCAACACAACTCCACCAAACGAGATAGACGCTGACGCCCTGGTTCTCAGCGGAGGCGCACCCAGAATCGCCTGGGAATCCCCCAAACTGGGCAGATGCATCGACTACTTGAAAAATTTCGAGGGGCCGATTCTTGGCATATGCGTGGGATTTCAACTAATGGCGGTGTACTGCGGCGGAAAAGCAGGCCCTTCAGAAGTTCCAGAGTACGGACTGGCCAGGCTGCGCGTAGTGGAAGAAGACGATCTCTTCAAAGGACTGCCAAAAGAGTTACTTGTATGGGAGTCGCACAACGATGAAATCAAAATAGCAAATGAATTCACAGTTCTCGCGGTCTCCGACAACTGCAGCATTCAAGCCGGAAAACATCATGAGAAACCATATTATGGCATTCAATTTCATCCTGAAGTCAACAACACCGAACATGGCGCCGAAATACTCAGCAACTTCGTCAACACAGTAAAAGCGAAATGATCTGCGATTTCCACTCTTTCGGCACTGAACTTAACAGTCACAAAAGCTGATGGAACTCATTCTAGCCGCTTTATGATGTGGTAGCCAAATTTCGTTTTAACGATAGGTGAAACCTGACCTTTCTGAAGCCCGAAAGCACAAGTCTCGAATTCCTTAACCATCTTCCCCCTTGTGAAAGTGCCGAGATCTCCACCATTTTTCCCAGAGGGACAAAGCGACAGTTCCTTAGCTATATTCGCGAACTTGTCACCCTTGTTCAGCCGTTCCACCACAGCCTTTGCTTCAGGCTCAGTCTTTACGAGAATATGGGCGCAATGTACCTTGTCTGGCATGAATTACAACTATTCCCGCACCATTTAAAAATGTTTGCAGCTGCCCAGCCTCGAAAGCAGAGCACTAGCCGCTTGCGTGTGCATGAATCCACAACCGTCAACACATGGAAACTCTTTATAGCCTCTTGATGATTTCTAGCGTTAACAGGATAGTTGACCAAAATGTCTGTCAAAGGATTAGATCACATCGGAGTCGCAGTGAAAGACCTAGACAGCGCAATCAGCTTGTACCGAGATGTTCTCGGCATGAAACTCGAAGGCACACATATACTACGCGAGAGAGGAGTCAAAGTGGCCTTCTTCTCAGTCAGCGGCGGAACCCAAGTGGAGCTTCTGCAATCAATTGACAACGAAAGCACAATAGCAAAGTTCCTTTCAAGCCACGGAGAAGGAATACATCACATGGCCCTCAAAGTCAAGGACATTGAGGCAATGCTTACAACCTTCAAAAAGAACGGCCTGACACTGATTGATGAGACGCCCAAGGCAGGTGCAGAAGGCAAAAAAATAGCCTTTGTTCACCCCAAAAGCACAAAAGGCGTCTTGCTGGAACTCTGCGAAGGACCTTGACGGCGGCCACAAGTGTCCTCAAACATAACAATGGAACAACTGCAACACAACCTCCGCACAAAAGTCTTCGGAAAACAACTATTTCTGAGTCCCAAAGTGGACTCCACCAACGATTGGGCAAAGCAACTCGCTGAAACCGGAGCGGCAGAAGGAACCGTCACGTTAGCAAAGATGCAAACAGCTGCACATGGAAGAAAAGGCAAATCGTGGACTTCACCTGCAGGCGGCCTGTGGCTCTCAATTATTCTCAGACCAAAGAACAAGGCAAGCGAATTAGCCAAACTAACGTTCACAGCCAGCTTGGCTGTGGCCGAAGTTCTCCGCGAACAATATGACTTGAGGGCTGAAACGAAATGGCCCAACGACGTACTAGTGAACGGCAGAAAAATCTGCGGTGTGCTGGCTGAAATGAACACGACAAACGAACAGGTCAACAATGTTGTTCTAGGCGTAGGCATAAACGTAAATTTCCAAAGAAGCATCCTACCTAAGTCATTCAGGGCAAATGCGACCTCCATAGAAAGCGAACTTGGAAGAAAAATCATTTTTCACGAGCTATTCACAGCATTGATGGAAAAAATGGAAGACAACTATCAAATGTTCTTAAATGAAGGGGTTGGCCCTCTGCTTGAGAGATGGAAAACATATGCAGGTTTCCTGGGCAAAACAGTTGTCGTTACTGAGTCCAACGAAACGTTAACTGGTACGGCATTGGACATTGATGAGGATGGCGCATTAATCATCGCAATGGAAGACGGAACCAAGAAACGAATATGCTTGGGCGACATCGTGAACATGAAACGCTGAGGCGCGCTTCACCCAATCAATCTTGAACCTCTCGGCGCGCGTTAACGCTTGAAAACCGCATCTTTGAGCGGTCTCAACAACGGCATACGTCTAAATACTTAATAATCCAAGTACTAATGCCCAAATTGAGGAGATAGTGCATGTCAGGAGTTAAGGAGCCCACGGTTGAAGAGAAGATGAACCAGCTCAAAAGTTTGAGGGAACAGGCTCGGCTTGGTGGCGGACAAAAACGGATTGACGAACAGCATGCGAAAGGCAAGTTGACGGCTAGAGAGCGCGTCGAGCGTTTGCTTGACGAAGGCAGCTTCAACGAGATTGACCAGTTTGTGGTTCACCAATGCGTAGAGTTCGGCATGTCTGACCGAAAATTCCTCGGGGACGGCGTTGTAACTGGATATGGCACGATAGATGGGAGGCTCGTTTACGTTTTCTCTCAGGACTTTACCGTGTATGGCGGCTCACTGGGAGAGATGTTTGCGAAGAAAGTTTGTAAACTCATGGATTTGGCTCTGAAAACTGGAGCCCCTGTCATCGGTTTGAATGATTCGGGTGGAGCTAGAATTCAGGAAGGCGTGGCAAGCCTCGGAGGATACGGCGACATTTTCTTCAGAAACGTAACAAGCTCCGGCGTCGTCCCACAAATCTCCGCAGTAATGGGGCCATGCGCTGGAGGAGCAGTTTATTCCCCCGCATTAACGGATTTCATAATCATGGTCGACAAGACAAGCCACATGTTCATCACAGGCCCAGATGTGGTGAAAACCGTGCTTGGACAAGAAGTGTCCTTCGAAGACCTGGGTGGAGCAATGGTTCACAGCCAAACCAGCGGCGTCGCCCACTTCATCGCGAAAGACGAAGATCACTGCCTACAAATAATCAAGAAACTGCTGAGTTACTTGCCCAGCAACTACCTCGAGGATCCCCCTGTCGAAGATTCTGGAGACAACCCTAATCGTGCTGACGAGGATTTAACCCAAATAATTCCGAATGATCCGGACAAACCTTACGACGTCAAAGAAATAATCCACCGTGTCGTCGACAATGGAGAGTTCTTCGAGATCCAACCGCTTTGGGCTCAGAACATAGCAATAGGCTTCGCACGCTTGAATGGAAGAACAATTGGAGTAGTCGCCAATCAACCGGCCCATTATGCTGGGGCATTGGACATCAACAGTTCCATGAAGGCTGGCAGGTTCGTTCGTTTCTGTGACGCCTTCAACATTCCCATAATAACCTTTGTGGACGTGCCAGGTTTTCTGCCAGGCATCGAACAGGAACATGGGGGAATAATCAAACACGGCTCCAAACTTCTGTACGCCTATTGCGAAGCCACCGTGCCCAAAATAACGGTAATTCTAAGAAAAGACTACGGTGGAGCCTACGACGTCATGGGAAGCAAACATTCAGGAGCAGACATCAACTATGCCTGGCCAACCGCCGAAATCGCCGTCATGGGTCCGCATGGAGCCATCAACATAATCTTTCGAAAAGAAATTGCAGAAGCCAAAGATCCCCATCAGAAACACAACCAACTCGTAGCCGAATACCGACAGAAATTCGCAAGCCCCTACATCGCCGCACAGAAAGGCTACATAGACGAAGTAATCCAACCCTCAGAAACAAGGCCGAAACTCATCAGCGCACTCGAAAGCCTATCCACCAAACGCGAACTCCGCCCATCCCGAAAACACTCAAACCTACCATTATAGATTCAAGCCATCTGTTAAATAGATAAATAGAAACATCAGAACTCGAATGAAGTTTGTGTTAACTATCGTGGGATGACTCGCTGAAGGCTCTGTAAACTCTTTGGTTTTCAGCTTAGGCTAGAGAACGGCTCTAGTTTGCGCGATGCCATCCATATTCTTCGTAAATCTGTTTGCCTCTTTCAGATATTAGAAAGTCGGTGAATTTCTTGGCTAATTCCTTGTTCTTGGAAAAAGCTATTACCTCTATTGCTGTGCTTCTATGTACTTGAAGGTCTTGACGGTAAGACTCCTAGTGAGGCATGTGGGATAACGGTTGAAGGAAAAAACAAGTGGCTAGCCCTAATCCAGAACGCGAGCAGGGAGAAGTCCTAAATTGAGATGAGGGGAGATGGTAGTTTTGCTCGCTAGGGAGAAAGGGAGAAGGGAGAAAAACTTACCACCATTTCCTCATTCAACTTCGATTATGCACACGTATGTTACTTTTAAGTTTATGCCTTGATTTTTGAATTGAATTTACAAAAACTGAGGTAAAGTTCTTTTGGCTGTTAAGTCCTTATGTTAGATTCACAAAAGAAAAAATCGTACCAGACGAATTTTCCTACATGAACCCAAACTAGACGCAGACTTCACAGAACCTCTTCTATTATGTCGCCTTTCCCAATTTTATTGAATTTGAATGGTCTCGGAATCTTCGTTTTTCTGTTAATCACCCAATTCACCTCATCTATTTCTTGGGCTCTAATCCAAACCCTTCCCAGAACAATTTGTGAAATCTCTCAGGGGGTTTGATCTTCAATATTTGATTTCCCGCTTGAAATTCCTTCCGATGGATAGTTACTTCATTTGCTCCATCTCTTAAACCCATCAAGCATACGAATATTCTATCGCGAATTCTTTCGCTTTCCTCAAACTTGTGAAGAAAACCCAGTACTTCTTCAAGTATGGAATTGCTCTTCCTTATCAAGAGGCTTGCGGGTTTTTGGATCAAATATAGCAACATGATAATTGTCGTCTAGCTTATCACTCAATCTCATCACCGCTCAAAATCAAAACAACATGTTCTATCTAAGGTTTTTGTCAATTCACACACTATCAACCGATTTTTCACACGTAGAGCGTTCAACCGAAGACTTCACAGAACCGTATCCCAGGTTCTGTTACCTCTACGGTTGATTGATTGTTTCGTTGTGGCTGTTGCTTTTCGGTTGATAAGTTTAGTCTTCAGTAATTAAGACTCGATTTCCTTCTTGAAGACCGCAATAGCGTGTAAACTGCCTCCTGATTCACCTATGGTGTATATTGTCGTCAATTCCCAGCCTTCCTTACCCAACTTTGCAAATTCTCTCTCAGATTCGATTTGGCTAGATGGTGGGTGTACATCAACAAACTTGTATTCCCAATTTGTCATGTTCTTACCTCACTTGGTAATCTAAGAAACAGCAGAGAATAAAAATGTGGGGTAAGGAAGGGGGAGCTATCCTTTAGATGGTGCCCAATGGTCTTTAGGAAGTATTCTGCCACCTAAAGTGTGTCTACGTTCGACGACAACTTTTTGCATTTCGATATTCATGCATTTTGGGCATTGATAAAAGGCTGTTACGAAGTCTGGCTGTCTAGAGTCGTTGGCAAGCTCCCCTTTAGGTTCCATCTCAGTTTCACATTTTGGACATTTAGGCATAACACATCACCCGCTAGAATATTGAAGAGTAGGTTAGCAGTCTAGCATATTTAAATTGTATCAACCTAAGAATCTCGATTTGAATAACACAAAAACACGAGCTATCACCCGACAGTTAACACGTTGAGCAATCGCCCACCAAGTTGAAAGAACCCTCTTTCTATTCTAATCTACATTTCTAAAATCATAGTGTCAATCTATCGTTATAGTCGAACTAGTCGACAACATATGCCGGTCTAATCTATCGTCGAATTTGTACTAGTCGACCATCATAGATTAATACAGCTTCACCCCCTTTCCACGCCAAAGACGCACGCACCAACGGGAAGCTGCACTATTTGACTCAAAAACCCGTTAAAATCACCGACACAACCTTCCGTGACGCGCATCAAAGTCTGTTGGCCACCAGAATGCGCACAGACACGATGCTTCCAAT
>Ga0209039_10001770_pt1 | contig 19551 bp, 17 predicted proteins | sample BogFormECP12_OM1_FD_188238 | JGI IMG/M metagenome (GOLD analysis project Ga0209039, IMG submission 188238) | Bog forest soil microbial communities from Calvert Island, British Columbia, Canada - ECP12_OM1 (SPAdes) (version 2) | ecosystem: Environmental > Aquatic > Freshwater > Wetlands > Bog ...
CCATGAGGGATCGTTTTTGCCATTAATGGCAACAATATAATATCTGAAGTACCGAAGATCGAACACTTGCCGCCTTCGGCAAAACTAGTGTATAAGGTGCTGGAAACCAGCGGCCTGATCACACAGAAGGACATCATCAAAAAAACCTATCTGCCACCGAGGACCGTCCGATACGCCCTGAACCGGCTACGCGACGAGAACATCCTGCAGGTGCGCTTCTATTTCAGGGACGCACGCCAGAGCCTGTACGGGTTGAACTTCGGGATCCCGGAGGTGGCGTAATGGCCTGTAGTTTTTTGTTATAAAATAAAGGCAATTAGCGATGGAGCGGCCGACGGTCGTTACTGCGATTCCAACCTGGGTCGCTCCGGGCTAATAACCCTCCTATTTCATTCCGTCAAACGCATTTGCATAAAGGGGATCAGCACGGCGGCCCATTTAACGCACCATAAGGGCCGCTATGGCTGATGATAAAAAAAATAAAGACTTATTCTCGATAATAGTTTTAATTAAAATAAAAAGAGGGGTTTTTCCATCAGGCCCCTTTATCCTATTTTGTCATTGACCTCTTAAAGACCGGCAACGCGATCGCCATGGTGATGATGCCAAAGACCGCCAGTATGGCGATCTGGGGAAGCACGTCCTGCAGGCCGGCATTCAGGATCATCACCTTCCGCATGGCGTCGGCGGCATAGGTGACCGGTATCAGCTCCGACAGCCACTGCATGAACCACGGCATCTGCTGGATCGGGAACATGATCCCCGACAGGAACATCATCGGGAATATGAGTATGTTGATCAGCATGATGCTGTTCTTCTGGTCTCCCGCGATCGAGGTGAACAGGATACCCAGCCCGATAAAGCTGAAGACCCCAAGGAATAGCAGGAAGAACGCCAGCAATATGCTGCCCTGGATGTGTACGCCGAAGAGCGTGACCGCCAGGATCATTATGATAATGCCCTGGACGAACCCGCCTAAGGTCAGCGCGACGGTCTTCCCGATGATGACCGAGACCGGGCTGATGGGCGCCGACAGGACGCCGTCGAAGGTGCCCCTCTCCTTTTCCTGGGATATGCCCTCGGGTATGCCCGTCATGGCGCTCATCATCACGACCATGATGAGCATTCCAGGTGCCAGGAAGTCGAAGTAGTTCGAGCCCGGGATGGTGCCCTGTGCGTTAGCACTATATGGGTTTAGCACAGCCTGCGGGTCTAAGGTCTCGTTCGCTTTCGCACCGAGCTGCATTACAGTCACAGCGGACTTCATGCCGCTCACGCCTCCGATCAGCCCGGAAGCCTCGGCCATGACCTGCGCCCCGACCTGGGGGTTGCTATTATCGTACAGCACGGTCACGTTGGCGGACTTCCCCTGGGATACAGCCTGCTCGAAGCCCTCGGGTACGATGATGGCACCGTTTATCTTCCCCTGGTCTATCATCTTCCTGGCTTCGTCAACGCTGCCCACTGTATGGAAGTCCATTTTCACTGAATTGTTGCTGAGCCATTGAAGCTGGGCGAGGAAGCTCGCGCTATCCTGGCTATGGCTCAGGTCTATGACGGCGACCGGCAGGTTTTGCGGCATCGACGCGTTGTTCGGGTAAATGAAGCCGAACATCAACATCAGTAAAAGCGGCATGATGACCATCAGGGCCAGCGTCATCTTGCTGCGCGTGGTCTCAAGCAGGTCCTTACGCATGATGTTAAAGCTGTCCAATAACATGTCCTGTATGCTCATCGTCTCACCTCACCCTCGACTTCGGCGCGTCCATGTGGTCGTGGAATTCCGGGGTCGCGTTCTTATCGGAGACCGCGTCCCTCATCTCCTTGCCCGTGACCATGAGGAACACGTCCTCCAGGCTGGGCTCGTGTGTATTGATCATTTCGATCTTTCCGCCTTCCTTCATCACCATTTTAACGATCTCCTCGATGGCATCGCCGCCTTTTGCGCTGATCTTCAGGTCGTACGCGTCATCCTGGGCTATCCCGGCTACACAGTCCAGCGACCGGATGCGGTCCGTGAGGAACGGCGTCAGGTTGGGTATTCTCATATCGAAGATCTTCGCCTCGCCATTCGAAACCAGCTTTTTCAGCTCATGCGGGGTGTCCATGGCGGCGATCTTGCCGTGGTCTATGATGGCGATACGATCGCTCAGCGCCTCGGCCTCGACCATGGCGTGCGTGGTGAGGATCACGGTCGTGCCCTTATTGTTTATATCGCGTATGATATCCCGTATGGCGAGCGTAGTCTGGGGGTCGAGCCCCAGGGTGGGCTCATCCATGAACACGATATTGGGCTCGGGGAGCAGCGCCCTGATCACGTTGATCCGCTGCCTCATGCCGGTGGAGAACTTTTTCACCTGGGTGTTCTTCCATTCGGCCATGTTCACCAGGCCAAGCAGATCATCGATGCGGCTCTCGGCCTTTGCCTTGGGCATCTTATGGAGGCGGCCGAAGAAGCGGAGATTTTCCGCGGCGGTCAATTGCTCGTACATGATCATCTTCTCCGATACGAGGCCGATCTTCTTCCGGACCTCGGCGGGCTCTTTGACGAGGTCAAAGCCGGCGATGCTGGCGGAGCCCGAAGTGGGCCTGGCCAGGGTACAGAGCATCCTTATGGTGGTGCTCTTGCCCGCGCCGTTAGGGCCCAGGAAGCCGAAGATCTCCCCGTCCTTTACCGTCAGCGATAGGTCGTCTACCGCCGTGAAATTGCCGAACTTCTTGGTGAGGTTCCTTAACTCGATAGCATTCGCCACTGGCATTTTTTCACCTTTAAATGATCATAATTAGCTTATTTTTCCTGGAGCGATTCTTTTATCTTTTTTAGCCGGTCGCCCAGGTCATCGATCTTTGCCTCATGCGGGGCCAGCTTTTCTTTCTTTATGTCTTCCAGATACGTTACGTAGCCGTCGATCTCCGTTAATGCATTTTCTATTGCAAACGTTCCGTGGTCGATCCGCTCCCCCATCAATGCGGGGGGTTCCTCTCCGAAGACTTTCCCGATGGTCTCCGATCCCGACATGGTCAGCTCATAGCGCCCGTCATCCTTTTTTATGACCAGGCTCTCCGCCACCATTTTATTCAGCATGGGGTAGATGGAGCCGGGCGAAGGGCGCCAGCTTTGATCCACGTGCACATGGCGATGCTCGTTGACATGGACTGCCTGTTGTTTTTTATGGATGGCGTTCATGATATTGATGCTGTGGACCGCATCGTGTCGGGTCTGGATCGCGTCCATGATCTCGACGCCGTTTTTAGGCCCGTCCGCCAGAACGTAAAGTATCCAGAGCCTCAGGCCTCCGAGATTTCCTATCAGGTCCATTCTTTCATGGAACTGCGCGTGTTTGGCTTTCCAATTTTCCCACATATAATTCCTGTACCTGGTATCGCTTATTCGATATTTTATCGATAACTTGATATGTTATTATTGGCAATATATTGGATTTGTTTGCCTTTTGTTTGTTTTAAATATCAAGTACTAGATATCGACAAATTGATATTGCGCATGTTGGTATATATAGTTATTGCAGAAAAGCCGCTTACTAAAACTCCCATAGACCTTACCCAGTGCCAGAAATCGGCAGACGTCCAATTATGAAAAAAAATTGAAGTGCTTCCAATATGGAAAAATAGTTGAGCTCTAGAGGTTTCTCGAGAACCGATCCCTGTTCTTATCGAAGGTCGCCTTACATTTATTACTGCAGAAATAGTAGGTTTTCCCATTATGCTTCTCAAGTGCTCCCGGCTTATCGGGATCCACTTTCATATTGCATACCGGGTCTTTCTCCATCCATATCACCGGTTATACTAAACAAGCATCGACGAAAAGCCTGTCCTGAGGATAGGGCAGATGCTCCGCGCCGGCTTCCGCTATATGTCCGGAAACACTTGCACGTACCGTCGAAAAACATTATTTAAAAAAATAGGTCTCAGGCCATGATGGCCTGAAACATCCTCAATATTGTTGTTTTTTACTCACGCATTATTGTCCCGGGTAGCCAGGGTACGGGTAGCTAGGGTATGGGTAACCGGGGTTATGTCCCGGTGTACCAGGGTACGGGTAGCTCGGGTACGGGAAGCTCGGGTACGGGTATCCAGGATATCCTGGCGTCGGAGTCGGCTGCTTTCCAGGGTTACCTGGGTAGCCAGGGATCGGGTATCCAGGGTATGGGTATCCAGGATTAACTGGTGTTCCCGGGTTGCCCGGAGTCGGGGTAGGCGTGGGCGACGGCTTCGTCGGGTTCGGAGTAGGCGACGGGTTCGTCGGAGGCGTGTACTTGCCATCCAGGTAGTTGATCGCATTGATAATGCTGATCCTGCCGTAGCCGTAGTCGTTGTTGGGGACGCCCGAGCCAAGTTGCTTGGCCGTCTTTTCCATGACATCCCTTACCTGTGAGACGGTGAGGTTCGGCTGCTTCTGCAGCAGGTCGGCAATGGCGCCCGCTACCATCGGGGTGGCCATGGATGTGCCGCTCATCGACAGGTAATAGGTATCGATGGCTTTACCATCATTGGTGCCTGTCGCCCTGCAGGATACGATGTCCTTGCCGGGGGCGCTGATGTCCGGCTTGACGGTGCCGTCCCTGTTGGGGCCCCTGGAGCTGAACGACGCTACTACGTCGCTCTTGTCCGTGGCGCCCACGGTGAAGGCATCCGGCGAGTCGGCTGGACAGGCTATTGTATTGCTACCCGGTCCGCTGTTGCCCGCTGCGACGACGACGACCTTACCGGCCTTTACGGCGGCGGAGACCGCATCGTCCATGGACTGGGTGTGTTCGGTTGAGCCGAGGGACATCGAGATGATCCTGGCATCGCTCTTGGCCGCATAGTTGAGGCCGGCGATGATGTTGTCCAGGCTGCCCGAGCCGCTGCTGTCGAGCACCTTGACGCCAATGTATGTTACATTGGGGGCGATGCCCTTGTACTTGCCATTGGAGGCCGCACCGTTACCGCCGATGATGCCGGCGCAGTGGGTGCCGTGGCCGTAGTCGTCGTACGCGGTGGTCTTGCCGTTCACGAAGTCCTTGAAGTCGGCGATCCTTCCCTTCAGGTCGGGGTGGGTGCCGTCAATGCCCGTGTCGACGAGGGCTACCTTAATGCCCTTGCCGGTATAGCCCAGGTCCCAGACCTGGGGTGCACCGACAATGGGCGCTGCCTGGTCGAGGGTCGCGTGGAATACAACGTTTTTCTCGATGTATTTCACGCCCTTGAGCGTGCTCAGCTTTTGGGCGGCTTCTGCCGTCGGGACGGTTATGGCCATCCCGTTTATGAGATCGTAGGTGTACTTGACGGTCGCGTTATTATCGGCCGTGAAAGCTGCCACCTGATCGTCTAAGGCGCTTGCGAGGTTCTGGTTATCGTTAAAGACAACGATGTACGTGCCGCTGTCATAGGTCGTAGCCTTGACGGGGGGTACGCTCGCATTTACCAACAAAGCGCTGGTCAGTAGTACAATACATACTGCAGCGACTAGTAGTATACGTTTTTTAATTGGTTACTCCTCCTGTGCTAGTAAAAGTAGAGATAACACTATAATTTAAATACTTTCTAACCAAGGCAAATATTTCAAAATTAAGCAGTTTGTGGCAAACGGAGTGGTCAAAGTTACTTAATACATTGCTATGGAAAGGTAAACGTAGTCTCTATTGCCCGTGTCTAAAGAAGGGTTGGATGTGAATACATATATGCTTTATCATAAAAAAATAGCCGGGCGAGCCTAAGGCCCTAGTCCTTTTGGTTTTACTTCATCATAATTTTATGACAAACGTCGGCGCATGATCTGCACATCTCGGCCACATGTCGCGGACCATCTTCGCACATCGCTATCCCTGGCCATGATGCGGCCTGCGGGGCGCGAAAGCCCGCTAAATCGGGCTTCACAGAGTCATGCAACCAGGAGGCACAAAGAAGTATACTAAAGACTTAAAAAAGACTTAAAAAAAATTCTGGCAATTAGTGGATAGAGGTAAAAGTATCCTCTTTGCCACCTTTAAATACATATGAGAGCGAAGATTGTTATAAACCATAATGCCTGCATTTCTACGCCACTGGGATGGGAGAAGTTGACTCTCTCCCATCTTCGCCTCTATTTAACTAGCTTTTAAAAAAATGTCTTACTCTAATAAAAAGGTCTTCGTTCTCTCAGGATATAATAGACTTAGAAATGATAAAAAAATATTTTAAATAACTTAAAGCAGCCTGTCCGGCTGGGGCGCGTCCTTTTTCGGCACAATGGGCTTACCCATGAACTTGATGCGCTCTTCGATGAGCTCACATCCTCTCGGGGTGATGCCGAAGATGGGGATCGAGTCGCCAACCTTGAAGGTATCATCCCGGATAGCGCATTCCCGGATGAACCTGGAAGCGCAACCGGTCGATACGTCCGCATACTTGAACACGAGGTCGGCCTCGTCCTTTGACATGCCGGTCGTATGGACTACGAAGGTGTATATCTTGACACCGGGGTGCTGCTTCTCGAGCTCGTGTAATTTTTTAGCCATCGAGCCATTGATGATCGAAACCGCAATATTCTTGTAGCCCATGTCGATGGCTTTTTTAGCGCCATTGATCTGGTCGATGCGGGCTGTCACAGGGTCGAGCACGTTTTTCACCCCAACTCTCTCGATGAGCTCGGGTATTGGAGTGGTGCTGACCAGCCCTGACACGCGGCCGCCGACGCCCTGCACCATCTCCGGGTCAGAAACGATGAGCGTGCCGCAGCCTTCGCATACGAGAACCGCAGCATCCACGCGCTTCTGCTTTATGGCCGTACATATGATCTCGGAGACTCCGAAGGAAAGAAAATCCTTCATGGTCAGAACGCGGTTAGGCGTGCACATGCCGAAATCGTCGATCCTGAACTGAATGTTATTGGCGATGACGGCCTTATCTATCTTTTTTATCCCCCTGTGCTTATCAAAAATTGGACAATAGGTTAAAAGAGGCTCGCCGACCTCAACCACTTTTCCATCCCTGATGACGATCCTGGCCCTGCCGAGGCCCTCTATGACATGTTCATCCATTCATGATCACTCTTCACAAGTAACTTAATAATAATGACTCAGCATATCTAACATATTGTTAAGTTCAAAAACTTTTATCCTTTCATGATGCCTTCGATGCGGACTAACATGCATTCTTTGGTCTTATTCATGAAGATGACCATGCCCCCACTAGAGTAGAGTTATCATCCACCAGAGACGGGCGGGAACAGGGCGATGTCGTCGCCTTCCTTGACCTTCGAGGTGAAGCCGCCCTGGTCCCGGACGCTCTTGCCGTTGAGCAGGACGTTCACGTAAGGCTTGATCTCCTTGCCATTAAGCATCAGCGGCTCCAGCTTCGGATAATCGTGTACCAATGCCGAGACCACGTCGTTCACCGTATTGCCCTTAACGCTCACTTCCACTTCCTTATTCTTCGCTGCCTCGCGAAAGTTCGCGAACAGCTTGACCTTTAGCTTCATTATTTACCCTCCGCATGCGGGGCACTTCGGATTTTTATTCACCGGTATCTCGTGGAACTCCATGTATTCCCCGTCATACAGCAATAAACGGTTCGTGATAGGCTTGCCGATGCCCAGGATGACCTTGATCGCCTCGGTCACCTGCAAGGTCCCCAGCACGCCCGGCATGGCGCCGAGAATGGGGAAGACTTCTTTGGGAGGAGCGTTCGGGAATATGCACTCGAAACATGGCGTCTTGCCCGGGATAATGGTGGTCAGCCGGCCTTCCAGGCCCCATACGGATGCGTGGATGAATGGTATTTTATGCTCCAGGGCGGCGCGGTTGAGCAGATACCTGGTGGGAAAATTATCCATGGCATCGATGATGATGTCGTGGCCTTTCGTCAGGTCATAAACATTATTCTCGTCGATCTTTCCCTGGAACTTCTCGATCTCGATCTGCGGGTTGATCCGGGTCAGCTTCTCAAAGCCACTGTTTACCTTAACTGCGCCCACATCCTTGTCCCAGTGGAGTATCTGCCGGTTAAGGTTGCTCAGGTCGACCACATCCATGTCCGCGATGGTCAGGTGCCCGAAACCCGCCACCGCCAGGTACGTTAATACCGGGCTGCCCAGGCCCCCCACGCCCGCGACGAAGACCCTGGTGTTCTTGAGCTTTTTCTGGCCTTCTTCCCCGAAGCCCTTGATCATCATCTGGCGATTGTACCGCTTGCGGTCATAGTCCGTCAGTTCCTGGACCTCCCTATGCCCTTTTAGCGCCACTGCGACTTCCTTCTGCGTCATAATTATGAAAATTAACTATTGTTAACTATATAATGGTTGGTAATCTGGCAAAATGTGCAAGGCCTTTGCGTTGCTCTAGGACCGCTGTCTCGAGAAAGGCGCATTGAGCCTTTCACCAGAGCCCTTGTTTTTAAAAAGCTTTACCAGGTGAGCTTTCGAAGCGTTATCAAAGCGATAGAATAGGTAAGCGGTAGCCAGGGTCGCGATCGCAAAGAATACGACACTGTACCTGATGAGGTAAAGCAGTGGCAGGTGTACTAGAAAAACGTAAAAGCTCAAATCGCTCAACAGCACGATAGCCCGGGAGCCGTTGACGTTTTTTGGGTAAAGCCCTGTTTTCACGAGAAAGATCCCCAGCCCGAAGACGAACACGTTGCAAAGGGGGAACCACCGGGTCGCCTGGTACGTATCGGCGGGGTCGAAATGAAGGACCAGGGCGTTCGATGCCAGGTTGATGAGCAACAATGCCACCAGGGTGCCAATGCGGCTTTTTTCGAACGCACAGGCAATCAGCGGATAAAGCAGGTACAAACACACGATCAGGCCGATGAACCAGCCCACTTCGTTGATGCGCCCTCCCCACTGGCCGAAAAATGCCTGAAAGCCACTGAATGATAGTACATAGTCCCACGCGGTCAGCCCGCTGAGGCGAAAGTCGTGATACGCAAAATAAAATACCACGTTGAGAAAGATCGCCAGGATCAGCGAATACCAGTAGGCCGGATATATCCTCACGAGCCTCTTAACGAAGAAATCCTTGAATTGTGCGAGCGAGCCGATGGGCCGGACAGTATATGCCAGGACAGACCCGCTGACCAGGATAAAGATGGAGACGCCCAGCCCGCCGTATGTAAATGAATAAATGCCCGGTATGGTCACCACCTGTCCCTGCGTATTACCCCTATAGATGAAAACGTGCGCCAGGACGACGAGGAATATAGCCACTATCCGTAGCACGTCAAAAAATAGTATACGGCTCTTTTTTTCAGGGGTCATGTTCGCCATTTTATTTAATAGCCCGTGTATTAAAGGTTCGCCTTCTGCTCATAGTGCGGTAGTCCGGGATGGACCTTTTCGATAAACCTAAAGTCGAATATCTCGTCCTTCTCGACGAGCCTTGAAATGTATCCCAGCTGCTTGAGCACTTTCACGAAGCCCATGGTGGACTCCACGTATTCCGGGGATAGCGCGCTGCAGTACTTGGGCGATATCCGGTAAGCCTCCAGGACGAAGTCAGCGTCCACAATTTGCGTGAGCTTTGCAACGATCTCCGCCGCTTCACGGGGCCGTTCCCGGATAAAGTTGCTGGCCTTCTCGTGCATCTCGAGGAAGCGCACGATCGTGTCAGGGTCTTCCATTAGTTCGTTGCGCACGACGATGCCGTAGCTCGGGTTGTTCGGCCAGAGCCTGTGCGGCGGGATGATGATCTTCGCCCCGCAGAATCGGTTGGCTGCGACCGCCAGCGGCGGTGTGCCCGCGGCCGCGGGTATCTCGCCGTCCACAAGGGCATCGAGCACGAAATCGGCCCAGGGATAGTTTTTCACCTCGATATCCAGCCCCAGCAGGCCGACCAGGTCCCGGGCGATGACATCGTGGATGGAGCCCTTAGGGGGTGTCCCTATGGCTTTACCTTCGAATTGCGATAGTACTGCAGCCACATCACATAGCTCGCCCACACCATAATACTCCTTCTGGGCGAGCATGACCGTCCCCTCCACATGGCCTCCCGCCACGCACTTGAATGGTATGCCTCTGGCGACGCCGACGATGACGGGCGGCAGGCCGATGTAACCAAGGTCTATAGCCCCGGTCTCGAACGCTTTCACGATGTCGGGACCCGATGCGAACAATTTCCAGCTGGCATCGATGCCGGCCTTTTGCAGCCAGTCTGTGCCCTCCAGGATAAAAGAAGTATGGTACATGGTGGACAGGTGGCCGATGTTAAGCTTGCTCATCATATCAATAATATATATTCAAGCCCTTTAAATTTAACTTTGCAGCAAAATGCGCAAAAATAAAAAAGCGTATTTAACACTCGTCGTCGATACAGCTTAAGATCTTGACGCCCTGCTCGTCGACTTCGATCTTGATCATGGTCTGGACATTATAGCCCAGGTCCTCGATGAGCTTCTTGCCCTCGCCCCTCTCGATGACGACGATGATATCCTCGATGATGGCGCCAGCTTTTTCCAGTGCGCCGATGACGGCCTTCAGCGTGCCGCCGGTGCTGATGACGTCGTCGATGACCAGGACGCGGTCGCCTTTGGTGATGCCGTTTAAATATAGCTCGCCCCTGGAGTAGCCCGTCGCCTGGTGGACTGCGATCTCCCCGGGAAGATCGTACTTCCTCTTCCGGATGATGATGAAAGGGATGTCGGTGATCATCGACAGCGCGGCGCCCAGCGGCAGCCCCATTGCTTCGATGGTCACTATCTTATCCACGTCCAGGTTGGCGTTCTTCACCATGCAGGCGATGACCTCTCTCAATAGCTCCGGCCTCACCAGGGGCACGCCATCGGAGATGGGATGAATAAAATAGTTGTACGTGCCCCTCCTCACGATGGGCGCGTTTTTCATCGTCTCTCTTAGATTTTTCAGCATCACACTACGTCCAGAATATGTTTTAAGTCGGCTGCGTATGCCTCGATGACACGTTCGGTGGCGTGCGGCATGACGACCATGCGAAGCGCCTCGGGATGGGTCGTCGTCGATACGTACCAGTTCAGGTCACAAAGCTGTTTCCTGACAATTTGGGCGTCGGATACCTTAAAGGTAACGATATTAAGCACCGGCTTGATGACCGGCTCGAGCCCGAGACCCTTTAGCTTATGATAGAGAAGCATGGTGTTGTCCATGCAGTTAGACACGATACGCCGGTACCCCTCATTGCCCAGGTACCGCATGACAGCATACGTCCCTGCCGCCGAAGCGCCGCTCCGGGTGCCCGCCAGCGAGGACTGGACCTGCGAAGTCAGGTACTGGGCGTTGATCTCCAGCATCTTCATGAAGCGCTTATCCCGATATAATAGGCCGCCCGAAGGTATGATGCTCATGCCCATCTTGTGGGGATCGATGGCGATGGACTGGACGCCGGGCAGCTCGAAGTCGAATTTATACTTCGCCGCGTCCTCCAGGAAGGGTATGACGAACCCGCCGAAAGCCGCGTCCACGTGGAGGAAGAGATCTTCATCCAGGGCGAGCTTGCTTATTTCCGGCACCGGGTCGATCTGGCCGAACTCGGTCGTGCCGGCGACCGCCACGAGCGCAATGGTGTTGCTGTCGACGAGTTCCGCCATCGCATCCACGTCGGCCTTGAGGTCCTCGTCCAGCGAGGCCCTTTTAAGCTGAACACCCAGCATCTGGGCCGCCTTTTCGAAAGAGTAATGGGCGGAGTCGGGAAGGACGATGTTTGCCTTGCCCGGGTCCACCTGCTTAAGCTGGCGAGCCGTGCGCAGCGCCTGGATATTGCTCTCGGTACCGCCCGTAGTGATGTACCCCACGGCCGATGGTAAATGTAAAAGCTCGCCCAGCATGCCGATACACGCGTGCTCGAGCGAGGCCGTCCCCGGAAAAAGCTTGGGGTCTCCCAGGTTGGAGACGATAAAATCCTTGTAAGCCTTCAAGGCAATGGGGTGAGGGGCCGTGCACATGGAGCTCAGGACGCGCCCATAGGGGACGTTCTTCTGCGCCGCGTCCTCGAGCTCTTTTAGTATGGTATTTTCGTCGACCCCTTTTTCCCTCACTGTTTACACCACTTTTTTCCTGGCCGAATCCAGGATGATCTCGTGCTCGGTCCTGGCGACCATCTCCCTGACGGCTTCTACGGCATCGATGTTGGCGGAAATGCTCGTGATGCCCATGCCCACCAGCCGGCGTGCCACTTCGGGCCTGCTGCCAGCCTGGCCGCATATCGACGTCTTCACGCCCGCCTTGCCACACCGCTCGATGACATACTCGATCAATTTTAACACGGCAGGGTGCAGCTCATCGTACAGGTCCGCGACCAGCTCATTATTACGGTCAACGGCCAGCGTGTACTGTGTCAGGTCGTTCGTCCCGAACGATACGAAATCGATGCCCTCCTTAATAAAGTCATCGATGATGAGGGCGGAAGCGGGTATTTCGACCATGATGCCGACGTCGACTTTTTCCAAATCGATGCCGCATGCGGTCATGAGCTCTTTTGCCTGCCGGAGCTCCTTCGGGTGCTGCACCAGGGGGAGCATGATGCCGATGTTATCGTATCCCAGCTCGAACAGCTTCTTGAAGGCCGCCATCTCCAGCTTGAAGTGGTCGGTCTCCCTCAGGTCGCGGCGGATGCCCCGCATGCCCAGCATGGGATTATGCTCGAATGGCTCTCCTTCGCCACCTTTCATGGCCCGGAACTCGTCCGTCGGCGCGTCCAGCGTCCTGACCCAGACGGGCCTGGGGTAGAAGGCGTCGGCCACTGTGCGGATGCCTTTTACTAGTTCTCCGACGTACTCATCGGCCCGGCCGCTCTTTATGTAGACTTGCGGGTGGGTGTTCAGGCCCAGGATCATGTGCTCGATCCTTAAAAGGCCCACGCCGTCGGCCAGCGTCGCCCTTGCGCGCTCCGCCGCCTCGGGTATGGACACGTTCACCTTGATCTCGGTGGCCGTAATGGGCTTGGTCACCGTGACGGCCGTTATTTTGCCCTCTCCCTCGGCAGGCTTCTCGGCCTTCTTGAGGGCCCCCAGGAGAACGTGGCCCTTCTCGCCGTCCACCGTGACGACCTGCCCGTCCTGCAAGGTCTTCGTCGCTTCTCTCGTGCCGACGACGGCCGGGGTGCCCAGCTCACGGGAAACGATGGCCGCATGGCAGGTCATTCCGCCTTCGTCGGTGACTATGGCCGCGGAGCGCTTCATGGCTGGCACCATGTCGGGCTCGGTCATCTTGGTGACCAGGATGTCGCCTTCGAGGACTTTATCCAGCTCGTCCCGGCTGTGGATGATCTTGACCTTGCCGCTCACGACGCCCGGCGATGCGCCGAGGCCTTCCAGGATCACTTCTCCGGATGCCAGTCCGCCGCCCCTGGCCTCGCGCTTTTGTATGGTGGTGATCGGCCTGGACTGTAGTAAGTATATTTCATTGCCTATGACAGCCCACTCGATGTCCTGGGGCTTGCCATAATGGTCCACGACGAGCTGGCCGAGCTTGGTGAGCTGTACGATCAGCTCGTCGGGCAGTACCTGTATGTTCTTCTTGTTATCCGGCACGTCGATCTTCTTGCTCTTCCGGGTCTTTTTATCCCTGATGATCATCGTCTGCTTCGTGGCGATCTTCTTCTGCTGGATGTCGAAGTTATTATTATTGATGATGTAGGTGTCCGGCGATACGGACCCGGATACCACGGATTCGCCGAGCCCCCAGGCCGCCTCGATGATGGTGACGTTGTCGCCGGTCGTCGGATGCGACGTGAACATGACGCCCGCCTCGTCCGCATCGACCATCTTCTGGACGACGACGGCGATGTTAACGAGCTCGTGGGGATAGTTCTGCTTAATGCGATAGTAGATCGCCCTCGCGCCATAAAGAGAAGCCCAGCATCCCTGGACAGATTTAACAAGATCGTCGGCGCCCCGGACGTTCAGGTAGGTTTCCTGCTGGCCGGCGAAGCTCGCTTCGGGCAGGTCCTCGGCCGTCGCGCTGGACCTGGCCGCTACGTAGATCTCCTCGCCTTCGCGCTTGCACAGCGTGGCATAATAATCGCGGATCGCCTTCTCGATGTCAGCGGGCATCTTTTGGTCCCTGACGAGCTTTTTAGCGAATTCCTCCGCCTTGTTGAGCGCCTTCGCATCGTCCACGTCTACTTTGAGCCCCTCGAAGAGCTCCGTCACGATGCCGGTCTTCTCGAGGAATTCCCTGAACGCCTGGGCGGTGATCACGAATCCCCGTGGCACCGGTAATTCTGCGTTGATCATTTCCCCGAGGCTTGCGCCCTTGCCGCCCACGATGGGGATATCCGAGTTCCTGACGTCTTCCAGCCAGACGACAAGCCTGTTCGACGGCCTTGCTACTTCCTTAGAAACTGCTTTGGTCTTTGACGACATGATCATCTCTCCAGAAAGCGGATCGCTTTCCTGCGCTTCTTCTCATAGTTTTTCAGCGCCGCGTCCACGATGGACGTGACGTTGTCGTGGGGCACGCCGAGCTCGGCCCCGATACGTATAAAGTACAGGTGCTCGATGGCCCGGTTCATCGACCTGTAGGACTTGACGGCTTCCATCAGCGTTACGATGCCGGAGAACGTGTGTATAAAGGTCAGGGTGGGCGTTACTTTGCCGTGCTCGATCCTCGATATCGTCTCCCGCCGCAGCCGCATGATGTGGCTCAGGTCCTCCTGGGTCAGGTCCATCTTGCCGCGGTAGTCCTGGATGATGGTGCCGCGGTCCGGCGCGTTGACGATCTCGCCCGAGATTGCCTTGGCCCTTTCTAACATCCAGTCCGGTGCATACACTTGGAAAACCTCTTTTAGAATTGACATATGTTACATGTGATGTAACATTTCTATAGAACAAAATAAGGTTTAAGGGCTATATAACCATTATGTGACATGATATGTCACATTATAAAAAAATTCTAAATTTAAAGTTTAAGACGTTGTATAAATGTAAAAACGCTTGATTATCGCCATCTAGGATAAAATACTAAATTGCCATTACTCCAACTCCCGCGTTTTGGAGTGTGCACTCCATCAATTTTCCAGTATCTAAGTGGAACGCCATTTGTATCTATAGATTCGATATGTAACTACCTGCCATATAGATACAACCATAGCCTGCCTTTTTAACATAATCATACCACACATTCTCATAATCTCATGTATATCTTGCTAGCCAGCATGTATAGCCTTCAAGCACATAAGTCACCATCTCTCTGGTATACTTCCGATGGTATCCATTCTCTTTATTGATTCGATATCTAGCGAGAGTAGCTTATTCATATCTACCGGCTGGTAGTTGACCAACTCTGCACCGACATTTATTGTCTTTTTTTCGCCATTAATAAACGGGTATTGATATACATCATTATTGTGTTTATGACCATGTATTATCCATCCATCCCAGTCTATGGGTATGCTATCCGGGGAGTGAACAAGTAGGAAGTTATGCCCTTCGTATGAGATGGTCTGGTACGGAACACCTATACCATGTGAATCGTGATTACCCTGTATGAAGGTGATGTCGCCGTTTAGTTTATTAATCCAGTAAGATGCGCCAAGCCTATCATGGGACATGTCGCCTAAGAAGTAGACCTTATCTTTGCCAGAGATCTTATTATTCCAATTATTCTTTAAGATCGCGTCCATCTCGTCAACACATGAAAAAGGACGACCACAGTACCTAATGATGTTCGCGTGGCCAAAATGTGTATCTCCAAAGATGAACGTCGATGGCTCTGACTTGTAGATTGGAATATTTTGTTGTATCCCCTTTCTATCTCGGAGGATTCGGAGTGTGTTTGCTGTAACATCTCCATTCAGAGCGTATGTCCTGTCTAGCATCCTTTTTTGCATGAAGTCATATTCACACCGAATGGTTCTATTATCATTTAGTAGTGTTACCCTGATTCCATCCATAGGAAGGTATGGATGCCTTGATGTATGATTGGCACTGCCGGATATAAATAATAATATCCTCTGCCATAGGGATGGATTCCCTTCTAGGTATCTTCGGATTTTATCATAGCGGTATTGGCTCAGCCGATGAGCTATCGTGATATGGAATTTAAAATCATTTTCAATATCCCATTGTTTCGATGAGGGAGCTATCCTCGAAAGCCTTTCACTTAATTCTAGTCGAAAATCTCTTAATTCGCCAGAAGGGTTGATCTTAAGTGCGCATACATACCCATGTTCGCCCTTGAAAAAGTCATATCCGTCGATGTAAAATGGAAGAGAGTCATATTTATTAGCTACATTTCGAATGGTAGAGATGACCCGAGGCACTTCAGTATAACTAGTTCTAAAATCACCATACAATGAGATATGTGGTATGACCTTAGCCGTATTCAGCCCGCAATTACTTCTTATACTGTAGATTAGTTGTTTTATTCTCCATTTCTCTGGCCCGACCCTGACTTGGATTAACAAAAAAAAACCTATACCCTATATCACGCATTCAACCTTGTTTATCGTACCCAGGCTAGTACAATACCATCCACCCGATGGGAATAGATACTGTGCAATGTAATTCTGTCCAACCGCCACATTAACAGTTGTAGGAATGGAAGGTGAACCACGCATCTTTTGTTCCACCGTATTACCTGTGGCATCGATATAGATAATACCTCTATCGGTGGTGTCGAACGCGTCGATCATGTGTCCAGGGCTATTATCAAGACCTATATCGATGAGATGCGCCCTGATTCCATGGGACTCTGCGTTCTCGTATAGGTGTACTGCAAAGTTCACGCAAACATAAGAACCGGGTATATACGTATCGTCTACCGTATTATCGCTATAGAGAAAATTTGTTAATTGGTTATATGAAGGGTCGGAAACATCACGATATACTGTAATCTGGACGGTTGAACCGCCAGGATATGCTTCATAAGCATCATCTTGCTGATTAAATAGAGCGACAGTATGCGAAGGCGTGTTGTAGTATTCTAAAGCCGTTTCGAGAGACACGTTGAAATTATCTGAGTTTGCCTGCAATGCCCCTTTATCGTAATATGGACAATCCAATAACAATTCTCCGGCTATCGTGGCATTTATGCCATCTGCTTGGTATTCGTCAATATTTCCTTTAAAATTAGATAGCCATGCTGAAGAAAGATAATCTTGACTGCTTTTCTGAACGTTTGTATATGCCGTGATTCGGTCATATACGGCGTTCATGTCAGCGACTTTGGAGTTATAGTCGTCAATCATGGGCTGGTACTTCGAATACGTTGTATATGCAATCGCCAGAAAAGCCAAGATGGCAATTATTACCGCCACATAAAATAGTTTTACTCCAATAGACCAAAATTGCCTTAACGTTCGTTTATTTGCTTTCCTTATTTTTCGCTTGGCCTTGATATATTCGAAGCATTCCTGACAATAAACACGTTGTCCTAATCGTGGGCGAAACGGCACGTTGCATTGCCTTCCGCATTTGTAACAATTTGTATAGAACGGATGACATCTATCGTATTGTACCATCTGCTTCTAACTCCCCCTCGTAAAGCTTACGGTTACTGGCATGCCTGGTACATAGCCATTTGCTTCAAAAGTTGCAGTATTATCGCCAGCCCTCAGGTCCGCATTATAGTTAATACCCTGCGAAAAATTATCATATTGAAGGGATAGCCCATTCCATTGTTGGATATACGTCCCCGTGAAAAGTCGCACAGCGCCATTGGAAGTAATCTTATGCTCGAATTTGCCGTTTGACATTATTGTTAAGGTCTGCTCCCCGGTCGCATCCTGTCCTACCCATGTGCCCATATAGCTACTAGGTGAAATAACCATTGCCGTTGGCATAGGTGTAGTTATTGGAATCTCGGGCAGAGAGATATCGCCAGGTACATGCGAGCCATTCATAACAACAACGCCGACTACAACACCGATTATAATAAGTAGCAATAAGCTGACGATTAAGTATAGAGCGCGACTTTTTATCCATCTGCTGGCATCTTCCAATAGGTAGACCGAAGATGAATCTACTACTCCTTGAACTACCGCTTTAGGTGGTTCCTCAATTTCCTTCATCTTTTTAGAGTAGTCGATACTTCCTTTTAGTCCAGGACAGTTGTGCGCCGTCATTATATAATGATCTTCGCAGAATCGCTTCCCACAATACTTGCACTCGTATACCTCCTCCGGGAATTTGTTACAAATGGCACATTTTTGTATCGCTTTCTTTTGTGTCTGGTTTTGTGGTGTAACCTGTTGTAGTGCCTTCGTTTCATCTATTTTTGATTTCAGCGCTGCTAATACTTTATCACGTTTTTCGCGCTCCGTTTGAAGCCGTCTCTCTTCTTCCCATTTAAGTTTCTCGCCCTCTAGTTTTCCTATAAGCTCGGCATTCTCCCCTTGAGTCTGGCTTACTTCGGGTGTCTCACATACTTTCGCCGCTTCCTTGATGCCAATAGTATCGCTTATGACTTTCATTTGCTCGCGAACGGTCCTGACGACGTTGCTTGGTACAATCTTGAACTGTCCATGCTTACCGTATAATGTCGTATCATCTATCCGACCGTGATAGATTGCTTCGTCTATCATCGACTGCTCAATTTTGGTGAGAGCTTCCCGGCCTTTTGGATCTGGCATCTTTCCGATGGCTATGGCTATATCGCTGATAAGCTGCGTAAATAATACGTTCTCACAGAATTCACTATCCAATAGGCTTATTAAATGTTCAAGAGCTTTTTTGTCCCCTAGCTCACCGATGGCGATTACCGCATTCCGCCTTACCATGCTGTTACTGTGAGATAAAAAGGCTATTAGAACATCGATATTGCCGGAATCTTTCGCTGACTTAATATCCGATAATAACTGGTCAGGTCGTAGTTCATCGTGCTGATTTGTAGTTGTATCGGTTATATTAAAGGGCAGTAATACCTTGTCCATGTCAATATATGCTGGCCCAGCATACTCTTTACCAAAGTATAATCGATTGTTTGCATAATCAATGTCAACCTTGTAGCCGCATTCCTGTAGGACTTTAATACGGCGGAGTACTCCCGCTCTATTATACTTTTCTGATGGCGGCACATCGGTATTTTTATCCATATAAGCGTTCGGCACTTCCTCATTTGTTTCATTATATCAATGATCATACAAACAAAAAATACTAAGAAATAATATTTTAGGTTTAATAGTACACCCTCAATAGGATTATTTATTTACCAATTGCATATATAAAGATTGAGCTAAATGGAATTGAGTAGAGTACACGTAATTTTCCAAAAAAATCAATAAATTCCTAGTGCGATAAAATCACATTATTATTGGTTTGGTTGAAAATTGAGTTACAGGGTATCTAGGCATCTCCAATTAAATGTTATATGAAATGTTGGCAGAGTGGATATCAGTACTATGCTATTATAAATCGACTCTTCCGCGCTTTTGGGATGGGTATTATTTGAAAATTTAGCCTATATTCCATGGGTGAGATCCCCCTCATTTTTCCTATCAAATAACCATTTCCTCCTGTCGGGTATCACAGAGACACAGATTTTTTTTTATAATTTGAGGCTCGGAGAGCACAGAGCAGGGTTTATTGGATTTCCTGAGACACAGAGTTTTATCGGGACACGGTTGAGGAATAAACAATATATGTGCTATGATGGAATTGTCA
>Ga0209039_10001771_pt1 | contig 19544 bp, 23 predicted proteins | sample BogFormECP12_OM1_FD_188238 | JGI IMG/M metagenome (GOLD analysis project Ga0209039, IMG submission 188238) | Bog forest soil microbial communities from Calvert Island, British Columbia, Canada - ECP12_OM1 (SPAdes) (version 2) | ecosystem: Environmental > Aquatic > Freshwater > Wetlands > Bog ...
ATGAACCACGATCACTGAGTGAACGTGTGGCAGCAGGCTATCGTAGAAAAGATACGCATTGGCTGTCATCTCCGACTGAAAGTCGCAGTCACTTCGCAGTACCACTGCATCTTCGCCTGTGAGATAACGCTGGATCCATTCGTCTAGTTGGTAGTTTGAGGCCCTTTGGGGACCGAAGATCACCTCGCGCTCTGCATTGACCCCCACGGCCACAAAGTATTCTTTGTGGATATCCAGACCAATGAACCGCGTAGGACTTCTTGCCATATCAACACCTCCATGAGAACAGGATTGGCCGGGCAGGTTGATTTATGGGCGAGACATCACACACGGACTCGGGCTGGCTCAAATGAGCCTCCCAGGTTAGCGGATTCGAACGGGCAACCAAACAGTTCGTCGAGCTTGCCAGAGGCATCTCATGGATTTGTCGGCTGGCCCAAACGTCAACGCCCGGAGTAAAGACGTTCCCGCTCCCTCTAACCACGGGTAGTCTACTCCCAAACCTGCCTGGCCATCCCTTCAGCAGGGATGTTGAATGCTAACAGTTCGGCTATGATTTTAAGTTGAGTCAAAGGTCTGTATTGAATTCGGTGGTTAGAGCTTCAACTCGTATTGCCATGTCTTTAGTTATCTATAGTTTAAGACCAGCATCAGCCGCTTTAGCCTTTAAGTAATTTACAAAAGCCGAACATGAAACCAACATGTATTTTGCATCATCGAACGTGAGGTTTGGCTCATCCATGAGCCCATGCCTTATTCCTTGATCATCGCTTGTCCATCCATAAAGACTTGAAAATCCGCTGGCTAGTGCTCCATGGAATTTAACTCTGCCTGATTGTTCAAGTGCCGCCCGATAAAACTTTAGCCGCCTGACGAAGCCGCTTTTTACTGCACTTGCCGGGCCCCGTTGTCAAGTTGCCGCTGAGCGAGCGAAGCGAGCGGCACAAGCCAAGCGGCCTTGATGACGGGAGCAAGTGCAGTAGGCTTCGCAAGTCGGGCGGCTAAAGTTGACAGAATAGGAATTTGAATGGATGAATTGATCATAAAAACAAGACGTGGTTTATACGGTCGGGTGAATGTCACTTTGCCTTTGACCATAAAAACGACCCTGCTTGCCCTGCAAAAGAAGTCAGGCATGAAGAAGGCTGAGTTCTTACGCTTGGTGCTAACTACAGGATTCCTAGAGTTATCCAGGGGCATTGAATCGAGCAATGCCTATCAATCCGATAGTGGGGCGCAGGAACGTTCGTCCGCAAGCTTTAGCGAGGACGGACGGCCTGCGCCTGTGCCTGATACGGGCTTGTCTTAATTACAACAAAGTTTATATGCTATGAGTAGACCTTATACAGTTTTGTGGAATAGAAGATCACGTAAAGTTATAGTGTTGGATAACTTTCTAGTTCGCTATGGCAGGATGAGAAAGAGAATAGCGGATTGGGTAAATGTTCTTAAGATTTATTCTGACATTAAATTTGTCATGGTTACTTTGACTTATACTCCTGAGAACAACTGGGAGGTCAATCACATCCGAACCTTTATGAAATCCATTCGTAAAGTGTTGGGGAAAAGATTGTTAGGTTATGCTTGGGTTGCTGAAAGACAAAGACGAGGGGCAATTCATTATCATATACTTCTGGCAGTTCCTGATGATCTGACAATTGGGGATGAGTTGCCCTACCCAGATGAGGCGGGGCTATGGCCTTATGGCTTCTCTCGTACAGAAATAGCAAGAACACCATTTTATTTGATTACTTATCTAGGGAAGGAATATCAAAAAGATTTTTCAATGTTTCCTAAAGGGATTAGGGTCTTTGCTGTCTATGTTCGTGATGATGACATGAAAAAAGAATTGCGGTTTCAATCACTTAGACCTTATCAGCAGGAATATGTAACTGAGTTTGGCTGGTCTGAGTTGAATTCAAGGACCAAGCTTAGAAAAGATATTCACGACGAGGAAAATATTGGCTGGTCAATATGGTCATTCGAGCATGACAAGAAGTCTGCTATCGAACAGGCCAAAGGCTGGCAGGAATTAGGCTATAGCTGGAAGGGTCACCAAATGTTTGAAGCAGAGAAAAATGAGTAATTCCGCTTTACTGCTTAAAGGCCGTCTAAAGGGCTATCAGCGTATGCAGATGTATAAGCTATTGGACATGCTATATACCCCTAGCGAATTAGTCAAAGCGGTTGGGTTTGAGCGAAGACAAGTCTATCGAGTATATATTCCTGCTGGCTGTCCACACGAGGAAGATCAAATGCGGCGTCATTGGATAAATGGCAAAGTGTTTAGAGAATGGTATGAGATCACTTATCCTAGAATGACATTGAAAGCTGATGAATCTTTCTGCTTGACATGCAAGAAGCCGGTCAAGATCATGAACCCTGTCCACAAGAAGAAGGGCGGTTTTGTCTATTGGCTTTCCAAGTGTCCGAACTGCGGACGCAAGCTATCAAAAATAATTGAGAATAATAAGCGGGGCGTATGATAAATCGGGATAATTGGAAAGCAGTAAATGAATACTTGAAATATCGGCTTGAAGTAGATCAGATTTCCGAGAAATCCCAACGTCTCGAAGAAAGCCGATTGCGTCAATTGCTTGAATGGGCAGATAGTAGGCCTTTTACAAATGCTCCTGCTCTTCGTCCGGTATTCCCTGAGTATCTTATAAGACATCGTATAGCCACTAAGAGTGAGGCCCTATCGGCTGTTTATGTAACTCATGTTATAGCAACGAGTCATTCATTCTTTCGATGGTTGCCGAAACATAAGCGGGGATATGGGTCCATCACGCAAGCATGGCTTGATACTTTGAAGCCACCGAGAATGACAATAGAGCATAATGAGCATGAGGCTGTCACACTTGAAGAAATGCTTGCAATTGCTAAAGCGCCTGTAAGTACATTAGCCGAACGAAGAATAAAGGCTTCTGCTTGTTTCTGGTTTCTTTCAGGGATACGAATCGGGGCGTTTGTAACCCTGCCTTTATCTGCGGTGGATCTGGATACTCTCACTGTTAAGCAATGGCCTAAGCTTGGGGTAAAAACCAAATTTGGAAAGCATGCGACAACTTTTCTTCTCAATATTCCTGCTCTTTTGGAAGTCGTGAAAGAATGGGATAGAGAAGTACGGGCGGTCTGTGGTAATGGTGGTCTTTGGTTTGCACAAGTATCACCTGAGACAGCTAAGATTATTCCTGATGCAAAGATAGCGGGGAAGCATAGATCATCCATAGCAACAAGGGATTTGAAGCGATGGCTCTCAAAAGTTGGATTGCCTTATCACTCTCCCCATAAGTTTAGGCATAGTCATGCTGTATATGCTTTGAAAAATGCTAAAGACGTTTCTGCACTAAAAGCAGTAAGTCAAAATCTGATGCATGAGAATTTGACTATTACAGACGGGGTATACGGAATTCTCTCTGAGACTGATGTACGAAAACAGATTGTTGGACTTGGTCAGCAAATACATTTTGTGAAGGGCGACGATGCTGATACGATAATTTCAATGATAAACAATCTTCAAGTATTGTTGGATGGCGTAAAAAAGCGTAGCTGAGAGGAATGCACTCATAATGTTGGTGGAAGAAGTCCCGTTATGTGTCCAATAGCTTGCATAAATAGGTTGAATAGGTGTTTGCCAGTTTCAGTATCTAGTGTAAGAGCTATTGCTATAGTAACTGAAGTGTATATAGCTAAGGCTTTCCAATCAAATCGATTTGAACTTTCCACAGCCTTACCTAAATAATCTAAGCGGTGATCTATTATTTTTAATTCTTCACGCATTGGGTTGAATTCCGCAACAATCAGCCTTCTAAACTCCTGAATACCTTCTTTAATTTGTTTCTTTTCTTCCGGGGTGAATTGTTCAATGCCATCCCCAGAAATAGACGTTGTTATCATAGAGGCAGAAAAAGAGCGGAATTGTGCCCAGAGGTCGGGGGTTTCCTTTTCAACAAGGTATCTTTCAACGGCTACAACTAACCAAGTCTTCAATGCGTTAGAAACGCTTTCTGGATCGGCATAGTATGGGATAGATCCAAGAGATGAAGGTTTCAACCAGAGCTCTCTGTGTGGGAAATCAGGTTTGAATTCGGTTATGTTCACTCGAAATTTATCAAAATCCTGTGGGTCTTGCTCAACATAAAACTCTAGAGGAGTAGCTCGAAGTTCAATTTTGAATCCGAGCTCCCCTATCTCGGTGCTAATAAAATTTGAGATATCCGTGCCGGATTCTCTGACAATATTAAGCCACTGGTTTTTATGTCCCTTCAGAATCATATTTCCAACCATCCAAATAATTAATTGCTCCTTAAAGAATGCATCAAATATGGGCCCGGCTGGATTCGAACCAGCGACCAAGCGATTATGAGTCGCCTGCGCTAACCACTGCGCCACGGGCCCCGAAAGCAATTAGCGATTAGCAGTTAACGTTGGTGGATCACGAAACGCTAATGACTAACCGCTAAGTAGAGCGGGAGACGGGATTCGAACCCGCGAATATCAGCTTGGAAGGCTGACGCCTTACCACTTGGCGACTCCCGCAATGAGATAATTTTACCGTGAGGCACACCGTCGGTCAAGCAGTCTGCCATGTAATTTTGAATTTCCAAGAGAATCCTGATATGATGACCGCATGACTTCAGGTTATTTCAAAGATCAGGTGGTTTTGATCACTGGTGCGGGCAGGGGAAATGGACGCTTGTTGGCGGAGGCGTTTGCGGCGAATGGGGCATGTGTCGCGGCTAATGATATTTCGCCGGTCAATCTGGACCCGTTAGTTGCTCAAAGCGACGGGCGGATCAAAGCCTATGTGGAGGATGTCGCCAAAAAAGTCGGCGCCCAAGCTGTCGTCAAACAAGCCGAAGATGATTTAGGAAAGATTGATATTCTCATCAATCACGCCGCAGTTGAGCCGCGCGTGCCTCTACTCGATATGGATGAATGGGATTGGCATCGCGTGTTGGATGTCAACTTGACCGGCGCGTTCTTGATGATGCAATCCGTGGGGCGTGTGATGAAGGAAAAAGGCTTGGGCGTGATTGTCAATTTAATTATGGCGAGTCCGCTCGAGGCGCAGAAAGAAGCGGCCTATCTCGCTAGCATGAATGGATTGATCGCGCTGACGCTTAGCGTAGCAGAGGAACTCTTGCCGTTTGGAATTCGCGTTCATGCCGTCGGTACGGGATTGGAGAAATTTGAACGCGCGGATGCAGATGTTCCGCGTAATCTGGTTGAGGCCGTGTTATATTTGTGTAGCAATGAATCGTTGAACGGACAGATTGTCAATGTGGAGGAACAATGGAAGAGCTGATTGAATATCGCAAACGATTAATAGATCGGTTGCCCGCCGCGGCAAAAGAATTTCGCGCTGCGTGTCTCGCGGCGAAGAATCCGTTTGCGCCGATTGAAGCAGGATGGAATGTTCATCAACTGGCTGTTCATACACGCGATGTGGATAAGATGATTTACGGCGTGCGTGCGCGCCGAACGATCAAGGAAGATAATCCCGAGTTTCCCAACTTTGATGGTGACGCATACATGGCAACCCATTATGATGCCAAGGAATCGCTGCAAGCCATATTGAATGAGCTAGTCTCAAGTGTTGATGAGTTGGCTAAAATGTTGCACGGCTTATCCAGTGAAGCTTGGATGCGGGAGTCTCGTCATGAAACGCAGGGCAGCGGTTTTACGCTTCAAGTATGGATCGAGCGCAGCCTTAAACATGTCGAAGAACATCTGGCGACAGTGAAGAAGGCGAAGTAACCCTCACCCCCCCCCATTTTCTAAAAGAAAATGGGGGGGGGTCACGAAGTGACGGAGGGGGAAAAGTTAATTACCAAAGCGGGAAATGAATGAACATTGCGAGCCACATCAGGAATGGCTGATGAAGTTGCAGGGCGATCAATGCCATCAACACACCGACAACAAACCCCGCCACGATATCGGATACGTAATGGACTCCCATTGCCACGCGCGCCAGCGCCACAAGCGGAGCCCAAATCCACAATATCAATGCAATCCAACTTGGACCTAAACCAGTTGCAACCACCGCGATCATAAATGCGCGCGCGGCATGGCCGGATGGGAACGAATGTGGGTCGGTGTTGCGATAGATGTTTCCCCATTCGCCTTCGGGGCGTCGGCGACGAATAATGAATTTGAGCGACATAACCAGCGCGGCCAGCACCGATATGCCGACCAGTTCAACAATCGCCCATTGCTTCCAAAACGAATCCCCGAGCCACCACAAAATGATTAATCCCAACCCCCAAAACCACGAGTCGCCGGAATGCGCGAAGAAGATGGCAGCGTTGCGGAGCGCGCCGGGCTTTTCTGCCACGCGCAATAGATCCGATAGACGCGCATCGAGTTTAAGAAAAGATGTTAGATTCATAATGTATGTAGTAATCCGATCAATGCTCCGCCCGCAATCAGCCAGGTTGAGTTGGTTTGAAATCGAATCAGGATTATAAGGCAAATGACCGCAACACCGATGGTGATAGGATCAATCAGAGCGGTCGAAGCTAATTGAATGGAAACTGCCAGCATCAAACCAAGAGAGGCGGCGTTGACTCCGTTCAAAAAGCTGGCGGCCCAAGGCGAATTTCTGATTCGTTTGATGAACAAACTGCTGATGCCGACAAAAATAAACGATGGTAGAAAAATTCCAAGCGTGGCAATCAGCGCACCGGGGATGCCTCCGAGTAAATAGCCGACGAACGTCGCGGTGCTGAACACTGGCCCCGGCGTGATCTGACCGACGGCAATCGCATCGATCAATTGTTTATCGGTCAGCCAGCCGAGGTGGAGGACGAAATCAGCGTGCAGATATGCCAGCAGAACATAACCGCTTCCGTATAACGTCGCGCCGATCTTGAGAAAGTTAAGGAATAAGAGAGTCAAACTGAATGGGGTGGAAGCGGCGAGAAAACTTAATCCAACGAAAGGCAATAAGATTCCAGCAACGGGAATATTTTTTATTCTCAAAAGATTCTCGCCGATCATTACGATCAAGCCGGCGAATAGAAGAATGATCAAGATATTTACACCGAGCATATAAAGAACAACCGCAAACAGACCGATGACGCCGGTCAGCCAATTCTTCACCGCCTTTGTTCCCAATCCCCATAACGCTTGAGCGATAATCGCCATCACCACTGGCATGATGCCGTAAAGGATGCCGCTTGCCCAAGGCGTTGTGCCATAATGGATATAGGCCCAACTTAATATCATCACGATCAACATGGCTGGCAGAATGAAACAGACGCCAGCCAACACGAGTCCCATCCACCCCGCGCGGCGATAACCCAGATAAATTGCCGTTTCGGTTGACGTGGGACCGGGGATCAAATTTGCCGCGCCGAATAGATCGAGGAACTCTTGCTCGGTGATCCACTTACGTTTTTTGACAACTTCATCGCGCATGATCGCGATGTGCGCGGCGGGACCGCCGAAGGCGGTAAATCCCAGCCTCAGAAAAAGTGCGGCTACTTCGATCAATCGGTTTCGACGCGATGTTTCCGAAAGCTGGGTCTGCATTGATCTAGAACAATCTTCCAGAGAAAATCAATAATCCAATCGCAACGAGATGGAAGGTAATCAGAATGGACACGGCTTGCCAGATGAAAGCCTTGCTATTGAGCAGTCGATTCCCTTTGAAGCGGCGATCCAACCAGGCGGTCAGCGCCAACAAAGTGCCATGGTAAAAACCATAAACAATGTAGTGCCATGCCGTGCCATGCCACAATCCCATCAATGCCATTGTGATGACATATCCCACGTAAGAAGCGGTATAACGATCCTTGAACCATTTATTTTTCAGCGCAGTGAAGACGAAACGATTGTAAATGTGGTCGCGGAACCAGAACGATAGACTCATGTGCCAGCGATTCCAGAAATCGCGAATGTCACGCGAAAGAAATGGGCGGTTGAAATTTTCTGGTGTGTGGATGCCGAATAAATAACTAAATCCCACTGCGAAGGCGCTGTAACCCGCGAAGTCAAAGAACAGATAGAAAGTATACGCGTACATATAGGAGCCGATGTGCAAAAGGTTGCCGCCCTTCGACATCGGGTCGAGCCAGTATTGTTGGATCAGTGAGGCAAGGATGAATTTATAAAGGAAGCCGGTAAAGACGTGGTGAATGAATCCGTCAAGGTCGGATAAAAATTCAGTGCGTGTTCGTTCGCGCTTCCAGTCTTCATTGAAACGATTATATCGGTCAATCGGCCCGGATGAAATAGTGGGGAAGAACAATAAGAAAGTCAGATATTGAATCGGCGGGAGCGAGGCGATCATCCCGTCGTGAATGCCGATAATCACATCCAGACTGCGGAATGTGATGTACGATAATCCCAAAAAGAAAATTTGATAATCAGGCTGGAAGAGAGGAATGAATTTCGCGGCAAGCAAAGGCAATAAACCTAATAATATTGCCAGATAAAACGCAAACTGATTTTTTCCGCGCTTGCGTATGAGCAAAAAGAGGATCGCAATGAGCCATTGCAGGATTGCATAAATCGCGACGAGTTCTATTTCATTGACCGATATGGATGTTGTGATCTGCTGTGGAACATAATACTGGATGACCAGCATCAAGACAGTCGCCAGCACAAGCCAGATTTTTGAAATCCGTTTGAAGAAACCGACGATGACGGCCGGTATCACGATATAGATCAGCAAAATGCCAAAGTAGAGAAAACTGGTGTATGGAATCATTTGAGTCCCTCGGATAATTTGTGTCGATCTGCCTTGCCGTTGTTCGTCATTGGGAATTGCTCCACGAAAATAAATTTGCGCGGGATCATGTAATCGGGCAGGCGTCCGTTCAATTCGCGTTTCAACATGCGCGTGATCTCATAATCCGACTTATTCATCCGTTCTTTGAGAACGACGAAAGCCGCTAAATAATCTGCCTTATCATTTTTCATCACCGGTATTACCACCGCATCTCGAATATTCGGAAGTGTGTGCAAATTGTTTTCAATATCGCCGATCTCGATGCGATAGCCATGAAGCTTGATTTGAAAATCGATCCGTCCATCGAAAAACAACAATCCATCCTGATAATGACCCAGGTCACCGGTGCGATAAGCGCGCATGTTGTTGATTTGATAAAACGCGCGCGATGTTAAATCAGGACGATGAATATATCCGGCGCTGACGTTCGGTCCCGCGATAACAATCTCGCCTCGTTCTCCGGCTGGAACTTCGACTCCGCCATTGAGAATGTGGATTTCGCTATCGGGCTTGGGTCTGCCAACAGGCAATGGACTGTATCGCTTGATGATATCTTGATCTATACGGATAGAACTGGTTGCAACCGTTGCCTCTGTGGGGCCATACGTATTCCAAACCTCAGCACTGGGAAAACGCGTCAGCAAACTGCCTGCCACTTCCGGTGCGAGAGTCTCGCCGCAAAACCAAAATTTATTTACCTGAGGGATCATCTGCCTGCTGAAGGTTGGTTCCGTCAAACAGAATTGCGCGAATGACGGCGTCGAAACCCAAACGCTGATTTCCGAATGGCTCAGGGTTTGGAACAACTTTTTCGGTTCGGCGATCACATCTTTGGTCAAGCTGTAGAGCGTGCCGCCGGTGACAAGGCTCGAATATAAATCCATCACCGACAGGTCAAACGAGAATGGCGCTTGATTGAGAAATACTTCTTTGCCGTCAGCAAAGTGTTGCTCGGCTAATATCCAATTGATAAAGCTTTCGAGGCATCCGCTGGTGATGACTACGCCTTTTGGCTCGCCGGTACTGCCGGAAGTGAAGATGATATACCATGCGTCATTGAGGGCGGGATGATGAATTTGAAAATCGGATGAATCTTCTTTCACCTGATTGACCAATTCATTCACTTTATTGGGCGTGAGGAGCATTGACGCTTTTGCAGTTTCCAAAATCGTTTTCACGCGCTGCGATGGCAGGGAAGTATCCAATGGAATATAAGCATGACCCGATTTCACCGCGCCGAGAAATGCAATCAACATCTCCGGTTCTTTATGACCTTGAATTGCAATCGGAGAATGATTGCCGGGCAATTGCTTCGATAACGATTCTGCAAGCGCGTTGGAGCACCGCGTCAATTCGGCGTATGTCAGAGTCTGCTTGCCGCTATTGTGCGCGATTCGCGCCGGCGTCTCGCGACTCCGTTGATCAATCCGTTCGATCAAGTCCATTAGAACCCCTGATAAACAAACTTGGGCGTCGTGAAATTGCCTCGGCCATACATTATGATCAATCCTATGATGATGGCGAGGTAATACAACGTCAACAGAACGACGCGCCCGGTCGGATTAGTGTATATTGCCGTGAAAAAATTCGTCAAGCGTTTGGTCCACATAAACCCATCCATAGCGACTAGTATGTGCTCCTTGATCCATGCTGAAATAAATATCTGTGCCGTATTGCTGGTAATCAACCAGCGGCATGTGATATTGATTGACAATATTAGTCAATTTGACATAATAAATGTTTTGAGCCTGTTCAGATACTCCAACCGCTTCCCAAACGTGAACATTCATTGGACGGCTGAGAATCAATGGCTGTGCGCCTAATTCCTGGATGACGCGCAGAAGAATATCCAAATCGATCCACTCAGGGTGTTGTTCAACTCGGTTGATAAATTTTACGTCCTCCGAACCAACGAGAACCGGTTTGGTTACAATATTTTGATATGCCCACCAGCGATTATCTTCGATTCCGAATGAATTGTTCATTGTATGTTGTTTTTGTTCCGCCAGTGCGGATGAGAAGGCGGCTGACCAGTTAATCGTTTGCGGAATCTTTCGAACATTAGGGTTGGTTGGATGCGACCAAAGATATAATATGACTTCCGCATGATCCTGCAAACGCATCGTTGCGATTTGGAGCTCACCGAGTGGCCAGCTCAGGTAGTAAAGTAATCGGTTTGCTTTGGATTGCCTCGTCATTTGAATGATAGCGAAGTGCAGAAATGAATCGCTTTGAAGCGTATCTGGAAAATCCAACATGCGCTTGGCAGCATCGATTTTCAGCGTGATGCTGAGAGAGGGACTGAAGATCATTTGGTAGGCATGAAGCGGCGAGAAATTACCGGCATAATATTCCGGCGGAAGTTTGCTCATTGTGAAGTCCCCAGGCGAGAACGAGATGACGATTTTCTTTCCGCGCAAATCCGGACCGAGCGCCGCTAAGTCCTGAGCCATGGTCAGCGAGGCCGCACCCAAGTTTGCGACTTGAAAAACTGTAAAGCCGGTTGGATAGGTCGCGAAGAATTTTTCGGCATCGTAGGATGTGTCGATCATGGTGATTTCCGAACTACCATACAATGGTAAAAGATCGGGTTGATGCAATGCTGCGCGTTGCAAAGCGATTCCATTGATGGTTTGGCTTAAGTCCAATGGAGCCAACGCGTTCACATAGCGTCCTTCAAGCGAGCGGGCATAATGGCTGAAACAGGTTAGTATCAGGATGAGAATCAAGATCGAAATGATCCCGGCATAGAGATGAGACGTTGATCTCATGGCTGAGGTTGTCCGTGATAAAAGCTATCCAGAATTTGATCTACATAAACCCATCCTTCGCGGCTGGTGTGCGAGCCTTGATCGATGCTGAAATACTTATCATGATCATATTGCCGAAGATCGATTAATGGCATTTTGAACGGATCGGCAACGGAATGCAGTTTTTTGTAGAAGATATCCTGTGTGTTTTCGGTGACACCCATTATTTCCCAAAGGGGAACATTCAACGGGCGGCTAAGAATCAACGGCTTTGCACCAAGTTGCTGCAGGACAATCAACAGGATTTTGAAGTCCGTCCATTCCTGGGAATTGAGTAAATTCTTTGTGTATAAATCATTATTCGATCCAACTGGTTCGGGCAGTGTAATTCTATCGAAATACCACCACATGAAATTTTCCACGCCGTATGGATTGGTGCTGGTGTTCTGTATCTGTTCCGCTAATGCATTCTCACGGGTCGTATTCCAATCAATGGTCTGGGGAACCCTCTGCACATTGGGATCAACATGATGCGCCCAAATGTATAAGACCACTTCGAAGTGATCCTGCAATCGCAGGATTTCTGTTTGAAGTTCGCCGAGAGGCCAGATAAGGTAATACAGGATGCGGTTTTTTATCGAAGTGTTCGCTGTGACAGTCATGGCGAAGGCGAGTAGGGGATCCTTTCGAATCGTATCTCGATATGCCAGCAGGGACTGAGAAATTTCATTCTTGATTCCAAAGCTGAGATACGGACTGAAGATCGTTTCGTAGGAACGCAACTCCGAAAAATTCATTGCGAAATCATGATCAGGATTATTCTCGATGAAATATTTCTTGTTGATGAAAAACGAACCGGGCATGATCGAGAGAACAATTTTCTTTCCGCGTAAATCGGGACCAAGTGCCGCGAGTTCCTGCGCCAGTGTGACCGATAGAACGCCGAGGCTGGCGACATCCACAACCGTAAAGCCCGTTGGATATTTCGCGAAGAAATGGTTAGCCTGATATGGGGTAGGCACCAGTGTCAATTCCGAACTGCCATATACCATTAAGATATCCGGTTTTTGGAGCGCGGCGCGTTGTAGCGCATCCCCATTTTCCATTTGCGTCAAATTCAACGGAATCAACGCGTTGACATCCTGCACTTCGAGCGATTGAGCATAAACGTTGAATCCAACCAGCGAGGCCATCAATGCAAAAAGTGAAATCAGCGCGGCGGTCAAATGCGGCGCGGGCTTGCGACTCATTTGTTTCTTTCTTCAAAGTAGGTGATGATTTTTTGGGGCGTGGCCCAAAGTTCGCGATCAATCTCGCCAGGCGAGACTTCGGTGCCTAATGAATCGGAAAGGGCAACGATCAACTCCACCGTCCCGAACGAATCGAGAATCTTTTCGCCGAATAAGTCAAGATTCAAATCCTTGCGGACTTGATCGGTGCCGGTAACTTTTTCCAGCTCAATCAAAACAATTTCAGAAACAGACATTTGTGTCCTTGCAGATTAATTATAACTTGCAAAAAAATTATTCTTGCCACTCCAATTCGTAATCGCCAATCGCAACCATGTCGCTTTCTTTGACGCCGGCTTTGCGGAGCGCATCATCCACGCCAAGCGCCTCCATGATTTTTTGAAAGCGGCGCACTGAACCATCATGTTCCCAATAAGTCATGGATGCAGCGCGCTCAATACCCGCGCCGGATAGTCTCCATTCATGCGTGCCTTCGCGCGTGACGTGAAAATCTTTCGCATCTTCTTTGGGACGATAAACGGGAAGCGACGCTTTGACTTCTTCCAACGTTGGAGCCTCAGCCAGCATCTCCGCAGCCTTGAGCAACAACTCGCGCGTGTTTGTGCGCGTTAGTGCAGAGATGGTCATGATTTCAATCTTCTTCTTTTTCATCGCCTTTTTGATTTCGGCGAGTCGTTCTTGGACTTCCGGCTGGTCGATCTTATTCAAGGCCACAACCTGCGGCTTCTTTGCAAGGTTTGGATCAAATAACGATAACTCACTGTTGATCTGGCTATAATCTGCTACAGGATCTTTTGACAAACCATCCAGCACATGAATCAACACCCGCGTTCTTTGAATGTGGCGCAGAAAATCATGACCCAATCCCACGCCTTGTGATGCGCCTTCAATCAAGCCGGGGATGTCGGCGAGGACCACGCTTGTATTGTCGTCAACATCGGCTACACCGAGATTCGGTTCAAGCGTTGTGAACGGATAAGGCGCGATCTTGGGTGTTGCATTGGTCAACACCGATAGCAATGTTGATTTGCCTGCATTTGGGATGCCGATCAAGCCAATATCGGCGATTAGCTTCAATTCCAGATTGAGGCGCTTCTCTTCGCCGGGTTCACCTTTTTCCGCGGTGCGCGGAGCTTGATTGCGCGACGTCGCGAAATGTTGACTGCCGCGTCCACCACGCCCACCTTTGCAAAGGTTCAGACGTTCGTTGGCTTTGGTTAAATCGCCGATGAGTTCACCGGTATCTGCATCATAAACAACTGTGCCAGGCGCAACCGCCACAATCAAATCATCCGCCGACTTTCCGGACATATTATTGGGACCGCCATTCTTTCCGTTCTTGGCAATGTAGCGCGTGACATGACGAAAGGCTTGCAATGTGTTAAGACTCGATTTGACTTCGAGAATGACATCACCGCCTTTGCCGCCATCGCCGCCATCAGGCCCGCCGCGCGGCACGAACTTCTCGCGATGGAAGTGCATCATGCCATCGCCGCCTTTACCGGAACGTACCAGGATTTCTGCTTCGTCAATAAACATGCCCCCATTATAACGGAAGGATTTAGGTAAACTGTTCGAGATTTACGGCAACCAGCGGAAGCGCATCATCCACAAATTTATCGAGGGCAGGGCGCTTTTTGCTGTGACTGTAAAGGGATGCCAGCCCATAGATTGCCCAAGTGGCAACTGTAGCGGGAATATCGGTGGAGATTTTGGTTTTGGTTTGTTTCAGCCAATGAGTCAACAAATCAAAGATTTGTTTCTTGATCGTCCCTTCCACCAATGATTCAAATTGCTGATGAGGCTGGGCACAATCACTGTGTAAGTGGGAGAGAAAATCACAGACTGCAAGAATCATATTTCGCAAATTGTCATTAGTGTAATGGCAGGCGTTCAATGTCCGCTTTTCGATTTCCTGCATAAACTTCTGACTAATAGAATAATCAAGCAAAGCGTATTTATCAGCAAAGTGCGCGTAAAAAGTGGCGCGGTTGATCTGTGCCTTGTCGGTTACATCCTGCACGGAGATGGACTCGAATCCTTTTTCAGCGATGAGACCTTCAAAGGCTCCCAGGATCAGGCCTCGGGTCCGTTTGACGCGCAAATCGAGTTTCTCTTCTTTCGGGTTAGACAACATTTTGTCTCCTGTGTTGCTTATCCAACAGATTCAACTTTTTGACGGTTGACTTGAATAAGTAAGAATAGTAAATTATACAACATCTGTTGCTTAGTATACAACTGTATAATATCACTCATAACAAGGAGAGTCAAGATGGAAATAACAATCATTGGTGCAGGAAATATGGGACGCGGCATCGGAACCCGTCTCGTGTCGGGCGGGCATTCGGTCACGTTTGTGGACGTCAATCCCGAAGCAGCTGAGAAGACTGCTGCCGATGTGAAGGCTTCCGCAAAGAAGGGTGCGAAAGTCTCCACGACCAGCCTCGAAGGTGCAAAGCTGGGGGATGTGATCGTGCTTGCAGTAGCATATGGCACGAACATTCAAATCGTAAAGCAATTGGGTGTGAAGCTGGCTGGCAAGGTAGTGATTGACATTGCCAATCCGCTCAACAAAACTTATGATGGTCTCGCCACCGCTCCCGATTCTTCCTCTGCGGAAGATGTTGCCAAGGCGATTGCATCCGGTGCAAAAGTAGTGAAGGCGTTCAACACGACGTTTGCCGGCACGCTTCTCGCGGGACAGGTAGCGGGTCAGCCGCTCGATGTCTTTATCGCCGGTGACGACGCGGACGCGAAAAACAAAGTCGTGCAGTTGGTGAAGGATGGCGGTATGCGTGCGATTGACACCGGTCCGTTGAGCCGCGCCCGCCAGATCGAAGCCATGCAACTCCTGCATATTGTCTTGCAAGGCACGCTCGGCTCAAACTGGGGTAGCACTGTGAAAATCTTAAGTTAACAAGATTAGGAAATAATCAAGGAGATAATATGGTCGCAGTACAAACAGAATCAACTTTAATTCCCAACAAGGAATTTACAAAATTGGCTAACGATGCACAGATCGAGCGCACGGTCAAAGCGCTAGAAGCAAATGGAATGCATGCTTTGATCGCCGATACAGGCGAAGACGCGAGGAGACTCATTCTTGATCTTGTGCCTCAAGGCGCGGAAGTTTATACCAATCAATCGAAAACGCTTGAGAAACTTGGTTTGTTCAACGAGTTCGACAAGTCCGATCGCTACAACGCAGTGCGTCCGAAAGTGATGTCACTTGACCGAAAGACTCAGTCTAACGAGATTCGCAAATTGCGCACCATCCCAGATTACATCGTGGGAAGCGTTCATGCCATCACCGAAGACGGAAAAGTGTTAATTTCATCCTTCGGCGGCAGTCAGTTAGGTCCGTATGCATCGGGCGCCGCGAAAGTGATCTGGGTCGTTGGCACGCAAAAGCTGGTCAAGGATTTGAACGAAGGCTTTCGGCGTATCGAAGAATACAGCTATCCATTGGAAGATCAGCGCCTGCTGGCGGCTATGGGAATCCATACCGCAATTGGTAAAACATTGATTGTCTATCGGGAAGTCGCACCCGGGCGCATTACCGTTGTGCTTGTCAAAGAAGAGTTGGGCTATTAAGTGGAACAGAATCAAGAATAAAATCAGGAGATTTACTATGTCTAGTTTGACTATGAAAGCAATTCGAGCCCATGATTATGGCCGTCCAGAAGCGCTCATGTTGGAGCAGGCGCCTCGTCCCGGACCAAAAGCCGATGAGGTGTTGATCCGAGTCAGGGCCGCAGGTGTCAACCCGGCTGATTGGAAATATCTCTCTGGCGCTTATAAACAATTCATGCCGCTGCAATTTCCATTGACTCCGGGTATGGAAGGCTCGGGCACGATTGAAGCCGTTGGACCAAACGTCACTTCGTTCAAGAAGGGTGATGAGGTCTATGGCATCGTCACAGCCGGATATGCCGAATATGCCCTGGCTAAGGCGAATGATATTCAACCCAACTCTGCAAATCTGACTTTTGAAGAGGCTGCTTCTCTTCCCGTGGGCGCTCTTACTGCGTGGGGAGCCGTTGAAACCGCGAAAGTTAAAAATGGACAACGCATTTTGGTCCATGGTGCCGCAGGCGGCGTCGGTGCTTATGTTGTGCAGTTGGCGCGTTGGAAGGGTGCGCACGTAACTGGCACCGCCTCAACTGGCAACATTGAATTTGCTCGTTCCTTGGGTGCAGAGAATGTAATTGACTATTCTCAGACACGTTTTGAAACGGTTGTCCATGATATGGATGTTGTCATTGATACTGTAGGAGGGGATATACCTGAACGTTCGTTTCAGGTGCTTCGCCCCGGCGGTATCTTTGTGACGGTTGCCGGGCGGCTCGCAGAGGATGCTGGAAAAGCACAGAAGATCACAGTGCTGAGTGCAGGACGCGCTTCCCCCGAAAACTTGAAGCAGATTTCGGAGTTGATCGAAGCGAAGCAACTCAAACCGGTAACAGGCGCGGTTTTCCCATTGGCAGATGCCCGTCAGGCACTTGAAATGAGCCAAACCGGACACGGCCGCGGGCGAATTATCCTGCATGTAGCTGATTAATCTAAACCACAAAACCATTCAGGAGACATGATGTCGAAATCTGCAAATTCGCTTGAACTTCGTAAGCTATGGTGGGTCGGTCCATTGACTGTCCTCGCCGCGATTGTCGGCGTGTTGATCGTACGCATGACCGCACGCGTGATTTTGCAACCGCCGTATGCACCAGGCCTCGCAATGATTATGATTCCAATCGTTTTGACTTTGGTTCTTTGTACGGCTGCGGTTTTGGTGTTCGCACTGGTTGGACGATTTGCAAAGAATCCGGTACGCACCTATATCATCATTGCATCTGTATTTCTCATCATCAGCTTTTTACCGGATCTCGCGGCCGTATCCATGCGCATGCCCGGCGCAGGCTGGCCCTATTCCATCACCCTGATGATCATGCATGTGGTGGCCGGGGTGATCACGGTTCTAATGTTGACGAGATTAACCGTCGCTGAAAAAGCATAAGAGACAACCTTAACGAACCTTCTTTTGAAGGTTCGTTTTATTTTATAGCTTTGATGGATTAGGTCTTACGAACCGTCGGCAGCTTCGACCAGTGCCGTGACCAATTCTCGGCAAAAGGCTGGAATGTCCTCAACGATCCGACCCCAAACCTGATTGCCGTCATGGAATGCAGGTTCGTCCACCCAAGTCGCCCCGGCATTGACCAGGTCATCCTTGATGCCGAGCGAGCCCGTCGCACACCGACCACGCACAATGCCCGCCGAGATCGCCACCAGCCCGCCATGACAAATGATACCGATGGGTTTCTTGGCGTCGTTCATCTCCTTGACAAGATTCGTTACGACGGAATGACGCCGCAATTTATCGGGTGCCCAGCCGCCAGGGATGACCAGCGCGAACAAATCTTTGCTGGCGAGAGAATCAATTTTTGCGGTCGGAGTGACCTCCAACCCGTTTTTGCCGCGCACAGGCTTGAGGTCCAAGCCTGCCGCGATGACTTCCGCGCCTTCTTCCTGAAGCCGCATGAGCGGAACATAGAACTCCAAATCTTCCACACCTTCCGCGACGAGAATTGCAATTCGTTTACCAGTCAACCGCATGGGAACCTCTTTTCATGAATCGGGACTTCTTCTTATCCGATGAGCACAGACAGATTATAAACTACTTATCTATTCATCTTCTATCGCCGTGCAATGGCGCTGGATTTGACCTATCACATGCGAAGAAACAGCGTGATATACTTTGGCGGGCAAAAAAATGCGAAAAGAAAAGTCCAATCCCAACATTTTCGACCCTTTGTGATTTTGTGTAGTCCAGGACCGCACTGATGAGAATCATAAACATTTTGCGCGAAGATCAGGATCTTGCCACCAGCTTTCTGGCAGTTTTGGGCCGTGGATTGGCTATCGCTGGGCAGGGCAAATCTGCTAGGCCGGGATTCTTTATTTTCTCCTGCGGCTTTATTCATGAGTATCTTGAAGCAATCTATTTCAAGAAGGAGAAAGTTCTTCTGAATGCTCTTGAAGATTGCGGCTTTCCGCCTGACGATGGACCGGTCGGAGCCATGAATCGTGATCTGCAGAAAAGCGTTGAGATAAGCAATTCTTTATTCGCTGCTGCCAAACGGTGGCAAGCTGGGGATGAAGTTGGACGCGCCGATGTGATCTGGGCCACGAGTGAATACAGCGGTATGTTGCACCGTCATTTCGACATGCTCAAGAGTCTGATCCATCCCTTGCTGGAGCAATCGCTCTCGCCGGATGACGAAGAAAAAGCCGCCGAGGCCTTGACCCGTCTTGCGTTTGAAGGCTATATCCCGGCGACACTGGATAAATACGTCGAAATGGTGGAGACGCTGGAAGAGGAAGTCAGGAACTGGAAGGGGTGAATTATTTTTGCTCGCTTGTTATTGTACATCCATCTACGTAACGGCGTGAATGAGCACCGTAGGTGAAAATTAGCGGCCCATCATTACCGAAAATCGCCGTAAAGCCCCCGCCTTTGGGCGTGGGGAGTAGTCAGCAGAATACCATTCAAACAGATTGACCTCCTTGGATGCATTATCAGCCTCTAAATCAAGGTCGTCGTTATCTCCTGCATATTGAATAGGCAATGGATTGCATGACATGTAATCTGGGTTGCACTCATATACGACATAGGTGTTGCTTCCACAAATATCGGGCGTCCAATTATTACTTGACTTTAGTCGTCATGTAAGGATACACCATCAAGCATGAAAATATGCTATATCTTGAATGTCTGGCAGAGAGGTCGTTTTCTCAATGGTGCAT
>Ga0209039_10001772_pt1 | contig 19537 bp, 13 predicted proteins | sample BogFormECP12_OM1_FD_188238 | JGI IMG/M metagenome (GOLD analysis project Ga0209039, IMG submission 188238) | Bog forest soil microbial communities from Calvert Island, British Columbia, Canada - ECP12_OM1 (SPAdes) (version 2) | ecosystem: Environmental > Aquatic > Freshwater > Wetlands > Bog ...
GTTGCCACTCGTGCCGTAGAATCAATCAGGTAGCCAGTTCTCTTCAGGCTCATAACCCAAAGGTCGCTGGTTCAAATCCAGCCCCCGCAACCAACGCTATCATAAAGTTACGGGGAATTAGGGAAGGACAATACCCCCCCCCAAAAACCCCCAATAAGAATAAACTGCTCGGGGAGCCGCCTCAGTCGGCTCCCTTTTTTCTTTCGTCAACACCATGATAACAACCTTGCTGTTCGCCTCGCGCTTGATACTCGGCATTGCCTTTCCGTAGTCATTTATCGTGGTCGTGATGCTGGCGTGGCGCATCAGCTCCTGCTGCACCCGATGCGTCGAGCCCGGAACGATAGAGGTGCCTGAACGTGTGCCAGCCTATCTCTGGCCCGATGCCGGCAGCAATCGCTGCCTTCCGCCATCGCCAGGCCGCAAAGCGCTTCGCAGCGGATTGTGGTAGACTGACTTGAGTCATCGTCAGCATGGAAAACATCTCAGTTCTCTCGGGGTGTTGGGTTACTCCGTCCGCCGGAAAAAGCGGCGGATGAACAGCCGTTTGACTTTGAACGCCAACTCTTGTTAGCTTGAAGCGCTATGAGACAACTTCAGCCGGTCATCTGGGCAAAGGGGACCTTTCTCACCCCCCAGCATTTACAGCTCCAGGACCGGTTTATTGAAAGTGTGCTGGAGTTCAAATTAGGCGCCCTGAGGTTTTGCCCTTGGGGCTTCGCGGAAATGCAAATCGACCGGGAAGCTCTTTCGACGGGAACCTTGCTCCTGCCCCGCGCCACCGGCCTGTTCCCGGATGGTCTGGCATTCGAAATTCCTGAGTCGGACCCCGCTCCGGAAGCGCGATCGCTGGAGCAAGCGTTCGGACCCGATCAGGACACGGTTGATGTCTATTTTGCCATTCCTCAATATCAAGATCGCGGCCTCAACGTCACGATAGGTCAGAGAAGTGGGGATACGCGCTATCAAGCCGAGGTTGCCCTGCTGCGCGATGAGAATTCAGGACTGGCAGAACGGCCCGTGCAGGTTGCCAAAAAGAACTTTCGGTTGTTGGTGGAGGGCGAACCCCGCCAGGGGAGTACTTCCTTGCGCATCGGGCGTGTCAGGAAGACCACGGCAGGGACCTACCAGTTGGACCCACAATTCGTTCCACCCGTAATCGATCTTTCCGTCAGCGAATACTTAATGGCGATTCTGCGCCGGCTGGTGGAGATTCTGGCCGCCAAGGCCAATGCGCTTTCGGGTATGCGCCGGCAAAAGAACCAGAGCTTGGCAGACTTTACTGCTTCCGACATTGCCAACTTCTGGCTGCTTTACACCGCGAACAGCTATTTCCCCATCCTGCGGCACTTGTTTGAATCAAGGAAGGGGCATCCAGAAAGCTTATATAGGGCGATGCTTGCCCTGGCGGGGTCGCTCACCACATTCTCAGCGACCGTGCAAGCGCGGGACCTCCCGCTCTATGACCATGATAATCTCGGCGCCTGCTTTACCGATCTCGACGAAAAGCTGCGGGCGCTTATAGAAACCGTGGTGCCCAGCAACGTCGTTTCGCTGCCCTTGAAACTCACCCAGCCTTCGATCTATGCCACGGCTCTTGCCAACGACAAGTATCTGTTTAACACGCGGATGTATCTGGCGATCAGTGCCGATCTGAGCGAGGCGGACTTGCTCAAGAAAGTTCCGCAACTTGTCAAACTCTGCTCCGCCACTCACATTGAAACACTCATTCGCCAGGCTCTCCCCGGCATGCAGATGGTGCATGTCCCATCCCCGCCAGGCTCAATTCCCATCAAACTCAACTACCAGTATTTCAGCTTGAATCAATCCGGTGTCGCATGGGAGGCTGTGCAGCGAGCCCGAAATCTTGCGGCCTACGTCCCCGGGGACATTCCCAACCCGCAACTGGAACTGATTATCCTCCTCCCGCAAGCAGAATGAAATATCACAAATGCGCTACCATCGCTTGCTGCAATTCGATTAGCTATCCGCACGCATTCCCTCTTAGTGCTTAAAGGCAAAGAATAAAATCAACAATACAGCGATGAGGAACAAGCCTCCCAGACACAGGAGCGGCACGAGGAGTTTCCCGGATTTCTTGGCCCCGGCGGGCATTGCCTGCGGGGCCGGCGGGGGTGGCGTAGCCATCGGTTGCATTTGCGGCATGGCCGGCGGAGGAGCCCCAGCGTAAGCAGGAAGCGGTGGTGGCGGGTACTGCGGAGGTTGCGGCATCGCGACTTGGGGATGAGCCGCTTGCGGTGCCGCCGGTGGAGGTGGCGCTTGGTATGCCGGCATCTGCGGCATCGCTGGGGGAGGCGGAGGAGCCCCTGGAGCCGCGGGGTAGGCGTGGGCCGCAGGCTGAACCGCTTGCGCTGGCGTCGGGGGCATTCGAGGAACCTCAAAGAGACTGGTGTATTCGCCAGGCTGGTGAGCCTGGGGCGGAGGCGACGTCGGCTGAGCGGCCGGTGGGGGGACAGCGGCCGGGGGCGCCGGGGCCGTCGTCGTGGGAGGGTGCTGGAACAACATCGTGAATTCGCCGGGCGCTTTCTTGCCAGGCTCGGTTGCGGGCGGAGGACTTGCCGGCTGGGGCAGGTCAAGCGCCGGCGCTGCCGGTGTCGCCGTTGGCGGTTTATAGCCCTGCAACAACTGGGTTAGCTCACCAGGCCCCTTCTTTGGTGCGCCCGGCAAAGGTGCCGACGGTCGGGGCGGAATTCCCCTATCCGGGGACGGCATCCCCCCCTCCGGATCACCGCCTCTGTTGAACATTTGTGTGAACTCACCGGGACCGGGCGAATCACTTGGCAAATGCGGATAGGCAGGAGGTGGCTGGGCTGGCAGAAACGGTGGTGGGGCCGAGGCCCTGGTTCCTTCACGTGAAGGAGGAGGGGCCGCATGCGGCCCCGTCTTTGCTGCCGGGGCTTGGGACATTTGAGTGAATTCCCCCGGCTGGGCTTCCTCCGCCGGGTGTTGCGCCAAAGGCGCATCCGGCGGCCCGATGGAAATCGAGGGCGATGGCGGAGAGGGCTGCCCCGCTGCGCCCTTGCCCGCGCGGGAGAACATCTGCGTGAACTCGCCGGGGCCCGCAGTCTCCAGAGTTGGCTGCGGAGGGGCCACACTCGGCGGACTGGGCGGCGATGGTGGACGGGGCTGACCGGCTGTGCCCTTGCCCACGCGTGAGAACATTTGCGTGAACTCGCCGGGGCCCGCAGTCTCCGCGGGTCTCTCCAGAGGAGGCGTATGGGTTGCCCTGTCAGGCTCCACCGGCGAGACTCCGCGCGGAGGTTGCTTGTGGCTCTGGAACACTACCTCAAAACCATCGGGAATTTGGCCTCGCGGGCGCTTTTCAGCAGGCTTTGCCGCAGGTTCTGAAGAACTAAACCTGCGCGTGAACTCACCGGGTTCATGAGTGTCTTCGAGCGGCTCCGGTGGTGCCTCCGGCAGCGGTATACCCGCTTCGGCAAGCGGATACTCGGGACCAGAAGCGGCCGGTTCCGACCAGGCCGCCTGAGGAGTGGAGGAAACGGAGGTTCCCCTTTCTCCTTGGGAAACTGCGATCGACTGAAGCCACGAACGAAGATCCAAGCACTCTGGTACATCCTTGGTCACGACGAATACGCGGTCATCCTCTTGTCCCATTTCAAGAAAATGTTCAGTTCCTGGGGCGCCGGCTCCAGGGAGGTACTTGAAAACCAGGATCGCCAAATCAGGCTGATGGGGAGGAGTCCGTCCCGGCAAGAGTTGGTGCAGCAGGACTGGCACGCCCGTCAAAGTATCTTGCGCCTGGAAAGACATTGTTTCGCTTGCTTCTATTTTTGAAACAATCAGGTATTTTTCCAGGAAACTCATGATTGGGTCCCGCCCGAGCGCATTCTATATCAGCATGAAGGGGGTTCGCAAGCTTCGCTCATCGTGCATTTTCGTGTAAAGAGACGGTTTTTCGCATGACATTTTGTTACAGTCTCCTTTGTTTTCATACACATAGCCGGGTCGATCTTCATTTTTAACATCTCTAAGGGTCAGCGCCCCGTTTCGGACCTTGGCCAGCGTTTTGGCCGGCCGCCCGAATTGGTGAAATTTGAGCTCTTGCATTCCTTTCCTTTTTACCTCACAGCCGAAACCTGACTCCTAGCTGCTGGTCCACACACCTAGCCGTACGGCGCGATTTCGCCCTGCCCCCGTTACCCAATTAGTACCCTAGCAATCCGCCATCCATTGTCGATATCGTTATTTCCAGATCTTTCGTTTGCTACTCAGCTCGTTGGCGTGCGCACATAAATAGATGAACGGATCTGATCGCTTGACTGACACGATATCCCGGCGTAATGTTCAGGTCGAAAGCTTTCCGAAATCTGCGAGGGTGAGCATGAGAATCCACTTCCGATTACACAAATCATGACCGCAAGGCCAGCCTCTCTGATCTCCATGCCGAGCATCTGCGCCGGAGTAAACATGCCAGTTGGAGGGTTACGGTCGGTTTTCAATTGCTCGCGTTGTGCTGAAGGAGGTTAGCGTGCAGGTTCAGGAACTCTACCACGGGGCTATCGGGAACAATATTCTGAGCATTATAAAAGAAAGTGCAATTCGCCCCAGCAATGGGGAAATCTACTTCATAAGGCAGGAATCGCAGTTGCACTATGCCTTTGCGTATGGCGCGGACCTTTCGCGAGGTGCAGCGTATGTCATCAAAGTTCGAGCCCATGTCCCTGACGGGCTCAGTTTGAAACCCCAAGCCAGGTCAGGCGCGCCCACCGACACGTGGGTGTTTGAAACCGACAAACCGATTGCGGTCGAGGTGTTAAGGCTGTATGTCCGACACAAGCCAGGCGAGCCGGTTGAAATAAAAGATGGCGCGGCGGAGATTCGGCGATACTTGGAGACGCAGACGACGGACTTTAATGTGGTTGTAAATCGAAGGTTTGCGTTCCCGGAAGGGATGATTGGCGAGCTCTCCGTCAATGGCTCGTTCGTTTGCTACACGCTGGAACTGGCATGGTTATGGAATCAAAATTTCAAGAGCTGCGTTCCGCCGGGGAAGTACAACGGCTTTCTGCGCCACGATCATACGGATAAATGGAGGATCGAATTGACCGGAGTGCCCGGCCACCGCGAGCATGTTCAGATTCACATTGGAAATTTTCCTAGGGACACAGTAGGCTGCGTGGTGGTGGGTACCTCCTACACGGTCGATAAGGTGCTCAACTCCGCCCATGCCTACGAGAAGCTGAAGGCTGCTTACCCCCACCGTCCGGGTCGCATCACCGTGGAGTTCAAGGGTCTTCTGGCGACGCCGTTTGGAGATTATCCCGGACGTCGCACCGGCAACCTGGCATGAGCGCTATGGCACGCACGGTCAGTCTTGCCCGTGCCAGAGCCGAGGCGCCCCCTCAACAAAACGTCAAGGCAAGAGGTAAAAGCGTCAAGGAATATCCACTACCCGAGCACATCGAACGCCATCGATATTGTGGCCGCCGACTCGTGTGCCCCGGCATGTGGTCGAGCGGCGGGAAGCCCCAGCGTTGGAGGTCTTAGTTCCCCCGGCCAAGCTTCGCCGCGCGGCTACCACAGGGCCGGGGGGTCGTGCTTTATTTGACGCCTCGGTTTCGCCGATGCGTCGGGATCAGGGCCCGGAAGTAGGGGTTGGCACGCCCGCAGCGACCGAGATCGCTCCGGCTCTGGCCGCGACCCCGGCTTGCAGGATCGCCCCACATCCCCGCCACAACGGAAGCCGTTGTTGTTGTTCCTGTTGCCAGGATTGTTCCTGTTGCGGTTCGATACGCGAACGTTCCTGGGATTGTTGTTCCAGGACCCGCCCCGCAGAACGAATCCGGCCCTGCTCCCTCAAAAAGCGTGTTGCCCTATACGGAGAATTGTAGCGTCGATCTCCGATCGACGTTTCGGCGGTCGGAGACCGCCGCTACAGCCCACTGCTCTTATATCGCTCTGTATAAGAGTTGCGTGCGTAATTTCCAGGTGTTGCCGTGCGCGGCATGGGCGATCCAAGCGCGCACCCGGGCGGTGACTTCGTTTAATTGTATCTTTCCTTCACGATACGCCTCGGCCATAGCCTTCAGGCGCCGTCGCCAGCGGACCACGTTGCTTCGCACCAGCCGCAGGCGCTCGGGGAACACCCGCCACCCGAGAAACGTCACGCCGTCTTGAGATCGATAGACGCGGCTCTTGCGCGCGTGCATTCGCAGTCGCAAGGGGGAAAGGAAATCTTCCAGATGTGCGCGCATGTCGGCCAATTCCCGCTTATCTTTCCCGAACAGCAGAAAGTCATCCACGTAGCGCACGTAAAGGCCGGGACGTAACTCGCGCAGCACAAAATGGTCCATCGGATTCAAATAGACGTTGGCGAAGAACTGTGAGGTCTGGTTACCCAGGGGCAAACCTCGCCGCCGTTCAAAGGGCGTGAACAGGTCGTCATCCGGAAAATAGAAGGCTGCTTCCTCCTGCGCGTTCGAGCTGTCGATGATGCGGGCGGCGAGGTCCAAGGCCCGAGGACACTTGACCACACGGGCCAGCATTCCCTTTAAAATGGCGTGGTCGATGGAGGGAAAATACTTCCTAACGTCGCACTTCAGAACGTATGGGAAACGGCAACACCCTTCCGCCGCCATCTGCAACGCCCGGTGCGTCCCCTTACCCTTGCGGCAGGCGAATGAGTTCATGACGAAGCGTCTTTCAAAAATCGGTTCGAGCACCCGCGTCAAAGCATGGTGTACAACACGATCTCGGAAGGGCGCGGCGGAAATGCGCCGGGGCTTAGGTTCGCACACCTGGAAAGTGCGATAGCCGCCCGGCTGATAGTCTCCGGTTTCCAGTTCCCGCTGGAGGAGAACCAACTCCGGCTCGAGGTTCACCAGGAAATTCGCCACATCGGGCCGGGATCTCTTCCCTCGGGCTGCCGCTTTGGCGGCCCCGTGCAGGTTCGCAAACGAGACCACCTGCGGCCACAAATTGCCCACCCGCTTCATTCCTTCCTCCGCTGTGATTTTTGCCAACCGCCAATCATCCTTCCGATTTCTTCCAAACGCAGCGCCGCAAAGCCATAGGAATCCAGGGTCAGCAGTTTAAGGTCCTTGCTGAGGCGTAGCAGGTAACGCAGTCCGTTCGCCCTTCGGTTCGCCGTGTCCAGCAATGCGCCCTTTTCCACGCTAAAGGATGCTTCCACAAGAGCAACGAGCAAATCCAGTCCCACCGCTACCATACGATCGCCCACCGTGAAGCGGAAACTCCGTGGGAACTTTTCCACCTTGGGCAGGAGCCACAGCAGAAAATCATAAGTCTTTTCGACGACCACCGCCGTTTGGCGATTTTCTTTGTCCGGCATCAGATTTCCAAAAATGCGTTCGACCGGGGGCTAACGCCCCCGGTACCCCCTGTCAAGGGAAAAGGAAAAAGGGTCAAGGAACGAAAACTTCCCCGCCACAACGGAAGCCGCTGACGTAGAACCTGAAGCCAGGATTGAACCAGTTGCGGAACGATACGCGAACGACCCTGGGATAGTAGACCCAGGACCCGCCCCGCAGAACGCGGAGTTGACCGCTTGCCACCCCCGGAGGATCTTGCGCCGGGCTATTCTGGTAATAGTTCTGGTCGTACCAGTCGTTCACCCACTCCCAAACGTTTCCCAGCATATCGTACAACCCGAATCTGTTGGCACGCTTCAAGCCGACATCGTGCAGGCCGTTGCCGTTTTCGTTCAAGCGCTTCACATAATTAGCTTGGTCTTCATTCCAAATCTTAGTGCTGTCCAAGCGTTGGTTGCCACTGTTATCCGCGTACCAGGCGATTTCATCCAGATCGCCATAACGCGCTCCAGTGCTCCCCGCGCGCGCCGCATATTCCCATTCGGCCTCCGTCGGCAGCCGTCCGCCGGCCCAACGGCAATCGGCCTGCGCATCGTCCCAGGTCACATCCACGATCGGCATGGCGTCGTGACCCCCCCCAGGGTTGAGCGGCCTCATCCCGTTAAGGTTCGGCTCAGGTGGCATTTGCCTTCCTGTCGCTGCCGTGAAGCGTTTGTAGGCACCCACTGTAACGGGGGTCTGGCCAACCCAGAAACCCTTGGTGATCGTCACTTGATGAGCGGGCTTCTCGTCAGCGCCGCACTCGTTGTCTCCCGGCGAGCAGCCCATCATGAAAGTTCCAGGGGGAATCCAAACGTACTTTAACCCGTCTTTCGGGTTCTCTCTCACTGTTCCGGCGGCGGGCGCAGAGACGGCGCGCCGGGGCGTCTCGACCGGCGCCGGTGGCGAAGGTAATTCGCGGGGTTTCTCCACTGGCGCGGCGGGCGGGGGTTGTTCAGCATCCACCAGCGTCGCGGTGATCGTGGCCACTTGTCCGGCGGCCACCGTCACTCTTTGTTCGTAATCCTTTTTGCCGGTAAGAGACACTCGCAGCGCGTGATCGCCGGGTTTCAGGTCCTCGATCACCAGGCGACCCTTGCGGCCCACCTGTCCTTTGAACGTGTCGTCGAGATAGACTTGCGCATTCGTGGAGGTCTGCACCACCATCTGTGCCGGGTTTGGTTGCGGGCTGGCCGGGTTGGTTGGGGGATTATTCACGCTCGGCGCGGGGAGGGAAGTCTGCGGCTTGGCCGGAACGATTGTATCTTTCTGCGTAGCGCCGGGTTGAGGGCTGGGCGGCTTTGTAGGCCCTGGCCGGTACACCCAGACCAGCACTGCCACTATCCCAACCACAACGGCAGCCACCAGACTCGCTATCCCGACGGTGGATCTTTTCTTCGGTTGCGAGCGAGCGCCAAGGTCTCGTAGGGGCGGTTCGCCAACCGCCCCTACCTCCGGCGGCTGTAGGGCCGAACGGCGTTCGGCCTCCGGGCGAGCGCTGCTCGCCCCTACATCCGGCGGGCTCGCGACGCGCGCTACCGGCGGTACGGACGGTCCGCCCCGAGGGCCGCCGGGTTCACGGGGCGAGATTGCAGGCTCATCCCGCTTCGTTGGGGCAAACGGCTTCGGGGATTCCACGGGCGATGGCAACGTGGCGGCGCGGGCAAAGTCGCGGGCGAAATCCAGCGCGGAGGCATAGCGCTGGTCGCGGTCTTTCACGAGTGCCTTCATGACGGCGCTCTCAACCGCGGGAGGCACGCCTAAGTCCGGGGCGACGGCGCGGAAGGGAGGCGGCTCCTCCATCATGTGCTTGCGCACGTAACCGAGGGGCGTGTCGGCATGGAAGGGCACGCGGCCAGTCAGCATCTCGTACACCACCACGCCCAGCGAGTAAACGTCCGAACGCGCGTCGAGTTCATCGCTTCTCATGCCGGAAGCCTGCTCACAGGACATGTAAATGGGCGTGCCGAGCACCATGCCGGTCATCGTATGCGTGGCGGACTCGCGCAACTTGGCAATGCCGAAATCGACAATTTTCACTTGGACGTTCGCCAGTGGGGATTTGGGCGCTAGAGCGCCTTCCTCTTGTTCCGGCGGGGACGCCGGCGCTACGGACTCCTCGTCGGGATACGTCAGGAAGATGTTATCCGGTTTGATGTCACGGTGAATGATGCCGAGCTTGTGAGCGGCGTTCAAACCGCGCGCCGCCTGCTGGAGAATTTCCGCAACCTCCGGCAGGGGAAGCGCGCCCCGCCGCTTGAGGGCCTGGCGGAGAGATTCGCCTTCGAGGTACTCCATGGCGATGTAGGGTGTGCCGTCATCGGCCTGGGCAGATTCGTAAATGGTGACGACATTGGCGTGGTGAATGCGCCCTGTCGAACCCGCCTCATTCTGAAAGCGCAGCAGGAAGTCGGGGTCGTCGAGAAGTTTGCGATTCAGAACCTTGAGCGCCACGGGACGATTGCCCACCCCGATCTGCTCGACCAGGAAAACCGCACCCATGCCGCCTTGACCCAGGCGGCGCACAATGCGATAACGGCGGGCGAGTCCCGAGGCAAGCTGCGCTTCGGTTGCCGTGGCTTGAGCGGTGAGGCGAGCAGCATCACGAGGACAGACGGCAAAGTCGTCCGGATAAGTGCTTTGGCAAGTGGGGCAGATCTTCATGGGCGCCAGGGAAACTCTCCTGCGGCGCGGATTCTAACAGAAGGAGTGCTGCAAAGGTAGTTGCTTGATGGGTGGGTGGCTTGGTCGTGTAACTTGCATACGGAAACGGGCTGCGGCTAGGCTGAGTGCTGCGAGGTCAAATCCCATCAACGACTTCCACGAAGCTTATTGCGTCACCATCGGATTGGGAATGAAAAGTCCCCTTCCCGTCCTAGACGCCACTTGTGCATAAAACGGCCTAACGTCGAAGTGCGACCTCTGACGCCCCCGACGCGTAGGGTTTACCTACCACAATTCATATGACGATAGAGTCGGCTAACCACCAATAGGCAGGCGACGACATTCAGAGCCGTTTCCGGATCACACTGGGACAACTCGCAAGGCATGGCGCGGCGACTGGTCTCCCCGCGCGCTGGGACGGGGATCGCACTGCGCCGGGTTCGCTTGGAGCAAGTCAACGCGAAAGTCTGTCGCATGGCGCCATAATGTTGTAATATTGGTGACGAATCAAAGTTGACCCCATGAAGCAACTTTCAAAAGTTGTGTGGTCGGAGGGCATGCACCTCGGGCCACATCACTTTCAAGTGCAAAACCGCTTCTTCGAAGAGATCACGCACTTCGGGATCTCGGAGTTGTGGTTCGAGCCCTATGGAATCGTAGGGCTGGAACTTGATGCCGAGGCCTTGCGTAACGGCACCGTGTCCGTAATCCATGCGCGAGGGATCTTCCAGGATGGGTTGCCCTTCAATATGCCCGAGAGCGATCCGCTGCCTGTCCCGCGCGGTATTGCTGATTTATTTCCGCCGACTCGGGAAAGCCTGACCGTGCTCTTGGCGATCCCCCCACACCAGCTCGGCGCGCCCAACTGTGCTCTATCCGATCAAGATAAGAGCGGGCCAACCCGCTTCATCGCCGAATCCACGAATATTCCGGATGATAATACCGGCGTCGATGAAAAGCCGGTGAAAGTTGGGCGAAAGAATATAAATATCCTCCTCGACATTGAGAATGACGGAAATATGCTGACTTTGCCCATCGCCCGCATTCGCAGAGATGGGTCGGGCAATTACATCTATGACGAAGGATTTATTCCCCCCTGCACTCAGATCAGCGCCAGCCCAACCCTGATGTTGATGACCCGCCGGTTGATCGACGTTCTTCAGGAGAAGAGTGCGACGATGTCTCTCGATAGCCGGGGGAAGGGGAAGTTTCAAACCGGCTTTTCGGCGCAGGAGATTGGACAGTTCTGGTTCTTGCACGCTATTAACTCCAGCCTGGGGCCCCTCCGCCATCTTTTCTTCACCAAACGCGGGCATCCGGAAGAACTCTTCCTCGAACTCCTTCGTCTGGGGGGAGCACTTTGTACTTTCGCCCTGGATTCACAGCCCCGGAATCTTCCCCTCTATAATCACATGGCCCTCGATATGTGCTTCGGGGAGATTGAGAAGCACATCCACGATCATCTCGACCTTCTGGCGCCTTCGAACTGCCTTTCCATTCCACTTACCCCGGTCGCCAACTACTTCTGGGAAGGTGTCATCAAGGATCAACGTTGTTTGGACCGCGCGCGCTGGATGATTTCCGTGCACGCGGAGTTGGGCGATGCAGATGTCATCACCCGGACGCTTCAACTGGTCAAGGTTTGCTCCGCCCAATTCGTTCCCCAACTGGTTAAGAGGGCGCTACCCGGCATGCAATTGGCGCACGTTCCGGTACCTCCCTCCGCCGTAGCCCAGCGGATCGAAAGCCAATACTTTTCGGTTAGCCGCGCCGGGCCGTGCTGGGATCACATCGTTCAAACTCGTCGCGTGGGAATCTACATTCCCGGCGACGTCCCCAACCCGGAGATTGAATTGCTCGTTATCCTGGAAACCTGAGAGGTCAGGCATGGGTGGACAACAGGCTGGTGTTTCGCCGGCGCAGGGCCCCGGACGCACAAATCTAGCATTGATTTACCAGGAAATCCTGACCGCCATCACGCGTTTTCGCTCGAACCGGCAAGCGGTCGCGGACGCCGGGTCATTTCGAAATCAGATCAAGAGTGCGATCGGTGCGGCGGAAGCGGAAGCAACAAAGAGCGGCTACGCCGCTGACGATGTGCGTCTGGCCACATTCGCGGTCGTCGCTCTCCTGGATGAATCGATCCTCAACTCCAACAATCCCATTTTCAGCGATTGGCCGCGGATGCCGTTGCAGGAAGAATTGTTCGGCGTGCACACCGCCGGAGAAATGTTCTTCCAGTGTGTCGACCGGCTGATGGGAAAAAGCGATTCCCCGCAAACGGCCGATGTGCTGGAAATCTATGCCCTATGCCTGCTGCTCGGGTACCGGGGACGCTACAGTATTAGTGGTCAGGAAAGCACACGTGTGGTCGCGTCCACGGTGGCGGAAAAACTCCAGCATCTTCGGGGGGGACCGCACCCGCTGGCTTCGAGCTGGGCGCCTCCAAGGGATGCGGTCCAACAGAAAGCCTCCGACCCCTGGGTCCGAGCTCTTCTCTTTGGCACGCTGGGAGCGTTGTTTTTTGCGATTCTGTTCTTCGTGGGGTTCAAATTCGCGCTCATTTCCGGGGCATCAGGATTACACTCGATCACCGCGCTTCCGCCCCATTAGGGAGTCCCCGTGAACACCAAAATGAAATATTGGATCGCTGCGATTGCGCTTATCGTGTGGTTGGTCCTGGCTTGGTTTATAGGATCCTGGTTGCATTTGCAAGGCAGCCGCCTGTGGATACTCCGGGGTGCACTTGCCGTGATCGGCGTAGCAGCATTTATCATCGTAATTTGGTGGTTCGTGGTCAGGGACAGGGAACGCGCGGAAACGACCCCCGGTGGAGGGATGGGAGGGGATGAGATTGACATCCTGATTCGGGAAGCGGAGACGCGACTGCAGGCATCGCAATTGGGCCGAAGCGCACGGATTGGCAGCCTGCCTCTCTACCTGGTCATGGGTGAGACCGGCTCCGCCAAAACTACTGTCGTCCTGCAATCCGGGCTCGAACCGGAATTGCTGGCGGGTCAGACCATTCAGGACAAAGTTCCGGTCCCCACTCGGGCGGCGAACTTCTGGTACACCCGGCAATCCATCTTTGCGGAAGCCGGTGGCTCGATGCTGGAAGACCGTCCCAGGTGGGCCAAACTGGTGAAGAAGTTGGCGCCGCTCCAGCTTCACTCGGTATTCGGAAAGGGCACGCCCTCCCCCCGCGCCGCCTTGGTCTGCGTGGACTGCGAGAGCTTTATGAAACCAGGCGCTCCCGAGGCCCTGGCAGCCAGCGTCCAGCGGATACAGACACGCCTTCGCGAGGTCTCGCAATTGCTGGGCATCAGCCTCCCGGTTTATATACTTTTCACGCGGGCCGATCGCCTGCAATTCTTTCAGGATTACGTTCGCAACCTAACCTATGACGAGGCCACGGTAGTTTTTGGTGTGACCTTGCCCATGCTCACCTATTCCACCGGCGTGTATGCCGAGCAGGAGACCGCCCGAGTCTCATGGGGGTTCGACAACCTGTTTCAATCTCTTGCCACCCGGCGCGTCAATTTGCTGGCACAGGAGTTTGATGCCACCAAACTGCCTACCATCTATGAGTTCCCCAGGGAGTTCAGAAAACTGCGGACTTTATTAGTCCGACTGCTGGTCGACCTGTGCCGGCCAAGCCAGTTGCGCACAGGGCCATTCCTTCGCGGGTTCTACTTTACTGGCGTTAGACCCGTTACGATCACCACGGCGGGACCCACGCTTGTCAATGAGGAACCGATTACCCAACCCTCCGCCTCCAGCGCCGCAGAGCGCGCCACCGGATTCTTCGATGTCAGGCAGGCGAAAGCCCGGATGGCCCAGCAAGCCCAGGTTCCGGAAGCGGGTGAAACCCGCAGAGTCCCTCAGTGGGTATTTCTACCCCATGTTTTTAGTGATGTCCTTCTTAAGGACACCTCCGCCCTTACCGCCAGCGCCTCCAGCACAAAAACCAGTCTGTGGAGACGGATCCTGCTGGCGACGGCGATGGTGTTTCTCCTGATTTTAATCATTGGCATTGTCGTCTCATTCGTGCGGAATAAGAACCTGGAAAGCCAGGTGGTCACTGCCTCCCAAGGGATTTCGGATGTTCAGTTGATCGGTCAACAACTGCCCTCACTGGAAACGCTGAACAAGCTGGAAACACTCCGGCAGTCCGTCGAGACCCTGTCGGACTACCGACAGAATGGCCCGCCCTGGAGTATGCGGTGGGGCTTGTACGTTGGGGATACCCTTTATCCGGAGGTCCGGAGGATTTACTTCCAGCATTTCCAGCACCTGCTGTTCGGAGAGGCGCAGGCGAAATTGGTGCAGACTCTATCCGCGCTTCCCGGCGCACCCGGACCCAACGATCAATATGGGCCCGCCTACGATACCTTGAAGGCATACCTCATCACGACCTCCAATCACGACAAGAGCACCAGCTTATTCCTCTCACCGGTTCTCCTGAATGCCTGGGTCGCCGGCCGGGACATCGATCAAGACCGTGTGCAACTGGTGCAAAAACAGTTCGACTTTTACAGCGAGCAGTTGAAAACCGAGAACCCTTACTCCTCGGAGTATGACACGCTGGTCGTCGCCCGAGCGCGGAATTACATCTCCCAGTTCTCGGGCGGGGAGCGTGTATACCAATTCATCCTGGCAGAGGCTGCGAAGGCCAATCCGTCGATCAACTTCAACAAGAAATTTCCCGGCTCCGCGGAGACCGTTGTTGAGCGAACCGAAGTGAGTGGCGCCTTCACCAAAGGCGGCTGGGCCTTCATGCAAAATGCCTTGCAGAATCTGCCCAAGTATTTCAGTGGAGAGCAGTGGGTTCTGGGGCAGGAAAATACTTCCAACGTCGACTTGGCAAAACTCGGCACGGATCTGCGCAGCCGATATCAACAAGACTTTATCGAGCAATGGCGTTCCTTCCTGAGAAACGGAAATGTGGTCCGCTACACCGGCCTTCCGGATGCGACGCAAAAGCTCTTGAAGCTTTCCGGCAATCAGTCCCCGCTCCTGGCGCTCTTCTGCGTCGCAGCTCAGAACACGGCGGTCGACCAACCCGATGTGGTCAAGGCGTTCCAGCCTGTCCAGTCGGTCGTCTCACCGAACACCTGCCAAGATCAATATATTGGAGACGCCAACAAGCTTTACGTCGCGGGTCTCAGTAACCTCCAGGTCTGCCTAGACCAGGCCAACAACGCTCCGGGAGATAAGGACTCCGCAAAGGCCAAGTGCCTCGACAACGTTTCCACCGCCCAACAAGCCGCCAATCAGATTGGCCAAGGATTTAAGATTGATCAGGATGGCCACGTTGACCAGACGGTCCATAATCTGCTTTTAGCCCCCATTACGGCGATCACGGCAGTCCTGAAACCTGGTCCGGTGAGTGGCCAGGGTTTGTGCGCACAGATGGGCCCGCTCGAATCCAAGTTCCCCTTCAGCCCCCAAGCTACCTTGGAAGCTACTCCGCAAGATCTGGCGATGGTTTTTGATCCCAACACCGGCGCGTTGGCCCAGTTCTATAACTCAGCACTGAAGAACCTTCTCCTCCCTCAGGGGACAGGTTACATTGCCAATCCTTCGGCGACGCAGGCGGTAAATCCTGCTTTCCTTGCCTTCTTCAATCGCGCCGCTGGTGTGCAGCGTGCACTCTACGCAGGCGCACCCGGACAACTTCAATTCAAGTATGCGCTTCGCCCGCACCCGACGGAGAGCGTCACTGGCCTCACCATGAATATTGACGGCCAAGCTTTGAACTATGCCGGTGGCAATTCCTCGTTCCAGCAGTTTACGTGGCCAGGAACAGGCCAGGGCATCACGCTCACGGTGAAAATTCAAGGTGGGTCCGATTTCGGATTCGCAAACTACCCCGGAACATGGGGAGTCTTCCATTTCTTTGCCGATGCTGACAAAACTCTGCCGAATGGGAGTGTTTACAACTTGGAGTGGATCGGGCGTGGCTCTGGGGGGCATCCCCTAACCGCTCCGAATGGAAAGCCCTTAACCGTGCAGTTCGACCTCGATACCCTTGGAGCTCTTCCTATTCTGCAGAAGGGCTTCTTCTCCTCGTTGCGGTGTGTATCGAATGTGGCACGCTAGAGAAATTTATTGGGGCGGCTGAGGGGCATCGGAGCCCACGCTCATTGTGGATAAAGGGCGAATGCCCGCGATAGCCTGATGGTAAACGATTGCAGTTGATTTCTCTTCCCTAAATGATTGATTCTATTTATGGTATACTGCGGACGAGGAAGCGGGCCAAGCCGGTTGGCGCCATCGACATTCCGCATCAAGTTCTTTGAATTCAGCCCATTGAGGCGTTTTTCGGATGAATTACTTGAGGAGGTGGAATGACTGACAGCGAACTTCAGGAGCGCATGGACAACGCTCTCCAACAAATCAGAGAGGAGATTGAGGCGCGGGGGGCACTACTCGAGCTCGACAAGAAGCCCGATTTCCACTGGGCCGGCATGGCTCGCACTCCGTCCGGCAAGCTGATGATCCAGACTCAAAAAACGGGAAGACAAGCTGGCCCGGACAGCAAGAAACACGTTGCGGAAGCTATAGCTGACCTGACGCTCGAGGGGCGACTCCTGGCGCGCCTTCTTTTTTACGCGGCCAATACCGAGATCGAACTCCCGGGTGGGGCGCATCGAGCCTTGGATCATTCGGGCATTGCCAAGATATTCAGTTCCATGTAACGGACCTGTGCCGCGCTCCCCGACACCTCGGAATAATCGCGTTACACTATCGCCTCGGGAAGGCGGCACGTCGCTTGGCGGTCCCGCGTATCTTGAGAGCCTCTCAGTGTAGCCAACGAATCCTCACCCCGCGATCTCCGCCCTGACGGTGGCTCTCCACCCCCTTCCCATTTCTCTGTCGGACGAAGTCAGGGCTGAACGGACTCCCATGCCTGATCCCCCGCCGCGCGCGAAGTTCAATCCGAACATCAATCCCCTGTTCAATCCCAACATCAACCCGAAGGCCAACGCCTCGCTCAATCCCATGTTTAATCCCTGGATTAACCCGAAAAAAATCGGCCCGATCAACCCCAAATCCAATCGATCCCTGGACCCTCTCTTCACGCCCTCCCTCAATCCCACGGCCAACCCTTCGCTCGACCCTAAACAAACCGGCGCGTATTCCGGGTCACGTCGTTGGACGCCCGATTCGGAATTAATCGGTTACATCGTCAACACGCCTAATAAGGCCGTGCTCTTGCTTTTCGATCGTGACCTTGAATGGACAGCCTTCGCGGTTGACAACCACCGGCAGGGATACAACATTTTCGACTTAACCAGTGAGTGGAATGGCTATCTACTGAAAAACGCTGCGGGTGGACTGAACGAATTCAACCTGGAGGGTGATTGGGTGGCTTTCATCATGTGACCGCTGGCGATTCCGGGCTTGGACGCGGGTAGCAATGAGCGTACAATTTCCCTGGTCAGTCAAATCCCAGCGTTTGAGGCTAATTCAAATTGCCGAACTGAGGAGCATCCCCATGCCCGACCGTCACTCTTTTGGTGAGATTCATCTCGACGTAACCGCAGGCCGTGAGCGGGTCCAAGGAATACCTGGGTCGGAAACTCCCTTCCGAGTTGCTCTTCTGGGAGATTTCAGTGGTCGCGGAAATCGCCGGCTCATCGAAATCGGTGAGGCAATGGCGAACCGACGGCCCACCCTGATTGACCGGGACAATTACGATTCCGTTTTCGCCAAGATGGCGCCCCATTTGGATTTGCGCATCGGTGGGAAGGATGGCCATCCAATCACCCTGAAGTTCGGCGATCTCGACGAGTTTCATCCCGACAGTCTTTTTCGGAAGGTCCCATTGTTTCAAAAGCTGCGTGACACACGCGAAAAACTCAGCGACCCGGAAACGTACGCCGAGACGGCTGGCGAACTCGGGATAGGAGGACCCCGTCCCAGGGCGGTGGCGCCGGCCCCGTTGGAACCTCACCGGGATTCGAGTGCGGACGTACAGCAAGCCGTCTCAGGAAGCCTCCTTGACCAAATGCTGGAGGAGACGGAAAAGAAAGCGGACCAGCCACACCCTTCCCGCGTACCCGACCCGTGGACCTCCTTGGTCCGCAGCATCATCGCTCCGCACATTGTCCCCAGAGCTGATCCTCGGCAGGCCGAGGCGCTGGGACTACTCGACCTGGCGACGAGCGCCCAAATGAGTGCCCTTCTCCACTTGCCCGCATTCCAGGACCTTGAGTCCGCATGGCGTGCCGTCTTCTTCCTGGTGCGCAACCTTGAAACAAGCTCCCGGATCGAGGTGCTGCTGATCGACGCGAGCAAGGAGGAACTCTCTTGGGATCTCGCTTCCTCACCGGACCTCAGCTCCACAGGAACCTACCGATTGCTGGTGGAGAAGACGGTAGGGACTCCCGGCGCTGAGCCCTGGGCCCTTCTGGCCGGGAACTACACCTTCGACTCCACGCGCGAAGATGTTGAACTGCTCGGTCGCATGGCGAAGGTGGCCGCAGCGGCGGGCGCTCCGTTCATCACCGCCGCCAGCCCGGGTTTATTAGGTTGTGATTCTGTTGCGGACTTGCCCGATTGGCACAAATGGAGGAAGCAGCCCGCCCCGGAGGCCGCCGCAGTTTGGGCAGCGTTGAGGGGTCTCGCGGAAGCACGTTATCTGGGATTGGCCTTGCCCCGCTTTCTGATCCGTTTGCCTTACGGCAAGGATACCGAATCAACCGAACTCTTTGATTTCGAGGAAATCCCTGATCCCGCCGCCCATGACGATTATCTGTGGGCGAACCCGGCCTTTGCAGCGGTTTTGCTGCTGGCGCAGACTTTCACTGAGCAGGGATGGGAACTCCGTCCTGGAACTCTCTCGGAAATCACGGGGTTGCCCATTCACATTTATACCCAGGATGGTGAGTCGAGAACCAAGCCTTGTGCGGAAGTTCTGATGACCCAGACGGCGGCAGAGGAGATGATGGAGAAGGGGTTTATGCCGTTGGCGTCCTTGAAGGACCAACCCGTCATCCGCTTGATCCGCTTCCAATCAATTACCGACCCGCCGAGCGCGCTCGCTGGCCGGTGGAACCTCTAAAGCAGTAGGCAGTAGCAAGTGTAGCGCGGACCTCCGCCTTTGAGGTCCGCGGCTCTTCCCGACCCTCGCGCTCCCCAATGCGAGGGCAGGCGATCGTCGGGGAGAATTGCGATTTTTGCAAAGGAAGAACCGCGGACCCAAAAAACGGGGGTCCGCGCTACCCCCTCACCCGGCCCATAAGCGCTAAATTAAGCTGTTTGGGTTCGAAGTGCCCTGGCGATTTCCCAGAAGCCCGTTTCGTGGTCCTTACTCTTCTGAAGAGGTTCAAACGCATTGGCATTATTATGTTCAGACTCGGTTCTGAATCAGCAGGGACGAGTCCCGCCCGGCGCCGCGGGTGACTAATAGATGACCGCCTAGCGGTAGTTTACTGCGAACACGCCAAAAAGAGCGGGATGTGGTTGATTTCTCATTGAGTTGCCATGAGACGGCTGTATTACCCACGTGGGGT
>Ga0209039_10001773_pt1 | contig 19530 bp, 16 predicted proteins | sample BogFormECP12_OM1_FD_188238 | JGI IMG/M metagenome (GOLD analysis project Ga0209039, IMG submission 188238) | Bog forest soil microbial communities from Calvert Island, British Columbia, Canada - ECP12_OM1 (SPAdes) (version 2) | ecosystem: Environmental > Aquatic > Freshwater > Wetlands > Bog ...
ATGGCCAGGTACTTTCCATCAGGACTCAGCGCGACGGCTGTGGGAAAGCTGTTGGTGCGCTGCGGCGAGCCCGGAAGCGGCGCCAGCAGCTTCTTGCTGGAAGGCAAAGCCACTTCTTTCTTATCCGGCGTGGTTTGCGCGGCGGCCATCACAGCGGCCAGCGATAAAACTACGAGAAAGGTTTCCGCGCGCATCAGCAGACCAGTGTAGCGCATCATCGCCAGAAGGATGTTGCCGGCAGTGTTGATCTTCTTCACAGTGCCCAAGCTTGGACGCAAGTGGGGCCACACTAAGTGTAAAATGGTGCCTGCTTGAAAGCCTGCCAAGGCGCACGAAATCGGCTGCTTGCTTTCGCCAACGGCTGACAAGCCAGACCCTTCTCGCAAGCTCAGAGTGGTGTTTGAAATCAGGAGGAATTTCGGTGACTGACCTTGCCCTTACCATGACCAGGTTGAACGATTTCATGGAGGCCGCGAAACGGGAGTCGCGTTCCCAGTCAGAGATACTAAAGCATTTCTTGCGCATGATCATCTTCGATGCAGACCTCTCCGAATCCGGCTCTATCTGTGAGTATAAGAAATCAGATAACAAATTGGTCCTGTTTAATGATGACAATTTTCTGTTTGAAGAGGGTTACTTACAGGGGAAGAAGGAAGACTGGACATCCGAATTTGCACTACACGAGGGCCTCGCGGGACGGGCCTTCGACACGCGGGAGACTAAGTATAGTAACGATGTCACGAAAGAAAAATGGTATCTAGATAAGGGCGAACCCATCAAGAGCATGGTGTGTGCTCCCATCAAACTACCTTCGCGTAGGTCCAAAGACAACAAACCGTTTGGGGTGGCTTCCTTCCACAATAAGGCCGCCGTCCGGCAGGAGGACACAAGGACTTTTTCTCCAGACACCATAGCCGCGATTAACGTAGCGGTGAATATTCTGTCCTTCGCCCTGGATCTGGCCGGCTCGTTACCATCAACCAACGTTTTCATCGTTCATGGGCGGGACACTGAGGCACTCGAGAGCCTTCAGCGAATACTCAGGAAACGTGGCGTAAAGACTATAACCGTCGGCGAAGAAGTCGGTACAGGACAGGTAATCTTGGAACAATTTGAGGACTTGTTGAATGAATGCGGTGCTGGATTTGTTCTGTGGACGCCGGATGACGAAGGCCGCTTAAGGGCGGAGGCATCGCCTTATAATCCCCGCGCCCGGCAGAATGTCGTATTCGAAGCCGGGTTTCTAGCCGCGCTATTCCGAGAGCGGAAACGCATTAGCTTCCTTAAGACCGGTCCTGTGGAGCTGGAGCTCCCAACCGATGTGGGCGGCGTGAAGTGGGAAGACTTCAATCCGGAGACGCCCACCGTAAAACGTATCGAAGCGATCTTAACCCAGTGGGGAATTGACTGGAGCCCTCCCGCCCCAGCGAGGTGATCGCGCATCAAAGTGGGAGTAACGCAACCGTCCGCTTAACGCGGCGCTGTATCTTCAGACGTCCAGGCACCCTTACTTCCCAATCTCTTCCAGATACTTTTCCACTTCCAGCGCGGCCATGCATCCCGTACCGGCTGCGGTAACGGCCTGGCGATAACGGCGGTCGGCCACGTCGCCGCTGATGAAGACTCCGGGCACGCGCGAGCGGACGTAGCCATCAGGGATGAGATAGCCTTCGCCGTCCCGCCCAAGCTGATCGCCCACGAAGTCCGCATTGGGCGTGTGTCCGATGCCCAGGAACAGGGCGCTGGTCGGGAAGTCCCACTGCTCGCCGGTCTTCACATTGCGCAAGCGAAGTCCGGTCACTTCCTTCTTGCTGACGTCGTAAACGTCGTCCACGACGGTATCGGTGAGGAACTGTATCCGCTCATGCTTGCGGGCGCGGTCGAGCATAATTTTCGAGGCGCGGAACTCGCCACGCCGATGAATGATGGTGACCTTGGTAGCGAAGCGAGTGAGGAATAGTGCCTCCTCCATCGCCGAGTCGCCGCCGCCAATCACGACGATTTCCTTCCCGGAGAAGAAAAAGCCATCGCACGTGGCACAGGAAGAGACACCGTGGCCGATCAGCGCCTGCTCGTTGGGCAAGCCAAGCCATCGCGCCGAGGCTCCGCTGGAAATGATTAGAGCACGCGCCAGCAACGTCTCGCGGCCGAGGTTCACCTCAATCGGCTTCTTGCCCAGCCCGTCTTTCTTCTGGCTGAGGTCAACCTTCACTACGTGGCCGGCAAGAAACTCTGCGCCAAAGCGGGCCGCCTGTTTGCGAATATTGTCGATGAGCTCAGGCCCCTGAATTCCATCGGGGAAGCCAGGAAAGTTTTCTACCAGGGTGGTAAGGCCGAGTTGGCCGCCGGGCTCGTGGCCGTCGATGACCAGAGGGCTCAGATTGGCGCGCGCCGCATAGAGCGCGGCCGTCAGCCCGGAACAACCGGAGCCGATGATAATGACATTACGAACAGTGTCAGGCATAGAAATCGGTTTGATTCTCCCCAGCGCCGGAAGATGCAGAGTGGCTTATCGGCGCGGCGCGGGCAACAAAATAAAAGCTTATGGCTCTGAAGCGTAACGACCGTGTACCATCCGGATTCTAACAAGTGCTGCTACTTTCCGAAACGGTTAGAATCTGAGAATGGCAAAGCTTACGTTGGTGTATGGCATGCGTCTTCTGCCGTCAGACGAAATCGCGGAAGTCGGCGAGGGCGCGGTAAAGCTGAAGAACGGCCGTGAGGCCCGCGTGACGCTGCACATCGTAGAAGGCTCGAAAGAAGATATCGAAAAGCAGTTGCGCAATAGCGTGGAAGCATTTTTCGACCTTTATCCGGAAATCTAGTTGTCAGTTGCCAGTTGTCAGTTGTCGGATCGATCTCGGGACTGGCAACTAACTACTGGCAACTGTTCTTATGGCGTTCCAACTCCCAGATTCGATCGCGATCAAAGCCTGGCTCCGGCGCGTCCTGCGCCCCAAGACCAAGCTGGGGAAGACGACGCTCTGGTTCGGCGGTCTCGCGCTGCTTCTGGAGTTGTCGCGGCTAATCACGCAGTCGCCCTCGGGGACCATGCTGAGCGGCTGGGCCAACTTCATCCTCATTGTCTTTCTCAACTGCGCTCTAATTCTGGGATGGCGCTGGCTGCGGCGCAAACTCATGTGGCGCCTGCGCAACCGGCTGATCGTAACCTACGTTTTCATCGGCGTCATTCCCGTCATCCTGCTGGTCTCAATGGCGTTGCTCGCCGGTTATTTGTTTGCCGGGCAGTTTGCCACTTATGTAGCCTCGGCCGACCTGCAATCGGAATTGCAGCACCTGGAGTCGGCCAATAGGTCGCTCGCAGTGCAACTCCGCAGCCTGGCCAATACGGGCGGCCTGAGCGAACAGGTCGCTTCGGAAATCGCCCGCGCTTCGGCGGAAAATTTCCGTCAGCGCACGGTGACGATTTGGGAAGACGACCGAGGCTTTGTCGTTCCGCCCGACCGCCGAGGCGAGGAGGCGCAGCCCATCAAGGCGCCTGCCGAGATCAAGGGCGACTTCAGCGGGATTGTGCTCGACGGACGTCGTCTTCACCTGCGCGTGATAAAAAGATTCGACGAAGGAACGCGCCACCTCATCGTGATTTCCAATGCGCCGGTCACGGCACAACTGCTGCGTGGAGCCGCGTCCCAACTGGGATCGGTCACGATACTTCCTCCCGAGAGCGACAGCGATGAGACACCTGCGGTCCAAGCTCCTGCTGCCGTGCCTCAGCCTTCAGCGGTTACGACTCGGCCTTCGCCCGCGGGGAAACCGGCGAAACGTGCTTCCGAGCGCAACACTGTGACGATTGCGCAATCAAGGGTGAATGTGTCCAGCGAAGGCGGGCGGGTGGGCGCGGGTCAAGTTCCGCCACCGGCCAACAGTCTTGATTTCCAGTTTCCATTCGCCACGCGCTTCAACGCTGTCGACTGGCAGACAGGAAAAACGCTGAGCGGGCTGATGCTGGTCGACACGCGTCCTTCGATGGTGTACGCCACCTTATTCAGTACCCTCGGCGAGAAGTCGCGGATCTTTCTCGATGTACTCACCGGCATCGCCATCTTTTTCGGCCTGATCGAACTGGTAGCGCTGGTGATCGGCGTGCGACTCACGCGCAGCATCACCAAGTCGGTTGCTGAGCTTTACAACGCGACTGGACACATCAATCGTGGCGATCTCGGGCACCGCATCCAGGTGCGCACCAGCGATCAGATGGCTGCGTTGGAGCAGTCCTTCAACTCCATGACCGAGTCGCTTTCCAAACTGATCGCCGAGCAAAAAGAGAAGCAGCGGCTGGAAGGCGAACTGGCCATCGCGCACGAAGTGCAGGAGCTGCTCTTCCCTGCCGACTTGTCCGGTCTGCCCTCGCTTGAGGTACACGGCACCTGCCGGCCGGCGCGCACCGTCAGCGGCGACTACTACGATTTCATTCCCCTGCGCCAGGACAAGCTCATACTCGCCGTCGGCGACATCAGCGGAAAGGGAATTTCGGCGGCGCTATTGATGGCCACAGTACACGCCTTCGTGCGCGCCTACTCGCTGGAGCCGGAACTCACGCTGGAGTCAGTCGCAGTTGGCGCCGGCGTCAGCGACCGCAGCGGCCTTCCGATGTACTCCCGCAGCAACGGTAACGGCGATTCAGGACTCTCACCCGCGGTGTTGATGGCCACGCTGAATTATCAGCTCTATCGCAGCACTCCCATCGAGAAGTACGCCACCATGTTCCTTGGCCGCTATGATGCGGACTCGTGCGCGTTGACCTACTCCAACGCGGGACACCTGCCGCCGCTCGTGCTGGGCGGCAACGACCGCATCACGCGGCTGGAAACCTCGGGCACGGTTGTCGGCCTCTTCGACGGGATGAGCTACGAGGAGAGCAGCGTCCACATGGAGCCCGGCGATATCTTCGTTGCTTACAGCGACGGCATTACCGAGCCGGAAAACGAATTCGGCGAATTCGGCGAGGAGCGCCTGATCGAACTCATCCAGCGCCATCGCGATCAGCCGCTGGCGCGCATCAGCGACATCGTGACGGGAGCGGTCGCGGATTGGATTGCCGGCGGCGAGCAGCCCGACGACGTCACCCTGGTGCTGGCGCGTGCGCGTTAGCAGGCGTCAACCGTCAGCCCTCCGCGAGCTATGCCGCAGAAGGCGTTGGCAAGAAGCGGTATCCGATGCCGCGCACTGTAAGCAAGTGTTGCGGGTGCGCCGGGTCCTTCTCGATATACTTCCGCAATCGCACGATAAAATTGTCGATGGCGCGGGTGTCGGTGTCCTCGCGCAGCCCCCACACCTCTTCCAGGATCGACTTGCGCGCCACGATTTTTCCGCTGTTGCGGATGAGATGACGCAGGAGTTCGGCTTCCATCAAGGTCAAGCGGAAGATCTTGCCATTTGCCCGCAGTTCCAGGGTACCGAAATCCACCTGCTTCTCGGCGAAGGTGTACACATCAAACTCGCGCAGGACATCGGCGCGCTTGGGTTCTGCGACCCGCGACTCGGATGGCGGATTGGTGAGCAGCGCGCGTCCCCAATCGCGGCGCCGTAATAGGCCGCGAATACGCGCCAGCAGGATACTGAGGTCGAACGGCTTGGGCAGATAGTCGTCGGCGCCGGCAGCGAACCCCTTCAGCACATCTTCCGGACGGCCGCGCGCCGTCAACATCAGTAGCGGGATGTAATTGCTGGCTTTGCGCAACTCGGTCGCCACCGTAAAGCCGTCCTTGCCGGGCAGCATGACGTCGAGCACCAGCAGATCGAACTCGCTGCGCTCCTTCAACAACAGATCGAGAGCGGTTTCACCGTCACCCACAACTCTCGTCGGATAGCCCTCTGCCTCGAGGTTGAACTTCAGCCCGCGCGCCAGATGCTCTTCGTCTTCCACTAATAGGATTTCGTTCACCGTAAGTTCCTTGGCAATTCGATAATTACGGTTGTTCCGCGACCCAGACCTTCACTCTCCGCGCGGGCATCGCCGCCATGACGGAGCGCGATGGTGCGTACGATAAAAAGTCCCAGGCCGCTGCCCTTCACCTGCGGTGAGCCGGGCGTCAGCACGCGATAGAAACGCTTGAAGACGCGCTTCAGCTCACCGCGCGGAATGCCGACACCATTATCGCGTACGCGCACTTGCACGTCTTGCAGGTCGGGTGTGCGCACTTCGACGCGAATATTCGGGTTCACCGGCGAGTACTTCACAGCATTGTCGAGTACATTCGATAAGGCAGTGAAAAGCTCTTCGCGATCGCCCATGACGGTGAGTTGCTCGGTGGGCCGCCCGTCCTGGGCCCAGTCCATGGCATCGTGCGAGAGATGATGGCGGGAGCGCGCCAGATCCATCGCGTCCTGCACCAGCTGGCCGACGGCCACCTCGCTGCGCGAGAGAACCGCGTTCTTTTGCACCACACGAGCCGCGCGCAGCACCTGCTCAACTGTAGCGATCAGCCGCTGGGTGTCTTCCAGCATCACCTGGTAGAACTCGCTGCGCTGCTTCTCGTCCAGGTCGCGCTTCTGCAGCGTCTCCAGATACAGCCGGATGGAAGTGATCGGCGTTTTCAGCTCGTGGGTCACTGCATTCAGGAAGCTGTCCTGCTGCTCGTTGCGCCGGATCTCGCGCACCAGAAAGATGGTATTGAGTATGACGCCCGCGATAATAAAGCCGAAGAAGATAACACCGAGAATCAGAGGAACGATTTCGCGCCAGTTAAAGATGATCCAACTGACGTTGAGCACCATCGCCGTCGCGGCCAGACAGACGCCCAGCGTGACAAAGAACGCAATGGTGGTCTTGCGGCTGGTGATGCGCATGGAGACGAGGTCAGAATAGCACTTGAGCAATTGCCAGTCGTCAGCTGTCGGGAATGTCAACTGGCTACTGGCTACTGCTTACTGCTAATGACGTGGCCTCTTGCATTGCTGCCTGAGCTTCTTCCGGCCTGCCAGCTTCTTGCAGGGCCCGCGCGAGAAGTTGATACCCCCGCTGCGAGGGCTGAATCTTGACGGCTTGAGAGAATGCCGCGATGGCCCGGTCAACGTCACCGGTCTTCAGCGCCAGGATCCCCAGGTTGATCCACTCCTCGGGGTTATCAGGATTGAGGCCGACCGCGGATTCCAGGGACTCACGAGCCCGCACGAAATCCCCCAGACCGCCATACGCGGAGGCCATGTTAGCGAAGATGAGGTGTCGGACCTCTGCGTAGTGAGCAATGTTGTTCTGCGTGAGACTGATCACCTTTTGATATTGCTGCAGCGCTCCTTGGAGATCGCCTTGCAACTGCCGGCACGTCCCCACGTGAACGTGGGCGAAGACATAAGACGGCTCAATTTCGGCCGACCTTGCATAATGAAGAATGGCCTCCTGCCGATTCCCTTCGGTCTCGAGCGCCCTGCCTAAATTGTCCTCGGCCAGGTAATTCCTACTCGTGACCTGAACAGTGTGCGTCCATAGCCGCACATTGTCGTCCCAGAAGTCAATCTGGCGATGTGTGACGGTCGTTAGCGCCAACAACGCCGCCACGCTGACGCCGGCCTGCCATGCGACGGGAATATGCGCCCGATCGGCCCAGTCGCCCAACCCCCAACAAGTCATGATGAACAGGCCTATGAACGGCAGATAAGCGTAGCGGTCGGCCATGGCCTGCCGCCCCACCTGTACCAGGCCAATCATCGGCACCAGCGTTCCCACGAACCACAGCCAACCGACTAATAGGTAGCGCTGACCCCGACCTACGATCACCAACGCAGTGATGACTATCAGGAGAAGCAATGCTGCCGTTATCTGCCATCCGAGGAGCGAGCTTCCAGGATGAGGATAGATAGGGGCCAGGCGCACCGGCCAGAAGGCTTGTCCCAGGTATCGTGTGTAGGAAACGATCGCATTCGCGATTCGGCTGGAGAGCGGAATATCTATATTTAACCCTCCATTCAGCCCTTGCGCCTTCATGGTGATGACGGCGCTGGCCGCGGACAGAGCGAAAAGAGGAAGCTTCTCCTTCACCAGCCAGGCAAGATTCTTCTGCGGATAGGTCGTGACAGGCTCCGCTGTGGTGACGAGCTCGCGTTCTCGGATGGCCATCCGACGCAATGGCCAATAGTCCCACAACAGTAAAACGAATGGCAGGGTAATTACCTGCGGCTTGGACATCAAGCCAAGGATGTAAAGCAGGCCAACGACAGCGTAGCGTCCGAGGCGCGGCGCGCGCGCATACCAGCGATAGGCGCCCAACGCAAGGAGAAAAAACAACATGCTCAGCAGGTTCTTGCGCTCCGCAACCCAAACCACCGATTCGACGTTGATGGGGTGCAGGGCGAACAATGCAGCCACCATCAGACTGCGGCCGGGATAGCCCGTGGCCCGCCACAACACCCAGAACAGCAACCCCGCATTCAACACATGCAGCACAAGATTGACGTCATGGTGCCCAGCAGGATCCAGCTCGAAGAGCTGATAGTCCAGGGTGTGAGAAAGCCAGGTCAGCGGATGCCAGTTGGCCTCATCGTAGGTAGTGAACGCCCATGCGATCGTCTCTTTGCTCAGGCCTGCTTTCACATGGCTGTTATCGCTTACGTACCGGTCATCGTCGTAATTAACAAACGGGTGGTGGTTCACCGGGAAATACAACGCAACCGTCGCACCCACCAGGAGAAGCCCAAGCAGAAGTGTCGGCCGCCACGGCGTGGCAGGTTGGCCCGCGGGGGAACGGGTATCAATCCGCTTCTGACTTTTCTTCTTGCTCTTGGATCGCGAACCCGCCGAAGCCAATCCTCCTCCTGACCTCGACGATTATACCGAGCGGGCAGAGCTACCCCTCTTACGCTAGTGCAGTCCGGCCTGTGCCAGCATCCGCAAAAACTGGCCTTGGGTACGCATGTCGATCGACTGGGCAACCAGCTTTCCTTCCCGGTTGTAGACAAAGCTCTTGGGAATGCCCTCCACCTGGAACATCTCATTCACTTTGCGTCCCGGGTCAAGCATGACAGGGTAGGTTATCCTTCGTTCGGCAATAAAAGGCTGTACTTTACCGAGCTCTTCATCGGAAATCGCCAAAATTACCAGGCCCTGGCCCTTGAAGCGGTTGTAGAGCGCTTCCAGGTCCGGCATTTCCTTGCGACACGGAGGGCACCAGGTCGCCCAGAAGTTCACCAGCACGACTTTGCCCCGCAACTGGCTCAACGTCCAGGTTCTTCCATGCAAGTCGGTGAGTGTGAAGTCGGCCTTTTGCCGGAGCTGGTCGTCCGCCTCAAGCTTGGCCATGGCCTCCTTGAACGGGGGAGCGTCCATCGTCGTCTGCACATGCTCGTAGCGCATCAGCTGTGCGAGCTCAACATATGGCGCGGCGGGTTGTCCTTTTTCATCTGGTACTGGCTGCTGAAGAAGGGTGTCCGTCAGTGTCGTTGCCACTTCTTGCAAGGTCTGGTGACCAAAATCGCCTTCGGTCGAAAGGTTGGCTAGGCCAACAGCGAGCCGAAGCTTGTTCGGTGTTGCCGGGAGTTGCCGGATTTGCAGCGCAAGTTCTTTCGTAGTCTGTGCTCGAACGTCATCCGGCAACTGTCGAAGGCCATGTATCTGCTCGGCAATCGGCTTCTCTTGCGGGCTCCAGACGATCTCTTGTTTCTGGGCAGAGATTTCTTCCGGAAGCAACAGCACACCTGCCAAAGCACACACGCCGAAGGCGACTAGAGATATTTTTGCAAACAGATTGGAGGGAAAGGGACGAATGAGATTCATCGGCATGGTACCTGAGACGCAATTCTATCCCAGCGGTTAGCGGTTGTAGCTTAGAGAGACAAAAGGGACGGCGCGTTGCACGCCGTCCCTTTTCAAATATTCAGCTACGTGCGTTATACGCCGACGAGTTCCTCTTCTGCCACCACTTCCGGTTTCATCACCGGCTTGACCCGCGACGATCCGAGCTTGGGAAGCTTTATATCCCAGGCCAGCCCGAGCGCCTGCAGCGTTCGTATGCCGCACCAGTTCATATCGAACTCATACCACGCCAGACCATGGCGCGCCGATTGCGGATGTGCGTGATGGTTATTGTGCCAGCCTTCACCGAAACTGAGGTACGCCACCCACCATAGATTGCGCGAGTCGTCGTCGGTGGCAAAACGCTTCGAGCCCCACATGTGCGTCCCCGAGTTCACAAACCACGTCGAATGCAGGAGAATCACGGTGCGCAGGAAAATTCCCCAGAACATCACCGCCCATCCGCCGACTGCTAGCAGGACTAGACCGAGAACGGTGAGCGGCACCCAGTGATACTCGCTGATCCACAGGTGGAACTTGTCTTTGCGAAGGTCGGGCACGTAGGCCAGCAGTTCGGTGTTGTTGTTGTGGAAGGTCTCTCCCATGAGGATCCAACCCATATGCGCCCAGAAGCCGCCATCGCGTGGCGAATGAGGATCGCCCGGCTTGTCGGTAAGTTGATGATGAATGCGGTGGGTGGCCACCCAGAAGATTGGGCCGCCTTCCAGCGCCAGTGTGGCGCACACGGTGAGAAAGTATTCCAGCCATTTCGGGCACTTATAGCCACGATGGGTCAGCAGCCGATGATAGCCCATGCCGATGCCCAGGTTGCCTGCGACCCAGTACAGGACGAGCGCAACGCCCAGCGCCTTCCAGCTAAACATGAATAATGCCGCGATTGCGCCGATATGAAATGCGACCATGATGATCGTGGTCAGCCAGTTGATGTTCGTTTTGCCAGTCATGTCCCCCCTAGGTTGAGTCCGCTGCCCTCAGCGACTGTGTGCGCGAGAAGCAATCTCAGACTATCAACGAATGGGAGTTTCGTTTGTAATACTTTTGTCACCGGGATGTGTGACGTGAATGCAGGCGCTGGAATGCCCTGCAGGAATGAAGGGTAGCGGTCATCCCGAGCGAGCCAGCGTTACCGGATGGCTCGCTCAAAATGGCAGAGGCCTTTTTGCCTGCGGGAACTCAGAGTTCAAGCTATCGACGAAACTAAGCTATTTCCCCGAATCGCTGGCATAGAAGTCCACCATCTGTTTGACAACCTCGTAGGGAACGTTGTTTCCGAAGCCAACCAGCTTTCGCCCGTTGATGTAGAAGGTCGGAGTGCTGTTGATATCGAGCTTCTCTCCGAGCGCCATCGACTCGCGCACGCGCTTCTCCGTCTCCGGTTGGGCAACGCAGGCCGCCACCGCGTCGGGCATGCCCCCAGCGTCTTTAACATAGCCCTTCAACATCTGGTCCACGTTCTGCTCATTGATCTCCGCCTGATGCTCGTACGCCAGGCTAATGAACTTCCACGCAGCATCGTTGTTCTGACGCCCGAAGCAATCCAAGTACTTCGCTCCAGTCATCGCCCATTTGTGAATTGTCACCAGGGGAAAGTTCTGGAAGATCAGCCTGACTTTGGGCTCCTCTTCGATCAGCTTGTTGATGTTGGGTTGTGCTCTTTGGCAGGCCGGGCACTCCAGATCGCCAAACTCGACGATGGTCAAGCTTGCGTCCTTCGGCCCGTGGGAAGGCCCGCTGGCGGCCTTCAACACATCCCGCGCAGCGGCAAAGGGATCGGCGCCAAACGGAATGATCTCCCCACTGAAGGCGTGCTTCTGGTCGGCTGTCACATAAATACGCTGTACCTGCTGTCCCTGCGGAGTGCTGAAAACCACCGTGGCCTCCGAAATGCCGGACGCTTCCGACGGTTTGATCTCGATCAACTTCCACGTAAGATCCGGGTTCCACCCGAACATCTTCTTGAGGAACGCGTTGAACGTGGCATCACCGGGGATTGTGGCTGCACTACCGGAAGTAGCCTTCGCGGAATTCGCCGGAGCGGCATTCGATGTCTGCGCAACAGAAGTAAGGCTGGCGATCGCCAGCGTAAGCATCAAAAGTGTGTGAGTACTACGATTCATGGTTCCTTTCGTTAAGCAATTAGCATTTAGCAATTGGCATTTAGTAAAGAAGTGCGTCATCCTTCTGCCAGCGTCGGAGTCAAAAGGAGGAGGTTTCTGGGCATTCTTGGTTGCCACTTGACAAGAACAACTGTAGATTCACATCTCTGTCTTGGCCGCAATCGGATAGCGGCGTCCGAAGCCGAAGGCCTTTTCTGAAATTTTCAATCCCGGCGCCGCCTGCTGCCGCTTGTATTCGCTTTGGTCCACCATGTGAACCACCTTGCGGACCAGCGCCGGCTCGTAACCGTGCTGCGCAGCGATTGCCTGGGGAGACTTATTGTCCTCCACGTAGTCTTCGAGAATGGTATCAAGCACCTCGTACGGCGGTAAGGAGTCGCTATCCCTCTGGTCCGGGCGCAGCTCCGCAGAGGGCGGCTTGTCTATAGTGGAGACCGGAATTATCGGCGAGCGCCTATTCACGTACTGGGCCAGCCGATACACCAGAGTCTTAGGCACATCGGAAATCACGGCCAGCCCGCCGCACATGTCACCGTACAGGGTGCAATAGCCAACGCCAATCTCCGACTTGTTCCCGGTAGTCAGCACCAGCGCGCCAAACTTGTTGGACATGGCCATCATCAACGAGCCCCGAATACGCGCTTGAATGTTTTCTTCGGTCACGTCCGGCCCACGACCAGCGAACACCGGCTTAAGCGACTTCAGATACGTGTCGAAGATGTCACAGATTGGGACTGTCTCGAACCGGATACCTAGGTTCTTTGCCAACTCTGCGGAATCATCAATGCTGCCTTGCGAAGAATACGGGCCCGGCATGCCTACGCCGATGACGTTCTCGCGCCCCAATGCGTCTACGGCGATGCACGCCGTGAGCGCGGAGTCGATGCCGCCGCTGAGCCCAAGCACGACTCGTTGGAAGCCGCACTTCCGCACATAGTCGCGGGTTCCAAGCACCAACGCGGAACAAGCGCTGCCCACAACCCCGTCATCTTGCCAGTGCACGTCGCCGGTCAGAGATTCGGTGTCGAAGCAGACCAGGTCCTCCTCAAAGGACTTCGCTTGCGCGATGACGTTGCCGTCAGGCCCCAAGGCAAAACTGGAGCCGTCGAATACCAGGCTGTCATTGCCTCCGACCTGGTTCACGAATCCCACGGGGACGTGATACTTAGTAGCGATGGCCCGTAGCATGTCCAGACGGAGCTCGCGCTTGTGCAGATAGAACGGAGATGCAGATAGGTTCAGCAAGATCTGCCCGCCAGCGCCGATCAAGTCTTCCACCGGATCGACACCGTAGAGAGGGCGGTCCCAGAAAGTCTTATCGTTCCAGGCATCTTCGCAAATCGTGAGAGCGACGTGCTTATTTTCCAGACGGATCAGTTGCTGCGTGTCAGCCGGGGCAAAGTTGCGCATCTCGTCGAACACGTCATACGAGGGCAACAACCGCTTTGACTGAATAAAGGCGATCTTTCCATCGCGCAACAGCGCCGCAGAGTTCAGCACCGACTTCCCCGTGGTCGAGTTGGCCGGGGTCACCAAGCCGCAGATCACAGCTATCCCGCTAGTTTCATGCGCAATAGCCTCGGTGGCCTGGCGGTTACGCTCGACAAATACGGGACGCTCCACCAGGTCCCGTGGCGGATAACCGCACACCGAAAGCTCGGGAAACAGAATGAGATCGGCGCCCGCACTTCGGGCACGTCGCGAATAGTCAATGATCTTTGCAGAATTGCCGGAAAAGTCCCCGATGAGGGTGTTGATCTGGCCGAGTGCAATCCTCACTTCTTCAGTGTAACGGCGCGGCGGCAAGCAAGCCAAATGAGTGTGGTGGAAGCCCGTCAGGTGAACCTGTCGGTGAAGGTGTTCCGCCCGGCGTCGGATAAGGGTTAGATGGCGACGACGTAGAGCTTCCGCCGGAACCCCGCGGGTCAGGATATTCCGGCTGTTCGCCGGGCCGATGCAAAGTGGGAGCAGTCGCCGGCTTCTCATCCGGCTTCTCCTCAGGCTTCTTTTGCGCGACTTCGCTTTCCGCCGTTCGTATGTCCACTTCCTTCTGGGTACGGACAATCTTCTCGCCATCAACCGTCATGATTTCCAAGCGGCAGACCAAATCACCCTGGAAGCGCACGAAGTCTACTTCTTCGGGAGGCGTGCCGTAAATCCATTCCTCGTAAGGCTGTCCGTTGTCGTCCTTGTCGCGGATCTTTTTCTGCGGACGTCCTTTGGCATAGATGACCATGTCACGATCCATGCCCACCAGCACTTTGTGGTTCTTGATAGCGTCCTGCACCTTCGGAGGAAGGGTTTGAGCATAGGCCTCGGCCTGATTGAGTGCTTTAAAATCGAAGACCGGCGCCAGCATTTCGCGCACCTGTTCTCCTGTCAGCTCGGGCACATACTTATCGAACTCAAGTGTCACTGCAGAACCTTTGGCATCCAGGTTCTTGGGAGCGGGCCCTGGGGTAGTCATCACGGGCCCCATACCGACCTGAACGTGCTGGTACCACTTCTCCTTCTTCTTGGGCCCGCCGTTGATCTCAAACACGATTGACTTGTCTTGAACCACGACATTGGTGATGACCACGCGATCGCCCGGCTTAGCGGCCATGCCATTCTCAGCTATCAACTGTGCTACCTGGGAGTCGTTGGGCGTCACCACACCATGTTTGACCACCAGACCCTTGTGTCCCATGGGAAGTGAGCGCCGCGCAAAGACATGCTCGGCCGTGAGATCGCGGATCAGCAGCATGCGGGTTTGCGGCGTAATCTTTTCTGAAGGAGGGCTGGTTGGCTTGGTGTCGTCAGCACAAACGGGCATGGCCAGCAACAAAACTGCTGCGGTCAACAACGGAAAATTGGGGCGACTCATGGGATACCCAGATTGCTTGCATTATATGCCGACTGCGAGATGATAGGCACTAGGGTTGGATGTCTGAGAGACTGTTTTCGTGAGCAGGCTCTGTCAACGGCGGCAATGGCGGTTGTGTCAACCTGCTCACGGGTAGCTTCCACACGATCACCAGCCCTACCAAGACGGCGAACGTTCCGGTGGCGCTGGCCTCAATGCCGTAACTATCGCCGGTCAACCATTTTGGCCCAGCCACCGAAGTCCGCACGACGACGTTAAATATTCGCAGACCGCTGACTGGCAGCCCGCAGACAAACCCGAGCGTCGCATTCCAGCCGAAGTGAATACCCCATGGCAACCACAGCGCCCGGGTCCGCAGATATGCGATGGCGAGCAAGATTGCGATCAAGACGGTGTTGATCAGTCCCCAGACGCTTGCCCCCGGATTCGACAGGTGGACGGCGCCGAACAAGACTGAAAAAACAGCGATTGCTCCGGCGGCGCCGATTCCTTCTTCCAAATGCTGAAACGGATAGCCCCGGAACATTAACTCTTCCGCGAGCGCGCCGACTAAGAGAACGAACAATGCGGCGGCATCTCTCGGCAGGAAGCGGACGCCAAGATGAAGGGTGAAGCTAGCGTTTCCCCAGATTGCAATGGGCAACACCGCTAAAGCGGTTAACGCCAATCCCACAATACAACCGATTACGAACTGTCTGTTCCAGCCTTTGGTCAGCGGCAATCCCAAAGTCGCGATGCGATGATCGCGCACATGATCGGCGATGGTCAGCAGCCAGACATAGACACTGATCAGCAGCAGCGTCAGCAGCGAACGGAAGAGCATTTCCAGGACGAGCGAGTGCTGGCCGGCAACAGTTTGTGCCACAACACCGGCTACAAAGAACGCTGCCAATGAGAGGAGGGACGAGACAACGAACGCCCACACTGGATGTAGCCGCTCTGTGCTCGTAGTGAACATGGCCTAAACTTTCGGCATTCGCCGATTCGAGACCGAATGGAAAGTGAGTCCGGCGCGCGCGACCCGAAAGTTGAGCGGCTGTCCGCCATTTTCCCGGATAGCGTTCTCGACGCTCTGCCGCGCACCCTTTTCAATCAGCGCGATCACGCAGCCTCCGCCTCCCGCGCCGCAAACTTTGGCCGCCCGCGCTCCGTGCCGCCTGGCCACACGGATTAGTTTTTCGATCAGTGGCGTGGTTATGCCCGGCGCGTTAGTGCGCCGCAGCTTCCATTCCTCACCTATTAAGCGCTCTACGTCATTCCATCGCTGAGCAGCGAGAGCAAGGTGCATCGCCTGCGCGATTCGCGAAATCTCCGCAAAGTTGCGGATGACGTGCTTGTCCCCATTGATGTGTTGCTTGAAGACTTCCCAGTTATTGATCCCGGATTGCCGTGGCCCTCCGGTGTAGAACACCATGAAGCGCTCGTCGATTTCCGCAAGGGGAACTGGGATGACCTCGCGCCAGATACTGCCGGCATCGAGATGCACAGCGCTCACGCCACCATACATTGCAGGATAATAATCCTGGCAGCCGGTAGGAACGCGAATCAGTTGCGCCTCCACGTTTTGTGCGATCACGCGAATCTGCTCAATGTTCATCTTGCGGCCGGTGAAGCGCGCCAGAGCTGCACTAGTAGCAATCATCAGGGCCGAGGAACCGGAGATGCCTGCACCCGCAGGCGATTCCGAGAACGTCTCCAGCAAAAAGCCGCTCTGCGGCTTGAAGAAGCGAACCAGGTAGGCAGCGAGAGGATGCCTATACGATTTCGCGGCCAGCAACACATCGAGACTTGCGAATCTTTCCTCGCGGGCGATGTCGTATGACTTCAGTAGAATTGCCCGGCCTGCTCGCGGCGTGATCCGGCAGCCAGTCATAATATTCAGCGCCAGGTTCACGCTTACCGCACCCGAATGAAACAGGTATAGCGGCCAAATGTCGAGCGTACCTCCGGCGAGATCGGCGCGGCACGGCGCTGTGGTCACAATCGCGTTCTCGTCGGCCGAGGAAATGAGTTGGGCTACGGCTGGCATAACTACGATTCGCTCCCCGGAGTTAGTTCCCTTCCTACAGCAATCACCTCGCTCACGACCTGTTCCACATCCGCAGTAGTGGTTCGATGGTTCACGATACAGGCGCGCAGCGCGAATCGGCCGTGGATGCTCGCGTTCGAAAGGAATACCCTTCCCCGGCGGATGACAGCTTGCAGGATCTTTTGATTGAGCGAGTCGGAGTCACGTTCAACACGATATCGGAAGCAGAGCGCGCTCAATGGGATGGGCGCCAGCAACTCTAGTTCGTGTTGTTTGGCGATAAGCGCGGCCAGGTGCTGTGCCATCGCCAGATCATTGCGTATCGCCTCGCGAAAGCTGGCGAGGCCGTGATAGCGCAACGACAGCCATAGCTTCAGCGCGCGAAAGCGCCGCGACAACTCGATTGACTCCTCGAAGAATGCGAAGCCTTCTATTGGATCATCCAGAAGCGCCTTGGCGTAGTCGCCGGTATGCGAGAACGCGCGCCGCGCAGCGGCAGCGTCGCGGTAGAGCAGGCATCCGCAGTCGAGAGGCTGATACAGCCATTTGTGCGGATCCAGTGACAACGAGTCAGCCTCGCTCAGACCCGCGAATTTCCTGGGTTCCGCAATAGCGGCCAGCGCGCCATAGGCGCCATCCACATGAAACCAGACGCCGAACTCGCGCGCAATTACCGCGAGTTCGTGCAACGGATCGATGCTTCCTGTCGAGACCGTACCCGCCGAACCCACGACCGCGATCGGAGTCAGACCCGCACGCAGGTCGCGCCGGATGGCTTTGCGCAACAGGTCCGTCCGGATGCGAAACTCCTCATCGCAAGCAATCAGTCGCAGATGATCTCGCCCAATGCCCAGCAGCGCGACCGCTTTCGGAACTGACATGTGTATCTGCTCGGATGCGTAGATCGTCCCCGGACGAGCGCCGGTTTCGTTGGCGGGCAGGCAAGCTTCCCGCGCCATCGCAAGCCCCATGAGGTTGGCTGGCGATCCACCGCCGGTGAGGCTGCCGCGGAATCCCTTGCACCCAATCGCCTCGGCAAGCCAGCCCACGACCACGCGCTCCAATGTCGCTGCGGAGGGACCGGAACGCCACGCGGTCACGTTCTGATTAAGCACACTAGCAAGAAGGTCAGCAGCAGCAGCGACTGGCTCTCCCGATCCCATGACGTAGCCGAAAAACCTCGGCCCGCCCGGCCGCAAGCCGTCAATTACCGCCGATAGTTCATTCAGAGCTGCGATTCCTATTCCATTTTCTGACAGTGGCTTAGAGAATAAAGCTTCAGTATTGCTTCCACTTACAGCAGGAAAGCTGGGTCGCTCATCAATCGACGCGAGATACTCCAGCGCGACCTGTGTGATGCGTTCGAAAACTGCTTTATATTCGGGTTGCGGGAGTGCTAGTGGATTCATTCTGGGCGGCGTCCGCGGCCATTATTCGAATCTCTTGGCGGACAGCCATTGTAGCGCGAGCAGCTCTTTGGCATCACAGCTCGTGATAGCTGATCAACTCGATGCCTCGCGCTTGCAATGCTTGTCGCGCTCCATCCGAGGTGAGCAACTCCAACTCCTTTGCTCGGGACTCCCGTAAACGAGTAGGCACTTTGTCAAGTTCCGCATCGTTGTAGCCGGGATGGCACACGAACTCCCACGTGCCTTCAGGGATGTTGTCAACAATCTCGCGAAAGAGTTTTAAGTCGAGGCTGCCGGTGACCAGCACCGCCACCGAGCCGTCGGTTGTGCGCAAGCCGTGCGCCTCAACTTCACGGCGGAACTTTGCTGCGAAATTCCGCAGCACGTTAAGCTGGGCAAATCGCTTCCACAGTTGGCGGCGGCGCAGCATATCGCCCAGCGGCAATGGCCACACCTGGCCGAATGGATTTCGGACCGCCGCAACATTTCGCGCTCTCGCCGCACGCAACAGCGGCCGCAGCACTGCCGGAAACATATGCGCGTGCTTGTGTGTGTCAAAGTGCGTGGGCTCTATTCCGGCCGCTTGCAAGCGTCGAATCTGCGCCGTGGCTTCGGCTTCGATCTCGTCGGGCTGGAGCTTACCGCGAAACGAGTCCATCACGAAGTCGTTCAGCTTGGCGCGAAAGTGGCTGCCGTTCCGCTCGCCAGGTTGCAAGAGGCTGGTAACACGATCAGCGGGCAGGACTGGCTCACCATCAAGCAGAACCACGTGACATCCCACACTGAAGCGCGCCTTACCGCCTGCGAGAGAGTGCGCCAGCGCAGCCGCTCCGTCAAACGCGCGCGAGTTGGCCATCAGCGTCGCCGAGGTTACAATGCCATGTTGCTGTGCTTCGGCAATAGCGCGATTAATGCCCGCTGTCAGCCCGAAATCATCAGCATTAACGATCAGCCTGCGCACGGGTTCAGTTTAGCGCAGTCATGCGACTGCTCCCCTCCCTAAGAGCTCCAGGCTCCTGAACCTTCGACCGAGCTAGGTTTGACCCTGCCGGAAATCGTCATGTACACTCGAAGAGTTGATTCCGCTCAGTACCACCTCGTAAGAGGCGCGTACGACGGGCGGTTAGCTCAGTTGGTTAGAGCGCCTGCCTTACAAGCAGGAGGTCGCAGGTTCGAGTCCTGCACTGCCCACCACTCGTCACGCCTACAGTATGACGAACAAAGTGGACACGCCCCAGAGCGGGCAACAACCGCGCAAGCGGGGTCGTAGTTCAGTTGGTTAGAACGCTGCCCTGTCACGGCAGAGGCCGCGGGTTCGAGTCCCGTCGACCCCGCCATTC